>Ga0209039_10000290_pt1 | contig 48718 bp, 45 predicted proteins | sample BogFormECP12_OM1_FD_188238 | JGI IMG/M metagenome (GOLD analysis project Ga0209039, IMG submission 188238) | Bog forest soil microbial communities from Calvert Island, British Columbia, Canada - ECP12_OM1 (SPAdes) (version 2) | ecosystem: Environmental > Aquatic > Freshwater > Wetlands > Bog ...
CGGCCGATCTTCGACCGTGCTCATGGCTTCGACCCCGTTTATGACCAGGTTAAGTATCACCTGTTGCAGTTGCACTCGGTCACCCCACACAGGCGAGAGGTCCCCCTCCAGCTCCATCCGTAGTGTCACACGATTTCTCCGCACTTGGTCCTGGGCAAGTGCAATGACCTCCCGAATGTCCTCGTTCATGTCCAGCCGTTCCTTTGCGATGACGGTTTTCGACGCCAGAGCCCGAACCCGGGCGATCACGTCGCCCGCCCGCTTCCCATCGCGCACGATGCGGCGGGCGTTTTCCCGGGCTTCCTCAAGGTTGGGCGGATCTCCCGCCAGCCAACGCAGGCAGGCGCTGCCGTTGCTCACTATCCCCGAAAGTGGCTGGTTGACTTCGTGGGCGATGGAGGCTGCCAATTCTCCCATGGTCACCACTCGCGTGACATGCGCGAGTTCCGCCTGCGCTTTGCGCAATGCTTCGTCGGCCTGCTTCCGGTCCTCGATGTCGGTACGCGTACCGTACCACCGAAGGACCCGCCCCTGCTCGTCCCGCAGTGGATTGTCTCGGATCAAAAACCAGCGATACTCGCCGTCTCTTCCCCGTATTCGTGCCTCCATCTCGGAAGAGACGCCCTCTGTACGCATGCGCTCACGCATCACTTCCAGCTTCTTCAGATCTTCCGGATGAAAGATTTTGGCAACCGCATCTCTTGACTGCGCCTCTTCCGGGGTAAGGCCGGTGTATTCCAGTTCTCGCCGGTTCGCAAAAAGAGGACTCCAATCTGAATCGAAAACGAAGACTTGCTGGGGAATCGCATCGATCAACTGTCGAAGCTCCTCTTCGCTTTGCCGAAGCTTTTCCTCGGCCCGCTTTCGGTCCGTGATATCGCGAATGATGCCGGAAATCAGCACACCTTCCTCGGTTTCCAGCGGACCGAGGGCAACCTCCACCGGGAACTCCCGCCCATCTTTATGCATGCCATACAGTTCCAACCCGGACCCCATGGGCCGCGCGCAAGGTTCGGCTACAAAAGCCGCGCGGTGCTCCGCATGCTTGCTCCGGAACCGCTCCGCCAGCAACATTTCGATTTCGTTCCCCAATACCTCTGGTCGTTGATAGCCAAACGTCTTCTCCAGTTGCGCATTGACCAAGACAATTTTGCCCTCGCGATTCACAACCGCGACCGCATCTGGCGCCGATTCCAGCAACCCCCGGAACTTCCGTTCCGCCCGTTGTGCTTCCGATAAATGGGCCTCGCTTTGCCGCAGCTTCTCTTGCGTCAACCTGCGGACTTGGGCCACCAGGTGAGTGGTAACGGCTGAGGTTATCAAGAAAGTAATGATGGCCAAGCCTTCAAGCGGATCGCTTACCCGGAAGGAGAAAACCGGTGTCGTAAAGTAATACGTCAAACACCCAACTGCCATGAGCGAGATAACGGCCGATGAAAGGAAACTGCCCTTCAGGGACAGCAGAACGATAATAATCAGATACAGACACAGAGTCGTAGCGAGATTGAGCCGAAGCCGGAAGCAGACAAACGTTACCAATGCGACAGCAATGCTGCCGAGCAAGAATGGAGCGACAGCACTCCAGAATCTGTCGGCTTGGTTATGCGGCATGGCACTCCGCTCTGCGGCACGGCGTCGGTCAGGGCGACGATTTCGAGAATGGCTTCATTGGTGTCTAAGCCTCTTATCGCACCAGGGGCGCTTTCCCGACAAGCGCGCGAGCCTCTGAGAACAACATTTCGAAACCGTCTGGGCCGCGTGCGGAAGCGTACCCGGACGTCCAGAAACCATAATACCTCCTCGGGCAGAGAGGAACGAAGCTAAATGCTGGCCCTTAGATCCCTTACGGTCGTGCGACAAGTAGCGGCTCGGCGGAGCGGTGAACTTACCGCACTAACTCCCTCGCCACCGCCGTCTGCATCAGCCCTTCCCGGTCGCGCGCGACGATCACAATCCGCCACGGACCCGTGAATGGCGTCTTCCCATCGTACGCCACCCGCGGAACCCGATTTTCCTGCACCAACCGCGTGATCATGGTCGTCGGGTCGCTGCGCACCAGGTTCGTCCGCGGGTAGGCGCCGTTGCCGGCTTCGTAGATTCCCACCCAGCCGGTACCCGGCTGCTCCATCACGAACGGCAAGCCGGCCGGCCCGGGCGAAGATACCGGCTTCACGAAGCTGAATTCGGTCAGCTCGTCTTCGATCAGCAGCTCATTTAGCGCGGCGGTGGCCGGAATCACGTAGCGGAATGCCACCCCGTCGTCCCAGACGCGGACTTCCACGTTCAGGCGCCGGCCCACCGTGCCGTTTTGCAGGTATTGAGCGATCAGCGAATTGTAGCCCGCCCCTTGCGACCGCTTCGATGCCGTCAGCCCCACGTTCTCGCCGAGCATCGGTTCCTGGTCGTGGATGTTCAAGCTCAGGTAGGAAGTGTCCAGCACGCGCGCGCCGCCGAGCTGCACCTGGTAAGCCAGGTGGAACAACTGCGACGCATCCGGCTGCGCGACGAACAGGCGGAATTCCAGCCTGCCGTTGGGCGATTGCGCCCGTAGCTCGTCCTGTGCCGGCGCGCACCGCGCCACCAACGCAACCACGCACGCCGCAAGTAGTCTATGCCCAGCCAAAGCCCGACTTCGACAGGGGCAACGATCGCACTCTCTTGCCCGTCGCGCTGAAGATCGCGTTCGCCACCGCCGGCAGAATCGGCGGCAATGCCGGCTCGCCCAATCCCGTCGGATCGTAGGTCGTCTTCAGGAAGTGCACTTCGATCGCCGGCGGCGCTTGCGCCATCCGCACCATGCCGTGGCGATTGTAATTGGTCTCGACCACGCGGCCCTTATCGACGGTGATCTCCTGCGACATGAGCTCGCTCAGACCATCGACGATTCCACCCTGCACGATGTTCTCGGCTGCGCCGGGATTGATGATCTGGCTGCCCACATCCGCGGCCACCCAGATCTTGTTGATCTTCACTTTGTTGGCGGCGTCCACCGTCACTTCGGCCACCTCGGCGAAATATCCCCGGTGGCTGAAATGGAACGCCACCCCCATGGCGGTTCCCTTCGGGTAAGTCTTCTTGCCCCAGCCGGATTTTTCCGCCACCAGTTGCAGCACGCCTTTCATGCGTTCCGCGTTGACGCCCGGCATCCCGCCGCCGCGGCCGCCCTGCGCCGCCTGCTGCTGCGGCGCCGTGCCCGCGTCCAGCAGGTCCAGGCGGAATTGCACCGGATCTTTGCCGGCGGCGTGCGCCACCTCGTCGATAAACGAGTGCGTGACAAAGGCAATTGCGTTGCTTCCGGGCGCGCGCAACGCCCCGGTGCGGATGCCCAGCGGCTGCGTGGATTGCAGCAGCGCATAGTTGGACACGAAGCGTTGCGGGAACTCACTCGGCCCAATCGAAGCCGACGACATCGTGCGATCGCCTTCGCCGTAGGTGACGAAATGGTTTCGCCACGCCACCACTTTGCCCGCCGCATCGAGGCCGGCCTTCAGATACTGGAACCCGCCCGGACGGTAGTAGTCGTGCGTCATATCGTCTTCGCGCGACCACAGCAGCTTCACCGGAACCCTGGCTTGCTTGGCGATGTAAGCCGCTTCCACCAGGTAGTCGTTGGTCAGCCGCCGCCCAAAACCGCCGCCGCCGCGCGTCATGTGCAGCGTGATATCCGCCTCCGTCATTCCCAGCGTCTGCGCCACCTGGCGCCGGCCGCTGCCCGGCTGCTGGCTGTTGGTCCATATCTCCATTTTGCCGTCGTGGAAATGCGCCGTGGCCCCCTGTGGCTCGAGCGGCGCGTGCGAGATGAACGGGTAGGAATACGCCGCCTCCACCACTTTCGCCGCGCTCTTCAAAGCCGCATCCACGTCGCCATCCGCGCGCACCGTGGTCTGCGGCGCCTGCTTGCTCAATTCCTCGGCGTTCTTCGCATACTCCACGCTGCTCTGACTCGCCGCGGGCCCTTCGTTCCACTCCACCTTCAGCGCTTTGCGCGCCGCTTGCGCGTGCCACCACGTCTCCGCCAGGATCGCGACGCCGCTCACCAGGCCAGGGTCCGAAAGCAGAGAAGGCCCTTTGACTTCCGGCCGGTCCACCACGAAAGCCTGCTTCACGCCAGGCATTCTCTTGATCTCGTCCAAGTTGGCGCTGACCACCTTCCCGCCGATCACGCCGCACTTTTCGAACACCGCGAACAGCATCCCCGGCAGCTTCATGTCGATCGTGAAGATCGGCTTGCCGGTCACGATTTCATACAAATCCGTGGCCGTCTGCGTGTGGCCGACGATCTTGTAATCCGCCGGGTCCTTCAAAGTCACAGTCGCCAGCGCGGGCGCCGGCATTCCAGCCACCTTCGACGCCAGCTCGCCGTATCCCAGCGACCGGCTCGAAGCCTTGTGCATCACCCGTCCCGATGCCGTCGTGCACTCGCCTTCCGGCACGCTCCACCTCTGCGCCGCCGCCGCGACGAACAACGCGCGCCCCGCAGCGCCCACCTGGCGCATCGGCAACCAGTTGTTGGGCGTCGCCGTGCTGCCGCCGGCGTTCTGCTGCGGATACTTGCTGTCGTCGAAATCCGCCTGCTCGATTTTGATGCGCTTCCAATCGACGTCCAGTTCCTCCGCGATCAGCATGGGCAGCATGGTCTTGACGCCCTGCCCGAGCTCGGGATTCTTGGCCACGATGGTCACCGTGCCATCCGCCGCCACGCGAATGTAGTTGTTCGGATCGACCGGCGCTTGCGGCGCTCCACCGCGGCCCTGCGCGAAAAGTTGGCTTGCGGTCCGCAGGCCCAGCATCACTCCGCCGCCGGCCAGCGCGCTGATTTTCAGAAAGGATCGGCGTTCCATTTGTTTTTTCTCCGGGCGCATGACTATTCCTCCTTCTGGGCTGCTGCCGCGCTCTTGGTGGAACCGCTTCCCGCCAGGTCGGCCGCTTTGTGGATGGCCTGCCGGATGCGCAGATAGGTTCCGCACCGGCAAAAATTCCCATTCATCGCCGAATCAATTTCCTTGTCCGTGGGTCTCGGCGTCTTGGCGAGCAATGCCGCCGCCGACATGATTTGTCCCGCCTGGCAATAGCCGCACTGCGGGACATCGATCTCCTGCCAGGCCAACTGGCAGGGATGCGTGCCGTCTGGCGACAGTCCTTCGAGCGTGGTCACCGGTTTGGTGCCAACTGCCGAAATCGGCGTGAGGCAAGCGCGCGCCGGGACGCCCCCCAGGTGAACCGTACAGGCGCCGCACTGGCCGATCCCGCAGCCATACTTCGTGCCGCGCAGATCCAGCATGTCTCGTAAAACCCACAGCAGCGGCATATCGGCCGGCGCGTCCACCGTGCTGGTATGCCCGTTCACAGTCAGCTTGAAGGCCATCTTGTCCCCTCCAGATACCAGATATTCTACACCCGAAGGGGCCGGCTGAAGCCAAGATCTCTTGAAGAACCAAATGGGACAGACCATCGCCTTTTGTGGTGGCCCGTCAGGTGCTATGCTTCCCACGATGCGCCTCGCCGCCCTCTGCCTACTGAGCGTCTGCGCGGCCTGGGCGCAGTTTCGCAGCACCGTCCAGTTGGTAGTTGCGCCCGTCACCATCACCGATTCCAAAGGCCATTTCGTGGACGGCCTGGATGCCTCGGACCTGATCCTCTATGACAACAATGTGCCGCAGCACACACAGGTGGATACCGAGGTCTATCCCATTTCACTGGTGGTCGCAGTGCAAACCAGCAAAAATGCCGGGCCCATTCTCGACAAGCTGGGATCGAGCGGAATTCTTTTTTCTCAACTGCTGGCGGCCGACCAGGGCGAGACGGCCCTGCTCACTTTCAGCGACACGGTTCACCGCCGCGTGGATTTCACCAAATCGCCCGACGACCTGATTCGCGTTCTGAAGAAGATCCGGCCCGATGGCTACGCCGCGGTGACGCTCGATGCCATCACCACGGCGCTGGACATGCTCAGCCATCGTCCGCCCGGCCGCCGGCCCATTATCTGCGTGATCGGAGAAACCCGCGACCGGTCGAGCGACGCCAAACTTCCCGAAGTGGTGCGCGAGATTGAACACCAGAACGTCGCGGTCTACTGGCTCACCTATTCTGCTTTTCTAGCGCCGTATACGGACCGCAAGGTCAAGACGTACGGCGACATTGAGGACGAAAAGGAAAAAGGGCTGGACAAGAAACACGATGAAACGCGCGTTCCGGATGACTCGATACCGTTTGACCTGCTGGCGGGCATCGTGGAGCTGGCGCGGCTCTCCAAGCCGAATATCGCCAATCTCCTGACGCGCACCACCGGCGCCAGCGTCATAAATTCATTCAGCAAGAACCAACTGGAGAAAGCCATCCATGCCATCGGCGACGAAGTTCACCGCCAATACATCCTGAGCTTTCCGCCGCCGGCTTCAACGCCGGGGCTTTTTCATGCGATCCGGGTGGTAGTAAAGGGCCGGCCCGATCTCCACGTCAAGACGCGCGAAGGATATTGGACCATACAATAGGCTCCGATCGGAGCCGCGCACGTACGTAAGCGGTGTTCGTGCGGCGCATATTTCCAGGGCGACAGGGAACAAATTCATCGATTTTGTAATTTCCCATTCACCTGCGCCATCACCCATTCGGTTTCGAGCGCGGTCTCCCCGCTCGACCGCGGCGGCCGGCCTTCCAACACGGCGCGGGCAAAATCTTCGATGCACGGATAATGCAGATTGGCGGCCGGCGGCACTTCTTCGACGCCACCGGGATACACCAGCGCCGGCGAGTTGAGCGGCGTCAGATCCATCTCGCCTTCGGTGCCTCGAATGCGGAATTCGTCGCGCGCCACCCGCGAATGCCAGCGCACATCCACCAGGCTGCGCACACCCGAAGCGTGCTCGGTCAGCACTGTGGCATTGTCTTCCACCGCGATGGGATGCACCAGCGTGGAACGGTACCCAGTGGCCCGCAGCGGCCGGCCAAACAGATAATTCATCAGGTCGATGCGGTGGCAGGCGATATCGTACAGCGGGCCGCCGCCGGCTTTGGCCGGGTCGAGCAGCCACTCCCGCGCCGCGCCCGCCGGGTAGAACCAGTCGTGAGACGTGGCCTCCGCGAAAACCGGACGCCCGATGGCGCCCGCCGCCAGCAGTTCCCGCGCCCGCTCCACTTTCGGATACATGCGCCGGTAGTAAGAGATGCCGAGAGTGCGCCCGGTTTCTTCGGCGGCTTGCTGCATGGTGACGGCTTGCTGGTAGTCCATGGCCATGGGCTTCTCGCACAACACGTGCCGCCCGGCGCGCAGCGCGGCGATGGTTTGCGAGGCGTGGACGAAAACCGGCGTGGCGATGTAGACCGCTTCGGCCGGGCAGGCAGCAAGGGCAGCCTCGAGGCTGTCCCAACTGGGGACGCCGTAAGGCGCGGCCTTGGCTGGGTCGCGCGTCACGATTCCCACGAGGCGGCTGTGCGGTTCCGCCAGGATAGCCGGCAGGACCCGCTTGGTCGAGATATCGCCGACACCGACTACCAGCCAGGTGAGCGCCATTCCCGCCCGCATTCACCCGTCGTCCCTACGGCGCTTCGGCGGCAGCAGCATTTCGATGACCTCACAGCTTCCCGGTGTTGCCGCATCAACTTTAGCCGCTATCGCCGCTCCGTGTTGATGCACCACGGGCCAGATATTGGAGCCGAGCACGACCAAGGCGAGCTTCCGGCCCGTCAGATTTTGCTGGTACCTGATGTTCTGATCGGACGTAACCATCACGTCGAACCCCGATGCTTCTGCCGCATCGAGAAGGTCGCCGTTTTCAAGCTGCAAGTGCCACTGCATCTCAACGAAGGTGCGCACTTCATGTCCGGACAGGAAGCGCCGTACACCGACCGGGACGTTCTTGTCAAATACGATGCGCAATGCGGTGACTCTTGGCGTAAGTCAAAATCGCTTCGATACGATCCGGCGGAACCTCAAACTGTTCTACGATTTCGGCGATGCTCACGCCAAAGTCGAAATTATCGACAATCGCGTCGGCCGGCATTCGCGTGCCGAGCAGTACAGGAGCGCCGCTTTGCACTCCGGGCTTGACTTCGACGAACGGGCATTCCGACCAGTCGATCTTTTCCTTCATAGCCATTGGCGGATCTCCCGGCCACTATGATTTCATGTTTTTGCTTGGAAAGCCACCAATGCTCTAGCCCGGCTGCGGGCGTCCCAAGTTCGTGCGCCGGCCCCTTCCCCTCCCACTTGACATCCCTCCACCCCATCCCTCACGCTAGCCTTTATGCCCCTTCTGCAGGTCATTGTCCTTGGCGTGGTCCAGGGCCTGACGGAGTTCCTCCCCATCTCCAGCACCGCCCACCTCTATCTCACTTCCTGGCTGCTCGGCTGGAATACCGAAGGATTGAACTTCGACATTATGCTGCACCTGGGCACGCTCGTCGCGGTTCTGCTTTTCTTCCTGCGCGACTGGGTGCAAATCATCGGTCAAGGCTTTGGATTGCAAGTCGGCCACGATATCGAACTCCGCCACAATCACATGATGCTGTGGCTGCTGGCCATCGGCACCATTCCCGTGGCGGTCGTCGGGTTTCTGTTCAACAAACAGGCGGAAACCGCGTGGCGCGCACCCTCGGTGATGGGCTGGATGCTAATCTCGGTCGGCATCCTCATGTGGCTGGCTGAGAAAGTGGGCCGCAAGCTCCGCGACCTGGCTTCCGTGAACCTGGCCGATTCCGTGGTCATCGGTTTGGCCCAAGCCCTGGCCGTGGTGCCGGGCACGTCGCGCTCCGGCATCACTATCTCCGCCGGGCTGTTCCGCAACCTGACACGCGAAGCGGCCGCCCGCTTTTCCTTCCTGCTCTCAGCCCCGGCCGTCGGCGGCGCGGTCGCCAAGGCGCTCTGGGACATGCACAAGCAGCACCAGTTGCACTCGCTCGCCGAGCCCACGTTCCTGATCGGCGTGATGGTCAGCGGCGTCACCGGCTGCGCCGTCATCGCCTGGTTTCTGCATTATCTGCGTAGCAATAGTTTGCGGCCCTTCGTGATTTATCGCGTGGTTTTTGGCATAATAGTGCTTGCTCTGGCTTTCATCCGCCGGCCAGCGTGATGAAGCTCTTATCTCCGACACAGCACAAGCGGTGGAACGAAGTCACCGGATTCCTCTTGCTTTCTACCGGCCTGGTGATTTTGCTCAGCCTGATTTCGTACCACGCCCAGGATCCCTCCTGGAATACCGCCGCCGGTTCGCGCCCTCTCAACCTCATCGGTTATCCCGGCTCTTACCTGGCCGATATCCTGTTCCAGGCTTTTGGCGCCGCGGCGCTGCTCTTCCCCCTGCTCATTTTTCTGCTGGCGTGGCGATGGATCCGCTCCGAGCAGATTGAAGCCGGGGCGGTGAAAATGCTCGGCTCGGTTTTGCTCACGCTGGGCGCTTGCGCCGCGCTCTCCTTCCTTCCCTGGAGGGTTTTCGGTGGCGGCGTCACCGTCGGCGGCGCTATCGGATTGGTCCTGGCCCGCTACCTGGTCGAGACTTTGAACCTGGCCGGCGCCCTGCTGGTCACGGTAACTACAGTGGTGGTTTCCATTTATCTGGTTTCTTCCTTCACGCTGGCCAAGCTGCCGGAATGGTTCGCCCGGCCGATCGCCTGGTTCGTACGGCGCGGCGCGGCGTGGCAAGCCTGGCGCGCGCGCATGCAGGCCCGGGCCGTGGAAAAAGCGCGTGAACGCGACCGCCGCCGCCGCGAGAAAAAGAAGGAGCGGCAGGAACGCACCCGCACTCTGATTCCCCGCGAACCCGAACCCGCTCCCGCCGCCGCAATCGATACGCCGCCATGGGAAGCATCCGGCCCCGAAGAACAGATGGGCGCTGCATACGCCCCTATCGAAGAGATTCCGATTTGCCCGGTGGAGGATCTGCCGCCAGTCGAACCTCCCATGCCCGTAGCGGTCTCGATGGCCGCGCCCGAACCGGTATTTCACGCCGTGTTCCATTTGCCCAATACCGATCTGCTCAACGAAATCCCGGCCCGCAGCGCCTACGACGAGCAGGAGCTCAAGGACACCGCCGTCCGCATCAAGTCCAAGTTCGAAGAGTTCAATGTTCTCGGAAACGTGGTGCAGATCAACCCCGGGCCGGTGGTGACCACATTCGAATTCAAACCCGAGGCCGGCATCAAGTACAGCCGCATTATCAGCCTCAATGAGGATCTCTGCCTCGGCCTGCAGGCCGAAAGCATCCTGATCGAACGCATCCCCGGCAAGCCCACCGTGGGCATCGAGGTTCCCAACACGCGCCGTGAGGTGATCGCGCTGCGCCAGATGCTGGAATCCGATGAGTTCGCGCAATCCCACTCGCGGCTGACCATTCCGCTGGGCAAGGATATCAACGGCCGCATCCGCGTGGCCGCGCTCGACACCATGCCGCACCTGCTGATCGCGGGCTCGACCGGCTCCGGCAAGAGCGTCATGATCAACTCCATGATCATGTCGATCCTGTATAAATCGACGCCGGACGAAGTCCGGATGATCATGGTCGACCCCAAGCGCCTCGAACTCGGCCTTTACGAAGGCATCCCGCACCTGCTCACGCCAGTCATCACCGATCCGAAAAAGGCCACCAACGCGCTACGCAACGCCGTACTGGAGATGGAGCGGCGCCTGCGGCTGCTGGCCGAATACGGCGTGCGCAACATCGATCAGTTCAACAAGAAAATCCGCAAGCTCCAGGAGGAGCCGCGCAGCCTCTTCGCCGACCAGGACGAGACCGCCGACGATCTGCGTCCCCTGCCCTACATCCTGGTGCTGATCGACGAGCTGGCCGACCTGATGATGCTGGAAGGCCGCAACGTGGAGGAAAGCGTGACGCGCCTGGCGCAGATGGCGCGCGCCGTCGGCATGCACCTGGTGCTGGCCACGCAGCGTCCCTCGGTGGATGTGATCACCGGGCTCATCAAGGCCAACTTCCCCGCGCGCATCAGCTTCCGCGTGGCCACCCGCGTGGATTCCCGCACCATCCTCGACGTGATGGGCTCCGAGCACCTGCTGGGCAAGGGCGATATGCTCTTTCTCCCGCCGGGTTCTTCGCGCCTGACGCGCGTTCACGGCGCATTCGTCACCGAAAACGAGATCAACCGCGTGGTGGATTTCTGGAAGGAACAGGCCACGCCGGAATACGACCAGTCGTTCCTGATTGCTCCGCCCACCGATGACGACGAAGCCGGCCTTGAAGGCGAGACCGCCATCGAGCAAGACCCCATGTACGAGGATGCCGTGCGCCTGGTGCTGCAAATGGGCAAGGCCTCCACTTCCACGCTGCAACGGCACCTGCGCCTGGGCTACGGCCGCGCCGCCCGCATCCTCGACCTGATGCAGCGCGACGGCATCATCGGCCCGCCCGACGGCAGCAAACCGCGCGAAGTGCTTAAGCGGCCCGACTGGCTCAAGGAAGTCGAGACCCAGTTGCGATAGCGTTGCGCGGCCGGTCAATGGGGAATCCGCTATTCTGAAGTTAAGCCATGCCGCCCGAAGAACAGGATCTGCCGCCGGAACTCCAGCCGGACTATAGCGAAGACGGCGTAGATTTGTCGCTGGTCCGCTGGATGCTTTCGCTCACGCCCGCTGAACGCCTGCAGGTCCTCGAACAGCATTCCGCCAACCTGGAAGAAATGCGCGAGCGCAATGGCGCAAGCTAAGTTCCTGGAGATTTTGCGCCAGTTGCGCGAATCCGGCGCCGACTTCGTCATCGTGGGCGGACTGGCCGGAGTGCTCAATGGCGCGCCCATCCACACTCCGGATCTCGACATCGTCCACTCCCGCGATGCCGCCAATGTCGCGCGCCTTCTTACGGTGCTCGAATCCCTCGATGCCGTCTTTCGCATCCAGCCCGAGCGCCGGATCAAGCCGAATGCCAGCTACCTCTCCGGCCCCGGACACCTCAACCTCATCACTCGCTTTGGCCCGCTCGACGTTCTCGGCAGCATTGGTCGCGGCCTCACCTACCAGGACCTGATTCCCCACTCCGCCGAGCAGGACATCGGCGACGGAATTCGCGTGCGCGTCCTCGATCTCGAAACCCTGATCTCGCTCAAGGAAGACCTGGGCACGGAGAAGGACCGGGCCATCCTGCCGCTCCTCCGCCGCACTCTCGAGGAGCAGCGGAGAAGAGAGCGCCCGGTCTGCTAAACTCAAAAAGTACCCATGGCAATTGAAAAAGAAGAGAAGCACTCTCTGCCTCCCGTCGGCGTTTGGGGCCCCGCTCTGGCCCTCAGTTGGCTGGTTCCCGGCGGCGGCCACTTGTTGCTTAAGCGAACCGGCCGCGGCCTGCTGCTGATGGCCTCCATCAGTTCCATGTTTGTCTGCGGCCTGATGATGCGCGGCGTCATGTTCACGCCGCAGTCGGGCGATCTTCTCACCACCCTGATCAACACCGGCGGCTTCATCGGCGACCTGGCTTCCGGAGTCCTCTATCTGCTGACCGTGTGGCTGGGCTACAACCAGCCCGACGTCGCCGGGGCCGTCCACGATTACGGCACGAAGTTCCTGGTGACCGCCGGATTGCTGAACATCCTCGCCATGGTGGACGTGTTCGATATCGCCGTCGGGAGGAAGGACTGATGCCCAAAATGAACCTTTCCCACTTCGAGGCGGCCTTCCTGTTCTCGCTGTTCACTTCGGTGGTGCTGGGCGTGGTGACCAAGCGGACGGATCGCGACCGCCTGCACTACGGCGTCTATACGTTCCTGTGCTTCTTCGTCGCGCTCTTCGGCCTCGGATGGCTGATGTATTTCGGCCACGGCTGAGCTAGATTAGTGGGACAGACGATCGGGTTTTGTCGTCTGTCGGCTGCCGCACTTTGGCGGGGAGTGACAGGCCACGAAAGGCGATGGCCTGTCCTACTGAGCATCACTTCCGCCCGTACGTCACGATGACCGTGGTATGCCCCGACGTGCCGGTCGCCACGATCGTCAGGCTGCGCTGGCCGCCTTCATCGGCCGCAACCACCGTGCCGCCTTGGTAGTTGCTCGCGGAAACATTGGCATTCATCCCCATGTCCCTGCACTTTCGTTCGTAGAAAGCCAGCACTTGCGACGCCTCATCCGGCGTGGTGAAGGTGAATTCGCCGCCTTCGCTGGCGGAGCTATTCGAGCCGCCCAATCCCTGCGCCCGCACGGCGAAGGCCGGCTTCGATCCCGGATACGACGGAATCCACGAAGGCAGCTTGCCCGCGCTTCCGAATTCCAGCTTGCCGTCGCGCCCGGTAATCGCAAAGCCGCCGTCGCGCGTCCGGTCGAAGCTCACGCCGGCCTGGTGCACGCGGTGCACCACAAAATACCCGATGCCGGCCGCGCCCAGCCCGCACAGGATGAATAGTCCTAAAATCACCACCAGCACCCATACAATCGGGTTGGTTCGCCGAGCCACAGGCGCTCCCGTCGATGCTATCGGCGGCTGCGCCTGGGTAGCGCCCGAGGACGCCCCGCACTTGCTGCAGAACGCGCCGGTCACGGTGGCGCCACAGGTAGAACAAAAGGCCATGATTTCACCCCCGCACCAATGTACTGCACGCTGGCGCGCGGCGCAATGGCGAACGCAGACCGCTCCCTCACGGGATTCCCTCCGGGCCCGGTTCGTCTCTACTTCAACTTCAACACGGCATCCTGGTACAGCAATTCCAACGTCTTGACGGAACCCGGCTTGCCGCGGTACGCGAAATAGAGAAACCCGCTGAACGCCGCATGGTGGGCTCCCTCCACCAGCGCCGTCTCCACCGCTACCACGTCCGCCTTTACCTGCTCTTTTTCGATGCCGCTCGGATTGTCTTTTGGCACGTCCACGCGGGGCGGAAGCTGGCTCCCGGGCGGATTGCTTCCAGGAAACGGATTCGAATTCCGCGGCGGGCCGCCAATCACCACCCCCGCATTCCTCGTGCTGGCGTCGATTTCCCCGTTGGGCCCGGGCTGTTCCCATTCAGGGTGTTGCAGACTGGCCGCCACCATGCTCACCGCGTCAGGCGTCACGAGAGCCTTCCGGCCGTTGATGCGCAGCTCAAAGTCGGAGTTCCGGACCTCGATGGTCTCGCCCTTCGGGGGAAAAAGCGCCACTTCCACCACCAGGTAATCCTTCGCCAGGAATGCCTTGTCGCCGCGCGAAAAGCTATGCACCATGTACTCGGCGCCGATGGCCGCCGTGCGCGTGCTGGCGTGCACTTCGTAATCCTCGGCCTTCGGCTTGGTCTCGGTCCCCTGCCCGGACGCCGCCACCACCGAAAACAGCAGCAACCAATAGCGCATGTTTGATGATACCCCCAGTCACCGAATGGCATGATACCCTGTTCCCTCAGGAGCCTATCCCATGACCAGACGCGATTATCTCAATTGGATGGCCGCCGGAGCCGCAGCGGCCGCCGCGAGTGACGCATCCGCCGAACAGCAGCCGCGGCCCGGTGCGCCCCCCGCACCGCAAATCGGCGACGCCGACCGCGAAGCCCGCATGAAGTGGTGGCACGAAGCCCGCTTCGGCATGTTCATCCACTGGGGTCTCTACAGCACGCTGGGCCGCCACGAGTGGGTGATGGAAGAGGAAGGCATTCCAGTGGCGGAATACGAACAGCAGGCCAAGCTGTTCAAGCCCAAGCTCAACGCCGCGCGCGATTGGGCGCGCCTGGCCAAACTGGCCGGCCAGAAATACATGGTGATGACCACCAAGCACCACGAAGGCTTTTGCAACTTTGACTCCAAACTCACCAACTACAATGCCGCCCAACAGGGGCCCGGCCGCGACCTGGTGAAGGAATACGTCGAAGCCGTCCGCGCCGAAGGCCTCCGCGTGGGCTTCTACTATTCCCTGATGGACTGGCACCACCCCGATGGCGCGCGTTGCAAGAGCGCCGACGGTAAGATCGATGAGCCTGCGCGGCGCCGCTTCGTCGATTACATCCACGGCCACGTTCGCGAGCTAATGACTAATTACGGCAAGATCGATGTCCTGTGGTACGACGTCAACTGGCCGCTCAACGCCCAGGAATGGGAATCCGAAAAAATGAATGAGATGGTCTTCAAGCTGCAGCCCGAGATCATCGTCAACGACCGCAACGGCTTGCCCGGCGATTTCACCACCCCCGAGCAGACCATCCGCGCTTCCACGCGCGCCTGGGAATCCTGCATGACCATGAACGGCAGTTGGGGCTATCAGAAGGCCGACGACAATTGGAAGACGCCCAAGACCATCGTGCGCAACCTGGTGACTTGCTCCCACGACACCGGAAATTATCTCCTTAACATCGGCCCCAAGGCCGATGGCTCCATCCCCGAAGAATCCGTGCGCATTCTCACCGCCGTGGGCAAGTGGATGGAGCATAACGGATCCACCATCTATCAATCGGACAAGTGCCAGCCGCACTCTTCCGAATTCGCCGGCTTCTCGCGCCAGGGGAATACGCTCTTCATGCACGTACACTTCTGGCCCGGCTCGACGGTATCGCTGGGTGGTCTGCGCAACAAAGTGAAGTCCGCGCGCCTGTTGAACGGAGGCAAAGACGTGAAGTTCGAACAGGACGATTTCCGCGTGCGCTTCACCGGCCTGCCCGAGAAAGCTCCCGACGATCCAGTGACCACCATCGCCATCGAGTGCGACGGCGAGCCCAGCCAGGACACCTCCAACTACGTCCGCCGCGAAAGGCCGCGACGAAGCGTGGGCGTGTAATCGGATCAGGGCCGGGCCCAGGGGGGCACCCCGTAAGAGAGCGGTCGCCGGACAACGGAACGTATCGGTCACAGTCTAGTACTCTGACCGCCTGATTTGAGGCCTTTGTGCGACCCATCGCTCATGCCAATGTCCCCGATGCGAGCCGCGACCGTGAGGGAGCGGTTGCCCGCAAGAGAACAACATCATGCGGTCAAGGTACTAGCTCGGGTAATAGCCTTCCCTGGTCTGGACCAGCAGCCCCTTCTGTTTAGTGGTGAGGTGAATGCGGCGGTACTCGCCGTTGTTGGCGGCGCCTTCGGGAGTGTAGCCGATGCTGTACTGGCTGCGCAGATCTTCCTGGATGGCTTCGTAGACTTTGTCGATCGGCATGCGCTTGGAGACTTCGAAGAACCGGCCGCCGGTTTCGCTCGCGATGCGCTGCATCACTTTCTTCCCGTCTTCGCTGTTTCCCAGGCCTCCGCCGGGCGGCATGCCGCCACCCATGCGCCGGCGCCCTCCAAATCCGCCGGGCATCCCCATGCCGCCATAGGCATTCGGATCGGAGAAAAGAATGGAGTACACCAGCGTGTCGGCGCGCTGTGCGGATTCCACCGCTGTGGTGAGCGGATATTTGCTGCCGGTGTCCACGCCGTCGGAGAGGATGATCATGGCCTTGCGCCCGTGCTGCTTGCGCATGATATCGTCGGCGCCCAGGTAGACCGCGTCGTAGAGATCGGTGCCGCCGCCACCGCGTCCGCGCCCGCTAGGATAACCGCCGCCGCCGGGATAGCCGCCGCCACCACCGCCCTGATTCCCCTGTTGGCGCCGCCCGGTCCCGATTTCCAGTTCGTCGAGCGCCTTGCGCAGGGTTTGCCGCGAAGAGGTGAGGTCCTCCAGCAGTTCCACTTCGAAATCGAAATGGATGACAAACGCCATATCCTTGTCGCGCATCATCTTGTCGAGGAAATGATAACTGGCCAGGCGCTCGTCGGCCAGCACGTTGCGCTGGCTGCCGCTGGTATCCACCAGCAGGCCCAGGGTCAGCGGCAAATCGGTCTCGCGAGTGAAATAGCGGATCACCTGCGCGCGCCCGTCCTCGTCCAGCAGGAAATCGTCCTGCGTAAGATCGTTCACCACGTGCCCTTGCTTGTCGCGCACGGTGGCCAACACATTCACCACTTTGACATTGGTGGAAAAGGTGGGAGGGGTCTGTTGGGCCGGCTCGGTCTGCTGCTGGCCGCGCATGAGACGCGCCGCCGGAAAGAACCCCAGCGCTGCAAGCAAGCTGCGCCGGGAAAACGTCGCATGGTCTTTCATTTCGTAACCTAAAGATGCGCGCGAGCGTCGCAGGGTTACGCCGCTCTCCCAGGCCTCACCAGCCAGGCGGCCACCAGCCCGCCCGCCAGGAATCCCAACAGGTGGATGAGTCCCTGAGTCAGGATATACGTGGCCGGAAAGCCGTACCAGTTCCAGTGTGGCAGTTCTACGGTCAGCGTGGGCACCAGCCCGATCGTCGTGACGAACAGCACACGCCCGCCGAAACTGGTGAGCGAAACCGCGCGGGAGAGCAGAAACGCGGCCAGCAGCATCACCGCCATGTCGAAGAGACACTGGGCGGCGAAGTGCCAGGGCGCCGCTGCGTCCAGACCTTCCGGGTGCACCACCATAATGCCGGCCGGGCCGGCGCGGAACTGTTCCATGGCCTTCCTGGTGACCTCCTCTTTCTGCGCGCCGCTAAGGCCGGGCTTGAACATCTCGCCGCCGGGAAAGATGAACAGGCCTGGTTCTTTGACGTTCTCCTTTAGCACGGCGACCACTGCCGCTTCGTTATCTAGGCCGCGGATTCCGGCTTCACCCAGGGGCATCACTTCGTGAGACAGCCCCTCCCACAGGAACATGGCGAGCCCGCCCAGCAAGCCAGCCAGAAGAATTCTGGTGAACATATTAGTTTCCTCCTAGTTTCCGCGCCCCCGTCCGCCGCCGCCGCCCGCCGGCCGGGCCGGCTTGCGCGGTAGCATTTCCGGCCGTGTAGCGGTGTTGTAGACGAACCATGCCATCACTGCCGACGCCTGCTCCAGGTCGTTGGCCTGCAGGCGGTCGTAGACGTCCATATTCGAATGGTGCGTGCGCGTGCTGTATTCAAGCGGGTCCTGGATGAACTGGAATCCGGGGACGCCGTTGTTGTCGAAGTTGGTGTGGTCGGTCGACCCGGTCGCGCGGATGGTCAGGGTGTCCGCGCCCAGATCTTTCAAGGGCGCTACCCACGCCTCAAAGATCGGCCGCACGGCATCGTTGTCCTGCATATAGATCCCGCGGATCTTGCCGCTGCCGTTGTCCAGGTTGTAATACGCCGACATCTTGGCCTGCTCGGGCTTCGGCCCATCGGGGCCGTTGATGTGGGCTTGCACCCACGCGCGCGAGCCCAAGGTTCCTTCTTCCTCGCCGGTCCACAGTCCCAGGCGGACGGTGCGCGCCATTTTCAGATCGAGCGCTTTGAGAATGCGAATGGCTTCCATCGCCACGGCCGAGCCGGCCGCGTTGTCGGTGGCGCCGGTGCCCCCGGTCCAGGAATCGAAGTGGCCGCCCAGCATCACGCTTCCGGCGTTCGGATCGGCGCCGGGAATCTCCGCCGTGATGTTGAACGAATCGCCCGGCGGAGTGAATTTCGTCTGGATGTCGAGCTCCAGGGTGACGGGAATGTTGTGCTCCATCAGCCGTGCGATCCGGTTATAGTGCTCGTTGGTGATCACTATCGAAGCGATCGGCGCATTCTCTTCGGTGGATGCGCTGCCCTGTCCCACCACCGTGCCGCCATCCGGCCCGTTGCCCGGCGAGATCAACCCGAGGGCGCCTTCATCCTTGTAGAACTTCATGAGCTGCGCGCGGAAGCCGCCCGCTCCACCGCGGCCACCGCCGCCCGGAGCTCCGGCAGCACCCGGAGCGCCTGCCGCCCCGCGCGCGCCGCCGGCAGCCGCGCCGCGTCCGCCCGCTCCACCGCGAGCTCCACCGGCCGCCCCCGCGCGTGACGGGAAGCCCAGCGGCAGCACCGCGGGATTTCCGCCCGTGGGATCGGGATAGATTTCCGCGGCCGCCAGCTCGGCATCCGTCAGGCGGCGGGCGTATGGCGCCGTCACCATTTCGGAAGCGTGCGGCGTGGCCGTCAGCACAAACTTGCCCTTCAGCTTGCCTTTATACGGCTCCATTTCCTCGGCGGTCGTAATCACCGCCAGCACCGCCTGCCCGCTGACGTCGCCGTTGGTGCCCAGGCTCCACGGCTGCGCAAACCCGATGATGGGCTGGAATTCCGGCTCCTTCATCATGGCCGCGAACCGCGTGCAGCTCCAGCCGGCTCCGGCGAACTTCCAGGTCTCCATCTGCACGTTGGAGAGCCCCCAATCCTTCAGAGCTTGCACGGCCCAGTCTCCCGCCTGTTTGGCGCCGGGTGAACCGGTGAGCCGCGGCCCGTAGACATCGGTAATGTAGAAGGCCGTGTCCATCACCTTGGAACGGCCGGCGAACGCCTCCGTCTTGATCCGGTGCAGAACCCCGAGATCCACTTTCTCGGGCGCGGCGATCTGTGCCCACAGGCACACCCCGGCAACCGCGGCGAAACCAACCATCCATTTGCGCATGTTGCGCACTGTATCACTTGCGCGCGCGGGCTGCAATCAGTGGGCTGCCATCGTGTGGGCTGCAATCGGAGCCGCGACCGTCAGGGAGCGGTTGCCGTCCACGCTCAGTCCAAGTTCGTGAGACTCGAACACGCTCTATGCAATCAGTGCGTCATCGAGTAGATGATGTAGTTCACGCCCATGCGAATCGATTGGTCGGCGAACTTCTCCGGATAGCGCACGTTGTCGGCATACTCCCACGCATCGCCGATGTCGGAGTTGAACGAAATGGCCACCATTACGCGGCCCTTGTCGTCGTAAATCGCGCGCCAGTGAGCGCCCTTGCCATCTTCCGCGTTCTCGGGATACTGCGGCCTCTTGTACCCGCGCCCAAACCACGCCCAGCCGGGAATCTGCACGCGCGTGCTCAGGTCGTAGACCGTGTGGAAGATGGGGTTGTCGTCGGACAGCTCCACGATTTCGCGGTCCGGAAACACCTGCTTAATGACTTTCTCGAAAATATTCCATTCGAACTTGCCGTGGAAATCGTCGGCCATGAAAAACCCGCCGCGCAGCAGGTATTCGCGCAACGCCTGCGTCTGGTCGTGCGTCAGGCCCCACTCGCCCACCTGCACGGCGTAAAGCCACGGCCAATCGTAGGCATCGCCCTCGTCTAAGTTCACGCACTGTTCCACGGAGCGCACGTGCAGCCGCGTAAGCCGCCGCACGCCCTGCGAAAAGTGCCGGTCGGCGGGCGGAAAATCCTGGGTCCACAGCGAGTAGCCGATGTGCCAATCGAGGTCGCGGCCGTAGTAGCCGTTGATGCCGCCTTCGCCCGGCGGGTACATGAGCCGCGCGAAGGCCCACTCGGTCTTTTCCTGATAATCGTCGGGCAGCGGAGTTTCGCCGATGCGGTGTTCGATGCCGTTGAATTGGCGGAACGGGCGCTGGAAAGCATACAGCACGCCGGCCAACGTCAGGCCGCAGCCGAGCAACGCCAGTGCTTTCGGGAAATTCATTCCCCTCCGCCGTTACTTCGAGAATATCATGCCGGGATTTGCGCGCTGCTGGCCCAAGGCGGCCCCGTTAGCAATCAGGGTCGCTCACGTGAACCAGATGTCCTGGGCTCACGTGTTGGATCTGCCGAACCAGCTCTTCGAGCAGCCGCTCGAAGGTATCCCTCGACGAACTCCCGCGAGACCGTCGGACATCCAGCCAAAAACTCATCGATCGTGAAGCCACTCTTCAGATCGTCGAGTAGAAGGCGGACCGGAACACGGGTCCCGCGAAAGCACGGAGTACCGTGCATCAGGTCTGGATCGACCGAGACGATCTCGTTGAGGCGTGCTCTCTTTTCCGTGCTCATCCACTTCTACGATACCCTAGGGCCAAAAGCGGCTGCAAGCCGGGCTTCGGATGGCGCGAGGAAGTAGAATAAGGGCATGAGCACCGCCCGTTACGTCCACTGGCAAAACGGCGACATGTGGCTCGGGTATTTTGTGGAGTTCCCCGATTACATGACCCAAGGCGAGACTCCGGCGGATTTGGAAGAGAACCTCCGCGATCTCTATCGGGACCTGACGAGCGGCGAGATTCCGGGCATCCGTAAAGTCGCCGAGCTCACCGTTGGATGAAACGGACCGACCTAATTCGCAAGCTCGAAGCATCAGGGTGCCTGCTTATCCGCCACGGTGGGAAGCACGATTGGTATCGCAACCCAAAGTCCGGGATGTCCCAACCAGTGCCCCGGCACACGGAAGTCAACGAAGTCCTTGCCAAGCACATCCTGAAGAAGCTCGCCGATTAACCGCCATCCGGCTCCGCGTCCGCGTGGCTCAAATAAATGTCGTGTATGCGCAGCAGTCCCAGCGCGCGGCCTCGCTCGTCCACCACCGGCAGCACCGAAATCTGCGACGGGCGCCGCTCCATCAGCTCCAAAGCCTCGCCGAGCGTGGCATCGGGGCCGATAGTGACCGGCGTGCGCGTCATCACGTCTTCGGCGCGCAGTGCGCGGATGTCGTCGTGGTGCGTTAACACCCGCCGCAAGTCGCCCTCGGTGACGAAGCCGGCGAGCGCTCCATCCGCCCGCACCACGCAGGCGCCGCCCATGGGCCGCTCGGTCATGGCCAGGATCACTCCCTGGAACGAAGTCTCCGGCGCCACCGTGGCCACTTGGTCGCCGCTATGCATCGCCTCTCTCACGCTCAGCATCAGGTTGCGGCCCAGTTGGCCGCCGGGATGGAAACGGCCAAACTCCTCCGGCGTGAAATCGCGCGCGAAGGCGAGCGCGATCGCCAGCGCGTGCCCCACGGCCAGCGCAGCCATCGCGCTGGCCGTGGGCGCCAGGTTATGCGGATCGGCCTCGCGTTCGACCGATGCATCCAGCAGCACATCGAGCCTGCCGGCCAGCGGCGATGTCGCGCTGCCCAGAATGCCGATCAGCGGCGAGCCCAATTCGCGCAGCAGCGGAACCAGCGCCAGCAGCTCGCGAGAGCTGCCGTTCTTCGAAATCAGCACCGTCGGGTCGCCCGGGGTGTAGATTCCCAAATCGCCGTGTACCGCTTCGGCCGGGTGCAGAAACACCGCCGGCGTGCCCGTGCTGCACAGCGTGGCAACCATCTTGCGCGCGACGTGGCCCGATTTCCCGATGCCCGTCACCACCACCTTGCCGGGATGCGCCAGGATCAGTTCCACCGCGCGGATGAGTTCTCCATCGAGCCGCGCGGCCGTCCGCGCGAGCGCCGCGGCTTCGATCTCGATTGCGGCGCGCGCTACCGCCAACCACTCCTGTTTCGAGCCAGACATGAGGAACCGACTATCATCGCATGTGGCATGGCGCGCTAAAATGGCGCTCTATGCCGCTAAGGTGATCGAAGAGGCGATGCCGAACGCTTTGCCCGTAAGATCAGGCGCCGTCGGGAAACTCACCAGGAGATCAGCGGCCCGCATGTGGGGCAGGATGGTATCCTGCGCGCCGATTGTCAATCGGTGCAGCCGGGCGCAGCCCGGCCGGGTGACAAAGGCGCGCCGTCAGAAAGTCGCCCCATGCTGATCGTCTTCGCCGGACCGCCCTGTTCCGGAAAAACCACCCTCGCGGCGGAAGTAGCCCGCCTTCGCGGCCTGCCGCATCTTTCCATGGACGCGACGCGCCAGCGCCTCCTGCCCGGCGCCGCTCACACGCGCGCCGATCGACGGGTGGCTTATCGCGGGATGCACTTTGCCGCCGAACTGCTTCTGGCCGCCGGCGCCGGCGCTGTCCTGGACGCGCCTTACGACCACCCCGAAGACCGCGCCGAGCTCGCCCGCATCGCCGGATCGCACCTGAAGCTCATCGAGTGCCACGTCACGCCCTCGGCTGCCGCGGCCCGGCTGCGCGAGCGCGGCCTCCATGACCCGGCGCGGCCCGATCTCACCGAAGAGCGCGTCCGCCGTCTGGTCCGCGACTATCCTTACTCCGGCGCGGGCCTCGAGCTCGACACCACAGTGATGACCCCCGAAGCCTGCCTGACGCGCATCGCCGAGTATATTCGTGAGGGATAATAGCAGTCATCCTATGCTCATTCTTCATGTGCATGTCCACGTCAAGCCCGAGCACATCGAGGCTTTCCGCCGGGCCACCCTCCAGAACGCGGCCTCGAGCGTCCAGGAGCCCGGCGTCGCGCGCTTCGACGTGATGCAACAGGCTGACGACCCCACGCGCTTCGTGCTGGTCGAGGTCTACCGCAACCTCGATGCCACCGTGAAGCATAAGCAGACCAGCCACTACCACACCTGGACCGCCACCGTGACCGACATGCTGGCCGAGCCGCGCACTCGCATCACATACGAGAACGTCTTCCCCGCCGACCCGGGCTGGTAGCGTCATGCCATTCGATTTCTCGACCGCCTCCCGCATCCGGTTCGGCGAAGGAACCGCGCGGGATGTCGCCCGAGCCGCGGCATCGCTGGGAGGTCGCGCCCTGGTCGTTACCGGCCGGTCGGCCGCGCGATTCGCCGGCCTGGTCGACGGCCCGCGTTTTGCCGTGCCTGCCGAACCCACTATCGAGCTCATCCGCCAGGGTGTCGCATTCGCGCGGGAACAAAACTGCGATGTGGTGGTCTCGATTGGCGGCGGCAGCTCGATCGACGCCGGCAAGGCTCTGGCTGCGCTGCTCGCCAATTCCGGAGACCCCCTCGATTACCTGGAAGTCATCGGCCGCGGCCTGCCCCTGCGGAATCCCTCGGCCCCTTTCATCGCCGTCCCCACCACCGCCGGCACCGGTTCGGAAGTCACCCGCAACGCCGTGTTGGCGTCGCCCGAACACCGCGTCAAGGCCAGCCTGCGCAGCGCTTTCATGCTGCCGCGCCTCGCCGTGGTCGATCCCGAACTGGCCTACCATCTTCCTCCCGCCGTCACCGCATCCACCGGGCTCGACGCGCTGACCCAATTGATCGAACCCTATGTCTCTTCGCGCTCGAACCCCATGACCGATCTCTATTGCGTCGAAGGAATCCGCGCGGCCGCAACTGCCCTGCCCCGCGCGTTCTCGAACGGCCGCGACCCGCAAGCCCGCCGCGCCATGGCCTGGGCCAGCCTGCTGGGCGGCCTGGCGCTGGCCAACGCCGGCCTCGGCGCCGTCCATGGTTTCGCCGCGCCCATCGGCGGCATGTTTCCCGCCCCGCATGGCGCGGTCTGCGCCGCCATCCTTCCGCACGCCATGGCCGTCAACCTTCGCGCGCTGCGGTCGCGCGCCCCTCAAAGCCCGGCCCTCGGCCGCTACGATGAGATCGCCCGGCTCCTCACCGGCCGCCCTCACGCCACGGCTGCCGACGCCGTTGCCTTTGCCGCCGGTCTCAGCCGCCGCTTTGAAATCCCGCCGCTCGCCGCCTATGGCATCGGCGCATCCGATATTTCTACGCTCGCCGAAAAGGCCGCGCGCTCGAGCAGCATGCAAGCCAACCCCATCGTGCTCTCGCCTGAAGAGCTTCGTGAGATCCTCACCCTGGCGCTTCCGGCGACAGCAAATTGAAACCCCGGCACGCCGGGCACCGGTAGCGTTCCCAAAACCACAGCACCGTCCGCACGCTCGTTTTTCTGCGCAGGTACGCCTCCGAATGGCCCGCGCCACACCGCACGCACACGTTCACCCACTCCTCTTGGGGAGCCGTTTCGCCCGCGCCGCCGAACTCGAACGCCCAGCCGTAGCGGCTGAAGCGCGTCCCCAGGCGCCGGTCCAACCCCCGCAGCGCCCAATTCAGGAAGGCCAGGAAGCGCTCGTTGCCAAACGCGAACAGCGCAATCCTCCGCGGCGGCCGCGCGACGAAGTTGTGCGAGTTCAAGAACGAAAGCGAGCTGTACAGCGTTTTTGTGCGGCGGTGCCTCACTCCCGCCATCCCTTCCACCAGCCCAATCACTTCCTCCGGCCGGCGGAACGCGTTCACGTGCCCGCCGCCGCGCCCCAGCCACCGGTAGATGCGGTCCGTCAGAGTGGTCGCGTCCGGCACCGCGACATACAGCGTTCCGCCCGGCTTCAAGACGCGGCCGGCCTCGCGCACCGCCGCTTCCAGCTCCTGGAAGTGCTCCAGACTGTGGTTGCTGCAAATTAAGTCGAAGGATTGCGTGGCGAAAGGCATGCGCGCCGCGTCGCCCCAGACGTACCATCCGGCAGCCATCGCGTGCGGCTTCTCGATGTCCAGCCGGATCACCGTAACGTCGTTCCGTTTCGCCGCGAAGCTCCCCGCGCTCGCCCCCAAATCCAGCACACGGGAGTGGGGCGTCAGGCTTTGAATCAAGTGCATCACCAGCGTCTGTTATCTCATAATCTCAAGATGTAAATTGTGTGAATCTTCCCAGCCGTACCGGGACCATAAGCCTGAATCCATTTTGGGCCGTCACGCGTCCAATAAATCAAGGCAGTTTCAGATCCGAATGCGGCCCGCTGCCCCGGGTCTGACTCGCAAACCGATTAAAGTCGACAAAGTATAGGCTTGCTTGTGGCTCTGGAACCTTTTAAGATAACAAAGTAGCCTTACTCCGAATTGTTTGGGGGTTTTGGATGATTTATTCCCGTTCGGCTGAATACGCGATCCGCGCTTTTGTGCACCTGGCTCAGGTGCCGGAAGGCAAGTATGCCATGGTGAAAAACATCGCGGAGCAGGAGGATATTCCGGCGCACTTCCTGGCCAAGATTCTCCAGCAGCTCGCCCGTAAGGGACTGCTTCGTTCCAGCAAGGGACCGACCGGCGGCTTCGCGCTGCGCGTCGATCCATCCGAAATCCGCCTGCTGGATATCGTCGAGGCGCTGGACGGCCTGGCGCCTTATCAACAGTGCGCCAGCGGCCTGGCGGAATGCAACGACGACATGCCATGCTCCATGCACGATAGCTGGGTGAACCTGCGATCGCGTATCATGGATTATCTGGGGCGGAATACAATCTTGGACCTGGCCAAGGCGCTGGATCAGAAGAAGAAGTCGATTGCTCTGACCAAACAGCGCAAGTCCAGGCGCTCGGTTACCGCCAAGCGGGCTTAGGCCCGATATTCTCAACAGTCCGGAGGGACAATGGGATCAGTATTAGTCCCCATGGTGGTCGAACAGACCTCCCGGGGCGAACGTGCGTACGACATTTATTCACGGCTCCTCAAAGAAAACATCATTTTTCTCGGCACTCCGATTGACGACCAGGTCGCCAATCTGATCATCGCCCAACTGCTCTTCCTGGAAGCTGAAGACCCGGAAAAAGACATCTCCATTTACATCAATTCGCCGGGCGGCTCCATTACGGCCGGCCTGGCAATCCTCGATACCATGGCCTTTATCCGTCCCGATATCGTCACAATCTGCGTCGGACAGGCGGCGTCCATGGCGGCGGTCCTGTTGGCCAGGGGCACCAAGGGCAAACGCTTCAGCCTGCCCAACTCGCGCATCATGATCCACCAGCCCTCCATGCAGGGTCTGGCGGGCCAGGCCGCCGACATCGATATCTATGCGCGCGAAATCCTCCGCATGCGCGAGATCCTCAACGGAATGCTGGCCGACGCCACCGGCCAGCCGGTCGAGCGCGTCGCCAAAGACGTGGACCGTGATTACATAATGGAGCCCGATGCCGCCGTGCAATACGGCATGATCGACCGCGTCATCACCAGCCGCGATCTGGCGCCGCTGCCCATCAAAGGATAGCCGGTGCCCTAGTCCAACGGGCGAGTCCGCCAGGCTTATGCCAGGGGCACCAGCTTTGATGCTCGGATTCGCCTATCCCTGGTCACCAGCGGGACGCGATGAACTACGCTGGTCGCGGCGATGATCTCATCGGCGGGATCGCTCCTAAAGTCCAACAAGCGGATCTGCCTGCACACCGCCAGGTCCAACGGCCAGATATGGATTCCGGAAAGCACCCGTCCGAAGTCCGCGGACTCGAGATCGAGCTGGATGCGTCCCAATTGCGCCAGTTTGGCCAGCTCCCAAAGGACCATCGCGGAAATACTCCATTGATCCCCTGCCAGCAACTGGCGTTCTTTGGGCTTGAGCCGACCGGCCAGAGCGTGGATCAGAATGTGCGTGTCCAGGCTGATCATCTGGGGCGCCGGGTTTCAGCGTCCCAACGGATGCCGGTGGAGAAAATCTCGCCCTTGATTTTCAGCTTTCCTTTCATGCTTCCAATCAGCGCCGCGGAGCCGGAGCCGATTGGGATCACCTTAGCTACCGCCTTGCCGCGCTTGGTGATCACCAGGCCCTCGGAATCCAGGTCGTCCAGCAGACTGAGACACTGCTGCTTGAATGTGGTTGCGTTAATCCGCTGCATCAATCTCAGAATAGCTCCTGGACATATGAAGTGTCCAGTTCCACTTCGCCGGGATCGCCGGCTCACGGCGGCCGGACGCCGCCGTGCTGTACGGCATGATCGACCGCGTCATCACAAGCCGCGATCTGGCGCCGCTGCCCATCAAAGGCTAACCAAGGTGGGGCAGGCGCTTCCGCCTGCCAACTTCTGATAGCGCCTGCGCCGGCACCGTAGCTCCTTACTTCACCCTCCGCATGGCCACCAGGATCCGCGTCCAGTGCGGGTCGGTGAGATCGTCGATGCGCACCATGGGGGTCTCGAACGTGGTGGCGTCGATAAACTTGCCGTCGCCCAAGTAGACCCCGGTATGGGTGATGCGTTTGTCGGAGCTTCCGAAATACAGCAGGTCGCCGGGTTGCAGATCTTCGCGTTTGACTGGCGCCAGGCCAGTCCAATCGGCCTGCGGCTGCGCATCGCGCGGCATCAGCACGCCGCGGCGCCGCTCCAGCATTTGCGCAAAGCCGGAACAATCGTAGCCGAAGCTCGATGTGCCGCCCCAGGTATAAGGCGCTCCCATGAACCGCTTGGCCAGCTCAAGCATTTCCGGGATCGAGAGCGGCTTCACGTGAAAAGCCACGTCTCCGGTCTGGATCCAGCCGGCGCGGTCGTCGGGCAGGCGCACCTGCAGCCACCGGTCGTCGGACGAAGGTTTGGAAACGGCTTCCAGCCTGGTCTCAAACGGCACCGTGAGCAGCGGCGCATGCCTGGTGACGCTCGCCTCGCGATAGATATGCGCGAACAGGCTGACTACCTGCGCGGCGCTATCGGTCGAGGCATAGGCCGGCCCCGCCCGCAACATCGAAAGCGGTGTCCACCCCGTGTAATCGTCGGCCGTGCGAATGTGCGCCCAACCCTCGCGTTGTTCCATCAACGTGACGTTCGAGCCGTAGATGGCCTGCGACACCACGTCGGCGTCCTCGGTGGGTTTGGAGTACATGTTGGCCACCGGCCGCAGCACCACCGCATTGGGCAACTCCGCGGCGAAAAGTGCGAGCACCATGAGTCCTGTCATTTCACTCTTAGGGTACCGCAGGCGATCGTATTACGGTTCCTTGCTTTCTTCGATCAGCCAGGCTCTTGGCGGCGGCGAGGCGCCCTGGCTCGCTTCGCTGGCGACGCCGAATCCGCAGGGAGGGTGTGCGCCTATTCGTGCCGCAGCGCAACCGCAGGGTCGACGCGCAGGGCGCGGGCGGTGGGGGCGACTGTCGCCAGGCCCGCGACCAGCGCAAGCGCGCAGGCCACGCCTACGAAGTTCATCGGATCGGCCGGGCGCACCTCCGGAACCAGGAACATCGATAGCGGGCGCACCGCGACCGCGGCCAGCGCGAGGCCGATTACCATCCCGGCCGTCACCAGTCTGAGGCTTTGGCCCACAACCATCGCCAAGACGTTGCCTGGCGTGGCGCCTAGCGCGACACGAATGCCGATCTCGCGAATCCGCTGCTGGATGGCGTACAGCAGGACTCCATAGAGCCCGATGGAAGCGAGCATCAATCCGAACAGGGCCATCGATCCCAGAATGGCGGCGCACAGACGGCTCGGCAGCAACGCGCCCGCGAAAATTTCGCCCATGGAATGGGTGTCCACCGCGGCCGCCGCGTCCAGGCCGGCGAGCGTCTCTTCCACCCTGCGGGCCATGGTTTCCGGCGCGCCCCTGGTGCGCACGAAGAAGTGCGCAAACGCCGAATGGTTTTGCTGGGAAAAGGGCTCATACAGCGCCATGGCGTTCTCTTCTCCCAGGGTGACGTACTTACAGTTGCGCGCCAGGCCCACCACCGTCGCGTCGTGATTGTCCGGAAATCGAAGGACGTGACCCACCGGGTTGGTGTTCCCAAACAATCGCCGCGCCAGGTTCTCGTTCAGGATAACGACCTGTGGCGCGCCGATACGGTCCGAATCGGCGAACGCCCGGCCTCGCAGAATGGCAATCCCCATGATCCGGAAATAATCCGGGCCCACGGCATTGGAGTTGTACTGCACCCGCACCGTGCGGCTGCCCGCGTCCGGCCGGAACTGCCCGCCGGGCCGATTGAATGCCAGGAATGGGTTCAGGGGCACCGCGGACGCCGGCGAGGACGCCTCAACCCCCGGCAGCGCGCGCAGGCGTGCCAGCGCGGTATCCACCAGGGCCGCGAATTTCTGCGGCGTGTACGAGCCCCACACAGTCTGGAACGTGGCCACCTCCGTATGGGTTGTGTCGAACCCCGCGTTGAACGAAGTGGCGTACATCAGGTTTCGGATGAACAGCAACCCCGCGCTCAGCAGTAGGATGGATACCGCCAGTTGCCCGACAACCAGCGCGTTCCGCAGCGTGTAGCCCGACGGTCCGGTCTGCCGGTCGCCCTCCTTGAGCGCGCCGCCGATTCCCGCCCGCGTGCCCTTCAGCGCCGGCACAAGCCCGGTGGCCAGCGTCACCACAAAGGCGATGGCCGCCGAGTAAGCCAGCAGCATCCGGTCCGGTTGGATCAGCAATTCGATGGGCAGCGGCGTGGGGATGTGAATACCGCTCAGCAGTCTCGTGAGCCAAAGGTTGAGCAGCAGGCCGGCGCCCGTTCCGAGCAGCGCCAGCAACAGGCTCTCCGCCAGCAACTGCCGAACCAGCCGGCCGCGGCTGCCGCCGAGCGACATGCGGATGGCGAACTCGCGCGAACGGGTGAAGGCTCGCGCCAGCAGCAGGCTGGACACGTTGGCGCAGGCAATCAGCAACACAATCGCCGTCACGACGATCAGCATGCCAAAGAACGCCACCGCCGGTATCGCCTCTGGCCCGTTCTCTTGAAGGCGCTCTACTCCGCCAACCGTGGAAAGCCGGACCTCTTTCGCCCATTTGCGATTGACATCCGTGTACACGCGATCCAGTTCGCGGCAGATCGGCTGGAGGCGGGTATAGGCCGCTTGGCGCCCCATCCCCCGCGGCAGCCGCGCATACACCAGGACCTCGATGGGATCCTTAGTCAGGTACAGGTCCGGGGTGAAACCAAACCCTGTGAGCATTCGATGGTCGCGAGGCAATACTCCCACCACGGTGTATGGCTGGCCATCCAGCACGAGGGTGCGGCCGATTACGTTCGGATCGCCGCCCAGGTGCTTGGTCCAGAACCCGTGCGTGATCACCGCGACATCGGATTCGCCGCGCTCGATGGGCCGCCCCATGGCGATTGGAATTCCTGTTACCTCGAAGAAGTCGTCGGTGACGCGGGTTCCAGCCAGACGATAAGTACGGTTGCCGTCGCGCCAGTTCACCACCATCTGGATGTTCATCCCCGCGAGCCCGTCGAACGCGTGATTGTCTTCCAGAAAACGGTATTGCGACATGGGGATCCAAGTGTCGCCGCCCACGGAAATCTGCACCAGCGACTGCGGATCGCGGCAGGAGGGCTCGCTGAAGAGCGCCTCCCTCGCGACACTGAAGATGGTGGTGTTGGCGCCGATTCCCAGAGCCAGCGAGCCAACCGCCGCCAGCGCCAAGGCACGATTGCGCCGCAACGCGCGCGCCGCATAGCGGAGATCGGCGCCGAGGTCCTCCAGCCAGCGCATTTGCCACGCGGAGCGCGTCTCTTCCCGGCTCCGCAGCGTGGAGCCGAACTCCCGGCGCGCTTGCCGCAGGGCATCGGCGCCGGACAGGCCAGTCTGTTCCAGCTCGTCCGTGCGGGCCTGGATGTGGAACCGCACTTCTTCCTCGAGTTCCCGATCGAACCGCGAGCGCCGGAACAGCCATGCGACGCGGTTGCCGATTTCATTCCAAAAGGCCATGCGAGTCTCTGTTCAGGCGGTGCGCATCACAAGTTGGATGGCACGCACCAGGCGATCGAATTCACCCGCCTCCTTGTCGAGCTGTTTGCGGCCTTCTGGTGTCAGCCGATAGAAGCGGGCCTTGCGATTATTCTCGGAAACGCCCCACTCTGAGGTCAGCCAGCCCTTGACCAGCATGCGGTTGAGCGCGGGATACAACGAGCCGTCTTCGATCCGAAGTCCCTCGCTCGAAGCATCCTTGATGCGCTTGACAATGGCGTATCCGTGAAGCGGCCCGCGGCTCAGTGTCCGCAGGATCAGCAAGTAGAGCGTTCCGGGGAGCAGCTCCGGGATGGTGTTCGGCGCCATTCTTCCCTGTCCAGACTAGGTATAAATCAGTTGGAAAGGAATGTCAATGGATTTCGTGACTGATATGCGAAGGAGGGCATCTCGACGCCTTGCCGATGGCCTGAAATCATTCTGCTACGCGTCGTCGCTTCAGGCCGCCGGCAGCTCCACTCCCGACAGACGTTGGCACGTCTCGATCAGGCCTTCCTGCCGCTCTGCGTCATAGGTTTCCGGCTTCGGCGCGCGAAGCTGCATGTGATAAAAGTACTTGCCTGTGACCGCTGCGCGCGGGTCATCGCTGACCGCCAGCCAGACTTGAGTCCGGGGGGCGGCATCCAGGTCGTCCGGTGCTCCGGGACCACCCATCTTCGTCGGCACCCAACCCGGCTCAACCGCGTTTGAACGAACGCCGGGCCAGAGACGTGCGACAGCGAACGCCAGCATCACATCGTGCAGTTTGCTATCCGAGTAAGCCTGTTGGCCGTTCCAGGGTCGCTGCTCCCACAGGAGATCCTTCAGACTTGGATCGCCGCTCTGGTGAAGGGCGGAACTCAAATAAACGAGGCGTTTCGGTCTTTGAATGAGCGCGGTCAGAATGTATGGCGCGAGCGTATTGACCGCGAACACCTGAGGTAGTCCGTCTTTCGTCGCGATGCGCCGGGGCTCCCGGTATCCAACGGCTGCATTGTGAATGACTGCGTCGAATGATCCGAGGCGATTGACCTGATCGGCCACGCTCCGCGTCCCGGCAATCGTCATCAGATCGCCGATGACCACGGCTTCTGCGCCCGGCACGCTGGAGAGCGCCTCTTGCCCGCGTTGTTCACTTCGAGCATGCAGAACCACGTTGTGCCCCTGCTCGACAACTAGCTGGGCAGCCATGCGGCCGAGCCCATCGGAAGAACCGGTGATGAATACACGTGCCATACGTTTGCCCTCCATTCGGACCGAGACAATATCGTCAATTGGCGCCCGAGATCATCTTTTCGGGCCTCTCATTTTTGGCGTCCGGTTAAATCCACGGGGGCCGGCCAACTGTGCCCCTGGTGAATCAGCAGACCTTGCGTGGCGTCCGGCCCCCAAGTGCCGCCGGCGTAATTCGGAAAATCGTTGGGAGGGCTGGCCTTCCACGCATCCAGCACCGGCATCAACAACCGCCAGGCTGCGTCCACCTGGTCGGCGCGCATGAACAACGTGGCATCGTTGTTGATCACGTCCCAGAGCAACGTCACATAGGCCTCCGGCGATGGCGTGGCGAAGCTTTCGCGATAGTTGAAGCGCATGTCGACCGGCTGCAACACCATGTTCGGCCCGGGGCGTTTTGCCTGAAAGCGTAGCACGATGCCTTCGTCTGGCTGGATCGCCATGACCAGGCGCGACGGTTCCCAGTCGATGGTCGCCTCCTTTGGAAAGGCCTGATGGGGAACCGAGCGGAACTGGATGGCGATTTCGGAAACCTGGCGGGGGAGGCGTTTACCGGTGCGAAGATAAAATGGCACGTCCTGCCAGCGCCAGTTGTCCACGAACAGCCGCAGCGCCGCAAACGTCTCGGTCTGTGAGTCCGGCGGTACACCGTCTTCCTCCCGATAAGCGCGCACTTTCTTGCCGTTGATCCAACCCCTGCCATACTGCCCGCGAACCGTGGTGTGATGCACCTCGTCAAGCGGAATGGGCCGCACCGCGTGCAGCACATCTACTTTCTTGTTGCGAATCTCGTCCGCTTCGAACGAAACCATCGGCTCCATGGCCACCAGGCAGAGCAACTGCAACAGGTGATTCTGCACCATGTCGCGCAGTGCGCCGGCGCCGTCGTAGTAGCCGCCGCGATGCTCCACGCCCACCGCTTCGGCAACCGTGATGGTCACGTATTCCACATAGCGCCGGTTCCAGATGGGCTCGAACAGCGGATTGGCGAAGCGGAACGCCAGGATGTTCTGCACCGTCTCTTTCCCCAGGTAATGGTCGATGCGAAAAATTTGGGATTCCTGGAAGACTCTGGCGAGCGTGCGGTCGAGCGCCTGCGCCGAGTCCAGGTCATACCCGATCGGTTTCTCGACGACGATGCGCGACCGTTCCGGGTCGGCCGCCAGGCCCGCGTAGTTGAGAAACACGGGGATTTCGCCAAACAGGGAGGGCGGCGTGGCCATGTAGAAAATGCGTTGGGCTTTCGATCCCCACTCCTTTTCCAGATTGGCGCACTGGTTACTAAGTTCCTCGTAAGTTGCGTGGCTCTTGAAATCGCCCTGTATGTAGCGGATATGCCGGGAGACCTCATTCCATTCCTTGGCAGGGGCTTTGCCGCTGCGGGCGAACTTCCTGACTCCCTCATGCAGACGCTTGCGCAGCGCGGCCTCGCTGAGCGGAACGCGGTCCACCGCGATAATCGCGAAATGAAACGGAATGCTGTGGCTCTGGGAGAGATCGAACAGGGCCGGCATCAACTTCCGCCAGGTCAGGTCGCCCGCTCCGCCGAAGATGACGAATATGTTTGGTTCCAGTCGATCGTTGATTTCCATGGCTCTCAGCTCTTCGTCCAGTCCGTGTGAAATGTGCCCTTGACATCGATGCGCTCGTAGCTGTGCGCGCCGAAGTAGTCGCGCTGGGCCTGGATCAGGTTGGCCGGCAGCCAGGCGCTGCGATAGCCGTCAAAGTAGCCCAGCGCCGTCATGAAACAGGGTGCGGGCAAACCCAGGTCGATTGCCGCGCGGACCACGCGGCGCAAATCCTCCTGGTGGGCCATTAGCTTCTTCGACGGCTCCGGAGCCAGCAGCAGATTCGGCAGGCCGGGCTGGTTGCGATACGCCGTCCGGATGTCCTCCAGCAACGCCGCGCGGATGATGCAGCCACCCCGCCAGATTCGCGCCACAGTTTCGAGATCGAGGTGATATTCATACTTCTCGGAGGCTGCCGCCAGGACTGCCATGCCTTGCGCGTAGGCCATGATCGTCCCAGCATAGAGCGCGTGGCCCAATCGATCGATGAAGACTTGGCAGTCGCCGGCAAACGGCGGAACGGGACGTTGGAAGATCTCGCCGGCCGTCTCGCGCTGTCTTTCCAGCGCGGACATATTCCGCATCGCGACCGCCAGGTCGATGGTGGGAACGGGCACTTGCAGTTCCATGGCGCTTTGCGAGGTCCACATGCCGGTGCCATTTTGTTCGCTCACATCCAGGATTTCATCGATCAACCGCTGGCCGGTCGTTTCGTCGACCTTGCCGAAGATGCGGCTGGTGATCTCCACCAGGTAACCGTTGAGCTCCCCTTGGTTCCACGTGTCGTACACGTCGCGCAGTTGGTCGTCGTTCAAGCCAAGGCCGCGTTTCATCAGGTCGTATGTCTCGGCCAGGAGTTCGATGAGCGCGTACTCGATGCCGTTGTGGACCATCTTGACGAAATGACCGGCTGAACCGGGACCAAGGTACGCGACGCACGGATCTTCGTCGACTTTGGCGGCAATCGCCTCGCACAGCGGGCGGACCCGCTCGTACGCCTCTTTCGGTCCGCCGGGCATGATGCTCGGGCCGTGGCGCGCGCCTTGCTCGCCGCCGGACACACCCACGCCGAGAAATTGAATGCCCTTCCCGGCCAGGTTACGGGCGCGCAGGTTTGTATCTTTGAAGTAGGAGTTGCCGGCGTCGATGATCAGGTCGCCCTTTTCGAGGAGCGGCAACAGATCGGCGATTACGGAATCCACGGGCGGCCCGGCGGGCACCAGCATGATTACCGCGCGCGGCGCACGGAGTAGTCCGATGAAATCCTTGATATTGGCGGCGCCCTGTATGTTGCTTCCCGCCGATTCCTTCTGGAGCGCTTCCACCTTGCTGGCGTCCTTGTCATAACCCGCCGCCGGGAAACCGTGGTCGGCCATGTTCAGTAACACATTGCGCCCCATTACGCCCAAGCCGATCATGCCGATCTCATAGCGTCGCGGTTCCATGCTGGTCCTCCGTTCCAATTCAATCAACGTTGCCACAGGATGCGAGCGGCTTCCAGGGGAACCGCGACGCCGGTAAGGTACGGCATCAGGCGCGCCGTATAGTCGGTGGCCGGACGGGTCGCGGGCGTCTTGGCGCGATAGGTGTAGCATCCGGGCGCGGCTGTCAATTGGCTGACGCGCTCCATCTCCTGCCGCACTGCTTCGCCGCCATTGACGCCGTCGGCATAGAGCTCGACTCGCACGGCATTGGGGTTGGCATCACTGAGAAAGACCTCAACCTCAAACACGCGCTGCTCTCCGGTGGTTTCGATCTTCATTTCGCCGAAGCGCATCGCGGGCCACTCCTTTTCCGTGGATTCCCGCCAATCCATGATCTGCCTGCCCACCGCACCCTTATCGGCGGCACGCTCGCGGTAGGTCGCCGCTCGCGGGATGTAGTGTTGCTCGGTGTATTCGCGCACCGCGCGGTCCGCGGAAAAGCGTGGCGTCAAACTCGCCATGCTCTTCCGCATCCGCGCCAGCCAGGCCGTGGGCATGCCCTGCCAGTCGCGCGCATAAAACTCGGGAATCACCTCGCGTTCCAGCAGATCGTAGAGCGCTTCGCCTTCGGCGGCATCCCATGCCGGATCGTCGTGATGTTCCTGGCGGTCCCCCAACGCCCACCCGATTTCGGGCGTGTAGGCCTCCGCCCACCAGCCGTCCAGCTCCGATAGATTCAGGCCTCCATTGACCAGCACCTTCATGCCGCTCGTCCCGCAAGCTTCCCATGGCCGCCGCGGCGTGTTGATCCAGACGTCCACGCCTTGCACCAGGTGCTCGCTCAAGAGCATGTCGTAATCGGCGAGGAAGATCGCATGGGGACGCGCCTCCGGCTGCCGGATGAATTGTATCCATTCCCGAATCAGGGCCTGCCCCGCCTGGTCGGCCGGATGCGCCTTGCCGGCGATGATGAGTTGCACCGGGCGCTCCAAATTTGTCAACAGGCGAAGCAGCCGCGGCGGGTCGTGCAGCAGCAGGTTTGGTCTCTTGTAGGTCGCGAAGCGGCGTGCAAAGCCCAGCGTGAGGGCGTTGTGATCAAGCAGATGCTTCGCGTCTTCGACCGCTTCGGGCGTCGCGCCCGTGGCAGTCAGGTCCAGAGACAACCGTTCGCGAGCATACTCCACAAGAGACTTGCTGGCGTCGGTTCGAAATTGCCATAGCCTGGCGTCGGAGACCCGGCGAATGTCCTGTTCCAGGGTTTCGGTGGGCCCCGGCCAGCGGTCCTTTCCACAGCATTCCGTCCAAAGATCGTCTGCGGGAGCCGAGTCCCAGGTGGGCATGTGGACTCCGTTGGTCACGTGGCTGATCGGGACGTCATCCTCCGGCCAGCGTGGAAATAGAGGCTGAAAGAGGCACCGGCTCACCTGCCCGTGCAAGCGGCTTACACCGTTCACGGCCCCGCTCCCCCGGATTGCCAGATAGGCCATGTTGAAAGGCTCCGACGAGTCATCCGGGTTCTGGCGGCCGAGTGCCAGCAAATCATGGAGTGAAATACCGAGCTCCTGTTCGGCATGTCTCCCAACGTACTGCTCGATGAGGGCGGGATCGAAGCGGTCAAAACCGGCGGCCACCGCCGTATGAGTGGTGAAGAGATTACCCGCTCGTGTGACTGCCAGCGCGACTTCGAAGGGCTGTCCGGTCTCCTTCATGAAGTTATGGGCACGTTCCAGAATGGCGAACGCGGCGTGTCCTTCATTCAGGTGACAGACCTCCGGTTTCATCCCGAGCGCGCGGAGCAGGCGCCAACCCCCGATCCCGAGCAGCAGTTCCTGGTTGAGGCGCAACTCCGGCCCGCCCCCGTAGAGCTCGCTGGTAATCCCGCGGCGCACGGGGAAGTTCGCCGCGTCATTGCTGTCCAGCAGGTAAAGCTTCACCCGGCCCACCTTCGCCTGCCACGCGCGCAGCCAGACCGAGTATCCGGGCAATGCGATCTCCAACCGCAACCACTCTCCGTTGGGTTGGCGCAACGGCATGATCGGCAACTGTCCCGGATCGTTGTATGGAAAGAGCGCCTGTTGCTCTCCGTTCTTATCGATCACCTGGCGAAAATAGCCCTGCTGGTAAAGCAGTCCCACCCCGACCACCGGCACACCCAGATTGCTGGCGGCTTTGAGTTGATCTCCAGCCACATTACCAAGGCCGCCCGAGTAGATCGGCAGAGCTTCGCTCAACATGAATTCCATGCTGAAATACGCGGCGCAGGTGAGCGGAGATTTCGCATGATTCCGCTGAAACCACCCGGGCGCTTCCTCCACCCGCCGGGTGGCTTCGAGCAGGCCATCTACGTTCTTCCGGAAAACGGGATCGGCCAACAGGCGCTTGATCCGGTCGCGCGAGGCCGTCTGCAGAACCACCCAGGGGTTATGTGTGGTCGCCCACAGTTCGGGATCAAGCTGCCGCCATACTTCGTCGGTGGCATGATGCCACGACCAACGCATATCCAAGGCGAGCGACGCCAGAGAATCGAATCCATCGATCTCCGTAGGCATGAGATGGTATATGGGATGGCTGGCACGGATGTGTTTCGTCATAATCTATTGTGGCGCAGGCACAGCGCACGGCGGGCGCCATGTTCAGGCGCTCCACGAGAGTTTAATGATGCAAGCGTGCAGGCAAAGGTTACGACGGAGACTTCGGCAACCGGGTAAGCCTGCCGGCGCCCGCAAAAGGGCCAATCGGCGATAGCAAGTGCAGCTTGTGTCACCGAAGGTGCAGGAGTTGCCTTGCGGTATTGCCATCGCCGGTCAACCGTCCGGTGCGGAAGCCGGGCCATTCGTCACATCAGACCCTCGAACAGCGCCCCGGTATGAGCCGGCGCAGTGACCAGGGCGCTTGGGAATGGTATGGGCCTACACTTGCTCTTCCTTGGCCGCCAGTAACACTTTAGTCTGATCGGCGGCGCCCTGTTGGGCCTCGGTATGTTGCGGCACAAGAGAAGAGAGGAAGACACACAATGTTGATACTGATTATCGTTCTGTTGTTATTGTTAGGCGGCGGCGGCGGGTACTACGGACATAGCCGCTGGGGCTACGGTGGCGGCGCCGGCATTGGATTCGGCACCGTCTTACTGATTCTCGTCATAGCGTGGATGCTAGGCGTTTTCCACTAAGGCTGGCGAGGCCTGCAAGAATCGGTCGGGCGGACGCCCAGGTCTGCGCGAGTCCCCCTGGACCCGCTGGGCGCTCGAAGGTCAACCGTTTGCCACTCGCGAAGAGCCGGCTTGGGGGCCGGCTGCGGGTGAGCGCGTCCGCCCCGCAAAATCCGCCAACTGCAACGCGGCGGGCGCCGCCGCCTGCCCTCGCGCCAGTTCGAAGGAGCGCATATAGAGCTCCGCCGTGTTGCTCCACACCATGGTGCGGCCCAGCTTGTAGGCGCAATTGCTCATGGCGTCGCGGCGCGTTCCATCGCGCAGTAGCCCACTCACCTCGCGCGCAATGGCCCACGGGTCTGCGAACGGCACCAGGACGCCACGCTGGTCCCGCAACAATTCGGCGGCATGCCAATAGGGCGTCGAGATTACGGCTTTGCCCGCGCCAAACGCATAGGCTAATGTTCCCGACGTACTCTGGGCTTCGTCCAGATAAGGAGTAACGTAAAGATCCGCCGCTCCAATGAACCGGGTCAATTCCTTCAGATCGACAAAACGGTTGTGGAAGATGACGTTGTTCTCCAGTTTGTGTTTCCTGACGATGGCCTCGAGGCCGAGGCGGTAGGTTTCGCCTCGCGCGCGCAACTCGTGGGGATGCGTGGCGCCCAACAAAATATAGACGAGGTCGGGAAACTCCGCCACTACCTCCGGGAGAGCATTGAGCACATGTTCAATTCCCTTGTTCGGCGAAAGCAGCCCGAACGTCAGCAGCACCTTTTTTTGGCCCACGCCGAACTGCTCCTTGTAATATTCGGGGGCGACGAATGGTACGTCGGGAATACCATGCGGGACGACATCGATCTTGGCCAGGGGCGCCTGGTACACCTCTCGCAAGACGCTTCGTCCCCGCCCCGTCATGACCACTAGTCGGGTTGAGTGCGCGATCAATTCCCGCATCACGCGATACTGGTCGGCGTTCGGTCCTCGGAGAACGGTGTGGAGCGTGGTGACTACCGGCGCGTTCAATGCGCGCAGCAGGGCCAACAAGTGGCTGCCGGCCGGCCCGCCGAAAATTCCGAACTCGTGCTGGATCGAGACAATGTCGACGTTGCTGGCGTTCAGGAAGTCGGCGCCCCGCCGGTAAGAATTCAGATCCTGCTCCTCAATTTCGAATCGAACGACGTCCGGATACCGATAGCACCCACTGACGTCATTGACCGGCACAGCGAAGCACCGGGCTTCCGGATGCCGCTCCGCCACTGCTCCAAGCAGGTCGGATGTGAACGTGGCAATGCCGCATTGGCGCGGCAAGTAATCGCCGAGAAACGCGATGGTTCGAGGGCTGGAGGCTGTTTTCACAACTAAACCCACCTTTTCCCCATTTTCTTCCTTTCGCCAGAGCGCTCTGCTTATCTAACCGCGAGCGACCATCCGGCCAGACTGGCGCTCACGCGGCATTGATGAGAGTCTCGCCCAGCGCCGTTCCCTCCGGCCCAGCCCGATCGGCAGCCTCCTGGCATTGGATACAGCGCGGCGCCCATGGCACGGCCGCGAGGCGTCTTGGGCTGATCGGCGATTCGCACTCCAGGCAGCTTCCAAAGCTGCCGTCGCGAATCCGTCGCAAGGCGGCTTTTACGTTGCGCAGCAGGGCGGACTCACGGTCCACGTTGCGGATCGCCAGGTCTCGTTCCGACGCGTACTGTATCTCGTCCATCTGGTCCGCGCTCTTCTCGATTGCCATGCCGTCCCGGTTTCGCAATACGTGGACCAGCTCTGCCTCTTTCCGCTCGAGAATCTCCTGGAAGCTACCCGCGTTGGCATCTGCTCTCTTCATTGCCGCCCTCTTTCGTTCATCGGATGGTGTGTAGTCTGTTGCACGAGACGGGCCAGAACAGAACCACGCTATTCGGAGACTGAGGCGCTGAGCCAGCGTGCGGTTACAGAAACGTAACCGGAACCGAAAGGCAACATCTGCAATCGAAAATGCAGGATTTGCCCAACCAGGGAAAACCCCCGGCCTCAGCCGCGGTTACGGAAAGCCCGACCGGACGCAATACAACAAGCTGTTTTAGATCTGATTGCCTGGGTCCAGGACCTGGCGAAGGGTTCGCCCCAGCGTGTCCATTTCAAACGGCTTCTGTAGAAAGAAGGCATTCGGAGGCAACATGCCGGGCTTTGAGGCGATGCTTCCCGGATAGCCGGACATGAAGACAACTTTGATGCCCGGCCGAAGCGCCGCGACCTGTTCCGCGAGCTCCGGGCCGCCCATCTTCGGCATAACGACATCCGTGAGCAGCAGATCGATGGGACCGTCATGCGCGGCGGCCATGGCGACAGCGTCTGAACTCTGTGCGGTTTCCAAGAGCTTGTACCCTTGCCGCAGCAACATCTGCCGAACGAGTTTCCGCACGTTCTCATCGTCTTCGACCAGCAGGATGGTCTCGTTTCCGTGGTAGGCAATCCGGAGTGCTTCCGGGCTGGCCGCCGATTCTCCGGGTTGATCCGTGGCGGGCCAATAGATCTTGAAGGTTGAACCCAGTCCGAGTTCGCTATAAAAGGAAACCTCACCTCCATGCTGCTTGACAATGCCGTAAACCATGCTCAGGCCGAGCCCGGTACCCTCCCCCGACGGTTTGGTCGTGAAGAAGGGCTCGAACAAGCGCCGTTTGGTCTCGGCCGTCATGCCGGTCCCCGTGTCGGTGACGGTCAGCGATACGTACCGGCCCGGCTTCAGGTCCAAGTATCCTTTAACGTCCCGCTCCCCGAGTTCGACGTTCGAGGTGCCAATGGTCAGCACGCCTCCCTTGGGCATAGCGTCCCGGGCATTCAGGACCAGGTTCATGACGACCTGCTCGACCTGGTCGGGGTCGGCTTGCACACTCCAGAGTTCGGGGGTGAGGTTCCGCTTGACTTCAACGTCTTCGCGAATCAGCCGCCGGAGCATGCTCTCGAGGTCGGTGAGCAGCTTGTCTAGATTGATCACGCGGGGACGCATGACCTGCTTTCGGCTAAAAGCCAAAAGCTGCCGGGTAAGAGCCGCCGCGCGATTCCCCGCATTGATGATTTCCTGTGCCTGATCCCGCAACGGATCTGCGGCTTTCAGTTCGGACAGGATCATCTGGGCGTAACCATTGATCACTACCAGAAGGTTGTTGAAGTCGTGCGCGACGCCGCCGGCCAACCGGGCGATTCCCTCCAGCCTCTGTGCGCGCCGGAGCTTTTCTTCGAGGTGTTTGTATTCGGTGACATCCTGGACGGTGCCCTGCAGCCGGCCCTGGCCGGTCTCATCGCCGAGCGGCTCGATGTATTGCCGCAGGAAGCGCTCGGTTCCGTCCGGGAGGATAATCCGGTGGTCGATTTGCGAGCATCCTCCCCGAGCGGGTGCACTTTGAATGGTCTCTCGAACCGACACCTGGTCCTCCGGATGGACCAGGGAAAACAAGGCCTCGATGGTGGTTCGGGACTCTTCGGGCTGCAACCCAAAAATTCGGCAAGCGTCTTCCGATAACTGGAGTTCTCCGCTTTCCAGATCCTGTTCCCAGCTCCCGAGGTTCGCCATTCTTTGCGCGCGCGCCAGGCGTGCCTCACTGCTCCGCAGCCGATCTTCCTGCTTCTTGCGTTCGGTGGTGTCGACCGCCAGGGTCAGAATGCGATCGGCACTGCCGGAAGGGCCGATCAGCGGAATCCAGGACGATGTAACGAAAATGGTCTCTGGTGGTGCGCCGGGATCGCGTTGGACTATGCGCTGACTATCTACCGCCTCGAAAGCCCGTCCAGTCGAGATGACGTTCTCGAGACTTGCCACCGGGGGGTCGGACGATTCACCCCAGACGTCCCAGAAACGGCGGCCCAGGATCTGCTGGCCGGGCGCCAGCGCCTGAAACGCGGGATTCACCAGCTCGTAGATGAAATCCGGCGCCCGCACAACCGAAATTGCGATGGGAGACTTCTCGACTATTTCGCTCAGGACTTGCCGCTCAGCCTGGATTTCCAGAAGCAGCCCCTCGCGTTGCATCTCAGTCTGCCGGCGCGCGGTGATGTCGCGAAGCCAGACCAACAGGCCTCCCGTGGTTGAGGGTGAGACACGGATCTCGAGCCACGTCTCCAAGGGCGGATTGAAGTAATCGAAAGTGGTCGAAACCCGCTCCTTCATGGCAGTCCGGTACTGGCGCTCGATTTCGGTTCCGATGGTTTCGGGAAACGCGTCCCATTGGGTCTTGCCGAGCAGTTCGGTTTTCGGCTTTCTCAGGAGCCGCTCGCCGTCAGCATTTAAATAAGTGAATTGGAACTCGGCATCGTAAACCAGAAAGCCATCGGTTGCGTTTTCGAGCATGCTCTCGGCATCCATGGATGGCGCGGGCCTCGCTTTAAGCTGCCCCACTTCGCCCTCCAGGTCGGCAAGGCGTACGCGGAGTTGCTCAATGACGTTTTGGGGTGCGTCATTACCTTGGTCCGGTGTGCTCATACACGATTGGCTTTACAACGCGCAGTTAGAGAGTCTTCGGTCTTGCAAATGGTCGTTCTGATCGCTTCAGGGATGAGCCGCGCCCCAGGCGCATTACGCCGCAAGGCTCTCTTCCGGGCAATTGAACCGAGCGCTGGGACGCGCGCTATTCCCTTCCGTATCCGAAAGCCGCACTATCGTTTGCGTTGCGGCGACTCGCGATTCAGAGCCCTTTCAAACCTCCGCGCGGTCGCTGGAGTGTTGACGTTGCCCGTCAGAATTTCACGATTCGTTGTGTCGCGGCCGTAGAGCTCTTTGTTGGTGTCCTCATCCGGACGAAGCGTGGCGCCGTCCAGCGAGATGCCCGCGAACAACCCGCTCGAACGGGAATACGACAGCATTTCCGCTTTCATCACGGCGTCCGTCTGAGCGCTCACGTCCCGGCCAACCGGGCCGGCCGCCGCTGTTGCCTCTGCACCGATCGTAAACTTATCGGATAACAGGTGCTTCATTCCGTCTTCGTTCTTGACGAGCAATATAACATCCGTCTCCGAAGCGCCAATCTGAAACCCGACACTTCCACCTTCAACCCGTATCCCGGCCGGGGCGCTCCAGCCCGAGCCGCCTTGCCGCCGGCATACTGCGAACCCACGGCCATACTTCGCGGCGATGATGAATCCGGCCTTTTTCATGCCCGGCACGACGATGACGCAGCGCGCCTTGTCGATCAGATCTTGGGGGATACCTCTATCGGAAGCCCTCATCATATCGGTCAGCGTGTCGGCCGAAGCGTCCAGCCTGTCCGTCACCTTGGCTTCTCTCTCCGCCGCGAAAGCGGCGGTGGAACCGGCAATCGCCAGAACCCAGACACAGCGCTTTAAATCCATTCTCATAAGAAGTGGTCCTTTCGTCTTTTCTTCTGAAACCAGGATTCCGTGTGGCCGGTATCGCTACGAACTTCCCGCCGACACGGAGCCATAGCCATTTCATAGAAGCACGCCCGTGGCCATTTCAAGGGCGCGGCGCGGGTTGCACCCGGCGAACGTACGCCCGTCCGCCTCAAAGTGAAAGGGGGGGTATCCAGCCCGATTCCCGTCGCACGCGCACCATATGTCTGTAAACACACACTGAGAGATCGAGGCGCCCGCACGCAGGTGCAATTCCTGCCGTCCATCAGGCAAGAATTGCCGTATGGCAAGCGCCAGGAGGTTACTCGGCCGGAGGCAGAGAGAAATGGAATGTCGATCCCGCCCCGGGTGTCGACTCCATCCACATTCGACCGCCGTGCCACTCGATGGCCTTCTTACAGTATGCGAGGCCAAGTCCGTTCCCGGGGTGTTCATTTCCGTGCAGGCGCTTAAAGGCCCCGAAAATGCGTTCTTGAAATGCCGGGTCTATGCCAGGACCGTTGTCCGCGACTGAGAATACCCAGGCGAGTTCTTCCCGTCTGCATGAGATGTGAACGCGCGGAGAAGGCCTGCCGCAGTATTCGATGGCATTTCTAATCAGATGGCGCAGGACCTTAGTCAGTATCTCGAAATCTCCGTGCACCCACGGCAAAGGGTCGTGGGTAACAATCGCGCCGAGCTTGGTGATCTGCTCGCCGGTCGAGAGGAGCGCCTGGCGAAGGACCGCTTCCATGTCCGTCCGGGAGGACTGCCGATCCCGAGTAACCGTGGTCCAGTAGTCCACTACGTCGGCGAGCAGCGACTGCATTCTTGCCGCCCCGCGCTCGATACGCTCGAGGAATACGCCGGCATCGGAATCGAGGCGGCCGGCATAGGTTTCGGCCAAGAGTTGAGTGAATGAGGCCACGTCGCGGAGAGACTCGCGCAGGTCGTGAGCCGCCATCGAGACAAACTCCTCAAACTCCGCGTTCGCCCGGTCCAACTGCCTCTGGACAACGAGGCGCGCCTGAGTTTCCGCATCGAGTGCCTGGCGCAAGCGCTCGATTTCGTCTTCGGCTCGGTCTTGGCCTGAGTTGCCCATTTTCAGTCCACGCGGCGCGGCAGGGGTTCCAGGCGGATGGTGGGAATTGTGAACTTGAAGGTAGCGCCCCGGCCGGTTTCCGATTCCACCCAGATCCGTCCCCCCTTGCGCTCGACCACTTTCTTACAAAGCGCGAGACCGATGCCAGTGCCGGGAATTTCGCCGCCATGCAGGCGTTTGAACATGCCGAACACCCGCTCGGCGTCTTGTGGATCGATACCGATTCCGTTGTCCCGCACCAAAAACAGCCAGCCTTCCGCGTCTCTCTGCGCCGAGATGTGGATCCTCGGCGTTTCCTCGCCTCTGAACTTGATCGAATTGGAAATGAGGTTCTGGAATAGCTGTGTCAGCATGACCTCCTCGGCTACCACGGTCGGCAATGGACCTGAAGTTACAATGGCGCCGCTTTCCGCAATGGCCGCCTGCAGGTTAAGCAGCGCTTTGGCGAGAACGACGCCGCAATCGGTCGAGGCGAAGCTGTCCTGTTCCCGCCCGGTAACCTCCCAATAGGCGAGCAGGGCTTTCAGCAGGGCCTCTATCCTCAGCGCGCCCTCCACGGAATAGGAGATGAATCGGTCCGCTTCTTCGCCCAGCTTTCCCGCATACTCCCGCCCCAATAGCTCGGTAAAATTCACGACCATCCGTATCGGCTCCTGCAAGTCGTGCGTCAGCGCATAGGCAAAATTCTGCAGTTCGGCATTGGTTGTCCTGAGTGCTTCGTGCGCCCGCTTGCGGTCGGTTGTGTCCTCAATCGCCAGCAGGATGGTCCGCGCTTGCGCATTCGGATTGAAGATCTCGCTGGCGTTGAGCAGCATCACCTTCCGTCCGACACGTTCAAAGTCGTGTGTCACCTCAAAGTCCCGGAACGTGGAGTGCGCGGGGAGAACGTTCTCCAGCAGCTCGCGCAGTTTCGGGATATTCCATTGTCCGTTCCCGAGGTCGTAGATCAGACGGCCTTCGGTCTCCTCCGGCGCGGCCTGGAAGGTTTGGTAGAACGTCTTGTTGGCCTTCATGACTTGCAGGTTCTGGCTGAGGATGACGAGAGGCTCCCGCACCGTTTCCACAATGGCTTCGGCGAAGTCAAGGCCGCGCTTGGCGGCATCGATATCGATCAACATCAGAACGGCGCCGTCGGTTTTGCCATCCGGTCCCACGGACGGAAGGATGCGCAACGAATACCAGCGGCCATGCGCGTCGCGGATGTCGCGCGGTTTCCGATTGCCGCCCTCCATCGCATCCAGCAGCAACCGCCGCAGGTCGGGGAGTTCCAGTTGAGGCTGAAGATCGGTGATGGACCGCCCGACATCGGAGGCGATCAGATTCAACATAGGCTCCATGGCGCGCGTAAAGCGGCGAATATGCAGATCCCGGCCAACCATCACAAGGGGTACGCTGATGCTTTCGAGAAGATTGGTCAGATCCCGGTTGACCTGGCTGACTTCCACGTTGCTGATCTTCAATTCTTCGTTCAGGGTGTTCAGTTCTTCGTTGGCTGATTCCAGCTCCTCTTGCGCGGTTTCCAGCTCCTCATTGCCCGCCTGGGCCTCTTCGTTGGCCGCCCTAAGCTCTTCCAGTGTGGTGGCATTTTCTTCGACGATGGATCGCAGATACTCTTTGGTTGCTGTCAGCTCGCGCCGCAGTTGAGCGCTTCCCGCATTTAGCTCGATGGCGGGCTGGCGTATCGCCCCGGGGCCACCGTTCGGCGCGGCATCCTCGAACAGGACCAGGAAATAGCGTTCCTTGGAAGAAGACGATCCCCTGAACGGAATTACCCTGATCGCGACCTCTATCAATTGGCCGCCGCCTTCGATACGAAAGCCGCTCTCATGGGTTATGGCGTTAGTTTGCCTGGCAGCCCGGATGGCCTTACCCAAGCCCGCAATCAAGCCTTCGCGCGCCAGTTTCAGAAGATTCCGGGTGGGCTCGCCCGGCGAAAGTTCGAGGTAGGGAGCGGTGCGGCCGCGGACCTGAACGATGTTCATCTCACCGTCAATGATGGCGCCGGGAGGGCCATGTTCAGCCAGCACCAACCGGTCGGCTTCTCTCAGCACGTCCGGTCCCACCCGGCCCTCGGCAATTCTCTGCCGGAGATCCAACCGGCTTTCGGCGCGGCGGCCCTGGGTCACGCGCGGCGCCGGGTTTTCCGCGGCCGGCCGCATGCAATAGATCCTGTGGGTCTTCTCCACTTGACGAAACGACTCGGAAAGCGTGCCGATGTTTTCCGATGGACCGAGCACCAGGAAGCCAGTGGGCTTGAGGGAGTAATGGAGGATCGACAACACCTTGCGTTGCAATACAGCTCCCAGATAGATCAGCACGTTACAGCAACTGATGAGGTCCAGCCTGGAGAAAGGCGGGTCCTGCGCCACGTTGTGCCTGGCAAAAACGCATACGTCGCGGATGATCTTCGCGACCTGGTACCGGCGTTCCGTTCTGGTGAAGAAGCGCGCCAATCGCTGCGGCGAGACAAGGGCCAACTCGGAGTCCTTGTAGACGCCGGCGCGAGCTTTTTCGATGGAAGTCTCGCTAATATCGGTGGCGAAAATCTCGAACGGAACCCTCACTTTGGCGCCGTCCAGGAATTCCATCAAGCAGATGGCGATGGAATAAGCTTCCTCGCCCGTGGCGCACCCGGGCACCCAGATGCGGAGCGGATCGTCGGAGCCTCTATTCTCAACCAGAGCGGGAAATACCCTTTTTTTCAGTTCTTCGAAGACCGTTGGCTCCCGAAAGAACGCCGTGACGGTGATAAAACAGTTTTCGCACAATGCGCTGGCTTCTTCGCGATTCTGCTCGAGATCCCGGCTATACTCTTCCAGCGTTTCGAATCCGCGAAGGGCCATGCGCCGCTTGATGCGTCGCGCCAGGGTGCTGTGCTTATAGTGTGTGAAGTCCACTCCGGTCGCGTTCCGCACCAGCCGGAGTATCCTGGCCAGTTCCCGATCGCCCGGCGGCTCAATCGCCTCGCGAGGCTCGCTCGAGGCGTGGGAAGCGCGCGCGATGGCCACCAGTTGCCTGGCGATGGCAGCCGGCGGCAGGATAAAATCCACGACACCGGCGGCGATGGCGCTTCCCGGCATGCCGTCGAACTTGGCGGTTCGCATTTCTTGAGCGAAGGTGACACCGCCCACGGCCTTGATCGCCTGAAGGCCCAGCGTCCCATCGGATGCGGTTCCCGACAGAATGACGCCGAGCGACTTGCTGCCACGGTCAGCCGCAAGGCCGCGGAGAAAAGAGTCGATCGGCATGTTGCGGCCAGTGTCTGGCCGCGCCGAGGTATGAAGGACTCCATCGGAAATGCCCAAATTGCGCCGTGGCGGAATCACGTAGACCCGATCGGCCTCGACGCGAGTTTCGCCCGTGACTTCAGAAACGGGCATTTTGCTGGCTTTGGAAAGCAGCTCCGTCAGGTGGCTCTCGTGACTGGGATCGAGGTGCTGAATCAGCACGAATGCCATGCCGGTATCGCCCGGCAAATGGCTGAGCAACTCCGTGAATGCCTCCAGTCCGCCGGCGGAGGCTCCTACGCCAGCAACCAGGGGGAGTGAGCTGCCGGTGTCGCGCTTCCCGGCGGCTGGCCGTGCCATCGCCGAACCGGAAACGGGCTTGACGGCTGCTGTGGGGTTTTTCCCCGGCGAGCGAATCGGTCGCTTTGGGCGCGAGCCAGGCGCACGGGGAGACGGCGGGATCCTGCCTGGCCGAGGCTTGCCGGTCTTCTTCGCCACACGCCACCATTACCTTTCTCGCCGGGACGAACGGGCGTCATCACCGGACGGAAGTGCGACGAAGCAAGCACGCGGAGTGCCACTCTCGCACGGTATCTGCGCCGGTGCCTGGTCCTCGCGCTGGCGACCAGCCACCTGAATTGTAACGCCGTCTCGATCCCGGAAGAAGGCGTGGGCGGACATCTACAGCCATTAGCCGGCTCTGGGGGTGACGAGCAGATCCTTGATGATTTTGCCGATCTCCATGAATTGATCCAGACCGGAAGGCTTGGTGATGAATTGGGCCACTCCGAGGTCCTGGAGCAGCGCTTCGTCCCGCCGGGACCGGGAAGAACTCCACA
>Ga0209039_10000291_pt1 | contig 48712 bp, 41 predicted proteins | sample BogFormECP12_OM1_FD_188238 | JGI IMG/M metagenome (GOLD analysis project Ga0209039, IMG submission 188238) | Bog forest soil microbial communities from Calvert Island, British Columbia, Canada - ECP12_OM1 (SPAdes) (version 2) | ecosystem: Environmental > Aquatic > Freshwater > Wetlands > Bog ...
AATCTTCAACACTCCTTTGACAAGAGTTTTTCAGCCTGTTTTTTTCAAGACCTTCGACCCTTTACAAAATTATGCTTTCGCACGGTAAACAAGTACTGGATTTCATACATCCAATTATAATTGGTATCAGCGTCAGCTTCAACATTTCTTGGCAGATATTTTCCGATATTGCCGCGCGGATCGAAGAGAAAGTAGCCAAAGCCGAGGAGGATATCCGCGCAAATCAGGAGATTATTATGAAAACCAAAACCATCGTTCTTATTCACGGCATGTTCATGAATCCGCTTTGCTGGGAGAAATGGATTCCGTATTATCAAGCCAAAGGTTACAAGGTCGTTGCGCCTGCCTGGCCTCGAAGAGATAAAACAGTTGAAGAACTTCGCAAGGCTCATCCCGACCCTGAATTAGCAAAACTAAAATTAGGCGATGTCGTTGACCATCTTGCGAATGTCATCAATGGATTGAATGAGAAGCCTGCTATCATTGGTCACTCCATGGGCGGATTGGCAGTGCAGTTATTGCTTCAACGCGGTCTGGCTGTCGCGGGTGTGGCGATTGATCCTGCACCGCCCGCCGGTGTATTCACCACGACATTCTCTTTTTTGAAGGCGAACTTTCCGGCGATCAATCCATTTTTGTTGGGCCAGCCTGTGATGATGACGTTTGAGCAATTTCAATATGCCTTTGTCAACACATTGTCATTGGATGAACAGCGCGCCGCGTACGACCGTTTTGCTATCCCAGAATCGCGCGGCGTGCCGACCTCGTCACTTGGCGCGGCGGGCGAAATTGATTTCAAGAAGCCGCATCCGCCGCTGTTGATTACCGCAGGCGAGATGGATCATATTGTTCCCGCCTCGCTAAATAAATCAAACTTCAATAAATATAAAGCTTCATCCTCACTTACTGAATTCAAGGAATTCGCGGGACGCGATCACTTCGTCATCGGCGAAAAAGGCTGGGAAGAAGTGGCCGATTATAGCTTGGCTTGGATCGAGAAAGTCGCGTAAGAGAAGTCAACTCCAAAAGCGGAATGTGAAAAACGTTCCGCTTTTTATTTCGTTGATTCGGTATAATCAAACAACCATGAAAAGATTTCAAGATGCATTTTTGAAGTTCAAGAAGATTGTTTTGCCTGAATGGACCGCCGCTGTACTTATTTTTCTGGTTTGTTTCTTTTCCTTCGGGATTTTATTATCGCGGCTCGGTTACTTTCAGGATGATTGGCATCATGTCTTTTATGCGTACTGGCAGGGAGCTGCAGGGCTGAAAAGCTTCCTGTTCAGTGACAGTCGTCCATTTGCATATGTGATTTATGTTTTCTTCTTTCGCATTTTAGGATTTACTCCTTCGCACTGGCATTGGTCTTTGATGCTGCTCCGCTTCCTAACTGTGCTGATGTTTTGGCTTTCGGTCCGTCAGCTTTGGCCGGAGCAGGTTGCGCTCACGACCTGGCTCGCCTTATTTTTTGCTGTTTACCCGATTTTTGCATTACAGCCTCTTTCAGTCGCATACACGCTCCACTGGACGATGTATTTCGTTTTTATGTTTTCCCTGTTTCTAATGTTGTACGCGGTAAGAAACCAGAAATTTTATTGGCCTATTACAATTCTGGCAGTGCTGTTGGAAGCTAGCCAATTGTTGTTGATCGAATATTTTTCAGGCCTCGAATTATCCCGGCTTATCTTTCTCTGGTTTTTGTTTCCCGGCCTCGCATTTTGGGATCGGATAAAAAAGGCTTTGCAGTATGCGCTTCCATTCCTTGCGATCCTCCTGTTCTATGTGATCTATCGAAGTTCTTACGGCGTTCTATTCGGATATGACCGCTTTACGCCGTTATCTTTTTTGCATGGTCTTTTGGCCTTGCCTCTTGCCGGTATTGCTCGCCTGCTTCAATTCATTGTACAGGATTTTTTATATATTACTTTTTCTCCCTGGTTTTCCGCCATTGATCCAAGTCTCGTTGACTTTTCCGGACACCTAACCTATATGCTCGCCGGAAGCGTCATTGTTTTCGCAGTGCTCGCCTTTTTTGTGGTCTCCCGCCTCAAAGGCATGGATAAAGAGAATTCCAGTCGAAACTCAACGGCGCAGATTTTGTTCGGCGGAATCATATCTATCATCCTTGCCATCCTCCCGTTTTGGCTGGCTGGATTTTCCATTTATCAAAAGAACCAACTTTGGAGCGATCGCCTGGCTTTAGCCGCCATGGGAGGAGCCAGCATGCTCATGGTTGGAATGATTTATACGCTGGTTACTTATCCGCCTTATCGCAATCTGGTTTTGAGCCTCTTGCTTGGATTAGGAATCAGCATTCAGATTCAGACGGCTCGCAGTTATCAAGCTTCTTGGGATAAGCAGAGACAGTTCTATTGGCAGCTCTATTGGCGTGCACCAGCCTTACAGCCTAACACGCTGGTCGTTGCCGATCAGGAAGTTTTGTTTTTTATGGGTGATTATCCCACCTCATTTGCGCTCAATTTGCTTTATCCTCAGCTCACCAATCCACCGGAAGCCAGCTATTGGTTCAATCCCGATTCCGAACACATTGACTGGAATGCGTTTAGCGCTGGCCAGCCAGTTACTTTGAATAAATATGTTACAACTTTCAGTGCGAATGTTCAGAATGTTGTGGCTATTACTTTCCAATACGAACAAAATGAATGTTTGCATGTGCTTCGTCCTGATTATTCTGCTATCACCGGTCTGGATGCGGAGGCCTATAGATGGGCGGCTGTCTCCAATCTTTCCCGCATCGAGCCGACTGCCAAATCGGTTCCGCCGCCCGACATTTTTGGCAATGAGCCTCAACATACCTGGTGCTATTATTACGAGCAAGCTGACTTAGCCAGCCAATTTCAGGATTGGCATAAGGTTACCAACTTATGGCAGGAAGCAAATCAACAGGGCGTCTGGGCTAGGAATGGCATCGAGCTTTTGCCGTTTATCCGCGCCTATGCCATGTTAAATGATTGGCAGAGTGCCCGAAAAATTACCATTCAGGCCAGTGTCCTGCCCGACCAACAGCTATCCATGTTGTGTGTTCTTTGGCAAAATATCGATTCTGTCACGCCAGCCTCTTCCGGGCGCGATCAAGCCGTATCGTTGGTCGAGGCCCGCTTGCAGTGTCAGAAATGACGCGCTCCAAACTTTATTAGCCAATTCGGTATAATCAATCTGTATGAGACTCGCCGCTCTTGTCCCGATGCGCCATCACAGCCAGCGCGTGCCCGGCAAAAATTATCGCCTGCTCGCTGGCAAGCCGCTTTTTCATCATATCATCGAAACACTCCTTGCGGTTCGTGAGATCAATGAAATCGTGGTGGATACCGATTCTGAGCCCGTGATGGATGGTCTGCACAAGGATTTTCCGCAAGTGAAGATCATCAATCGTCCCGATGTTTTGCGAGCAGATGATGTCCCGATGAACGACATCTTGATTTATGATACAAGCCAGGTGCCGGCTGATTTCTTTTTGCAGACGCACAGCACCAATCCTCTGCTTCGACAGGAAACGGTTTCGCGTGCCGTTCAGACCTTTCTTGCCGATTATCCGAAGCATGACTCGCTTTTTTCGGTGACGCGTTGGCAGACGCGGCTTTATGACCAAAACGGCAAAGCCATCAATCATGATCCATCGGTTCTTATCCAGACCCAGAATTTGCCTCCCGTTTACGAAGAGAATTCGTGCCTTTATCTTTTTACGCGCGACAATCTGCTCCAGCGGCATCATCGCATCGGTAAAAAGCCGATGATGTTTGAAATCAATGCCGACGAGGCCTGGGATATTGATGAAGAACTCGACTTTCAGATCTGCGAATTTCTTCTCCAGAGAGAGGCCGAACAATGAGCGTGTTCAAACATCCCAAGATATCATTCCTTTTGATTGTGCTGGTTTTGTTGATTGCATCCGCCGCGGCGTACCTGCCATTGGTGGGAAAAATAGGTTATTCCAACGACGATTGGTATTTGATGTATGATGCCCATGTTGCCGGGCCGCAAATTTTTCACGAGGTCTTTAGTGTCGACCGTCCAGCGCGGGCTTATCTTCAAATTCCGCTTTTTACATTGTTTGGAGAGACTGTTCTTCCGTATCATATAAGTTTGTATTTATTTCGTTTGTTGGGTGCGTTGGCTTTATTCTGGATTCTTTATATGATCTGGCCGCGTCATCGTATGACGGTATTCGCTATAACCCTTTTATTCTTAATATATCCTGGCTTTCTGGCACAAACTACTCCTATTGATTATCAAGCGCATATTTCCGCTCTTTTTTTAGGGATGCTTTCTATTGCTTTAAGTATCAAGGCGCTGCTTACGTCCGGGCTTGCGCCGCGGATCGTTCTTATAGTTGCTTCCATTTTGCTGGGCATCGCCTATCTTGCGCTGATGGAATATTTTATTGGTTTGGAAGTGTTCCGCCTGATGCTAATTGTCGTGCTGGCTTTACGTAATAAGCAACTGAACTGGCAACAGCATTTGAAAACGATCTTCCGTAAATGGGTTCCTTTTGCAATCGCTCCGGCAGTTTTTTTATTCTGGCGGTTGTTCATCTTTCAGAATGTTCGTAGGGCTACAGATGTCGGTGCACAAGTGGGTCAATTGTTTGGTTCGCCGATCTACAAGGGACTCAATTGGCTGATTGCGTTAGCTCAGGATATTGTCAAAGTAATCTTTTTGGCATGGGCCGTTCCGCTTCACGACTTGGCGTTTCAGCTTCGTTTGCGCGATATGTTGATTGGGTTGGTGCTCGCAATATTTGTCGCCTTGATTACGGCGTTTTCCACCTCAGTGCTAACCAGCGCTGAGCAGGATCAAGAAATATCTTATGATTGGAAAAAAGAAGCATGGCTGGTTGGCGTGATTTCGGTCATTGGAGGATTAATGCCGGTTATCGTTTCCAACCGTCAGGCTGATTTCGGAGGTTATTCGCGTTATACATTGACCAGTTCTGCGGGCGGCGTCATTGTGCTAATGGTCTTGCTGAGTTATTTGCAATCTGCGCGTGTGCGGGTGGCTTTATTTTCCGTGCTCGCAGGTATTGCCATTCTTACGCATTATGCTAATTCAGTGAATGCCGTTGTCGCCTCGGAATCTATTCGCGATTTCTGGTGGCAGGTCTTTTGGCGTGCTCCGCAGTTCAAAAATGGCACGACCCTTGCAATCGATTATCCTCAAGCCGGGATCGCCGAGAATTATTTTATCTTTGGACCGGCAGGTTTTATCTATTCACCCGAAAAACAAACCATGATTCCCATTTCGGTTCGTTTATCGGGAATTGTGTTGAATCAGGATAACGTTCTGCGAGTTGTGACTGCGCATGGACAGGTTGCCGCTGAGGGGCGCGGTTATGTGCTCGTTCAGGATTTCGCGAATGTGACGGTGATCGCGCAGGCAACGCCGGAGGGATGTATCCGCGTCATAGACGGGAGTAACCCCGAACTATCGAGCATGGATGCGCAGAATATTATGCTTATCGCTCCACATTCTCACATCGATAATGTTGTTCTTAACAAGCAAGCCTCAACGCCACCTTTCTCGATCTTTGGTAGTGAGCCGCAACACGGATGGTGTTATTTTTACGAGAAGGCTGAACTGGCTCGTCAGCAAGGTGATTGGCAGATGGTGGATAAACTTGGTGATGACGCGTTGAATCAAGGCTTCTATCCCTCTGACCGAATTGAATGGATGCCTTTCCTGCAGTCATATGTTGTATTGGGTGAACGCGACAAAGCCCATCATCTTGTCAGCATGATGGATGTAGATCCATTCTCGAAGATGCAGGCTTGTCAGATCCTGACTCACACCAGCACAAAGAATGGGCCTCTTAGCGCAGACATGCAAAGTTTAGTTCAACAATCTTTTTGCCAATAAATTATGCCAACTATTTTGTTTTCCGCTCCCTATATGATCCCGTCGCTCCAACGCTTCAAATTCGTGTTCGAGAAACATCGCATTGATTTGATTATCCCTGAAGTCGGCGAACGGATGGATGAAGCCGACCTGTTGAAGTATGCTGGTCAATTTGATGGCACGATCTGCGGCGATGATCAATATTCGGCGCGTGTATTGGAAGCCTGCTCGCCGCGTTTGAAAATCATTTCGAAATGGGGCACAGGAATCGATTCGATTGATAGTGAAGCCGCATCTCGACTCGGGATCAAAGTGAGGCGCACGCTCAATGCTTTTACCACGCCCGTAGCGGATACCGTTCTCGGCTACCTGCTGGCGTTCGTTCGCCGTGAACCGTGGATGGATCAAGCCATGAAGCGCGGTGAATGGAAAAAGAACCCCGGCAAAACGTTGAGCGAATGTACGCTGGGTGTGATCGGCATCGGCAACATCGGCAAGGCAGTGACGCGGCGTGCCCGCGCCTTTGGAATGAAAGTGCTCGGCAATGATATTATTGAGATTGATCATGTCTTTATCACGGAAACCGGAATCGAGATGACGAATCTCGAACATCTATTATCAAATTCCGATTTCGTTTCCATCAATTGCGATTTGAATCCGACCAGCCGTCATTTGATCAATGCCAAAACATTGGCGCTGATGAATCCTGAAGCAGTCCTGATCAACACAGCGCGCGGTCCCATCGTGGACGAAAAAGCTTTGATCGAAGCATTGCAAGCCAAACGTCTGGCGGGAGCTGCATTGGATGTCTTTGAGGTCGAGCCGCTTCCGTTGGAGAGTCCGCTCTTGAAGATGGACAATGTCATGCTTGCACCGCACAATTCCAATTCCAGCCCTGCTGCATGGGAGCGCGTGCATTGGAATACGATCAAAAATCTTTTGGAAGGTTTGGGAATTGAAGGGAAAGATCTCAAAGAATAATGTCATTGCGTGGCAATCTCGCAATGACCTGTGAGAAGATAAAATGTCTGAAATGAAAACCGTTTTGATCACTGGCGCGGCGGGAGGCATTGGTCGCGCAACCGTTGCTCTCTTTGCCGAGAAAGGCTGGCTCGTCATCGGTGTAGATAGAAACACATTCGGCGATAGCTTTCCAAAAAATGGACTCTTTATTCAATCTGATATTGCGCGGCCCGAGGACATGCATGATATCTTTGGGCAAACGCGTGCGTTCACGGAATCGCTCGATGTGCTGGTCAATAACGCCGCGTATCAAATTGCAAAGCCATTGATTGAAACGACCGTCGAAGAATGGGACGCGGTGATGGCATCCAATTTGCGTTCCGTTTTTCTAAGCGCAAAGCTGGCTCATCCGTTGTTCAATACGCACGGCGGCGCGATTGTAAATGTTTCGTCGGTTCATGCGATTCAAACATCGGCGAACATCGCTGCCTATGCCGCCTCCAAAGGCGGACTGCTGGCTTTGACGCGTGCCATGGCGATTGAGTTTGCACCTGATAATATCCGCGTCAACGCAATTCTGCCCGGCGCGGTGGATACGCCGATGCTACGTGCTGGTCTCGGACGCGGACATGTGGGACATGGCGATATGCAGGAACGGCTCGATAATCTGGCGCGTAAAACGGTCAACGGACGCATTGGAACACCTGAAGAGATTGCTCATGCGATTTATTTCCTCGCCGATAATGACCAATCTTCTTTTATGACGGGACAAGCATTAGTTGTGGATGGTGGCGCAACGGCGAGACTGAGCACGGAATGAAACAATCTCTCAATATCACTCTTCCGTCCTCGATTCTCCAAACCGCAAAAAATACTTATGATGCTATTCGCCGCGTTCCTCAACTTCCTGACGCCTATTTGCATCCGTGGCGACGCGAAAGCATTCATAGAATCAAAGCATTCAAGGATATTCACAAAGGCAAACGAGCCTTCATTATCGGCAACGGCCCAAGTCTCAAACAAACAGATTTATCCAAACTTAAAAATGAGTTTACGTTTGGAATGAACCGCATCTATTTATTGTTTCCTGAACTTGGATTTACTACAAGCTATTTTGTTTCCATCAACGATCTTGTGATCGAGCAGTGCGCGGACGAGATTACGGCGCTTCTAATTCCAAAATTTGTCGCATGGCATTCGCATCGTAACTTCAAAACTTTTCCTGACGAGTTGACGTTTCTGTACACCACGTTCACTGGTCCAAAATTTGCTTATGATATGACGCGCAGAGTTTGGGAAGGAGCGACGGTCACCAATGTTGCTTTGCAACTCGCATTCTATATGGGCTTTCAGCAGGTCATTCTGATTGGTGTGGATCATAATTTCACATCGAAAGGCGAAGCGAATAAAACGGTCGTGTCCACTGGCGACGACCCGAATCATTTCTCTGCCAATTATTTCGGCAAAGGCTTCCGCTGGCAGTTGCCCGATCTCGACACCTCCGAGATTGGATATCAAAAAGCGCATGATGCCTATCGCAAGGCCAGACGCGAAGTTCTCGACGCCACCGTCGGCGGCAAGCTGACGGTCTTTCCAAAAGTGGACTACAATTCACTCTTCTAAAATTTACGTTTCACGGATTCTCAATGTCATTTTCGCTTCCATCCAAGCTTTTCAACTGGCGCGTCCTTCTGATTCTTTTGCTGATTCTCGGCGCGGCTTTGCGCCTTATCAATCTAACCGTCCCGCCTCTCGACTTTCATCCGGTGCGGCAATTTCGCAACTTGATCGTCGCCCGTTCCATTTATTACCAACTCCTCCCGGATCCAGATCCGCAAAAACTTGCTTTAGCCAAAGCCTTCTACAACGCGGTAGGACAATACGAACCGCCGATCACCGAAGCAATCACGGCCTGGACGTACACATGGACCGGCGGCGAGAATATTGCGGTGCCGCGTGTTTACGAAACATTGTTTTGGCTCTTGGCTGGATTATCTTTATTTGATCTTGCGCGGCGTATCGCATCACCGACTTCAGCTTTGATTGCGTTGGCATATTATCTTGTGCTTCCCTTTGCGGTTCAAGCCAGCCGTTCCTTTCAACCTGATCCATTGATGACATCTGCCTTCATTGCCGGAATCTATTTTCTCTATCGTTGGTCAGAAGAACAAAAATGGAAGTGGGCGATCTTTGCAGCCCTCTTTGTTGGTTTTGCCGTATTGGTCAAGATCGTGATTGTCTTCTTTGTGATCGGCGCAGCAATTGCGGCAGTATTATCGGCTCTTGGGTTGCGCTTCTGGAAATCGCTTCAAGTCTGGGTCATGATAGCTTTAATGGCAGTCCCCGCGTTTATCTATTACATTCTCGGACATCCGGGCCGTTCGGATGAATATTTTTTTGCGTGGACAATTGATCTTATCAAATTGATTACAACAACCAGTTTCTATGCTCATTGGCTGGGGTTTGTCGGATCACTATTTGGGCTGACAATTTTGTTCTTGAGTATTGCTGGAGTCTTTATCGCTCCACCGCGTCTGCGCTGGATGTTAATCGGAATCTGGATCGGATATATTTGCTATGGTCTGACGCTTCCGTATCAGATGTATACGCACAGTTATTATCACATCCAACTGATACCGGTAGTCGCTTTGGGATTGGTGCCAATCATCGAAGCAGTGGTAGTTCGCGTGTCCCGCGAGACGCGCTGGCTCAAAGCCGCGCTGATTGCTATCGTCGTTTTCGTCATCGGATATCAAGCCTGGATCGCGCGCTCGGATCTGGTCGCGCAGGCGGCGGATTATCGCCGTGAACCGGCTTATTGGGAGAATATAGCAAAGGCAATTCCAGCGAATGCCGATTTGATCGGTTTGACCCAAGATTATGGCTATCGGTTGATGTATTACGGCTGGCGAAAAATTACATTATGGCCGTATGTCAATGGCCTGACCGCAGTGAAAGGCACAAGTGTCAATGCTCAGGCAAAATTTTCCGAACTAGTTGCAGGCCGGGACGATTTTCTGGTGACCGCTTCAGGTCAGCTGGATACGCAACCTGAATTGAAGAAAATCCTTGATGGATATACTATCATCGGTCAAGGGGAAGGGTTTGTATTGTACGACTTGCATAAACCTAAATAGGAAGCGCATCAACGCGTTTGCATTCCATGACCCTTGTTTCCATTGTCACGCCATCTTTTAATCAGTCCGCCTATTTGGAACAGACCATTCGTTCTGTTCTCGAGCAGGATTATGATGGTACTGAATACATTGTGATCGATGGCGCTTCGACCGACGGCAGTGTGGGCATCATTAAGAAATATTCATCTCGTTTAGCGTATTGGATTTCGGAAAAAGATTTGGGACAAGCGGATGCGATCAACAAGGGCATGATGCGAGCGAAGGGTGAGATTGTGGCCTGGCTCAACTCGGATGATTATTATTTACCAGGCGCGATCAAGTCTGCAGTTGCGGCATTTGAATCCAATCCGCAGGCTGTGATGGTCTATGGCAATATGCTGGCGGTGGATCAAACCGGTCAAACCATCAATCAATTGCGTTATCGGCAATTAACGCTCGAAGATTTGCTTTGTTTTCAAATTATTGGTCAGCCCGCGGTCTTTATGCGGCGCGCTGCGTTCGAAAAAGCCGGTGGGCTTGACCTCAATTTTCATTTTATGCTCGATCACCAACTCTGGATCAAGCTTGCCGCGCAAGGTCAAGTCGTTCACATCAATCAGACTTGGGCCGCGGCGCGCTATCATCCGCTGGCGAAGAATCGCGCGCAAGCTCCCGGATTTGCGCGCGAAGCTTTCCGCATTTTGGATTGGGCGCAGACACAGTCCGATCTTGCTCTGATATTGCAGCGCATCCAACGCCGCGCTCGTGCATCTGTTTATCGTGTCAATGCGCGTTATCTGCTCGATGATGGTCAATCATGGAATGCGCTCAAAGCTTGGATGCGTGCCTTGACCATCCACCCGCCGACTGCTTTGGCGCGGTTAAATTTGCTCTGCTCGTCACTGTTGAATCTAATTGGAATGAATCGAATCCGCGTTGCTATTTTGAATCGAAGGCAAAGACAATACCAATCAAATGATAAAGATGGAACGGCGAAATAAAACGATGAAAAACATTTGGAAAGTACTTTCATTTCTTTTGGTAATAGCTCTCATCACCGGCTGTTCGGTTTCCGTGCCGGGATTGAAACCGGCTCCGACCTCAACTTCTACGCCCCCGCCGACTCTGGTGCCGTTGATGGATGTCACAGTCATTCCCAAATCCAGCCGTCCCAACATTCTCTTCATTCTCACCGATGACTTGGATGCAAAGCTGGGCACAATGCAGTATCTGCCAGCCGTTCAACAGTTGTTGACATCGCAAGGTTTATCATTCAATGACTTCATCATCTCCGATTCATTATGTTGTCCATCGCGGACCACCATTCTGAGAGGACAATACTCCCAAAATACCGACGTATATACGAACGGCCCACTAAATGGCGGCTTCGATCAGTTCTATCAGCTGCAACGCGAAAATTCAACGCTGGCAACCTGGCTGCAACAGGCAGGCTATCGTACAGCTTTATTTGGAAAATATCTAAATGGCTACCCGGATCCCTCGAATCGAAATTACATTCCTCCCGGTTGGGACGAATGGATGAGTCCGGCAAAAGGCAAGCCTTATACGGAATTTAACTACACGCTGAATGAGAACGGAAACCTCGTGGATTTTGGCTCAGGTGCCAATGACTATATGACCGATGTCTTGACCACGCAGGTGGATAATTATCTGCGTTCGATTGCTCCGCAACCGCAGCCTTTCTTCATCTACCTTGCGACATACAATCCTCATGAACCGGCTACACCGGCTCCTCGCTATGCTAATCTCTTTGATAATCTGCAAGCGCCGCGGCTTCCTTCTTTCAATGAGGCAGACGTTTCTGATAAACCGACGAACATCCGACAGGATCCTCTGTTGACCGATGCTCAGATCCAAAAACTTGATGAACTCTACCGGGATCGCGTCCGGTCCATGCAAGCGGTGGACGACATGCTTGTGAGTGTAGTGAATACGCTACAGCAGACAGGTCAGCTGCAAAATACCTACATTCTGTTTACCTCGGACAATGGCTATCACATGGGCGAGCACCGGTTGATGTCCGGGAAAGCTACACCATATGAGGAAGATATCGTGGTGCCGTTGGTCATTCGCGGACCGGGGATTCCCGCCGGACAAGTTCTGAGCAGCTATGTGGTTGGAAACACGGACATTGCGCCGACCATTGCCGACTTGGCTGGTGTAATCCCTCCAAGCTACGTGGATGGTCGTTCGATGGTCCCACTTTTCGCCCCGGATCGTCCGCTAGAACAAAATTGGCGTCAGGGGTATCTCATCCAATATTTTGGTGACGGTGCGAAGGAGAGCTGGTCGGGTCCCCAGATGGCTGGCTTGGTGCAGGAGTACGGCGAATTATTGGAACCTCCGGATCCAGATCAGACGGAAGACACCATGAATCTTCCGGCCATTTTCCTCGGAATCCGGACTCCTCAATATACTTATGTCGAGTATCCGAGTGGCTTTCGCGAACTGTATGATATCCTGAAAGATCCGTATGAGTTGAGTAATCTTGCATTTACAGCTGATCCGCGTTTGCTAAGTCAGTTTTCGGCGTGGTTAAAGCAATTGGCGTCGTGTGCTGCTGCGTCCTGTCGCTCCGCGGAGCAAATCGAAATTCACTAAATGCTCATCCTGTAGTGTTAGAATTGCGACCTTGTGAATACCTTTCCTTCAACGAATCATTCTTTCTTTTCCTCGCGCTGGCTGCTGGTTGGCGCCTTGGTTCTACTCTTTGGTTTCGGTTTCGGCATCCGCTTATATCAACTAACGAACCTGCCGCTTGATTTTCAACCGACTCGGCAGTTGCTTTCGATGCTTAAAGCGCGCGGCATGTATTATGCGACGAACCCGCCGGGCATTTCTGCCTGGCAAAGACAAATGGCGATCCAGCAATGGAAGACGCGCGCGGATGTCGAGCCGTCCATTGTGGAAAACATGGTCGCGTTCACATACCGCTTCACCGGCGAACATTTTTGGATCGCGCGCATCTATTCATCGTTGTTTTGGATTATCGGTGGAATTTTTCTATTCCTGCTCGTGCGTGATTTGATTTCCGTGGATGGCGCGGTGATTGCCACTGCATATTATCTTTTCTTTCCATACGCAGTAATTGCCAGCCGTTCATTCCAGCCCGATCCTTTCATGGTGATGAGCATCATTTCATTTTGGTGGGCGTTTTATCGTTGGACGAAGAATCCCTCCTGGCTCTGGACGCTTCTTGCCGGGCTTTTGGGCGGGCTCGCCGTCCTGATCAAATTTTCCGCTGCTTTTTTTGTGATCGGTGCGGCGCTCGGACTGGGGTTTGGAAAATTTTCGCTACGCGATCTGATTCGCAAACCACAATTGTGGGTCATGGCAGTGCTTGGAATTTTGCCGGCCGCGGCTTATCTCTACGATGGATTGATATTAAATAATTTCCTTCGCCAACAATTTGGCGGACGCTTCTTTCCTTCTTTATTGTTGAGTCCGATCAATTATATAAATTGGGAATCCAAAGCCGCGCTAACGGCGGGCGGTGTGGCGATCATGTTTGGATTGCTGGGCCTATTCTTCGTCCGCGAAAGAAACGCAAGATTCTTTTTGTATGGGCTGTGGGGCATGTACATTCTCTATGGTCTGTATTTCGACTATCACATTGCCACACATGATTATTATCAATTACCGTTTATTCCCATCGTTGCCATTTCGCTTGCGCCGATTGCAGATTGGTTCCTCGCTCGGCTAGCTGAGTTGAGCGCCGGACGCTGGTTACGGATCGTTGCAATTGTCTTCCTTGCGTTCGGTTTGTTTTCCGCGCTATGGGATATTCGCGATACGCTCAAGTCGGTGGATTATCGTCCGCAAGCCGCCATGTGGGCTGAGGTTGGCGACAAGTTGGGACACGGCTCCGGCGTGGTGGCACTGACTCAGGATTATGGTCAACGTTTAAATTATTGGGGATGGCAGAACGCTGAAATTTGGCCGAACTCCGGCGATATTGATTATCACGAGTTGCGCGGCGCATCGTTTAACTCCAGCACCAATTTTGCCAAGATGACGAACGGCAAAAACTTCTTCCTTGTCACCGATTTTCAGGAACTCGGCCGGCAGCTTGATCTGAAGAAATCACTCTCTGCTTTTCCTGTTTATGCCCAGGGTGATGGTTATATTATCTATGACTTACGCAATCAGCCCGCGCCTTAAGGATAATTTAGATGTCAGTTTTTGAATCTAAAAGATCGCAGTCTGTTCTTTTCCGCGTTGCATTGGGATTAGGCGTGGTATCCGTGACCGTTGCGTTGGGTCTGTTTGCCTATCTTGGCACGTTCACGCGCTTTTTGGCCGATGATTACTGCGATACAGTTACTGTCAATAGCGGCCCGATCTTGCAAGTTGTGATCCATTGGTATGAAACGACATCGGATCGCTTCTCGAATCTCCTCTTCGTTGCCTTGAGTGAATTCCTGTTCCCGCATAATGTGGAGATTTTGCCTGTCATCGTGATTTTCTTGTGGACCGCCGCCCTGACTTGGCTGGTATATGAGATCCGACGAACGATCAGATGGCGATGGCATTTTGTTCTCGACTTTTTTCTCGCTGCCTCGCTCGCCTTCTTTGCCATCTTGCAGGCTCCCAATCGTTTTCAAACCATTTACTGGCGTTCCGCCATGGCAACGCACTTCGCACCGTTGTTATATCTGACTGCGTTCGCCGCTCTGCTTTTAGTGTTGATTTGCAGAAACGAGAGTCGTTATCCCGCTGTTTGGATTGGCTTCCTTTGTTTCATTATTGCCTTTTTTGGGGGAGGGTTTTCCGAGCCACCGGATGCAGTTTTGATCGTCGCCTCGGCGTTGGCGCTCGCGTCGGTCGGGATTGGCGTGAAAGGAGAACTTCGGCGTCCGGCGTTGATCCTTCTGGGTTGGACATTGGCAGGCGGTCTCCTCGCATTGCTTGTGATGGCGCTTTCCCCTGGTAATTTAACTCGTAGTCAGGTGCATCGGCCGGACTTCATAAATTTGGTATATAACACGGTTTTGTACTCGGGTTTGTTTGTTTCAGATACTTTCTTAACCCTTCCTCTTCCAACCCTTTTTTCTATCGTGATTCCATTTTTTCTGTTCTACGGAATTTTCGCATCATTATCTTCTATATCTCCCGCAAACATACGGACTTTATTAATCATCATGACAGCGATACCCATTTTGGCATTTGCGTTGATTGTGGCTGGTTTCGCGCCAAGTGTGTATGGGCAGGCTTTTCCCGCAGAGCGCGCTCGCTTTATTGGCTGCTTGTTAATGACTGCCGCCTTGATGATTGAGGGTGCATGTTTTGGAATCATTCTTGCACAGTGGAAGTTGCGCTGGTTGTCAATGACAACCACGCTGGCGATGATCTTATTAGCCATCTCCGCTCTTTATCCTCTCCGCACTGCCTGGGCAGTTGTGCAGAATAAACGGCCCTTTTATAGCTTCTGGTCAGCGGTATGGGATTATCGTCAGACGCAGATTATTGCTGACAAATCAAAAGGTGAGAAAGATATTGTGATGTTTCGAATGTATAGTATCGAAGGTGTTGGAGAACTTCAATCTGATCCGAAGTCATGGATCAATGTTTGCGCCGCTAATTATTATGGCGTTCATTCCATCAGTGCGCCATAGATTTATAAGCATGATTGTCAAACCTTCTCCTATTCTCGTGACGGGCGCGCATCGTACCGGTACAACCTGGGTTGGGAAAATGTTATCTGCCAATCCACATACAGCCTATATCAGTGAACCGCTCAACTTGTGGCATCGTCCAGGAGTGCTGAGTGCCCGTTTGACGCATTGGTATACTTACATCTGTGCAGAGAACGAGTCGGGATATCTCGTTCCTTTCATAGAAGTTCTTTCGTATCACTATCATCTCCTGGATGAAATCAAGGCGATCCGCTCTCGAAAAGATCTCCTCCGCATGGGACGCGACCTTGGCATCTTTTGTCGCGGTGCGGTGATGCGTCAAATTCCTGTGTTGAAAGACCCCTTTGCAATCTTTTCTTTGCCCTGGTTTATTGAGCGGCTGAATTGCCGAGTGGTTGTCACGGTCCGGCATCCGGCTGCATTTGCCAACAGTCTCAAGCGACTCAATTGGTTTTTTGATTTTGGTGATCTGCTAAATCAACCATTATTGATGCGCGATTATCTCGAACCGTATCGCAAGGATATGCAATCTGTGAAAGCCGATGATATTATCGGGCAGGCCAGCCTGTTGTGGACTATAATCTATCGCACCATTCATGAGGTTCATCAGCGGATTCCCGCCATCGAGATTGTTCGCCATGAGGACCTTTCGCTGGACCCAGTTTCCGGTTATCGGACTTTGTATCAATCCTTGGGCTTGGATTTTACGCCACGCGTTGAGCACACGATTCTTAATTCCAGTAGTTCGGAGAACCCAACTGAACTATCCCGGAAAAAGACCCATTCCGTAAAGCTAGATAGCCGCGCAAATCTGGATAACTGGAAACGCCGCCTCGCCTCCGACGAGATCGGACGCATCCGCCGCATCACGGAAGAAGTCGCGCATCTTTATTATCCCGAAGTGAATTGGAATTGAAAACGTATCTGCCGCTTGTTTCTATCGTAACCCCATCCTTCAATCAGGCGCGTTATCTGGAGGCCACCATCCAATCGGTGCTTTCACAGAATTATCCGCATCTCGAATACATTATTGTGGATGGCGGTTCGACTGATGGAAGTATTGACATTATCAAACGTTATGAAAGCAAACTTGCGTGGTGGGTGAGTGAAAAAGATAAAGGCCAAACGGACGCAATCAACAAAGGCTTTGCCCATGCGAAAGGTGATTTTTTCGCGTGGCTCAATTCGGACGATACATATGAACCCAGCACGCTATCATCTGCTGTAAAGTTTTTACAAACTCATCCTGAAGTCGGCTTGGTGTATGGCGATGCGCATTACATCAACGAAGATGGCCGCGTGATCGGGCGTTTTCCCGCCGCACAGACAGACTTAGTCCGATTGAGGCGCGGCCAGGTTCATATTCCGCAACAAGCTGCGTTCTTTCGCGCCGATTTGTGGCACGTGGTCGGACCGCTCGATCCTTCCTTTTATTTTGCGATGGATTATGATTTGTGGGTGCGGCTGGCGATGCATTCGCAGGTAAAATATGTTCCGCAGACTTGGGCGAATTTTCGACTGCACACTTCTGGGAAGACCATCAGCGCGGACGATCGTTGCTGGCCTGAAATGTTGCGTGTTCATTATCGTGACGGCGGGAGTTTTTTATCGGTGATCGTTGCGAAGTATTATATCCGTAAGTTGATTGCGCCGCTTTGGAGTTTGCGCTTGCGGCGAAAGTTGCAGACATGATAAATAAGTATGATATTCTAATATCTAACTACGAGTATCCAATATGAATTATCTTTTTGCATCTCCTTCATCTGATGACTTTATCCATTTACTCAAAGCTTGGAAGTTTTGGCTATTGGGTGCGATCATCGGCGCGTTGATTGGCGCCGCGATTTATTATCTTGCGCTGCCGCCGTACCGGGCGCGCGCTTCGGTTAACGTGGACTTTCACCTTGAGCAGGCCTGGCCGCAAGACACGGATCGCGAACAGTTCTATTATCTCGAACGCGAGACGCGCAAGCTGGAAGAAATCGCATGGTCCGATGCGGCGCTGAACTCGGTTGCATCACAAGTCAACGGCGTGACAGTTGATCAGATGCGCAGCGGGAAACTTCAATTGAGTCAACCGGGCGTTGGCGGCTGGCATTTCTTTGCGGACGATAGCGATCCAAAGATTGCCGACGCGCTGGCCTCGGCGTGGGCGCAGGCTTTTGCCAACCAAGTTCATACAGCAGTGATTGCATCATCGACAAGTGGATTGGAACCATATATCACCGTCGATGCCGACCAGACACAAAATGTTCCGACCAAACGCTTGTTTAGCATAAGCACTTATTTGTTCGTTGGCGCAGTGGCGTTTTTGGCATTGAGTGCGCTTGTTGTTCTGTTCTTCCATCCGAATCCTGTTTCGTCTAAGTAGAAATGATTAAATCTGCGCGCTCTTTTTTTCATCTCGATAATATCGCCCGCGTCTTGTGGGTAGCGGTGATGTTGACTTTGCCCGTCACCAGCTTTCGATATTTTCCGTTCATGGGTGCTGAGACATATGTCCGTCCATTGTCGGCATATCCGTTAGCACTGCTATTGATTGTTTTATTCATTCAATTCTTGAGGGATCATGAACGTCTTACCTGGCCCGGTGCGTTCACACCGTTAGCGGCGTTTGTCCTTGCCGCGTTAGCGGCGACCGTTATCGGAGTCCTGTTTGGACCGCTGGTTTTGCGCGGTCAGGCATATTGGGGCCGCGCCATCCGCGCCTGGGCAACGCTGATTATTGGTCTGGCTTTCTTTGTCAGCGCGGTTTGGATGAATCGCAGTGAAGGTGAATTGTGGTTCACTGTCAAATGGATGCTGGTTGGTTTTGTGCTTGACATTTTATGGAGCGGCGTGCAGGGCGCAACATTTTATTTGCACATCCTGCCCAAGCCATTGGTGACCCACCTGCAACTCGCTTTCTCGATGCGTGAATTGATTCGAACGAATCGAATTTCGGGGATGGCTTATGAACCGGCCTGGCTGGCGGGTGAGATCGCGACGATTTATCTGCCGTGGCTCTTCGCTTCACTCCTGACCCGCGTGCGGGTGACGCGTTTCAACTGGTTTGAACTCATCCTTTTGGTGTGCGCTGGCATGATTCTGTTAGCCACATTTTCGCGCGGTGGCATCGCGACGGTTGCAGCGACAATTGTTCTCACTTTATTATTTATTGGCGGTGAATATATCCGTTCTGCATGGAAGTGGTTCATCTCCGGCTTTCGTAATGCAAAGGGAATGATCTTGCGCGCAGTCATGATTTTGGCTGTGGTGGTTATTGCGTTGGGCGCGGTGTTGTTCCTCAGCCGCAAGAATTATTTTTCTCGGCTATGGAATACGCAGGCATCCGACGTACAGGATTACTTGATTCAAAATTCTGCGGGAGCGCGCGCTGCATATATTTGGGGCGCGCTGGGAGCATATCGCGATCATCCGTGGACGGGCGTGGGGCTGGGCGCCGACGGTTTTTATATTTATCAGAATCTGCCGGATTGGATCATGACAATGGTTCCGGAAATCGCAGCGCAACTTAGCCCGACTAGCACGCTTTACCCCAATGCGAAGAATCTATATGCGCGCCTTTTGGCGGAAACCGGTTTAATCGGCTTTGTTCTTTTTGGGGCTTTCCAACTCTTCATCCTCGGTGATATGATCACTGTGTTGAAACAGCGTACGGCGCTCTGGCGATATTTGGGAATCGCCGCGCTGTTTTCATGGCTGGGAATCATCTTTTATAATATGACTCAGGATTCTTTTGCCACTCCCTTTATCTGGCTCAATCTCGGAATCTTCGTTGGGATGTCGGTATTATCAGCGCAATTCGCGGCAAAGACCCAACGACTATTTGCCTGACAAATATGTAATTATTTTGTGTGCTAGCCACTTCTTTTGTTATCATTAACCTATGCAAACATACGAAACTCCTTACATCTCCGACTGGTTTGCAATCTCATTGCGTTGGGCAGTGTTGCTTGGCTGGGTGGTCTCATTGGCATTGGGCGGCATATTGACAAACTTGCTGCTTTTCTGGCCCATCGGTGCGATGGTCGCATGGAATATGGGAATGACCGTCTTGGCCAGTCTTAACACTCGTATTAAGTATCATCGTCAGGTCAGTCTGGCGGTTGATCTCTTGCTAAGTGGAAGCTTCTTTTGGGCACAAGGAGGTTTGGCAGGGCCTGTGGCATGGGCAGGTATTTTACCCATTCTCGCCGGAGCGGTTTATTTTGAATATTGGGGTACGTTGATCAGCGCGGGTTTATTTGCTGTTCTCACGATTGGGAGTGCCTATTTTTATATCCGAAGTTTCTCTTTGCCGGTAATGGGCTGGGTCGGGACATATTTGGTTTTGGGCGCATTGTTCGGATTTCTTGGCCGACAACTGGCAACCCGCTTACATGTTATGCGTCAGAAATGGCTCGAGGTTGAAAATAGGAAATATTCGATTCAGAATGAACGTCTGCGCGCCATCTATGAATTGACTTCGACGCTAACAGCAACTCTTTCCTATAAGCGCGTCCTTGATTCAGCCCTTGACCTTGGACTTGCCGCGCTCAACCCCGATCCAGATCAGCACAATGATGATCCGCTGGTCAGCGCGGTTCTGTTGTTTAAAGGTGGACAATTGCGTGTTGGCTCGGCTCGGCGATTCACGCAAGCCGATATGCGTGTGACATTTGCCGCTGGGGAAGGAATTCTGCAAAAAGTTTTCGACGAAGGCGAACCGATCTCTTCCAAAGACATCGGCTATGATCCGGAATTGGGGCGGGTGATTGCTTTTCGTAACTGCACATCCGTTTATTGTTTTCCATTGCGGAGTGGATTTAATGTTTATGGCGCGATGATCTATGCTCATCCTGATGCCAATTACTTTACCCCTGATCGTTGCGACATGCTGGACATGATCGGGCGGCAGTCTGTGGTGGCGATTCAGAATGCGCGCTTGTATCAGGATTTGGTCGAAGAAAAGGAACGCATGGTTGAAGTTCATGAAGAGGCGCGTAAAAAACTGGCGCGCGATCTTCACGATGGGCCAACGCAATCTGTGGCCGCCATGGCCATGCGTATTAACATTGCCCGCCGTCTGGTCGAAAAAGACCCGAAGTCTGCGGTGGATGAATTGTCTAAGATCGAGGAGCTGGCGCATCGAACCACGAAAGAAATTCGCCACATGCTTTTCACCCTGCGGCCCCTCATTCTTGAATCGCAAGGCTTGGGTGCGGCACTCAAATCCATGGCTGATAAGATGCGTGAAACCTACAACCAAAATGTCGCTGTTAACATTGATGAAAAAATTGCCTCACAAATGGAAATGGGAAAACAGGGAGTGGTCTTTTATATCATTGAAGAGGCAATCAACAATGCCCGCAAACATGCCAACGCCGCGAATATCTGGGTGAGGATGGGAACCTTCCAGCCAGGATTGGCATTGCTTGAAATTGAAGATAATGGTGCTGGTTTTGATGTGGAAGCAGTTAATAAAGCATACGATAAACGCTCCAGTCTTGGCATGGTTAACTTACGTGAGCGGACCGAATTGGTGAACGGCTTATTGAACATTCAATCTGCGATTGGCAAAGGCACCAAAGTACAAGTTTATATCCCTCTAACCGAAGAAGCAGCTGACCGCTTACATCACGCCCGGGCGCACTAAAATCCATATATGCCTGCAGCCGCAAATCTATATTATATTGCTCACGAGGCAAATAATCATTCACGCCCGCCTGTTATTTTGATTCACGGCGCGGGCGGTAGTCATTTATCATGGCCGCCTCACCTCCGACGTCTGCACGATCAACGCATGTTTGCGCTGGACTTGCCCGCTCATGGAAAGTCGGAGGGCATTGGGCATCATGCCATCGAAGATTACGTTCACGATGTTTTGGAATTCATGGCAGAGATCGGAGTTTATTCTGCGATTCTTGTGGGTCATTCAATGGGAGGCGCAATAGCGCTTTCAGCGGCGATCTGTTTCCCGGAACGCGTGACCGCTTTGGTCCTGGTCGGAAGCGGAGGGCGCCTGCACGTTGCGCCTGCTCTTCTGCGTGCTGCATCGGATTCATCCACCTTTGAAAGCGCGGTGCGAATAATCCATGATACATCGTTCTCATCGCAATCTGGTCGAATAAAAGAATTATCAACGGAACGGATGATGGAGACGCGCCCTGCGGTTCTTTACGGTGACCTGATGGCATGTGACGCGTTCGATGTGATGGATCGACTTTCAAAGCTTTCACTCCCCACTCTGATCGTTTGCGGCTCGGACGACAAGATGACGCCGTTGCACTCTTCGGAATTTTTGCGCGACCACATTGCCGGAGCATGTCTGGAAGTTGTGACTAACGCCGGTCATATGGTTATGCTTGAACAGCCAAATATTGTGTCTGATCTTCTGGTTGATTTTCTTAATTCAATTCCATATCACTTTGGATAAATAAATGTGATGGCATGAACAACGATTGCTAAGGACCAAATACGTCTTTTAGAATCGGCTTTGCATTCAAAATCGCTCGCGCCCGGTGGCTCAAGCGATTTTTTTCTTTCATGCTCAGTTCAGCCATGGTGTGATTCACTTCGGGAATAAAAAATATTGGATCATATCCAAATCCGCCCGCGCCGCGTTCTTCCAAAATGATCTCGCCACTGCATTCACCAGTCGCAAATTGAACGGATGGATTACCTGGGATTGCAATGGCAATCGTGGCGTGAAAGGTTGCAGTCCATGGATGCGGTTTGCCTTTCAGGTTATTCAAAAGATATACGCGTCGATCGCGGTCGGTGGCATTCGGCTTGGACAAGTAACGATTGGAATAAAGTCCAGGCGCACCATTGAGCGCATCTACCTCGAGGCCCGAATCATCGGCCAATGAGATCAATCTGCTGGCATGCGCGAATGCAAGGGCTTTTTTTTCAGCGTTTTCGGCATAGGTGGTACCGTCTTCCTCAACATGGATGTTTATCCCAACATCATTAGGAGTGACCAGCTTAACACCCATGTCTTTCAGTAAATCTTGAATTTCTTCCACTTTGCCTTTGTTGTTGGTGGCGATGAGCAATTTAGGATTATTCATTGTCTATGGCTTGTGGTCTGTTTTCTATTCGATTCAATGCCCACGCGGCGTGTTCGCGCACCATTGGCTCGGAATAATCTAAGGCCTTCTTCAGTGCCGGCACAACGGATGGATCTTCAGAATTTCCTAATGCAATAGCAACGTTCCGCAGATAGCCTCGATACTTTGCTCGTTTGACTGGGCTATTTCTAAATTTACGATTGAACTCTTCGGACATTAATTCCAATTCACGGATCAGATTCGGATGTGGAACATCCTCGCGCGGTGCGAGCGCCGGATCACCATCAGACGCGGCAAAACGATTCCACGGACAAACCATCTGGCAAATGTCGCATCCGAAAATCCAGTTGCCAATGAAAGAACGCAGATCGGTTGGAACATTTTCTTTCAGTTCAATCGTCAAATAGGAAATACAGCGCCGCGCATCAATCGTTCGATCAGGAAGGATGCATTGTGTAGGGCAGGCTTCGATGCAACGCGTACAAGTTCCGCATTGATCGGTTTGAAATGGTGGATCAGGCTCAAGTTCAACGCCAAGCAAGACCTCGGCCAGAAGAAAATAGGAACCATGGCGCGGATTAATAAGACAAGTATTCTTGCCGATCCATCCCAGGCCCGCACGCTGGGCTAAATCTCTTTCAAGAATCGGGCCTGCGTCGGTGTACCCGCGATTATGAATCGGATGACCGACTTGTTCTTCAATGAATGCGACGAGCGCTCGTAAGCGTTCGGAGATCACGAGATGGTAATCATTGCCCCAAGCATAGGACGCGATTTGTCCTTCGACGGCATTAACACTTGCTTTAACGGGAGCCGTTTTCAGGTCCCCGTAAGGAAGCGCCAGCACAAGGATGGATTTACATTCGGGCAGGATCAATCGCGGATCAGCACGTCGAGCGCGGGAACGATCACTCGCCAAATAATCCATTGTGGCATGTCGTCCTTGACTTATCCAGTTTTCAAAAGAAGATATATGTGGAGGCGGGTCGGGAGTCGTCACGCCGGCCAAGAGAAATCCCAGTCGGCGTGATGTGGCCTCGCGTATTATTCTTTCCTTCAGTTCTTTGGGAGTGATCATTGTCAACAAGCCTGAGAAGGTTAATGCTAATTTCTACATGTAATTCACGATTGCGGTTTATTGTAACCTTCTTCACCAAAATATTTACAATCTGCCGCATTATCTTGAATATCTCTTGCTGATCCTCTCTGCTTTGAGGGTCGGCATTTAGAGATTCCATGCCGGCTTGCAAATCGGCGATGGCTGTCAGGAGTCCGTTGGATGCACCGTAGAAAATCATGCTGATGAGCTTCAGAAAGGTTGGTGCACAAGCATGCAATTAGGAATTCGCCAAAGCTTATGACCAAGGGAGTTAACATTCGCGGTTAGATTATAATTCTCACATTCTAAATGGTATAAAATCAAGGACAGTATCATGAAATCCTTTCGGAAAGAACTTTGGTTTAATCTTCCCACTCGACGCCGATTCGTAAATATAACCCCAGATGTGGAAACAATCAAGTTGAAGTAGCCTGGCGTTCTTTACTGAGCCAATATATGAGCAGATGAACCAAGTTGCCAACCCAGGCCCATGCAAGATCCGGTAATACAATTATTGTGCATTGGAGGTGGAAATGACTAACGCTTGGAAAGCAATTGTACGCATCACCTTAATCCTGCTTACATTTATAGGATTTGTTTCAATCGCCTGTAGTACAACTCAGGATTTCATCAGCAATAACGCCGTGCCCACCGTCAGCCAAAACTCGATGAACGCAATCGTAGCCCAGACAGCCGCAGCGGCTGCGACCCAGACTGCACAACAGATTTATCTCTCAACAGCTACACCGACACCTTCTCAAACAACTCAAGCCACACCCACAAACACATTTGTCACAGGCGAATCCTCACCAGAATATCTTTCTTCATCTGCAACGCCTATCTGGATCAACGGATTTGAAATTGGCAATCCCACGGCTACGCCACTTGGCAGTGATATTACGGACCCAAACTTCATTAAGGGAGTCGAAGCCTTCAATGCAGATGATGACCAAGATGCTATCAGCCTAATGACCGAGGTTATTACGGCTGATCCAAATTTAGCACCCCCGTATCGATATCGAGCAACTGCTTACTGGTCTCTGAAAAATTGTGCATCTGGGTGGACAGATATTGAGAAGGCCCTATCGATTAATCCTAATTATGCAGCGGCATGGGTAACTCATGGTTTACTGGAAGAATGTACAGGGAACGGTCAACAAGCGATCGAAGATTACCAGAAGGCCATATCAATCGATCCCAGTCTCGCGTTTGCTCATCAAAATTTAGCGGTTAGTTATTATCACCAGGGAGATTACGAAAGTGCGCTGCAGGAATACAGCATTGCGGCTTTGATCGATCCTACAAGGTCTGGAGCATGGAGTGGGGAGGCGGAGGCACTGGGCCAGCTTGGCCAGTACGTGGAATGCATTCAAGATGCGACCACAGCACTTCAAGTTAATCCAGAGGAAACCCTGGCATACTCCGACCGTGCTTTCTGTGAACTTCAAATGGATAATTACTCCGCTTCGGCAGCAGATTATCAAAATTATGTGGCGCGCTATCCCTCTGATTCAGGTGCCTGGTATAACCTAGGTCTCGCACAAAACAACACCGGAGATCTTCAAGGCTCTATCGCCTCATACACAAAGGCCTTACAGTTGAAACCGGATTACTACGAGGCTTATACTAATCGAGGATATGATTACAATCTGCTGGGTGAATATCAACAAGCTCTCGGAGATTTCAATCAAGCCATCAAACTTGGTAAAGACCCAATCGCTTATTCAGGTCGCGGCGACTCCTATTATGAATTGGCAGAGTACGAAAAGGCGATAGCGGAGTATCAGGAATCGCTCACTCTACTTCCGAATAACGCCCACTGTTACTGCTTCTTATCCTTTACCTATTTTGCATTGGGAAGGTATCAGGATGCAATTGATAATGCGGACAAGTCCCGCGCAATCAACCCCGACTGTGGTGGAGCAAAACTTCTTGAAACTGAGGCACGCTCGTATTACGCGTTAGGAAATTACAATCAAGGGCTCCAATATATGGATCAGGCACTCGCAATGCAACCGTATGCTCTCGGATATTATTATAGAGGAATGATGTATCAAGCTGCTGGAAGAAAGCTCGAAGCAATTCAGGACTTGCAGGAGTTCCTGGCAACGGTGCACGGCCCTGACAAGTATGAGAAGGAAATTGCGGATGCAAAGGCCAGACTCGCAACACTCAATCAATAGACAAGACAAAGCAAGATTATGGGTACGGCCACAATCCGTTGGTGATAACTGAAGTACAGTCAGCTCAGCCTGTGCTTCTACTTCAGTTATCCGCCCAGATCTTAAAAAATATAGACTCGCGAACACCGCGATTGCAACGGATGACTTAAGTAGCCAGCACAGAGGCAAAAACTTTGAATTGGTTTGAATCGATAACCAACTATTACCCTGTAACCAGAAATCGGGATGAAAATAAAAAACGAAAATCACATTGCATTTCTGAGAGCTGGTCGCTTGCCAACCGCTGAGTTAAGGTACAATATTTGAGGGAAACGCTGGAGGAAATATAATGCCGGACAACCTTGAACTTGGCTTGCAAGCAGCACAAATGGGGGAGACTGAAAAAGCGGTAACCTACCTTTCGAAATATGTCCTAGAAAATCCGGGATCTGAAGTGGGTTGGTCCTATCTTGGAGATTGTCTTCAAGCTGTAGAGAAACGGAAGTATTGCTACGAACAAGTTCTGAAAATTAACCCAGCAAATCAAATTGTACGACAGAGGCTCAATGAAATCGTAAATCAGATCCTATCGCAGCCAAATTCTGTGAGGATTGAAAAGCCAGATGTCTCATCATCCAACGATAACCTAGAAAGCCGCACGAGGACCAAGAAGATTAATCCGGTTCCAATAATTATTTTAGGCATTCTTTTAGGAATTACAGTTTTGGGTATCCCGCTTATTTTTCTTTTGCCAAAATCGCCATCTGTTTCACCAACTGCCGCCTTGACTACTTCCAATTCCTTTACCCCGACTCTGCAAGAAACGAACACACCAACAATCACTATTACTGCATCTGCGACATTGCCGCCGACTGCGACGTTGGATTTATCTGGCATGGCAACACCCTTAATAGGCCAAGCCGAAGCGCTTATGGCCAAGTTGCAGTACGCTGATGCAATTCCTGTTTTGAATCAGGCAATCAGCATTGATCCAAATTCAGACCAAGCATATTACTTAAGGGCAACCAGTTATTATCAGTTACTGGCTCACCAACGAGTTTTATCAGAATTTCAAGATTATCTGTCATCAGGATTAAATGATATTGACACAGCCATTTCCATTGAACCGAATAAAGGCGATTATTACATGTTGCGCCAGGATTTGCTGCAAGAATTGGCAAGTATTCAAGATTACCGCGTTGACCGGGAGCGTATCAACAATTATGCGGCAGAGAATGCCCAGATCGCGCTAAACCTGGGTTCTACCTTGGAAGATAATCCGGAAAGAATTTATCCAACCGATTTGATCGATGCCGGCCGTTGCGCTGAAGCTATTAATTTATTTCAAAATTTGATCGATAATACGGCCCCAAATGATGTCCATATAAATGGCTTATATAGTTTGCAATCACAAGCGTATATATGTACGGGAGATGTCAACAAAGCGATTTCCCTTGTGAAAAAATCCATGGCAGATAATATTGATATGGACAACAAAAACCTGCTCCTTGCAACCTATCTATTTCTAGATGGTCAAGACAAGACAGCTCTCGGAATATTAAATGACTTAATAGAGAAAAATCCAGACTATGACGGCGAACGATACTATTTAAGGGCCGCAATCTATTTCGAATTCGGAAACATGAATCAAGCAGAAAGCGACTTACAGACAGGCGAAGGAAATACTTGGTTTCAGGTCGGACTCCGTCCCTATGTTCTAGGGGAAATGGCACTGGCGGGTGGTCAGACGCAGGACGGTATTCAATTGTTGCAAAATGCTGAAGCGACTTTGGAATTACGATACAGTCCATTAATAAAGCAGATCCAAACAAAATTAAACGAATTGGGAGCTGCTCCTTTGGAAGTGACACCTTCCGTAATGCAGGACGCTACACCAATCCCTACTGTTCTCCCCCAACCTACGTCACGTCCATTTGGAACAACAGTCGCATCAAGTTCTGTCAATAGAAGTATGGCAACACCAATTCCCGGTCTTAACTTTCCTTCCGGATTTGATAATGCCTATATTTTTGACCCCGAGACAGGTACCGGCAAAATCGTCTTGAAGCCTAATGACTACCCGATGTTCAGACTTCAACCCGCAAAAGCGCAAAAAGTTAAAACAGTAAAAAATATTGTTATCAATCTTATAACTTTTACACAAACACAAGCGCCTGCAATCCAAATCTATATGTACAGTCCCACTGGAGGAGGTTGGAAGTTCTTGGAACCTGTATGGGGGGAAAACCCCGTGGAAAATCCGGAGGATCTTGTGTACCCTACCGGGGATATGATAATTGCCATTCGTAATTATGGAATTACAACGGTAACCATTGACAATCTGACTATCACGATCGTTTTTGAATCCGGCGGTGGCGAAACTATAAAAATAGGGCCTTAAATGACTAAGCAAGGATGGTATGTAATAAAACTATTATTGTTGGGTTTTGGGATTGGTGTCTTCGTTGCTCTTTTTGGGGCTGAAATTATCTATATTTCTAGAGTCGGTTCCTCCTTGCCGCCAACGGCTCCTACCTTAAGTAAAGATTCAACACCATCACTCGATGCTTATCAATCTACTGCTACTATTGCTGAAACAATCCCACCGCCTCTTTCTGATGAAAGGTTGCTTTCAGAAGCAGAAAGTGAAATTCTCGCAAATCAGCCCGATAAGGCGGAAGAGTTACTACTTCCTGTGGTTGACAGTTGGATTTCTTCAACGGATAAAGTGCGCGGTTTCAAACTCCTTGGCGACGCAGAAGTGGCAAAAGGCCATTACCAACTGGCAGCACCCTACTACGAGAAAATATATTTCTATAATCCGACGCCAGACAACCTGTTTACTGTTGCAGTCACTCAGGATATGGGAGGCGACCTTTGCGATGCTTTCAAAAACTACCAAATACTGGCAACCTGGGAAGATCCAACCGCAACATTTGATAGAAATTTAGTGGAGACGAGAATAAAAGAAATTAAATGTGTACTGGTAACTCGATCGCCGTAGCCATTTGGAAAGGCTTGCAGAATGAACAACCGTCTTGCGATAAAGTAAAAAACGTAATTACGAATCTCATATGTAAACACATCATCATCTCTTGATTCCTTTAAGAACCCTTCCCTATCGAGGACGCGGCACCGGAGTTTCCTGCTGATGTTAATATCCCTTTGGTGCATCCAATTGAATGGCGTGTATTGTGGATAGAATGGAGTGATTCATTTTTATTTTTGCCTCAGTATTTAAAATGAAGGTGGAATCTTCGTTCTGTGAAAATTGGTCCCGTAATAGATGGGGCCCAAGCGGCCTTTGGGTAATCAAAAGAGCGATAGCCAAATGAGAAAAAATATTAATGATTAGAGGCAATTCTAGAGAAATTACAATAGGGAACACGAAGCGTCCCGTTCAGGTGTTGCCTATCAGCTTAGTCTTGCTCGCTGGCTCGAAATAGGTATTTGCCAATGTTGTTTCATATCCTGCCAGCTCAACTGAAAAGTGTTTGGCTTTTTGTCCATAACATGAACATCTTACAGCAGCATCCGATCCGTCGGGGTCATAAGGTCACCGTCAAGTAGACGGGTGTGGCCAAATCAAATTTACAGGTATAAATCCCAGCCGGCGCGTTTCATTCAGGATCGCTGGTTTGAGCGTTTCGTTCACTTCACAACAATTTTTACATAGAGAGGCTTTGCATGATAGAGGCCTTGGATATCACTTCCAAAGAAATTATTACCGTTGGCGTTTTGCAGAGTCCAAGCACTGGAGTACGAACCGGATTGTGCAGGCGCGATGAAGTTGACTGAAATTTCTATCTCCTGCCCCGGTGTAACGGGAAGAGGAAGTGGTTGTGGCTGGCCGGACATTTGCGTAGCGTATCCCGCATAAATGATTTTGTAGCCCGTGTTCCAAGTGCAGGTGCCACTATTTTTGACCTTCCAGGTTTTGACAAAACTTTGTCCAGCTGTCATTTGTGTATTATCGGGGATATTGACATCCACGGTTGTATCGTCCCAGGAGTATTCGTCGCAAAGAAGAATCTGAGTCGCGCCGGGATGGCCTATTTGCGTAGGCACGAGGCTGGCTGTAATCTGAGTTGTTGAAATCAGGGTGGGTGTGGACAGCGATATAGGTGTGCCAAGAGATGTGGGGGTCGAGGTCGGAGCCGCTGATGCCGCCGCTGTGAGCGTGAAGTTTGCGACGACGGTTTGTGCGGCGGCTGTCTTGATGAACACCAAGTCCTGTGTGGGCGCGGGAGACTGTGCCGGAGCGCAGGATATTAACAAAAACATTCCAATCCATGCAATGGCGAATAATTTAGTTTTCATCGTGGTTCTCCTATATTACTCACTTTGAAACTTTGATAGTTACGCATGCCGCTTGGCCAAACCAATAACCCTGATTGGTTTGCATTTTCCAGCAACCGGTATAGTTGTTCTGCACGGACGGGGCAGTCAGTGTAATACCGAAATCTTTGCTTCCTCCCGCCGGGACGGAATCCGTTGTCAATGTGATTGTGAGAGGCCCTGTGCCCAATTTGGTTCCATAGGCAAAGGCGAACTTAAATCCGCCACTCCATGCACAAGTTCCTGTGTTTTTCATGCGCCATGTCTTTGTAAAAACCGCTCCGGGTGTTTCCACTGTGCCATCAGGGATGGTTATATCCTGAATAAATATCGAGTCGGCACAACCCACCGCGGTGGAACTGGATGTTGTTGGTACAGCAGCGGAAGTGCCGCCAACAGGTGTGAGGACTACGAGGGGAGTGACTGAGCCAATGGCATTGGTGTTAGCGGACGTGAGTGTGGATTCCACAGAGATGGTGGGCAGAGGCGCAAGAGTGGACAATTCCGTTGGGCTGGCCAACGCGGTAGACGGTATAGCTTGAGCGGTTTGCGTCAACTGATCATTCAATTGAGCGATCATTGTACTTGCAACTGAAGTGTAAACAGCATTGGCATCAGTGGTTGGTTCAGGCGCTTTGTTTATGTTACAAGAAACCAGGCCAAGAACCAGCAAAACGGCGGTGGTCGGCCATAGATATTTCTTAAGTCGCACCATGAAACACCTCCAGTTATTTCTAGATGTTGACAGTCTAATATGCGGCATACATCAGAGCCGCTTATAAGAAAATAAAAACTTTCAAAGTTTCAGCTCAGTTGCCCTGGGAGATTGCTTTCCCTATTCATTATATCGCACCTCGCTTCAGGGCGTTGCTGTGGGCGTTGCCGTGTTGGTGGCCGTGGGCGTATTTGTGGCAGTTGCTGTAAGTGTATTGGTGGCAGTTGCGGTGTTTGTTGCTGTGGATGTGTTGGTAGCAGTCGCTGTATTCGTTGCTGTCGGTGTTGATGTTGCGGTTGCAGTGCTGGTCGCTGTCGGCGAGGGAGGAACGCCTAGGCGGACAATTCGTGGATCTAACCAAAGCGCTTGATTCCGATAACCGGACCTGTTCGCGCTTACGGCCAATGTGAAGATCACATTTTGACCAGCCAGTGGACTGAGGTCTATATCAACGGGCAAATACAAGCCATCGTAGATTTCATGCCATTGGCCCAGAGTGTAAGTGAAGTTGCCGATTTGGTAGTTTAGCTCGAATACTACGTCACAGCCATAGGCTTGATATTGACAATTGACCAAGGCGCGGAGACGATCACCATCTTGGATTTGGACAGGAGGATACGTTCCGCGAATGAAGCCGTTGAACGCATCCTTCGGGACTGTGAGCAATCCCGGTTCGTGCTCGGTTTTTCCACTTTCCATGATGGGGTTACCTAGGTTGAGCACAAAGCCTCGCGAATCGCCTGAAGTGCCGGGACAGGGAAGGTTTCCGTCGTTGTTTGACCAGGTTGCATCACAAAAATTTGAGATGAAATCGTAGGCCTTGTAACTAGGCCCTGAAACATTCACATCCACCCAAAATGAATTGTTGGCTTGCGACCCAATCCCAAATAACCCGCCTGAAGCATTGCTCATTTCCCAAAAGCCCTCATAATGTCCATCCGTATCGGGCGCGGTCATGTTGACAGGCAGGTCAACATAATTACCCGGATAAACATATCCGGATAACGGCACGCTGGTGGCGGCGCCTAAGCCATCGCCATTGACGAATACCACCGAGTAGGACGGTGTCCATGTGCATGAGCCGATATTTTGAACGCGCCAAACCTTAGTAAAGTTTGTGCCGCGTCTGAGAACGGTTCCATCCGGAATGGTTACATCTTCGACGAAGTATGCCGCATCGCATAATACGATGGGAATAGGAGTGGAAATAGGCGTAAGCGTGAGAATCGGATTGGAAATAGGCGTAAACGTGAGAATCGGATTGGTAGGGAATGGAACGCTGGTGGAAGTTTGTGATGAAATGAAGGCGGAGGTCGATTCTGTGGCGTTTATGGTTTGCACTACGGAAGTATAAAGGGCGTTCGCTGTTGCGGCCTGCGGCGTACTGTTTACAACAGATGGCAGGTTACATGCCAAAGCCGCCATCAATAAACTAAGCAGGATATACAACAAGCGAGATTTGGTCTTCATGGCATTCTCCGTATTGAATAAGTTCCATCCGATTAACTTGGACGACTTACCCTTCCGAAAAGTTTCGAATAAAAAGCCGATGCCATCGCACCGGCTTCGTTATACTGTTTAGATGCATTCGTGGTCGAATGTGGCAACTGTATTAGGGAAAGTCTGCTTGACCGGGAAGAGTAAGACGATGTATTCCCAACGAGTTCCGATCTCTGTTCCGACACGGACGGGCCAGGTATCGCTCACTGTTACGGAACTCGCCTCCGAAAAGGAGAGGGTCTGAGGACCACCACGACCGCCATCGCTCTGCGCCCAAGCATACGTAATCGTTATGGGTCCACTGGATGAGATAGTCGCAGTAGTCGTATATTTCATGTTGGCGCCACAAGTGCAACATCCGGTCCAGGTGACACCATATGTCACCGATGTGATGCCATAAACCGTCGGTGTGTTGGCACCAGGCGTTCCACTATTTACATTGATGGTCACCCAGAAGGGATTGCCGCTGTCACTGTCACCGAACACTAACCCCCAGGGTGATTCTAATTTCCAATACCCCGTGTAAGTGCCCTCCGCCGTTGGTGCGGTAAAGACGATCGGCACATCCACATTTTGACCGGGGGCAACGGGTTGAGGGAAGTTAAAGACCATCGCCCCGCCCATCAAATCCCCTGAAACAAAGACAAGTTTCCATGTTGAATCCCAGGCGCATGTCCCGCTATTCAGGATGGTCCAAGTTTTTGTGAATGTTGCTCCGGGGCTTTCGATCGTTCCATCTGGAACGGTCTCACCGACGAACGTGGCGCTCGCTGTACAGAATTTGGTTCCACTGGTAGATGCAGCTAGCGGTGTTCCGAGAGGTGTGAGGGTCGGAAGTGCGGAGGGCGCACCAGCGGGAGGAGTATTTGCGACAGGAGCAGTTGAGGTGGGGGCGTTCGCGAGAGGCGGGATCGTCGCCAGAGCTAATGGAGTATCCGTCACTGACGCTGACTGTGTATTTTGGGCTTGTACGGTCATTGCAACGTCCGTCGCAATGACTGACTTGTTGGATGTGCAAGACGTTAAGGTGAGAGCAAGGAGAATTATAGTGTTTAAGAATAGATTAATTTTGAACTTCATTTGTTTCCTTTCGTTCAATAAATAATTATACCCGTTTTGGAAAGCAAAGCGCCCGACCTTAGCCGGGCGCTTTGCTGCGTTATTCTCTTTTTCTTATGGACAACTAAAAGTAGCTCGCCCAAATTGTTGATGGTTAGGGCTATCAATATAAATATCGGTCCACTCACTGCTGTGTGCGGTACCGAAATAAACAGGACCATAATCAATTGTCTGGTTACCGGCTCCGCTGAAAGTTAATGTTTTCGGCGTTGTATCCGTTCCGCTGATGAATACTCTATGGAGGTTAACAGTACCAGCGCCGTTTGTAGTAACGGTTACGGTCATATCGAAGTTGGGGCAACTACCAGTCACATTGAAGGTCACGCCCGTTACGGCAAAGGCACTTCCGCCTCCGCCACCACCGCTATTGACCTTGATTTTCACATAGAAGTGAGTAAAGATCACACCGCTTGCATTCCGCAATCCCCAGTTGCCTGTGTATGTCCCGTTGCTGGATGGCGCCTGCAAATTGACAGAGATGTCCACTGTCTGTCCGGGATTTACGTTGCCGCTCAATGCCTGTGCGATGGGACCGTTCATCACATTATCGCTTACAAATACCAGCGCATAGGACGGCGTCCAGGAGCAGCTACCGATGTTTTGTAAGCGCCATGTTTTTGTGAATGTTGAGCCAGCTGGCACAACTGTATTATCGGGATAAGTCACATCTGTAATGAAAAGTGCATTATCGCAATTTGACGTAGGTGTCGCAGGCGACAGGGAGGTAGCTGTTGCGAGCGCGACCGGCGTAAATGTTGGTGTACTGGCCGACGATGTGGAAATCGCGGTATCGGCTGGGGACAAGGTCGGCGTATTGTTCGCGGAGAGCTGTGCCTGCACGGTTAACGCGGCCGCGGTCAGGACTGCATCAGGGCTTGGCTGGTTTGATGTATTGGAAGGCACATTGCAGGCCAGCAGGGCACCTATGATCACTGCAATTGCCAGGGTAATATGATTCTTTTGCATGAGATTCTCTCCTCTTGAGTAATGGATGGATTCTAATTCAAACTTTGAAAGAAATCACTCCCCGTTTATTCCTATATGAAAAAGCCGTCCTTTTGAAAATAAAGAGCTGGACAGGCCAGCTCTTTATTAGCATGACGGAAAATATTATGCTAAATTATTGTTTCTCGTACGGTTTGCCATCTGCAGCAGGAGGAATGGCGCGGCCAATTACACCAGTCAGGACGATGATCGTGACAATATACGGAGCCATCGCCAGGAATTCTGAAGGGATGGGGATGCTTAAGATTTGCATTTTGAGCTGAAGTGAATCGGCAAACCCGAAGAGCAGAGATGCCAGATACGCGCCGATCGGATTCCAGTTGCCGAAGATCATAGCCGCCAGACCGATGAATCCCTTCCCGTTCGTCATATCCTGATCAAAACGCCCGACAGAACCGATGGTGAAATATGCGCCTCCAACTCCTGCAATCATGCCGCCGAGAATGACATTCACGTAGCGCATCAGGTATACGTTGATGCCTAATGTGTCAGCGGCTTTTGGATGTTCGCCTACTGCGCGAGTCCGCAGGCCCCAGGGTGTGTAAAACAACAGGAAATGAACAACCACAACCAGCATAACGGTTATATAAAAAATCAGATCGTTATCGAAAAAAACCGGGCCGAGAATGGGAATCTTTGAGAGACCGGGAATTATGATTGTGGGGAAGGTGCCGGAGTTATTCAGCAGATTGATATCTTTCTGCAAATAGAACTTTGCAATAAAAGCAGTGGCTCCGGTGGCAAAAATATTAATGGCTGTACCGCTGACAATCTGATCCACTTTGAATCGGATCACCAAGACTGCATGAATAGCTGCTATAACCGCTCCGGTCAAGATTGCCACAATCAGCCCGATGTAAAGATTCTGTGTCAGCGTTGCGGCAACTACTGCTGTCTGTGCACAGGTCAACATGATTCCCTCGATGGCGATGTTAACCACTGCTGCACGTTCGCTCATCACACCGCATAGTGCAGCAAGGGCTATGGGTGTCGCGCTGATCAAGGTAGTGCCCAGCATTCCCACCAGGCTGAATGAGTTATCCTGGGTGGCCCAAACCAGAAAAGATACTACGAAACAAAAAACCGCGATGCTGATTAACCAACCCATTGCCCGGGTGCCGCGAATTAATACCCATGCCGCCAGCAAAATTGTAATTCCGATCAATACATACAATGTGGGCTGAACAGGTAACACAATATCCGGAATTTTGACTGGTTGGTCAGGACCGGATAAATTTGTTCCAAAGGTCGCAGTTTGGCCAGGCTTGGTATTTTGAAGAAATAAGATGAACATCAATAACGCTGTCATCAACAATGATGCGCCGATGAAGATTTGCCGAGTGTAGGAAGTGGCTTGTTCTTTAGTTAGCGATTGAGTTGTCATATATTCTCACTTATTCAAGCTATTGTCCCCAGCCGCGCGTCAGCACGGTTCGCTCCACACGAATATTGCGCAGGCGGTAGAGCCAGCGGATGATCTCCGGAGCCGCAACAAAGATGATAATCAGGCTTTGAATGACGGAGATGATGTCAATCGGAATGCCTGCGAGAGATTGCATACTGGTAGCACCAAAACGCAGGATGCCAAAAAGGAGTGCCGCCAGAACAACTCCCACTGGATGGCTGTTACCCAACAATGCCAGCGCAATTGAATCAAAGCCATATCCTGCTGAAAAACCTTGTCCAATCCAGAGATCGGCCCCCAACACTTCGGACGCCCCAGCCAGTCCCGCCAGCGCTCCACACAAACCCATAACTAAAACGAAATTCTTAAGGATGCTCATACCGGCATACTTCGCTGCATTGGGATTGGAACCCACGGCGCGGATTTCAAAGCCCAGGGTAGTCTTGAATAAGAACCAATAGACCAATGCAGCAACTGCCAAACCGAGGAAAAAGCCCCAATTGAATCTTAAAGGTGCAGGGAAAAAGCGTGGCAATTGCGCTGTTGTCTGAATCGTCGGCGTCACGGGTCGGTAGCCACTGGCTTTCATGGGACCTTCCAAGAGCCAGTCTGTCAACAGGATGGCAATATAGTTCATCATAATCGTATTGACTACTTCATGCGCCCCGAACTTTGCTTTGAGGTATCCCGGGATGGCGCCCCAGATTGCGCCTGCTAGTGCTCCGCCAAGCAACGCCAAAGGCAAATGAATGAACCATGGCAAAGTAGTGATACTGTAGCCGATGAAACACGAGCCTAATGCCCCAACATAAAATTGTCCTTCGGCACCGATATTGAAGAGACCGCAGCGGAATCCCAGGGCAACTGAAAGACCGGCAAAGATATAAGGCGTTGAAGTTACAAGACTCTCCGTGAACGGATAAATTGCCTTGTATAGCTGTCCGGTCTGACCGGTGGCAAAATAGTTTTGAAATGCGGCAACAATTTCTTTTGGATTACCGATAGCGCCCAAGAACAGTGCGCCATAGGCGGTTGCCACTGCACTCCACGTGGCTGAAAGGGCATTGAGTGGCGACTGAAAGAAGTGACTCCATGCAGTCAATGTAGCCACATTCGTAATCGCAATGATGACTGCACCGGCCAATAACCCTGTGAAGACTGCCAGCGCGGGCAGAAGCACGTTGTTTACTAAAGTCGAGGCGCGTTTTCCGTCTGTTTGATCTGTCTTGTTGACTTTGTCTTCCATAAATAAGTGCCTCCTAAAAAACGCGTTCCACTTCAGTGGCTTTCTCGGCTTCGGCGGCGGCTTTCTGTGCTTCAGTTGGGTGAATCCCCGCCATCAACAAACCCACATATTCCTTGCTGGCTTTGTCTGCTTCGACAATCTCCATAATCTGTCCGCGATACATAACAGCGATGCGATCCGAAAGCGCCATGATTTCATCCAGCTCGGAGGAAACTACCAGAACTGCTGTGCCCGCATCACGCTTATCAATGATTCGATTATGAATGTATTCGATGGATCCGACATCCAGACCGCGGGTGGGCTGTGATGCGATCAACAATTGAATGGGTCTTGAGAATTCGCGTCCCACAATGACCTTTTGTTGATTGCCGCCCGACAACGTGGAGGCGGCGACGGAGCTGCTGGGTGTACGCACATCAAACTGTTTGATAAGATTATCCCCATTGGCAATAATGACGCTCTGTTGCAGTTCAATGCCTTTGGCAAAGGGCGGCAGGTAGTAATTGCATAAGACAAAATTATCGTACAACGGAAAATTCATGATCAATCCATGCTTTTGGCGGTCTTCAGGAATGTGCGCCACGCCTTGTTCCAAAATTTGACGGGGTGTGGGCTGATGTAGGGCTTTCCCAAACAGACGAATTTCCCCTTTTTCAAACGGCAACAGACCGGTCAATGCATAGACCAACTCTGTTTGGCCGTTCCCCTGTACGCCAGCCATCCCGAGCACCTCGCCTTTGCGCACTTCGAACGAGATTCCGTTGACCGTCAAGTTCTTGCGCTCGTCGCGAACATACAGATCCTTGACCTCGAGAACAACCTCTTTGGGCTGGGCCGGATTCTTGTGCACTACCAGATTGACCTCGTGGCCAACCATCATCGTGGCGAGTTTCTCAGGGTTTACCTCGTTGGGTAAAACTGTGCCCACTGTACGTCCCAGGCGCAGAACCGTGATGCGATCCGCGATTTCCATGACTTCTTTCAATTTGTGAGTGATAAAGATGATGGATTTGCCTCTGGCGATCAGGGTCTTCAGAATCTTGAACAGGCTTTCAACTTCTTGAGGTGTCAACACGGCAGTTGGTTCATCCAGAACAAGGATATCAGCATTGCGATATAACACTTTGATGATCTCCACGCGCTGTTGGATGCCGACCGGCAAATCCTTGATGTAGGTGTCCGGGTCAACTTCTAGCCCATATTGTTCCGAAATTTCGCGGATGCGCGCTGCAGCCTTGGATTTGTCGAGAATGATTCCGTTGCGGGTGGGCTCCACGCCCAGCATGACGTTTTCGGTCACGGTCATGACTGGTATCAGCATGAAATGCTGATGCACCATGCCGATGCCGCGCGCGATGGCATCGTTCGGTCCATGGATTTCTGCCTTCTGGCCGCGGATCAAGATCTCGCCCTCATCAGGTTTATATAATCCATAAAGGATATTCATTAGAGTGGTTTTGCCTGCCCCGTTTTCTCCCAACAGAGCAAGAATCTGACCTTCCTCAAGTTGAAGATCAATATGATCGTTGGCGAGCACCCCGGGAAATGCTTTGGTGATGCCGCGCAGTTCCAGAATAATCGTCATAACGCTCCTCTATGTTCTTACGGTTTCATAACAAAAGGTTTGTAGTGAAGGCTTTACCATTTCCTGTTTTCAATGTAAAGCCGCCGTTACAAACCTTTTCTTTCATGGATAAAAAGGAGGGGCCGGGGATCGTTCCTCGGCCCCTTTCGATTACATGCGCAATTACTGGGAAATGCCCAGAACGCCATTGACGGTGATGGCGCCGCTGATTAGGTCCGCTTTGGCCTGAGCAATTTCAGACTTCAAGGAACCAGGAACCTGGCTATCGAAATTATGGAACGGGGAGAGGTCAACGCCGCCGTTCTTGAGATCGAACGTGGACGTGCCGCCTTGGAAGGTGCCCGCTTGTACTGCCTTGATGGCATTGAATACGGAGACATCTACTTTCTTCTGAACGCTGACTAGTTCGATGCTCTGATATTCAGGAGCAGAAACAAACCAGTCCGTGTCAACACCAATGATCGTGCAGGTCTTGGATTCCTGGCAATAGGCCGCAGAACCGAGTCCCACACCGCCTGCAACTGGCATGATAATGTCAGCGCCTTCCTGTTGCAGGTTCTGGGCGAACTTGTGACCATCATCGGTCGAAGTGAAGTTGTTGGTGAACAAGCCGTCGTTCTTGGCTGTATTCCATCCGAGCAGCTGAACGTTCGTGTTGTGCTTGGTGTTGTAATACTTGATGCCGGCTTCAAAGCCCTTTTCGTAGATCGTCACAGTCGGGATGTTGACGCCACCAAAGGTTCCGACCTTGCCTGTCTTGGTCATGCCAGCAGCTGCATAACCGCCCAGAAAAGCTGCTTCGTCTGTTTGGAAGAAGGTTCCCATGACGTTGGGCATAACTGTTGCAGAGCCGCAATCCTTGCCTTCCGTGTTGGGCGGAGTTGGGGAGCAATCAGGGTAGGTGTAGTCTACAATGACGAAATCGGTTTTTGGATTGGTTTTGGCCGCTGTAGCGGTATCCACGCCCATCAAGAAACCAACGGTTGCAATCAGGTTAACGTTTTGGCTTAGGAATTGCTGGATGTTGGTCTGATAGTCAGATTGCTGTTTGGATTCGAGATAGGAGCCCTTCACACCTAACTGAGTAATTCCTTCCTGTACACCTGCCCAGGAAAGGGCGTTGAAGGATTTGTCATCAATACCGCCGGTATCGGTTACCATACCTACGCTAATGGAAGTTCCGGTGGTGGATGCAGTGGTTGCGGCAGGCATTGCAGCAGTTGCAGCAGTGGTTGCAGCAGGCATTGCAGTTGGAGCGGTGGTTGCAGCAGGCATTGCAGTTGGAGCGGGCGTCGCGGCGGAACCGCAAGCGGTTAAGAACATGGAGGCCACTAACACGATGGCCATAATGGTATAAAGCTTTTTCATTTCTTCTCCTGTTTGATTTTGAGAAAGTAATATCTTGGATTCAATTGAAATATCGTCTTGTCTAGGGGATGGCACCTCCTGTGCTGATTATCATGTTTCCGGACGAAGTATAAAGCCAACCGTATCATAATGCAAGTCTGATTGTCTTTATGGTTTTTGATAAGGCATATCGTCAATGACGGGATTGTTTGCCAGCTCTTGTGCAAGTTGATTCAATTTATCTTTAACGGATTGCGGGATTTGGCTATCCAGATTGTGAAAGGGCGCAAGCTCGATTTGACCGAAAAAATTTCCGGCGGGCAGTTGATTGTTTCGCACCAGCCGCATCAAATCGCGGACGCCGCTGCGGACATCGTTCACCCCACTGGATACCAGCCAGGAGTGGATGTCCGTTAAACTTTCATACTCATCTGTCTCCGATCCAATCACATACGCGCCTTTTCTTGCGGCGGTTTCTAATGCGGCATCTGCTGTATTTCCTCCGGCGGCGAATATTACGTCTGCGCCATCCTGAGCGGCTTGAAGCGCGACTTGATTTCCCCAGTCCGGGTCGTTGAAAAGATTTTGGTTGGAACCGATTCGATAAACTATGGTTGCGTTCACAGTTGCATTTTTATATTGCGGTCCCGCTTTGAAACCATCGCAATATCGCCGCATGGCATCCATGAATTTGGCTTCACAGATCGCGGTGATATGATTCGCTTGCGTGATTGACGCGGCCAATGCACCTGCCAGGAAACCACTTTGCTCCTCGTGAAAGACGAGACCCGTTGGATTCGGCAATGTCGCATCTTGCGCTTGTTCGACGCCGACGAATTTTATCCCGGGATTCTTTTGAGCTGCGGCAATGGCTTCATTCGTCAACGAAGAACCAAATGTGATAATGACATCATGGCCATCAGTGATAAAGGTTTGAATAATGGCTTCGCGGTCGCGCGAATCCACCGTTTCGATATAGTCAATGCGGTCTGCCAAGCCGAAGGCTTGGCATCCTCCAATCCAAGCCAGGTTTGCTGATTGATGCCATCATCCATCGAGCCGGAAGCAGTAACCAGTCCCACGCAAAACACATCGGCCCGCGCACAATCCGTCGGACGCGGGGCGCACGCGGAAAGCAGGATTAGCAATATAAAGCATGTCATTGCGAGTCTTCGAAAAGCAATTCCTTGTTTCAATGAGGAGACTGCTTCGCTCACTTCGTTCGCTCGCAATGACATTCGATCACTTATGTTTCTTGATTTGTTCCAATAACTTTTTATCCTCTTCGGTCAATGCTGCTTTGTCCAATAAATCGGGCCGGCGCGCGAGCGTGCGGCGCAAGGATTGTTCGCGCCGCCAGTGATTGATCTTGGCGTGATCGCCGGAGAGCAAAACATCCGGCACAGCCCAGCCGCGAAAATCGGGCGGACGCGTGTAATGCGGATATTCGAGCAGGCCCGATGAGTGCGAGTCGTCCATCGCACCATCGGGATCGCCTAGCACATCAGGAATAAAGCGCGCGATGGCATCGATCAGAATCAGGGCGGGGAGTTCGCCGCCGGTGAGCACATAATCGCCGATGGAAATTTCATCAGTGACCAGATGCGCCCGGATGCGTTCGTCCACGCCCTCATAGCGGCCGCAGATCAAAGCGACTTTTTCGTGGAGGGAAAACTCCGCCGCGAGGCGTTGGTTGAAGACGCGTCCTTGCGGGGTCAATAAAATAATCGGGCAATCCGGTTTGGGTCCGAGAACTGATTCAACGGCATCGAATACCGGTTCCGGCTTCATTACCATCCCGCCTCCGCCGCCATAGGGAATATCATCGGTGGTGTGATGCTTGTCGAGCGTATAGGCGCGGATGTTGTGCACCTGCACTTCGATGAGTCCGCGCTGGCGGGCGCGTTGCAGGATACTGCTTTCAAGATATGGAGGAAAAACTTCGGGCAGAAGCGTGAAGACTTCGAATTGCATGAATTGATTTTAGCATAATGGTTCGGAGTGCGGAACCTTAAAGGATTTTATGGATGCGCGGTTATCTATCGGATACAATATGGACTTCCAAAGGAGCTTATATGAACCGCAATCGAAAAATATCTTTATTAATGAGTTTAGTTTTGGTCATTGCGTCGGCTTGCAGTGCCCTGGCCACGCCTGTACCCGCAACCCCGACAATCGCGCCGACTTCAACCAGCGCACCAACTGCGACCTCTGTTCCGTTTTATCAGCAGGTTACAGTCTCTACAACGAACTTCAGCGATTCTGGGAAATCACCGGATTATACGATCACAGCTCAGATACCCACCATCTCGAACAATAACGATCCACGTGCTTTGGCGTTTAATTCTGAGATGAATAACTTTATCCGGCACTTGGCGGACGATTTCAAAAAGAATATGGCGGCCATGGGGCCTCCACCTATCGCGGCGACCAGCTCCTTTGATGTTCGTTATCAAGTAGTTTCGCCGCCCGGTAACATCTTGAGCATCAACTATCAAACGGAGGGATATATCGCCGGAATGGCGCATCCCTATCATCTCATCTACACCTTCAACTATGACCTCGAAGCAGGCAAAGACATCACGCTCAGCAATCAATTTTTATCTGGCACAGATTATCTTGGCACACTCTCCAAGTATTGCGCCGCCCAGCTCAGCACGCGTGATATTAACTTTCAGGAATTCTCGCAAGGCGCTGACCCTACTGCCGACAATTATAAAAATTGGAACATCACGCCCGATGGATTGATGATTACCTTCAATGAATATCAAGTCGCGGCCTACGTCGCCGGACCGCAAACAGTGACGGTTCCATACAGCGAGCTAAAAAGCTTGATTGACCCGAACGGACCGCTGGGATCGTTTGTCAAATAAGACTGTAAGGGCGACTCGCGAGTCGTTCCTACTCATGTGATCGTCTCGAACATTATGCTTCCCAGAAGTTAATCCAACAAACTTCGAGTTTTCTTGGCTTAATTTCAAGATTAAGCCGCTAAACTTTTGAGTTAAGCCGCTTAATTCTGAAGGTTGGCTGGCAAGTTTTATACTCTGACCTAGAATTGTCACTACTTTTCCCTCATCCATCGCTTCACTGCTTCATACGGATGCTGGTGATTTGCCATCGCATCCAGCAAGGCTTCAGGCTCAACTTCACAACATAACGCCTCGCGGTGCTCGCGGAAGATAAAGCCTTCGTCCACGGCGTGGTCAAGGGCGGCGAGCAACGGCGCGTAATAATTCCTCACGTTTAACAAGCCAATCGGTTTTTCGTGCGCGCCGATCTGTCCCCACGTGAGCGTCTCGAACAATTCATCGAACGTCCCAAAGCCGCCGGGCAACGCAATGTAACCGTCCGCCAGTTCGTGCATACGCCTCTTGCGGGCGTGCATATCGGCGGTGACATCCATGTGCGTAATGCCTTTATGCGCCAGCGAAGTTGTGTGCATGGAAGGAATGATCACGCCGATGACTTTACCTTTCGCTTCCAACGCGCCGTCCGCAACGGCTCCCATCAAACCGGTTTTGCCTCCGCCGTAAATTAAACGGAGTCCGCGCTCGGCGAGAGTCTGCCCCATGTCACGCGCCGCCGACAGATAGTCCGGGTGAACCGAGTCGGACGATCCGCAAAAGACACAGATGGATTGCAGTTTTTCCTTTTCAGAATTCATCGAGTGTTCATCTCAAGGTGGTATAAGTTATTCTCGCAACAACATTTCGCAGTGGACGTAAGTATACCTGAGGTTAGAGTTCCGTTAGACCGCCTTGTACGCGCTTGCCCGACTCGCATAACAGACATAAAATCAGTCCGATGGACTATAAGGATTATTACCAAATTCTCGGCGTGGAACGCTCCGCCAGCGCGGACGACATCCGCAAGGCCTATCGCAAACTGGCGATGCAATATCACCCTGACCGCAACCCCGGCAACAAACAAGCCGAGGAGAAGTTCAAGGAGATCAACGAAGCGTATCAGGTATTGAGCGATAAGGAAAAACGCACCCGCTATGACCAGCTTGGAAGCTCGTATTCCAACTGGCAGCAACGCGGTGGCTCGCCCGGCGACTTCGATTGGAGTCAATGGTTCAGCGGACAAGGACAACCCAGCGGCAATGTGCATGTGGAATATGGCGATTTGAACGACCTGTTCGGCGGCGGAGGTGGGTTCTCCGATTTCTTCCAATCCATCTTTGGCGGACTCGGCGGAATGCAACAGACATCGGCGCGCACGCGTGCCATGCCGAATTATCAACAGCAAGTGGAGATCAGTTTGCAGGAAGCCTATAGCGGTGCGCGGCGTTCTTTGCAGATGGATAAAAAACGTGTCGAAGTCCGCATACCGGCCGGAGTAAAGACTGGCTCGAAGGTACGCGTGGCCGGCGCGGCTCCGGATGGACGCGACTTGTATCTCATCGTTGAAGTTGCGGATGATCCCCGCTTTGAACGCGATGGCGACAATTTGCGCACCTCCGCAACGACGGATGTGTTCACCGCTTTGCTCGGCGGTGAAGCAGAAGTGGAAACGCTGGAAGGAAAAGTCAAATTGAAGATTCCGGCTGGCACACAACCCGAACAGGTTTTCCGTCTAGCCGGGCGCGGCATGCCGCGTCTGAAAAGTTCTCAAGGCAAAGGAGATTTATTCGTGCGCGTCAAAGTAAAGATTCCGAAGCAGTTATCGTCGAAACAAAAATCATTGTTGGAAGAAGCATCACGCCATAAATCATTGTAAGCAAGTGTCATTGTGAGTAGCGCCTTAGCGCCATTCGCTACGACAAATTAAGGAGAAATAATGAAAACGAAGCGTATTTTAATTGGATGTACCGTTTTGGTGCTAGCCGCGCTGGCCTGTCAGGTTGGCAGTGCGCCGATCATTTCATCGCAACCAAGCGCACCCCAAACTTCCGTGCCATCTCCATCAACTCAACAGCCGCCCATTCAAGTTCAAGCTCCGAATAATCCCGCGGCACAGCAGGACGCGTTGATGGCACTATATCAACAGACAATTCCGGGTGTTGTCACCATCTTGGTCACCACCTCGCAGGGGGAGGCGCTTGGCTCCGGTTTTGTTTACGATGCACAGGGTCATATCGTGACCAACGATCATGTTGTACAAGGCGCGCAAAATAATAAAGTGGAAGTGGATTTCAATTCAGGCTTCAAGACGTATGGAACTGTCATCGGTACTGATCCGGATTCCGATTTGGCGATCATCAAAGTGGATGCGCCCGCATCTGAACTTCATCCGCTTACGATTGGCGATTCAAACGCTATTAAAGTAGGACAGACCATGGTTGCCATCGGCAATCCATTTGGAGAAAGTGGAACGATGACTGTTGGCATCGTTTCCGGGTTAACCCGAACGGTCGAGTCATTGCATGCAGTAACTGGCACCAATGGACAACAGACATTCCCGGCAGGTGACTTTATCCAAACAGACGCGGCGATCAATGCCGGTAATTCGGGCGGGCCGTTGCTTGATCTAAATGGTGAAGTGGTCGGTATTGTCGAATCAGATGCAACCAATAGCTTTACGCCAAGCGGTGGACCGGTCAGCTCGGGCGTTGGATTTGCCGTATCCTCGAATGTTCTCAAGCGAGTTGCACCACTGCTGATCAGCAATGGGAAGGTAGATTATCCATATCTCGGTATTTCTTTCTTCACCAATTCCTTCTCATCTGGTCTCACGCTGGATGTAGTTCAAGCTTTAGGCCTGACGCAAGATACGGGCGCTTATGTTATACAAGTTGAGGCGGGTGGCCCCGCCGATCAGGCCGGGATCAAAGCCGGGACTCAGCCCACGAGCATCCAAGGTTTGAACGCGGGCGGCGACTTGATCATCGCGATTGACGGTCATCCTGTGATGCAATTCGACGACTTGCTTGCTTATCTAGTCGAGAACAAATCCCCTGGCGATAAAGTGGTATTGACGGTTTTGCGCGGAACGCAAAAACAGGATATCACGGTAACGTTGGGCAAACGACCGTAATAATAAATAGAAACTGACCGTCACATTATGTGACGGTCAGTTTGTTTTAACCGAATCGTTCTTCTCTCCAAACATCGGCGCGGTTATGATAACCGGCTTGTTCCCAAAAACCGCGACGATCCATCGACATGAATTCCAGCGAACGCAGCCATTTGGCGCCTTTCCAAAAATACGGCGTTTCCATTTCTTCGTGTCCCGGAATAAATCCGACCACGCCGCGTAGCGGATAACCGTGATCGGCAGTGATTGGTTCGCCATTCAAATGAGTCGCCATCAGGAAATTATCCTGCAGCACAACTTCCAACGGAAGATTGACCGTGAATCCATATTCAGCATGTTGCATCACATGAGTCGCAGTCGGTTTGATTTTAAAGAAGCCTTCGTTCACCAGCCTCTTAACCGATATACCCTCCCAAACCGTATCGAACTTGCTCCAGCGCGTCACGCAATGAATATCCATTTTGAGTTGGGTACGCGGCAGTTTGTTGAACTCATCCCATGACCAGCGTTTCTCTTCCTCAACTTCGCCCCACACACGGAAGTCCCACGCGGCAGGGTTGAAGCGCGGCACGGGGCCGTAATGCAAAACGGGAAATTTCAAAGTCAAGGACTGACCGGGCGGCAGGCGGCCTTCACTGCGAACACGTTCTTCTTCCTTGCGGCGATCGGGACCTTCAAAACCAAACATAATTTCTCTCCTCTCTAAAATTATATGACAATGATTACGCGGGATAGACTCGCCAGGCCGTCACAAGCGTTACCCCGTAAACATAATAACTCCATAAGAATTTCTGTTTATAAAGCTTCTACCGAAATTTTATTTTGCAAAAGAATATTGCGGATTTGCATGGCGTTCTCCGCGGCATGAACGTTATCGCCATGCAAGCACAACGTATCCACCTTCACGCGCTGACCGGAAAAATCAATTCCGTTTTGCGCGAGCATTAGCGCATGCGCCGCGACTTCATCCGGCGATTCGATGATCGCATTGGCTTGCTTGCGAGAGGCTAATGTTCCATCAGTGTTGTAGTTGCGATCGGGAAATCCCTCATTCGCGACTCGCAATCCCAGCTCCGCGCCTGCTTCGACCAAACTCGAACCAGCCAGCCCAACTAGAATTAAATCCGCGCTGAAGGCTTTCACTGCGCGTGCAACTGCATTTGCAAGAACACGATCCTTCGCAGCTTGATTGTAAAGCGCGCCATGCGGCTTGACATGATGCAGTTCAACGCCTTCGGCTTTTGCAAAACCTGTCAACGCTCCGATCTGGTAAAGAACGACCGCTTCTGCTTCTTCGGGCGAAAGATTCATCTCGCGCCGACCAAAGCCTGGCAAATCAGGCCAACCCGGATGTGCGCCGATGGCAACGTTATATTTCTTCGCGAGTCGAATTGCGGATTGCATAACCGTCGGATCGCCCGCGTGGAATCCGCAGGCGATGTTGACCGATGTAATGAATGGCATAACGGCTTCATTGTCGCCAAGTTTATATTGTCCAAAACTTTCACCCATGTCGCAGTTGAGATCAATTTTCATATTGCCACTCTTTCGATATCCTACAAATCGCCGATCCCCTTTTTCATCTTTTCCATCAGGGTGCGATACTTTTCCTGCGCGGCTTCGATGCTTGTCTCGCAAAATCGAACCGAATCTTTTCCCGGGGTGCATTGTGCCAGCAAAGGCAAATCCGCACGGATGACCGATGCGATCTGCGGATAACCGCCGGTCGTTGCACAATCCGCCATCATCACTATTGGCTGTCCATCCGCAGGCACTTGGATCGAGCCGATGTTCATCCCTTCGGAGATCGAGTCTGCGCCACGCAAATGAGTCAATGGTGCACCTTCCAGGCGATACCCCATTCTATCGGAAGTTGTACTAATGCGATATGGACTTGATAAAAATGTTTGGATGCTGTCATCTATAAGGCCTTCAGACTGCGGGCCAAGAATCACTTCGATAGTTGGCGATTCATTATAAAAAAGCCGCGAATCTTTAATTAACGTTCGCGCCGATAAATCTGATAAAGAAAGTTTTGGCTTTCCAACTTTCAATTGATCGCGGCTTTGCAATAAATGTCCATCCAATCCGCCGAAGTGCCCGCGCAAATACGTCGAACATGAATTGAGAACAGGCATGATATCAAAACCGCCGGCTACTGCGAGATAAGCCCACATGCCGACGCCGTTTTTCTTAAGGCGAATCTTCCAACCTGCGCGGACAAAACATGAATCCCAAAGTGGGAATTCCCAAATGTAAACCGATAGAATATATCCCGCGCCCGCCGCGGCAATCACACAATCCTGATCCGCGCACAATTCAATATCGCCTCCGCCGATTTCCAACGTCGCCGCGTCTATTGAATTGCTAACCAACAAATTCGCCGCTTGAAATGCAAACGTATCCATCGGTCCCGAAAGCGGCACGCCAAATCTGCGCCAGCCTCTTCGTCCCAAATCTTGAATCGTTGCAAGTCCGCTCGCCTCGATCACTTCAAGCATCAATCGCCTCGGTTGTGAACCGCACTTCATCGCCGGGAGCAAACAAAAATGGTGTGTCGCTCGA
>Ga0209039_10000292_pt1 | contig 48610 bp, 45 predicted proteins | sample BogFormECP12_OM1_FD_188238 | JGI IMG/M metagenome (GOLD analysis project Ga0209039, IMG submission 188238) | Bog forest soil microbial communities from Calvert Island, British Columbia, Canada - ECP12_OM1 (SPAdes) (version 2) | ecosystem: Environmental > Aquatic > Freshwater > Wetlands > Bog ...
ACCCCGCCCCCGCCAATCCCCCCGAAATCCGCGCTTCCAAATTTATCCGCCCGACCGAGTAAACCTTTTTCATTCACAAGAATCTTTCCCAACCCTTTCAATCACTTCCAGACTTCCACCCCTTTATCCCGCTTCCCGCCTGCTATACCCGGATTAGGAGGCTCCATTTGTCCGACCCCTTCGCTCCCCTCATCGATATCGCCGGCCGCGGCACTCCCTTCACTGCCTCCGACGGCCAAGCCTTCGTTCGCCTCAATGCCCCTTCATCCGGTGGTTTCTACATCCTCCCTGTCCGCTCCCGCGCCTACCGCGAGTGGTTCTTCCACCAGTTCTACGCCCAATTCGCCACCATCCCCCCCTCCCGCGCCTTCCATTCCATCCTCAATCTCCTCGAAGCCGAGGCCAGCCAAAGCGAACAGAACCAGCGCCTCGCCGTCTTCCGTCGCGTCGGATGCCGCGGCAACGGCCCCGTCCCCTCCCACATCCTCCTCAACCTCGCCAATCCCCAATGCGAGTTCGTCGAAATCTCGCCCTCCGGCTGGAAGACCACCGCCGGCGCCAACGCTCTCCTCCAAACCTCCCGCTCCACTCTCCCCCTTCCCGCTCCCGCCGCCCCGCCGGCAGCCTCCAACTCGCTCGATTCCCTCCGCTCCTGTCTCAACCTCCCCTCCCGCGCCGACTGGCTTCGCTGCCTCGCCTGGCTCCTCGCCGCCCTCCACCCCGATGGCCCCTTCCCCGTCCTCATCCTCCAAGGTCCCCCAGGCTCCGGCAAATCCTTCGCCGCCCGCCTCCTCCGTTCCCTCATCGACCCCTGCTCCGCGCCCCTCAATCCCATCCCCTCCTCCGCCCGCGACCTCCTCACTCTCGCCCGCCACAACTGGATTCTCGCCTTCGACCACCTCTCCCGCCTCTCCCCGTCGCTCTCCGATGCCCTCTGCCGCCTCTCCTCCGGCCTCGGTGCCACCCTCCGCGAAACCGCCGGCCCAGGCGCCGAGCCGCTCCAGCAATCCTACAAGCGTCCCATCCTACTCACCGTCACCAAGCGTTGGTCCTGTCCCGCCGACCTCGCCGGCCGCGCCCTCACCGTCTCCCTTCCGCCCCTCGCCCCCCGCACCGAAGCCAGCCTCCTCACCGTCATCCATCAGGCTTGGCCCGCCATCCTTGCCGCGCTCTGTTCCGCCATCGCCACTGCCCTCACCCGCGTGAGCCTCATCGACCCTTGCCCTGGACGATGCCCCGACGCCCTCGCCTGGGCCATGGCCGCCAGCCCCGCCCTTGGCTGCACCGAGGATGAAATGCGCCAGGCCTTCGCTCCAGCCGCCCCCGAACCCATAGTCGAGGCCGTCCGTACCTTCCTCCAGCAGCGCCGCCACTTCGCCGGCACCGCAGCCCGCCTCTTGGATCTGCTCCCGCCCCTCGCCGGCTGCCGGAAGCCCGAAGGCCTCTCCCACCAGCTCCGATCCTGCAAGTTGGCCCTCGCCGACGCCGGTATCGACTTGAAATTCAGCCGCTCACGCAAGGGATCCCGAATCGTCGAACTCTTTGACGCACTTTACGAAAAATCCCCTCAAAACGCGTCAAAAAATCTCACCCCCCATCCGCAACCCCTTGAACCCGAGCATCTTACCCCGCCATGACTGACAACTCCACTTCGCAGCTCTGTGGGGCAGGATTGTATCCTGCGGCCGAGTTGTACTCGGCCTGCCTTGGTTGCGCCTCTACTGCTTGGCCGGGCAGGCCGCTTCCGCCTGCCAACCTTCCCCGCTCCCCCCCCTCCCGATTTCCCCGCACTGGTGCTACACGTAGTATTTCGACTATCGAGACCTCAAAATGCCGGAACATCAACCCCAGCCAACCCCGCTCCTCGACGAACTCGAAACCGGTCCCTGGCCCAGCTTCGTGACCGAAATCAAGCGGGCTGCCGAAAATAACCCCGCCTCCGCCGACCTGCTCGGCCTGCTCGAACGCTCCTACCAGGATCGCAAAGGCCATTGGAAGCACGGTGGTATCGTGGGCGTGCGCGGCTACGGCAGTGGTGTCATCGGTCGCTACAACGACGTCCCCGATGAGTTTCCCAACGTCGCCCAATTCCACACCCTGCGCGTAAACCACCCCTCCGGATGGTTCTACACCAGCGATGCCCTGCGCACTCTCGCCGATATCTGGGAGCGCCACGGCTCCGGCCTCACCAACCTGCACGGCGCCACCGGCGACATCATCCTCCTCGGTACCCGCACCGATGAGCTCGAAGCCACCTTCCAGGAACTGGCCGCCGCCGGCTTCGATCTCGGCGGCTCCGGCTCGGCCATGCGCACCCCCTCCTGCTGCGTGGGGCAGGCGCGCTGCGAGTGGGCCTGCTTCGACACCATGAAGTTCTGTAACGACCTCACGCAGGCTTACCAGGATGAGATGCACCGCCCGCCCTTCCCCTATAAGTTCAAGGTGAAGGCCTCCGGCTGCCCCAACGATTGCGTGGCCGCCATCGCCCGCGCCGACCTCTCCATCATCGGCATCTGGAAGGACGATATCCGCCAGGACGACGCGGCCGTCGCCGAATACGCCGCCTCCGGCCTCGATATCGCCCGCGACGTCTGCGCCCGCTGCCCCGGCCAGTGTATGGAGTGGACGGGCGCGCATCTCACCATCGACAACCGCGATTGCAAGCGCTGCATGCACTGCATCAACGCCATGCCCAAGGCCCTGCGGCCGGGCGTGGAGCGCGGCGCGGCCATCCTCATCGGCGCCAAGGCCCCCATCGTCCAAGGCGCGCTGCTTTCCTCCGTCCTGGTTCCCTTCGTGCCCGAAGCCGAGATCGAGACCACCGTGCGCGAACTGCTCTCGCGCATCTGGGAGTTCTGGGACGAGTACGGCAAGAACCGCGAGCGCATCGGCGAGCTGATCCAGCGCGTGGGCATGGCCGCGTTCCTCGACGGTATCGGCCTCGATCCGCGCCCCGAAATGGTGGCCTTCCCGCGCGACAACCCGTTCGTCTTTTTCCAGAAGGAGGACGTGAAATGACGCGCATCACCGACATCGGTCCTCCGCACTACGAGAAGTTTCTGCACCCCCTCATCCAGCGCAACTACGGCCACTGGCTGTACCATGAAACGCTGGCGCCCGGCGTGCTCTGCCACGTGGCCGAATCCGGCGAGCGCATTTTCACAGTGCGCGCCGGCTCGCCGCGCCTGCTCAGTGTCGCCACCATCCGGCGAATTGCCGACCTTGCCGACAAGTATTCCGGCGGCTACCTGCGTTTCACCAGCCGCCACAACATCGAGTTCCTGCTCGACGACGCCTCCAACATCGAGCCGCTCAAGCGCGCCCTCAACGAAGCCGGCTTTCCCGTCGGCGGCACCAATAATTCCATCAGCAACGTGGTGCACACCCAGGGCTGGATCCACTGCCACTCCGCCGCCACCGACGCCTCCGGCATCGTCAAGGCCCTCATGGATGAATTGCACCCGCACTTCACGCGCGAGGACCTTCCCGCCAAGCTGCGTGTGGCCGTGGCCTGCTGCGTCAACATGTGCGGCGCCGTGCACTGCTCCGACATAGCCATTCTAGGTATCCATCGCAAGCCGCCCCAGATTCGCCACGACGCCTTGCGCAAGGGCTGCGAAATCCCCACCCTCATCGCCTCCTGCCCCACTGGCGCCATACGCCCCGCCGTGGTCGATGGCAAGCGCACCGTGGACGTAATCGAGGAGCAATGCATGTACTGCTCCAACTGCTTCACCGTATGCGCCGCCATGCAGATGAACGACCCGGAGAACGACGGCCTCTCCATCTGGGTGGGCGGCAAGGTCAGTAACGCGCGCAGCGAGCCGAAGTTCTCCAAGCTGGCCATTCCGTTCCTGCCCAATAACCCGCCGCGCTGGCCGGAGGTGGTCGCCGCCGTGGCCAACATCGTGGACGTCTACGCCCATCACGCCCGCCGCTTCGAGCGCCTGGGCGAATGGACCGAGCGCGTGGGATGGCCGCGATTCTTCGAGCTGACCGGCATCCCCTTCACGCGCTACCATATCGACGATTTCCGGTACGCCGGCCTGAGCTACGCGCGCTCGACGCACCTGCGGTTGCGGCCATGATGACGGGACTCTTCAAACCCGTGAAGAAGCCGGTGATCCGGCGCTTGTCCACTCCGGGCGGCGATATCGGCCCCTACCGCCCGCAATATGTCCCCAAGATGGCGCCGTGCACCGCCGCCTGTCCATGCGCCGGCGATATCCGCGGCTGGTTCACGGCCCCCAATCCGCAATTGGCGTGGGAACGAATCGTCGCCCGCAACCCATTTCCCTCCGTCTGCGGCAGGGTCTGCCCCGCCGATTGCGAGACCGCCTGCCCGCGCGCAGCCAAGGACGGCGCGGTCGCCATTCGCGCCTTCGAGCGCTACCTCGGCGATCTCGCCCTCCCGTTTGCCGCCCCCGCCGCCCCCCGCGGCGATGTGGCCATATCGGGTGCTGGTCCTGCCGGCCTTTCGTGCGCCTATCAACTCGCTCGCCGCGGATGGCGCGTCACGGTCTTCGACGCCGCCGTCCCCGGAGGTTTCCTGCGCTCTCTACCCGGCCTGCCCGTCGCAATCCTCGACCGCGAGATCGCCCGCATCGTCGCGCTAGGCGTCACCCTGCGCCCCGACCCCGCGCCCGATGAAGTCGTCTTCACCGACCCCGGCGGAACGCTCTCAAGTCTCCCCCACCTGATCGCCAGTGGGGCGGACGCCCTCGTCCGCGCGCGACCCCCTGGTCGCGCTCTTCCCATCCGCACTAACCCCGCCTGGTACCCCGACGCCCCGCGCCACGGCGAAATCCTGACCGCAGCCGACGCCTTGGCCGAAGCCGCCCGCTGCTTCGCCTGCGGCACCTGTATGGGCTGCGGCAATTGCTGGATGTACTGCGCCAACGGCTGCTTCGAAAAAACTCCTGCCGGCAACCGTTTCAAACTCAAGCTCGAACTGTGCCACGGGTGCGCCCGCTGCGCGGAAGAGTGCCCATCCGGCTTCATCGACATGCTGTGAACCTATGCCTAAATACGAACACGACGGACGAATTTACGAGGTGGATGAGGACGGCTTCCTTCAGGAGCCGGACCTCTGGAACGAAACCGTGGCCTGCGATTTCGCGGCCTGCGAGGACGTTCCCGAGATGACCGAAGCGCACTGGATCGTCGTCAACTACCTGCGCAACTACTACCTGCAGTTCGGCATCGCCCCCATGATCCGCAAGGTCGTCAAGGAGACCGGCTTCAAGCTCACCCGGATCTACGAGCTGTTCCCCTCGGGCCCCGCCAAGGGCGCGTGCAAGGTGGCCGGACTGCCCAAGCCCACCGGCTGCGTGTAGCATCATGATCGCCGCTGCCATCGCCTACCTCGCCTTCACGACCTTCGTCGCGGGCACCGTTTGGCGCGTGGTGGTGTGGGCGCGCGCTCCCGTGCCCTTCCCCATCGCCCTCACCTGCGGCCAGCAGAACGCCGCATGGCTCGAGAATCCCTGGACCCCCGCCGGCGCCGCCTGCCGGTTGGCTCTCGAAGCGCTCTTTTTCCGCTCCCTCCTCCGCAATTCTGTGGGGCAGGCTTGCAGCCTGCGGCCGAGTAGTACTCGGCCAGGCGAGCGAAGCTCGCCCGCCTTCCTCTACCGCCCCGCCCTCTCCCTCTGGGCCGCCGCGCTCCTCTTCCACATCTGCCTCTTCTGGGTCTGGCTCGGCCACCTGCGCTTCTTCGTCGACCCCGCCCTCCTCGGCCCCGCCAACCGCTTCCTCGACGCCGCCCTTCTCGCCGCGCTATCCTTCCTCTTCCTGCGCCGCGTCTTCGACCCGCGCCTCCGCTACCTGACCCTCTTCTCCGACTATCTTCCTCTCGCCTTGCTCGCCACTGTCGCCTCATCGGGCGTCCTGATGCGCTGGTGGGCTCACACCGACGTCGTCGCGGTGAAGCGCTTCGCCATCGGCCTTGCAACTTTCCACCCGGTGGCGCCGGTGGCCGTAGGCCTGCTCTTTTACATCCACCTGTTCGCCGCCAGCGCGCTGGTCGCCTCCATCCCCTTCACCAAGCTGACGCACATGGCGGGCATCTTCTTCAGCCCCACGCGCAACCTGCCCAACCGTTCGCGCGCGCGCCGCCACGTCAACCCGTGGCTTGCGCCCGCCCAAATCCACACCTACGCCGAGTGGGAGGACGAGTTCCGCGACAAGATGCGGGCCGCCGGCTTGCCCCTGGAGCACCAGTGACCATGACCGAGCCCAAGCCCGAGCAACTGGTGCAAATCGACTACACGCCGCCCCGCGCGCCGTGGCCGGGCGCTCCCGTCGAATTCCGCAAAGGCACCTACTCGCACGCCGGCGCGGCCAAAAACCTCAAGTACCTGGGCCTGCCCAACCCGCGCGACTGGCAGCCCGCCGACTTGGATTGGAAGCTCCCCGAAAACTGGCGAGAGATCATTCTCGAAGGCATGCGCGAGCGCCTCGCGAAGTACCGCTCCTTCCGTCTCTTCATGGATATCTGCGTGCGCTGCGGCGCCTGCGCCGATAAGTGCCATTTCTATCTCGGCACGGGCGACCCCAGGAACATGCCGGTGCTCCGCGCCGAGCTGCTCCGCTCCGTCTATCGCCGCTACTTCACGCCCGCCGGCCGCGCGCTCGGCAGGCTCGCCGGCGCCCGCGATTTAACGGTGGACGTGCTCAAGGAGTGGTTCTACTACTTCTACCAGTGCACCGAATGCCGGCGTTGCTCGGTGTTTTGCCCCTTCGGCATCGACACCGCCGAAGTCACCATGGTGGCGCGCGAGCTGTTGAACCTGGTAGGGTGCAACATCAACTGGATCGTCGAGCCCGCGGCCAATTGCCAGCGCACCGGCAACCATCTCGGCATCCAGCCGCACGGGTTCAAGGACACGCTCGATTTCGCCGTGGATGAAATCGCGTCGCTCACCGGCATCCGCGTGGAAGCGCCCGTCAACCGCAAGGGCGCGGAGATCCTGTTCGTCGCGCCCTCGGCCGATTTCTACGGCACGCCGCATTACTACACGCTGCTCGGCTACCTCATGGTGCTGCATGAGGCGCGCGTGGACTACACCTTCAGCGCCTACGCTTCCGAGGGTGGCAACTTCGGCATGTTCGTCTCCCACGAGCTGATGCAGCGGCTCAACGCCAAGATCTACGCCGAGGCCCATCGGCTGGGCGTCAAATGGGTGCTGGGCGGCGAGTGCGGCCACATGTGGCGCGTGCTGCACCAGTACATGAACACGCTCAACGGGCCGCCGGATTTCCTCGAGCCGCCGGTTTCCCCCGTCACCGGAACCGTGTTCTCGAACGCGCGCTCCGCCTGCGCCGTGCACATCTGCGAACTCACCGCCGACCTGGTGGCCCACGGCAAGCTGCGGCTCGACCCCGCCCGAAACGATCGTTGGACCGTCACCTTCCACGATTCCTGCAACACCGCCCGCGGCATGGGGCTGCTCGAAGAGCCGCGCCTGTTGCTACGCGCGGCGTGCAACCACTTCTTCGAGATGCCCGAGAACACCATCCGCGAGCGCACCCTGTGCTGCGGCAGCGGCGCCGGGCTGGGCGGCGACGAGAATTTCGAAACCCGCATGCGCGGCGGTTTGCCGCGTGCCGCCGCCGTGCGCCAGGTGAAGGAAGTAGACGGCGTCAACCTGCTGGCCTGCATCTGCGCCATCGACAAGGCGTCGCTGCCCAAGCTGCTGGACTATTGGGTGGGAGGCGTGGAGGTCGCGGGCGTTCACGAACTGGTGGGCAACGCGCTGGTGATGTCGGGCGAGAAGCCGCGCGCCGCCGACCTGCGCGGGGAGGCCTATGTCTGAACGGGTCATCATCGCCGCGGGCGTCGCGCTGTTCCTGGCCGGCGCCTGCTTCCCGTTCTGGCGCAACATGGCCGCGCCGCCGCGACCGCTCGTCCTGCCGCTGCCGGCAAACGAGCGCCAGTGCGTGGCCCCGGTGGCCTACATGCGCGCTTCCCACGGCGACCTGCTGCTCGCCTGGCGCGATCGCGTGGTGCGCTCCGGCGAGCGCGTCTTCACCGCCCCCGACGGCCGTGTCCGCGAGCTGAGCCTGGTTCGCACTTGCCTGGGCTGTCACGAGAAAGCCGGGTTCTGCGACCGTTGCCATCAATACGCGGCGGTGGCGCCGGAGTGCTGGAACTGCCACGTCGATCCACGGAGCCCGCGATGAAGATCACCCGCAAAGCCTTTCTCGCGCTGCTGGCCTCCGCTGCGCGCGCGTTCTCCAAACCGCGCCGTATGGCCATGGCCATCGACCTGTCGAGGTGCTGGCGAGACCGCGGCTGCACCCGCTGCGCGCAGGCCTGCCACGCGGCCCACAACGTACCGCGGATTCCCGACCCCCGCCGCGAAATCAAGTGGATCTGGAAAGAGCGCTTTGAAAACGCGTTTGGCCAGGAGAACGCCAGCCCCGCCGTCGCCGGCGCTCCCGTCCCGCTGCTCTGCAATCACTGCGAACATCCGGCGTGTGTCCAGGTATGCCCCACCGGCGCCACCTGGAAGCGCGAGAGCGACGGCCTGGTGATGATGGATGAGCACCGCTGCATCGGCTGCCGTTATTGCCTGGCCGCCTGCCCCTACAGCGCGCGCAGCTTCAACTGGAGCGACCCGCGGCCTTTTCTGCGCTCCATCGATGCGGCGTATCCCACGCGCGAAAAGGGCGTGGTCGAAAAGTGCACCTTCTGCAACGAGCGCCTGGCGCGCGGCCTCCAGCCGGCGTGCGTCGAGGTGTGCCCCTTCAAAGCCATGGTTTTCGGCGACGCGGCGGACCCATCCTCCGCCATCGCGCAACTTCTCCAAACGCGCCACTCCTTCCGCCGCCACCCCGAGCTGGGCGCCGGCCCGAACGTGTTCTACCTTTTGTAGAAAGATGCTGAAAAATGCCAAATCAATCTGACGATGTGGGGCAGGATTGCATCCTGCGGCGGGTTTGCAACCCGCCAATTGCGCCGGGCCCAGAGGGCGCCCCCAATCGGCGCGCAGACTGCCAGTCCGCCCCACAACCCGCCTCAGAAGCCCTATGACCGTTCTTCCCATCGCGCTGTCTGGCGGCCGGCCCTACCGGTGGTGGATGGCCGCGCTCGCAGCCATCGTCGTCGCCGGTGTCTTCCTCTGGTGGCGCCAATGGAACCAAGGCCTCGCGCTCACCGGCATGAGCCGCGACGTGGCTTGGGGCCTGTACATCGGCCAGTTCACGTTCTTCGTGGGGGTGGCGGCTTCGGCGGTCACGGTAGTGCTGCCGTATTACCTGCACGCCTGGAAAGCCTTCGGCCGCATGGTGATCCTGGGCGAGATGCTGGCCATTGCCGCCGTGGTGGTCGCGATGCTGTTCGTGTTTGTCGATCTGGGGCGCCCGGACCGGTTGCTGAACGTGTTGCTGCACCCGTCGCCCTCGTCGCTCATGTTTTGGGACCTGCTCGCGCTCACGGGCTACCTGGCGCTCAACGTCATTCTGGCGCGCGCGGCGCTGGCAGGGCCGCCCGCCCCGTGGACGCGCGCCCTGGTCCTGGTTTCCATCCCGTGGGCGGTTTCCATCCATACCATCACTGCGTTTCTCTATGCCGGCCTGGCGGGCCGGCCCTTCTGGCTGACGGCGGCCATGGCGCCGCGATTCCTGGCTTCCGCCTTCGCCGCCGGCCCGGCGCTGCTCATCCTGCTCTGCCGCGCGTTCCCCTGCGACGCCGGCGACGAAGCCCTCGGCAAGCTCCGGCTGGTGATGACCTACGCCATGACGGCCAACGTGTTCCTGGCCGTCATGGAGGTCTTCACCGTGTTCTACAGCGGCATCCCCGCCGAGGCCGCGCACTACAGCTCGTGGACTTGGCTTTCCGTTGGCTTCGCGGCCGCGGCCCTCGTCATGGCGCTGGCCCGCAGCCGTTATGCGCCGGCGGCGGTGTTCGCGTCGGTGGCCATCGACAAAGGCGTGGTCCTCATCCCTGCCGGCTTCATTCCATCGCCCATCGGGGCCGTGACGCCCTACATTCCCACCGCCCTCGAACTGGGTATTGTGCTGGCCATCTGGTGCGCCGGCGCGTTGCTGGTGACGGTGCTGTTTCGCATCGCCATCGCCGCGCGCCCGAGTCGCGAAAGGCTATAATCGACAGTTCATGCCCACCCCATCCGTCCTGGTCTCGGGATCTTGTGGCTTGATCGGATCCGAGGTGTCGCTCTTCTTCGCCCGTCAAGGCTTCCGCGTCACCGGCATCGACAGCAATCATCGCGCTGTCTTTTTCGGTCCGGAAGGCGATACCAGTTGGGTCCTCGAACGATTGCGCCGCGAGATCCCCGACTACCGTCATGCCGCGCTCGATATCCGGGATAGGGACGGAGTGCTGGCCCTGGTGGAGGAACTTCGGCCGAACCTCATCATTCACGCCGCCTCTCAGCCGTCTCACGATCGCGCCGCCGCCATTCCGTTCCTCGACTTCGAGGTCAATGCGTTGGGCACTCTGCACCTGCTCGAAGCCGCGCGGCGTTTCTGCCCCGAAGCGCCCTTCATTCACATGTCCACCAACAAGGTGTACGGCGACCGGCCCAACACCATCGCGATGCGGGAACTGGACACGCGCTGGGACTATGCCGACCCGGCGTTTGAGAACGGAATCCCGGAGGATTTTCCGATCGATCAGTCCAAGCATTCTCTCTTCGGCGCGTCCAAGCTGGCGAGCGATGTAATGGTGCAGGAATACGGGCGGTATTTCAATATGCCCACCTGCTGCCTCCGCGGCGGCTGCCTCACCGGACCCAATCACTCCGGCGTCGAGCTGCACGGGTTCCTGAGCTACCTGATCAAATGCAACGTGGAGGGCCGGGAATACAAAGTGTACGGTTACAAGGGCAAGCAGGTGCGCGACAATCTCCACTCCGAGGACGTGGCGCGTTTCCTGTTCGAGTTCTGGAAAGCGCCGCGCGTCGCCGAGGTCTACAACCTGGGCGGGGGCAAAGGGAATTCCTGCTCCATCCTGGAGGCCTTCCGCATGGCCCAAGAGGTCACCGGCCGTCCCATGCACTGGCGCTACGTGGATGAGAACCGCATCGGCGACCACATCTGCTACTACAGCGATCTGCGTAAAATGAAAGCGCACTATCCCGCCTGGGACATCGCCAAGCCGCTGCCGGCGATCTTCCAGGAAATCGCCGGGAGTTGGATGCGGCGGCTCACCGAGGCGGTTTGATGCGGCTCCTGATCACTGGCATTTGCGGATTCGTCGGCAGCGCCGTAGCGGAGACCTTGCTCGAGCGGCGGCCGGGGATTTCCATCGCGGGCATCGATAACCTGATGCGCCCTGGGTCGGAGGGCAACCGGCTGAAGCTGCGGCGCATGGGCGTCGCGGTCTTCCATGGCGACCTGCGCAAGGCCAGCGATCTGGAACCGCTGCCCGCCTCCGACTGGGTGATCGAAGCCGCCGCTCAACCGAGCGTGCTGGCGGGCGTTCAAGGCGGCTTCAGCAGCCGCCGGCTGTTCGAGCACAACCTGGTCGGCCTGGGGAATGTGCTGGAACTCTGCAAGGATACGCGGGCGGGCCTGGTGGTTCTGAGCAGTAGCCGGGTCTACTCCATCCCGGCCCTCCAGTCGCTTCCGCTGCGGGAGTGTGGCAACGCGCTCCAATTGGACGCCTCGCAGCCTCTTCCGCGCGGCCTCTCCGCCAACGGCATCGGCAGGGATTTCTCCACCAGCCCGCCGGTCTCCCTCTATGGCAGCACCAAGCTGGCCGCCGAGGCCCTGGCGCTGGAGTGGGGCGCCGCCTTCGGCTTTCCGGTCTGGATCGACCGCTGCGGAGTCCTGGCTGGCCCCGGGCAGTTCGGCACGCCCGACCAGGGCATCTTCTCTTACTGGATCAACGCCCATCTGCGCCGGCAGCCGCTGCGCTACATCGGTTTCGGCGGGGAGGGCAAACAGGTTCGCGATGCGCTGCACCCGCGGGACCTGGCCGCGTTGCTCGATTCGCAACTGTCCGCCGCGCGCGTGGCTGGCCAGCGGCTCTACACCGCCGGCGGCGGAATCGCGAATTCCTTTTCGCTGGCACAGCTCACGGCCTGGTGCGACGCCGCATTCGGTCCCCACCGTCCCGAGCACGACGCTCGCGAACGTCCCTATGACGTGCCCTGGGTGGCCATGGACAACGCGGAGGCCGAGCGGGATTTCGGCTGGCGGGTGGAAACACCCATCACCGGAATCCTGCAAGAAATTGCGGCGCACGCCGTTGCGAACCCGGACTGGCTCGAGCGGAGCGGTCTATGAAGGGCCGGCCGGAGCCCACGTCCCACCAGCCGCTCGAGATGCTTTCCGTGGTCATCCCCTGCCACAACGAAGAGGGCGCCGTTCCTTCCGCCGTCGAGCATCTATATGTGGAACTCCGCCTGAACGGCGTTCCGCACGAAATCGTCGCGGTCGATGACGGCAGCACCGATTCCACCTGGCAAGTGCTCGAAGCCCTCTGCCAGCGCGTTCCCACACTGCGCCCCGTGCGAAATACCGGAGACAACGGTTTTGGGCGCGCCATCGTTTTGGGAATCGACCACAGCCGTGGCGATGCCATCGTGATCATGATGGCCGACGAGTCGGACGACTGCCGCGACGTGGTTCGCTACTGGAAACTGCTGGGCGAAGGCTGGGACGCGGTTTTTGGCTCACGCTTCATCCGCGGCGGCGGCGTTATCGATTACCCCCTCCACAAGCTCTTCATCAACCGCCTGGCGAACCTGTTTCTGCGGTCGTTGTTCCGCATCCCGCTGAACGATTTCACCAACGCCTTCAAGGCCTACCGCCGCGAAGCGCTGGACGGTTGCCGGCCGTTTCTTTCGCCCCACTTCAACCTCACCGTGGAGCTGCCCCTGAAGATCGTCGTACGCGGCTACTCCTGGACCACCATGCCCATCACCTGGCGCAACCGGCGCACCGGAATGTCGAAGCTCAAGATCGGCGAAATGGGCAGCCGGTATCTGTTCATCGCTCTCTACTGCTGGCTGGAAAAATACTTCAGCCGCGGCGACTACCGCAAGAAGCAGGCGCCGGTGGAAGCCGCCAGGCCGCGGAGCTGAACCTCCCGCGAGGAGATCTCCCTGGGGCACGAGGGCGTGCCCCAGGGATGGGGAAGCTCAGTTCGCCTGCTGCGTTAGCGACGAATAACAGGAGGATTGACGACTTGAGTCAAAGCACCCGAACTCGCCGCCGATTGAGAGTCCCCTTGGTAATTAGCCGTGATGGAGTGCTTCCCCGGAAACAGGTAGGCGCGTGTGAACGTGGCCACGCCACTCGCATTTAGAGACGCGGTGGCGAGATTGGTCGAGCCATCCATAAAGCTCACGCTCCCGGTAGGAACCTTGGGACCAGTCGAAGTGACGGTCGCCGTGAACGTCATAGTTTGGCCATAGGCTGAAGGATTCGGACTCGAAGTGAGCGTCGTCGTGGTTCCGTACTTCACGATCAGAGTGATCGTCCTGGCTATGCTGGGCGCATAGGTCGCATCGCCGGGATAGCTTGCGCCGATCGGATGGACACCCCCGGTCAGGCCGGAGGAGAAGGTGAGTGTCGCCACGCCGCCGGAAGTTGTCGCCGTGCCGATGTGTGTTGCGCTATCGCTGAACGTGATGAGTTCGCCATCCGGGACGGTCCCAAACGGGGGATAGACTGTGGCGGTCAAGGTGACAGCCTGGCCCACCACGAGCCGTGTTCCCGATGAGGCAACCACGATCTTCGTCGCCGCCGGGAGACCCAGTACCCTCTGCGTGAGAGGAGCCGAGGTGCTTGCGAGATAGATCCCGGTGGCCGGGTAGACAGCGGTAACGGTGCTGGAGCCTGCCGTCGAAAATGTCACGGCATAGGTGGCCACGCCACCCACCAGCGATTTAGAAACAGCCGAAGTCCCCTGCTGGAACGTGACGGTACCGGTTGCCGGCGTTCCGTTCGACGCCATCACGGTCGCGGTGAATGTGACTGGTTGCGTCATGTAGGACGGGTTGAGACTGGAAACCAGCGTGGTGGTGGTCGCCAGTGGCGCGACCACGTTTTGCGTGAGCGCCGCCGAAGTGCTCGCCAAGACGTTGCTGTCTCCGCTATAGGTTGCCGTGATCGAATCGCTGCCAATAAACACCAGAGCCGTGGTCGAAAGGGTTGCGATGTTGCCAGCGACATTGACCCTACCCAGGTTGCCCACAACGCTATCGGCGAAAGTCACGCTCCCGGTAGCCGTGCTATTAGTCTGAACGGCAATCGTGGCCGTTAGAGTCACTGTTTGACCTGGCACAGAGGGGTTAGTGCTGGAGGCCAGAGTGGTGGTGGACGAAGCCTTGTTAACCGTCTGCGTGAGCGCGGGAGACGAGCTGCCCGTGTTGTTCGTGTTGCCGGTGTAGCTGGCAGTAATGAAATGCGTGCCCGCCAACAATGTGCTGGTGCTCAATGTGGCCTGTGTTCCGGTGAGGGCGATGGAGCCAAGGGATGTAGCCCCGTCGTAGAACGTCACCGTGTCGGTCGCCGTAATCGCAGCAGCCGGCGTCACGGTGGCGGTAAGCGTCACGTTCTGGCCAAAGACGGATGGGTTCGAGGAGGAAGCCAGCTTGGTGGTTGTGGACCCCTGGGTACTCGCAAGCTTAGCCACGAAGCCGGTACCGTTCCCGACACTGTTTTGAGTCGTCTGGAAGGCGCCGGCGGTAATGGGGAAGTTGAATGAGTTGGTGAAGCCAGTCACGTAGACGGAGCCGGCCGGATCCAGCGCAATGCCCAGGCCCCATTCATAATTGTTGCCGCCAAGATAGGTGGAGTAGACCAGCCCGGAACCATCGGGACGCAACTCGGTGACGAAGGCATCCGCGACTCCGCCGAAAACCGTTTGTAAGGCGCCGGCGGTTGTGGGGAAGGTGGCGGAGTTGGTGGTGCCGGTGACGTAGGCGGAGCCGGCCGAATCGAGCGCAATGGCATGCGGCGGGTCAAGGGCATTGCTGCGACTATAGGTGGAGCCGCCAAGAAAGGTGGAATAGATCAGCCCGGAACCGGCAGGATTCAACTTGGCAGCGAAGGCGTCACCGCCCGCGCCGGAGAAAGTCGTTTGGAAGGCGCCGGCCGTTGTGGGGAAATCGGGTGAGTAGGTGGTGCCGGTGACGTAGGCCGAGCCGGCCGAATCCACGGCAATGCCTTGGCCACTCTCACCACCAATGCCTAGCGGGCTGAAAGCGCCATGGCCGCCAAGGAAGGTGGAATAGATCAACGCGGAACCATCGGAGCTCATCTTGGCGACGAAGGCAGTGGGACTCTCGAGGGGGCTCGCCGTCTGGAAGGCGCCGGAGGTAACGGGGAAGCTGGACCCTGTGCCGTTTGGGTACGTGTAGGTACTCCCGGTCACGTAGGCAAAGCCGGCCGAATCCACCGCAATGGCGTTGCAGCTATCGCTGTAGGTATTGCTGCCGAGATAGGTGGAGTAGATCAGCCCGGAACCGGCAGGATTCAGCTTCGTAACGAGGCCGGAAGGCCAGGTGTTCACTGTCCGCAGGGCGCCGGTGGTCACTGGGAAATTGTTCGAGGGGGTACGCCCGGCCACGTAGGCGGAGCCGGCCGAATCCACCGCAATGCCATAGCTGGTGTCGCCGGCGGTGCCGCCAAGGTAAGTGGAGTAGACCAGGGCGGAACCTGTAGCATTGAGCTTCGTGACGAAGGGCTTGGAAGGCGCGCCGTTCAATGTCGTCTGGACGGCGCCGGGGGTTGTGGGGAAGTCGGCCGAGCTGGCAACGCCGGTCACGTAGGCGGAGCCGGCCGAATCCACGGCAATGGCTTGGCCATAGTCGCCGTTGGCGCTGGTGCCCCCAAGGTAGGTGGAGTAAACCAGCCCGGAACCATCGGCGGTCAACTTCATCACGAAGGCCTTGAGGGGGCCGTAGGTGCTGGTTGTCTGGAACGCGCCGGTGGTGGTAGGGAAGGTGCCCGAGTCGGTCTTGCCGGTGACGTAGGCGGAACCGGCCGAATCCACGGCAATGCCTGTGCCATATTCATTGGCGGCGTAAGTGCCGTTTAGATAGGTGGCATAACTGAGCACCGGGTCGATCACCAAGGTTCTCGTCAGATCGTATTTGCCCACCCGGAAGCCAACGTGATGCTGGCTCTTCAGCACATATCCGCCGGCCACCTGCCGCCGGATTCCCGCCACCTCCTGGTAGACCACCGGCTTCCGGAGTCGCACCTCGCCTGCTTCGTTCCTCATCACAAGGTCGCCATGCTCATCGATACTCAGTCTCTCCTTCTTGTCCAATCCGAGCGTGATGGCGCGCGGGTCGGCGCCTGGAGAAACGATGAAGTCATGCTCCAATTGCCGCTGATTTCCGTAGTACGCCAGGTCCACACCTGGATACACGGAGACATATCGCACCTTGGCGTAGTTGGGCACATCGGTTTGCCACTTGCCCGGGTCGTTGCCGATGAAATAGTTGCTCTTGCTTGCCAATTCCTCCAAGCCCTGGATGTTTGGCTCGGGATTCGCGCCCACGAGCTTTATATGCAGCGCGTTGGTGAGGAGTGTTCGCGGGTTGCTCAAAACGAGCACAGCCTCGGTCGGGGTCAGGAACAGGGAAAAACCAGGGCCATGGGACACGAACTTAACTTGATCGCCGGTTTGTCCCCGATTGACTTCAAAGCCAAGCGGCAGGCGCCCATAGTCCGCCAGGACCTGGGTTTTGCCGCCGGCCTGTTGTGCATAGGCCAAACCGGGAGCCAAAAACAGAACCAACACTAAGAGGAAGCAAGCGATGGAAATGGCCGCGCGCGCCGGCCAAACGGTGCTGGTTGTCGATGCATACAAAGTAGTCATATCCCCCTCCTAAGTGTTTGGGCGGCTCACGAGGGCTTGACTCCGGCTCACCCCTCAGGCCGGGTTCAACGTCAGCCTCGTGGCCGCTCTTCGTTCTCACCAGTAGTAAGCGCAAACCAGGCCGAAACTGGCTCAGGGTTTTCAGAATATACATGGCGCATTCGGCGGCATAATGTATTGAAGGTCACATATGCCGGCCGCCGGCGAAAAGGGGCCCCGTCTAGCGTCGGTATCGGCGAGCGTAGCCCAAGTCAGAGCCCGCGAAAGGAACTCCAAAAGAGACCGATGCCACTTGCACGCAACGCCGCGCCGCGTCGATGCGCAAATCGCGTAGATCTAGTGGTGCTCCGAGCCGCAGAGCACCACCGTGATCAGTTGCCTGGGCGTTTCCTGCGCCGCCGCAAACCGAGGACCGTGGAGCTATTGCGTCGTAAGCGTAGTGACATTCAGAAATGTGTTGCCGCTGACGTTGTTGCCGGAAGCGCCGGTTATACCGTAGCTAGCGTCGTTGATCGTGTTGTTAGTAATGGTGTTGTTCGCACAGAAAGGTTCAGCAAGGTCGATTCCGATTGTCCCCGGAGCGGAAATGTCGTTATGTTGGATAGTGTTTCCTCCTCCGGGTAGAGAGGTTGGGAAGCAGGAAATCCCTGCGTACGCCGCACCAGCTATCGTATTACCAGAGGCTGTAAACGTCCAGGCGGGTTGCAGAAAGTGAATCCCCAAACCGGTATTCACGATGGTATTCCCGGATACGGTCGCAGTTCCGGACTGGGCGTATGCGAGAGTTACACCCGCAGCACCACAGTTTGATATCGTGTTGTTGCTGACCTCCAACGCAGGCGCGACACCCCCTGCCGCAACCACGCATTGGGCAGCCGTTGTACCGCTGACAGGACTAAACACAGTTGTCTTGATGACACTCGACCCGCCAGAAAGCACACCCTGCGTGGAAAAACCCCGAATGCTGGAATCTAGAATGGTGAGATCGCCAGATAAGGAAGCAACGCCTACACCCTGCCCTCCGACTCCGCTCTCGCAGTAACCACCGCCGCTCGGAAATGGTAAGTACTGGTTCCTCACCGCGACTCGTCTCAGCGTACCAGACGCGCCAGGGCCATAACCAACACCAATTAGTGTGGGGCCCGCCAGGCAGTTGGTATTGGCGCCCGCGCCGTCCACCGCCAAATCGACAAGGGTGACGTTGGGGGCTTGCACGAGCACCTGTACGGCAGCAAGGAGGGATGGAACAACCAATAGAGACTGGAAAACAACACTCCCATTTGCAGACAAGCCGCCGGCTGGCGGTACGATAACCGCGGCTCCGGTATTCGCGCTTGCAACCGTTACCCCGGTAAGTGTCATAGGCTTATTGATAGTGATCTGCTCGGGGTATGTGCCGGGACAGACTGCGATGTCCGCCCCGGATGGGGCAGCGTTGACCGCCGATTGGATAGTGGTGAAATGGGCTGAGTAGGATGCGATGCACGCTGTCGCGTGGGCATCCACGACAATAGGTGCCGCTGTTGCGTATGTCGTGGGGAAAACCAACAGGGTAGCAACCAACACCAGTACCGTTCGAGTGGAACAGATTTGGCGCGAACAGACAGAAGCAATCGAATTGGCCACCCTGAGCAGGAGACGTGACTTGGATCGCATTGGCTCCGACGCTAAAGCCGGCTGAGCTGCGCTCGCGCGGAAGCTGGTATCGAATTCTGAGTGTTTCGGGTACATCGTCATTTTCCTTTCAAGAGAGCGCTTTAATGTGTTAGCCCCCAGAGTTGTTGAACCCACTTAGCTCAGACCCGCTTTGGGCCATGGCAGCACCTGGTTTACGGTCAGGCTGGGCTCAACGTCAGCTTCGTGGCGGCTCTTCGCCCTCGCTAGTAGTAAGCGCAAACCAGGCCGAAACTGGCTCAGGGTTTTCAGGATATACACGGCGCATTCGGCGGTATAATGTGTTGAAGGTCACATATGCCGGGCGCCGGGGAAAACGGCGATATCACGGGACTGCTGGACGACTGGCGGAACGGCGACCAGGAAGCGCTCAACCGGCTGATACCGCTGGTTTATGACGAACTCCACCAGTTGGCCGCGCGCCAGATGCGGCGTGAGCGGACGACGCATACCCTCCAAAGTACGGCGCTGGTGCATGAAGTCTATTTGCGGCTGATCGATCAACGGCGCGTGCAGTGGCACGACCGCGACCACTTCTTCGCCGTGGCATCGCAGATCATCCGGCGAATCCTGGTGAGTCATGCACGAAGCCGTAAGGCCGCCAAGCGTGGCGGCGCTCGGACGACCCTGGTGCTGGACGAGTCGATCGCGGCGCCCGGACACCGCGAGATCGATCTGGAAGCGCTGGACGATGCCCTCGAAGCTCTCGCGCGGCTGAACTCGCAGCAGGCTCGCATTGTCGAACTACGTTTTTTTGGCGGCCTCTCCATCGAGAGCACGGCGGATTTCCTGCAGACCTCGCCGGCCACCGTGAAACGCCACTGGAACGTAGCGAGGGCCTGGCTTTATCGGGAAATCAGTCGCAGCAGCGCCGCGGAAGCTTGAGGACAGCCAGAGTCGGCGCGCAACGGCATCCAGCCGATGACGGAGTGTTCCCCCATGGCCCACGCGAACCAGGCGCTGGACCTCGTAAGGCACAACAGAGCGCCGTATCATGTGGTGCTCGCCAACTGAGCTGCCTCGCCTGTGACTGACCGCCTGATCTGCTGTCTAGCCGTCTGATCTAACCAACCTGAAGCCGTTTAGAACGAACAGGACGCCGAGAGGGCGTGCAAGAAAGACCGGGGGCAGACGGATCCGTCTGCCCCCGAGCTTCGTCCCCGAGTTTTCGAAGCTAATGGCTCTTCCGGATGGCGGTTCCCGCAAGAACGTTCAGCGGATTGAGATGAGACACGTCGGCCACCGTGAACACGTGACTTTCTCCCTCATTGGCCCTCTCCACCTGAATCATAAGCTCCCAACCGCAACTGGGGCCGCAACTTAGGCCGGCTGTGCCGCTGCCGTCGGGGTTCAGTTGATGAATTTCGAAGGTCAGGCCGGAGGTGGTTGCGTCGGTGCACCCTGTCGAATGGCCTATGATTGTGGCATTGTTGTCGACACCGGAGGCGTTGAGGGTGAAAGTAACGTACATCGACGATATACCGCATCCGGTGTTTCCAACGAGCGTTAGCGCCCACGATCCTCTAAGGCTCGCAAGCGTGATCGGCGGCCCACCCTGAGCGGCTGCGGGCGGCGCCAAAACCGATACAAGAGTTACCACCGAGAGCACGGCAGCTACGGCCGTTGTCGCGAGCCGCAGTGGTCGAGCACGGTATTTGAAGGTTTCTACGTTCTGAGTGTTTGTATTCATCGTCATTCTCCTTTCAAGAGACGCTTTCATGTGTTACCCAATTTGTTGTTGAGCCCACTTAGTTCAGACTTGTTTCGCGCCATCGCAGCACTTCCTTGTCACTCGGTGTGCGAATCCCGGACATACCGGGGTTACCCCTTGGGCCAGGCTCAACGTCAGCTTCGTGGCGGCCCTTCGCCCTCGCTAGTAGTAAGCGCAAACCAGGCCGAAACCGGCTCAGGGTTTTCAAAATATACACGGCGCATTCGGCGGTATAATGTGTTGAAGGTCACATATGCCGGCCGCCGGGGAAAAGGGCGACATTACGGGGCTGCTGGACGACTGGCGGAACGGCGACCAGGAAGCGCTCAACCGGCTGATACCGCTGGTTTATGACGAACTCCACCAGTTAGCCGCGCGCCAGATGCGGCGCGAGCGGGCGACGCATACCCTCCAAAGTACGGCGCTGGTGCATGAAGTCTATTTGCGGCTGATCGATCAACGGCGCGTGCAGTGGCAGGACCGCGACCACTTCTTCGCCGTAGCATCGCAGATCATCCGGCGAATTCTGGTGAGTCATGCACGAAGCCGCAAGGCCGCCAAGCGTGGCGGCGCGCAGACGACCCTGGTGCTGGACGAGTCGATCGCGGCGCCCGGACGCCGCGAGATCGATCTGGAAGCGCTGGACGATGCCCTGGAAGATCTCGCGCGGCTGGACTCGCAGCAGGCTCGCATTGTCGAACTACGTTTTTTTGGCGGCCTCTCCATCGAGAGCACGGCGAATTTCCTGCAGACCTCGCCGGCCACCGTGAAACGCCACTGGAACGTAGCGAGGGCCTGGCTTTATCGGGAAATCAGTCGCAGCAGCGCAGAAGCTTGAGGACAGCCGGAGCGACGGCGCGGCTGTAGAATATATGCGGAGGGGTTCAGGGCATGAATCCTGAAGACTGGGCGCGGGTCAACCAGATCGTCAACGACTGCCTGGAAATGGATCGCTCCGGCCGCGACGCTCATCTGGCAACGGCGTGCGCCGGCGATCCCGACCTGCGTTCCGAGGTGGAAAGCCTGCTGGCGGCATTCGACGCAGATCACAATTTCATGGAGACCTCGGCCCTGGAGTCGGAACCGCGGTCTCTCGTCGCCGGCCAGCGCATCGGCAATTACGAGTTGCGCGAGCTGATCGGCGAAGGCGGCATGGGCGCCGTGTACCTGGCCGTACGCTCCGCCGATTTCGAGAAGAAAGTGGCCATCAAGCTGGTCAAGCGCGGCATGGATACGAATGCCATTCTGCGCCGCTTCAGCCAGGAACGGCAGATCCTGGCGGGACTGGATCATCCGAATATCGCGCGCCTGCTGGACGGCGGCGCAACCGGGGACGGGCTGCCCTACCTGGTGATGGAGTACGTCGAAGGCACTCCCATCACCGACTATTGCGAAGAGCGCGCGCTGCCGGTTCGCGATCGGCTGGAGCTATTTCGCAGCGTTTGTGCCGCGGTGCAATACGCTCACCAGAATCTGATTGTGCACCGCGACCTGAAGCCCGGCAACATCCTGGTGACCGCGGACGGGATCCCCAAGCTGCTGGATTTCGGCATCGCCAAATTGCTCGAGCCGAAACCGGACCTCACCGTTACCGCGCTGCGCGTAATGACTCCGGAGTGCGCCAGTCCCGAGCAGGTGCGTGGCGAGAGGATCACTACCGCCAGCGATATTTATGCATTGGGAGTGCTGCTCTACCAGTTGCTGGCCGGCGCGCGGCCGTATGAGTTCACGACTCAAACTCCGGAAGCGATCACGCGGCTGGTCTGCGAAACAGAGCCCCCCAGGCCGAGCGTATTGCGGCCGTCGCTCGAGGGCGACCTAGACAACATCATCGTCAAAGCGATGCAGAAGGATCCGCAGCGCCGATACGTTTCGGCGGAGCAGTTCTCCGAAGACCTCCGGCGCCACCTGGCCGGCCTTCCGGTGCGCGCCCGCAAAGATACGTTCCTATACCGTGCGTCGAAGTTCGTTCGCCGCCACAGGGCGGGTACTCTGGCTGCCGGGCTGCTGGCTCTCTCCCTGCTGGGCGGTATGGCCGCGACGCTCTGGGAGGCCCGGGTGGCTGGCATAGAGCGGGCTCGAGCGCAAGAACGCTTCGACGATGTCCGGAAGCTGGCGAATTCGCTTGTTTTCGAACTGCACGACGCTATCGCCACCATTCCCGGCGCTACGGCCGCGAGAGAGCTTTTGGTGAAACGTGCGGTCGAATTCCTCGACCGGCTGGCACGCAATGCCGGAAATGACGTGGCCCTGCGCCGCGAACTGGCCACGGCATACTATCGCCTGGGACAAGTGCAGGGACCCGGTGGCGGCAGCGCCAACCTGGGCAATTCCGCCGCGGCGATCGAGAGCTACCGCAAGGCTGCCAGGCTGATTGAGCAGAACGCCCAGGCGACCGGCAGCATTCCGGACCGGCACTGGCTGGCAACGGTGTATGACGAGCTCAGCGGCCAAGTGCCGCCGGCAGAAGGCGACGAATACGCCCGCAAGGCCCTGGAGGTTCGCAAATCCATGGCCGCGCTTCTGCCGGAAATGGAGGCCGGCCAGGAACTCGCATACAGCGATTACTCGCTCGGGATGCGCGCCATCTCACGCGGCGATTTCGGTTTGGCACTGGAGAACTTCGGTAAAGCTCTGCCGCGATGGGAGAGGGCGGCGAAAGCCGCGCCGGCCGATCGAGCGGCCGGCTACAGAGTCGCTCTAGTCCACAAACGCATGGGCGCGATGCTAATCAACCTGCAGAAGCCGACCGAAGCTCTGGAGCACTATCGTGCGGCCCAGGCGATCGAGGCCGCGTTGCTCCAGAACGACAGTGGCAACGCCCGCCGCCGTCTGGACGCTACGTTTACCGACAGCGATATTGGCGCTACACTCTGGTCGCTCGGTGACCGGCGCGCCGCCGTGGATCAATACCGCAAGGCGCTGGCAGTGCGGGAGGAACTCGCAGCCGCGGACCCGAAGGACGATCGAGTTCACTGGGCCCTGGCGAGTACGTATACGCGACTGGGCGCGCTACTGTTGGGCATGGGCGATCGAACCGGCTCGGTGTCGTCGTACCGAAACGCGCTGGCTGTGAGGGAAGCGATGCTGGCGGCGAACCAGGAACCGATCACCGCTCAATTGGGAATCGTCTACACGTGCTACTACTTGGGCCTGGAGTACCGGAAGATGGCGGAGGAAGCGGGAGCGCCCGCCGCCCGGCGCCTTGAATTGTGGCGGACAGCCCGCGACTTCTTCGGACGGGCCGGGCAGTGGGCTGCCAAATTGAAACCGCAGGTGGAGCTAGGGAAGCGGCTAAGCTGGAACGGCGTCGGCGTTTCCGATCCGGATCGAGCGCCCCATATTGTGGCGGACCTCCCTGGCCAATTGCAGGCTTGCGACGCCGCTATTGCCCGGTTCGGTGGAAATTGACCGCCAAAGCGACGAGATGCGCCGGCTGGAGCATGACACCATTTGGGGTGGTGGGCGGGTTGTCCTATATTGGTAGGGGCAATCAAAATGAAGAACTCAATCCTGGCTGGCGCGGTGGCGGCCGTGCTGTGCGGCGTGTTGGCGGCCGCTGAGGGGAATGAAGCGACCGCGCGCGAGGTGCTGGCGCTGGAACGCACCACGTTGGACGGCTGGCAGGCGGGGAATCCCGACCCGCTGCTGGCGATCTCAGACCCCGACATCACCTACATCCATGTTGTGACGGACAAGAGACTGGATGGCCTGGCGGCGTTGAAGGCGCTCTTTGAGGCTTACCGTGGGAGGCCCTTATTCGACAGCTACGAGATGGCCGATGCCAAGGTGCAATTGGCGGGCGGCGACACGGCGGTCCTGACGTACGTCCTGGTGAGGCACGTGGGGACAACGACGACCCGCTGGAACGCCACCCAGGTGTACCAGCGAAAGAAAGAGGGCTGGCGCATCATTCATTCGCACTGGTCCGCGACCAGGCCGGAACCATAGACCGGGCCGGCCTCGGCGAACCGGTAGCCAATGTGACTGTCGGTGAGCAGATATGTAGGTTCAGCCGGGTCGTCTTCGAGCTTCTTACGTAGCTGGCGGACAAAAGTCCGCAGATACTCCAGCTCGCCGCCGTATTCCGGTCCCCAGACCGCGTGCAGAAGGCGCGCGTGCGTAATCGGCAGGCCGGCATGCGCCATCAGGTAGCGCAGCATGTCGAACTCCTTGGGCGTAAGGTGAACCGGCTCGCCGGCCTTGCGGACCAGCCGTCGGGCCGGATCAAGCTCGACATTTCCGATATGGATTAGCGCGTCGGGATCGGCATGGGACGCGGACGAACGCCGCACCGCGGCCCGGATGCGCGCGGCCAGCTCGCGGATGTTGAATGGCTTGGTGATGTAATCGTCCGCGCCGGCATCGAGCGCCGCCACCTTGTCATCCTCGCTGTCGCGCACCGTCAGCATGAGAATTCCCAGGCGCGGCAGGCTCTTGCGCATCTCGCGGCACGCGCGGATGCCTCCGATGCCGGGCATGTTGATGTCCAGCAGCACGGCATCGTATTTCTCTTCCCGGACAAACTGCAGCGCGGCCTCGCCGTCGGAGGCCTCGTTCACATCGAAGCCCATGCCGTGGAGCGTGTTGTGCAACGCGCGGCGGATGGAACTCTCGTCGTCAACGATCAGTATCTTGCCGTGCGACTGCATCGGCGTGCCTCCTTATGCCGCGGGGTAGAGCGAGGTAGAACGTGGTCCCCGTGGCTGCTTCGCTCACCACCCAGGTTCGGCCGCCATGGGCTTCCGCGGCCTTCTTGGCGATCGACAGGCCCAGCCCGGTTCCAGGTGCGCGATGCCGCGATTCCTCGGCCCGATAGAATCGCTCGAAGATGCGCTCCCGGTCTGCCGGCTTGATGGGCGGGCCCTCATTGTGTATGGCGATGACGATCTCCCCCAAGTTCTCTTCGGCGGTGACCGCGATGGGAGATCCGGGGGTCGAATACCGGGACGCGTTGTCGATGAACTGCTCCAGCGCGGCCAGCAGGATCTTGCGGTCGCCCTGGACCTCTAGCTGCGCCGCGCCATCGGACACTTCCACGCGTCTGCCGTGAAGCCGCTCGCTGTATCGCGCCAGGACGTCTTCAATCAGCGTGAGCACGGGCACGCGCTCGCGCCGGAGCCTCACTTCGGCGGCATCGATCCTGGCCATCTGCAGCAGCTCCGTAGTCAGACGATTCAGATGCTCGGCCTGCTCGTCGATGAGCGCGGCCAATTCCGCGTCATCGGTGGAGAGGCGCCCGGCTTCCAGAAGGCCCGAACTTGCCGTCCGTATGGCCGTCAGGGGCGTTTTGAACGCATGGGCTAGAGCGTCGAGGACGGCCGTCCGGAGCTGTTCGGTCTGGTGCGCGGCTTCGGCCCGGCTTTCTTTTTCGAAAGAGCGGGCGCGTTCCAGCGCAATGGCGGCGAGCGATGCGATGGGCACAATCGCGAGCCGGCCCAATTCCGGGCCGCGGATGGCGATGGCGCCGACCGGCCTCGACCCCAGCCGCAGCACATCCGCCCGCGCGGTCGCATCGGCGCCTTCCAGTGTGCAGTCCTGGAAATAGGCGCTGCGCGCGAGCTCTTCGAGATCGCTTGCCCCGGAGCCGGTCGCATCCATGCGCGCCAGCGCAGCGTCGAACAGGGCCACGGATTCGGTCCGGAAGATCTCCTGAATGAGGGAGACGATCTGCGGCCCGATGGTCAGGCGCCGATCGAGAAACAGAATACGGCGGCTCAGTTCGTAGAGCTTCTCCACCTCCGCCCGCTGCCGCGCCTCCGCTCTGGCCTGGCCCTGCGCGCGCGTGGAGAGCCGGCTGACGGTCAACGCGGTGATCTCGAAGGTGGCGAGGGCAACCCAGTTCTGCGGGTCCGCGACCCTCCAGGTGAGCACAGGAGGGACAAAGAAGTAGTTGAGGCAATTGACCGCGATCAGGGACGTGACGCTGGCTTCCCAAAAGCCCCAGACAACCGCCACCATCACCACAATCAGGAAGTAGAGAGAGCCGGAAGTGGAGAGGTTCAGGTTCAGCCGGAACGCGCAGAACGTCACCAGGGCAACGGCCGCCAACCCGGCGAGGCATCCGCGCCAGATCTTTAGTTGAGACCGCACGACCTTCTATTATGCACCGCGGCCCGGCAAGTCAATCGAGACGATACCCAGCGCGAGCGTACGCCCTCATTCCCGAGCCCTCGACCTTGACCCTGATTCTGCGCCACTGGCCGCTGCGGCCGGTGACGGGCACATATCCGATGGTGTACTGATTCCGCAGCGCCCGGCCAATGCTGGCGGTTGCTCTGGCAATATCCGTCCCATCTCGAACGACGAAACTGAGCCCGCCGGTTCTTTCAGCGAGGTCGCGAAGAAAAGACAGCCCCCCCATTTCTTCCGCGAAAGCTACGCCCTGCTTGCGAGGCGCCCCGCCACTAACGGCGATGGTATAGATCTGGGCGTCGGTTTCCACCGCCAGCCGCTGCAGTTCCCGGTTGGTGTAGCGGCTGCGATTGTCCATCCCGTCCGAAATGACCACCAACGCTTTTCGGGGATGGACACCGGCTCGCAACTGCTCTAAGCCGCCATAAATGGTATCGATCAACGCCGTGTAGCCAGAGGCGCGCTCGGTTTCAACCTGGCGCACGATGTCGTCAAAAGCCTGCGTGAAACCGGAGTAGACGCGCGGCTTTGACGACACGCCGTTGAGGAACGCTTCATCGCCGGGATTCGCGTCCTTCATCAACGTTCGTAACGATTCCTTGGCGGCGTCGAGGACCGGCGCCATGCTGCCACTCAGGTCCAGCACGATTCCTATGGAGACTGGCGCATCCTCCTCGCTGAACGCGCGCACTGGCTGCCGCACTCCGTCCTCGATCAGCGTGAACGCGTCGCTTGCCAGTCCGTTGACAATGGCCCCACGGTCGTCGACTACCGTCACCGGAACCAGTACCAGCGTCCCGTCGGCGCGAAAGGTCGTCTTGGCCGGCGTGGCTTCCCTCGGTCCGTCGGACGGCCATGCGGCGAGGGCGGCGGCCACAGTAACCGCCAAGACTCTCCCAACCAGATAGCATCTCCCCTTAAGCGACTGCATGAACTTGTACCTCCTCTTGCACCAGCTCATTCACGCGGCAGCAGGTGTCAAACGCCTCCGGGTCGATGACCTGGATGTAGCCCAGCGCCAAAGCCCGAACCGACCACTCATTCAAGACTCCCCAGATCAAGTGTTTCGGAACATTTAAGCGTGCGGCGATATCAACCGAGCTCCAGCCATGAACGAAGAACAGGAGAACCACGCGGCACTGCATATCGGCCGGTGGGTTCCTTAAGAAAGCCACAATCTGCGACGGGAAGGACACAATGTTCTCGCGAACTGCCCGACGCAGGACGGCGCAACCCGGGTGGACTGGCGTCTTCGGCCGCGCCTCCTGTCTCCTATTCACAAGGTGCATAGAAGGAGTCTAGACCGGCAGGCATAAAGATCGCATAAGTGTCCGGTTAGCGACACTATGCAATTTGCGCTACGTCAAGTGACGCTGCCGGCAGACTACCTATAAAAAACTTTAGAGGCGCCCATCACATCTTTCAATACCCGCACCAAGTCCAAGTAATGCAGTTGGTTATAGTGCACCGACAAGGTCGAATGAGGAAATCCGCGGGCCTCTTCATGCTTTCCTCATGAGGCATCCGGCACAATCGTCCTGAATCGCAACTTATGAAGGGAAAGCTGCTGATCGTGGACGACGAAAAGACCATCCGCTGGGCGCTGCGGAAGACGCTGCAAAGCATGGATTTCGAAATCGCAGAGGCCGAAACCGGCGAGCAGGCCCTCGCGCTGGTTCGCACGGTTCACTTTGACGCCGTGCTGCTGGACATCGAAATGCCGGGCATGGACGGCATCGAGGCCTGCCGGAGGATTCGTACGCTGATGCCGCTGCTCGGGATTGTGATGTTGACGGTGAAGAACGCGGAAGAAGACAAGATTCAGGCGCTGGACGCCGGAGCGGACGACTACATCACCAAGCCTTTCCACGTTGGGGAACTGGCGGCCCGGCTTCGCGCCGCCGTGCGCCGGACATCCGCGTCTCAGACGGACGATGCCGCCGCGATCAGAATCGGAGAGATCGAACTCGACCCGGCGCGGCGGCTGGTGAAGAGAAATGGGGAGGCCATCCACCTGACGCCCAAGGAGTTCGATCTGCTTCACTTTCTGATGTCGCACGCCGGCCTTCCGCTTAGGCACGCGCGAATTCTGGGAGCGGTGTGGGGACCGGAATACGGCGGCGAGTTGGAATACCTTCGCACCTTTGTCCGGCAGCTTAGAAAGAAGCTGGGCGACGACGCCGCTTCTCCCAGATACCTTGTTACAGACGCCCAAGTCGGTTACCGGTTCAAAGCGGAGGCCAATCTGGCGACCGGAGGGCGAGTGTGACAACCACATACAGCCCGCTGACATCTTCATGCTTTCCTTATGAGTGTTGTTTCATACTGGGTGCCGTAGCAGCACGGAGCACGAACTCATGTAGCGCAGTCACCTCGTTAGCGACGCGCTGGACGGAACCACCACCGTAGCAGCGCGTGGCAAAGTCCATAAGACAAATCGCCCATGCAGGCGGCATCGCACGCGCCAAGGCCGCGCATCGGACCTGAACAAAAAACAACGATGGTGACTTCAGCTTCAGAAAGGATACTTATGACGCGCAACTTACTTCTATCCGCCGCAGTGCCAGCCTGCATCGCATTTCAGCTTGCTGCGCTGCCTATTCCCGCTTGGGGGCGGGCGTTGTATGGCGGTGTTGGCGGGGTGACTCGAGACTCCGCCAGTAAACTACCGGTGGCGCTGGTGCGAATCACCGCGCACAACCTGACCAAAGGCACGGACCGCACTGCAATCAGCGGTTCCGATGGGACTTTCACGATAGCGAGACTGGAGCCGGGGCAGTACCAGGTGGTGGCGGCGAGGGATGGGTTCATCAGGTCGACGGCTGACGTGCAAGTTGCCACGCCAACGACGTACCGGGTGGAGTTTCTGCTGGCCGAGGCCAATCCGCCGGCTTCGGAAGCCAAGGCCTCTCCCGCGTTGTCCCCCGCGACGATGTCGGCGGTGGAGGAGGAGCTGGCGGCTCTGAAAAAGCGCATCGGAGAGCTGGAAGCGACCCTACACGGCGGCTCGGCGCTGGCGGAAACTACCGCCGGTTCCGCGGTGGCGGCAAATGCGCCGGTACCGGCGCCGGCTCCTCAGCCGGCACCGGCGCCGGCACCCGTACCGGCCGCGCCGAGCATTCCGGAGGCCCTGCAGGCGCCGGACTCGACTCCCGGGGTGGATAATTTCACGCCGTTCGCATACGGCGACTTTACCTGGCTGAATGGCACACCGCGCAACAAAGACACTGTGCTGGACACCAAATACTTCACTCCGGAAGTCCGATTCGACACTCACTACATGGTGGATTTCAATCAGCCGGTAGACCACACCATGGGGGGATCCACCGAGTCCTTCCGGAACGGCGAATTCCAGGAGGAGCAAATCAGCGTGGGTGGCGATTTTCACTGGCAGAACGTTCGCGGCAGGATCTTGACCATGTTCGGACTGTTCGCAACCACCACACCGCGTAATGACGCCAGCGCGGGAGTCGGCCAATGGGACCTCCGCGACGCTTACCGCTACGTCTCGGAAGCCTATGGCGGCTATCACTTCAATGTGAACCATGGGCTAAACGTCGACGCCGGAATCTTTGTGTCGTACATCGGCCTGTTCAGTTACTACAACTTCGATAACTGGACCTACCAGCCGTCGTACGTGTCGTCCAATACGCCGTGGTTTTTTAACGGCCTGCGGATTCAGTGGTTCCCAACCAACAAGCTGAAGATCGAGCCCTGGATCATCAACGGATGGCAGTCTTATGCAAAGTACAACGGCCACAAGGGCTTGGGAGGGCAGATCCTGTATCGCCCGTACGAGTGGCTTTCGCTGGTCTTTAACAACTATGGCAATGGCACGGATGACCTGGGTATTCCGGGCCGCTCGCGCATCCACACCGATGACAGCATCGAAGTCAGATACTTCAGCAAACCGGAGTCCACGGGTGTCTCCAAGATGGCGTTCTCCCTGACCGGCGACGCGGGCTGTGAGTACGGCGCTGGCGTGACATGCCACGGGGGCAAGGCGGGGCCGAAGCAGGCGTTTCTAGGGTGGATGCTTTACAACCGGATCTGGTGGGACAAGGACAAGTATGCCATCACGCTTGGCGGCGGCAAGATGAACAACCCGGGCCGCTACCTGACGCTGCTGCCACCCATCAATGGAGCGGATGCCGTTTCCGGTTCACCCTATTTCACCATGAATCCCGGGGACAAGGCCCACATGTGGGATGGTACGATCACCTTCCACTGGATGCCCAAACAGTACATCACGTGGTGGGCGGAGGCCGGTTATCGCCACTCCGATGTGCCCTATTTCTCGGGGCGCGACGGTATTACGCCTCCGGGCGGGAATACCGGCGCACCCTCTCAATACGTCTGCGCGGGCGGCGGTTCGGCCGGGACGGCGAACCTCGCGCAAGCGTACGCGAATTGCGGCGGATCCGGCAGCGTGTGGTTCCCGGATCTACGCCGAGGCCAGGCGGCCCTCAGCGCCGGCGTCATGGTCAAGTTTTAGATGTCAGGGGCGGCAAGACAAGTCGATGGGGCAGGCGGAACCGCCTGCCCCACCCCGGCTGATAAATCCGGTCTATTTGGCAAATCGTATCTTTTTATTCGGACTTTATGCGATCCTCACGGGCCTTGGCTTATTCTAAAGCGGAATGTGGAGTTTCGGCTCCGAAACACACAGCGAGTAGATTGGACTTAGTCATGAAGAGCAAAGAGTTGCAGATTGGTCTGCTACTGATTGGCCTTGCGTCAGTGGTGGTTCTCGGCGGCTGCAAGAGGGTCGAAGCAGACGAAGCGGCCCAGGCGCCGCCCAACCAGAACGTTGTTCCTTTTGCGGACGCCGCTCTATTCTCGGTGGACCATCCGGACCAGTTTCCGCTGGCTGTGGCGACCCAGCATCCCACCGTTTCGGAGCTAGTGGTTACGGGGACGGTCACGCCCGACGTTTCACGCAACGTCCCGGTGGTTTCGCTCGCCTCGGGACGCGTCATGGCCATTCACACGCGCCTTGGCGATAGCGTGCAGAAGGGCCAGTTGTTGATGACGATTCGAAGCGACGACGTGTCGGGCGGCTATTCGAACTACAAAATGGCAGTCGCGGATGAAGTTCTGGCCAGGAACCAATACGAGCGCTCCAAGGACCTCTATGCCCATGGGGCGATCGCTCTGAACGATCTGGAGGTGGCGCAGGACACCGAAGACAAGGCCAAGGTAGCCGTGGAGACCGCGGCCGAGCACCTGCGGCTGCTTGGCAACGATCCCGACAAGATGAACTTGGCGGTGGATATCTTGGCGCCGGTTTCGGGAGTGATTACCGACCAGCAAGTCACCGCGGGGTCTCTGGTGCAGGCGTACAATACACCGTACCCGTTCACGATTTCGGATCTCTCGGCGACTTGGGTTGTTTGCGACGTGTACGAAAACGATCTGGCCACTGTCAGGCTCGGCGACGCGGCGAACATCACCCTGAACGCTTATCCGGATCGCAAGTTCCAGGGAAAAGTGAGCAATATCGGCTCGATTCTCGATCCCAACCTCCGCACGGCCAAGGTTCGGATCGAAGTTCAGAATCCGGGGATCATGCGGATTGGCATGTTTGTGAGGGCCACCTTCCACGGTCAAACCACGGAGATGCACACGATCGTCCCGGCGTCCGCCATCCTGCACATGCACGATCGCGATTTTGTCTACGTTCCCGCGCCCGACAAGAAGTTTCGCCGCATGGAAGTCGTCGGCGGAGACCTTCTGACTGACAACGTGACTTTCCAGGAGGTGACGTCGGGGCTCCAGCCGGGACAGCAGGTGGTTACGAACGCGCTGGTCTTAGACCACGTGCTCGCTCAATGACCGCAGGTGGGACATTGGGGGTTCGGCAAGATAGCTTGCGCATCACGCCAACGAAACAGGGATACAGCAAATGATTCGCGCTCTTGTAGACTTTGCTCTTAACAACAAGTTTGTGGTGCTGGCAGTCGCCATCTTGTTGGCTGGTTGGGGAGCTGTCTCGTTTCACAATTTGCCGGTGGAGGCCTATCCAGATATCGCCGACAACTATGTGACGATCATTACCCAATGGGCTGGACGTTCCGCGGAAGAAGTGGAACAGCAAGTGACGATTCCGATCGAGATTCAAATGGCCGGAATGCCGCACATGACCTTTCTGCGCTCCGAGTCCATTTTCGGCCTGTCGTTCGTTATCATGATCTTCGACGACAGCTCCGTCAACGATTGGAACCGCCAGAAGGTGCTGGAGCGGCTCACGCAGGTGAATCTCCCCAACGGACAGAACCTTCAGCCTCAAATCGGCACGGACTGGAGCACCACGGGCCAGATCTATTGGTACACGATCAGAAGCACAAATCCCCGCTACGACCTGATGGAGTTAAGGTCGCTCGAAGACTGGGTTCTTCTGAAGCAGTTCAAATCCGTTCCCAACGTGGTCGACGTTTCCGATTTCGGTGGCACGGTGCGGGAGTACCAGGTGCGCGTGGACCCGAACAAGCTGGTGTCGTACGGATTGAGCATCGGCCAGGTGGAACAGCAGCTCGCCAACAACAATATCAACGCCGGCGGCAGTTTCGTGGAGGTCGGCATGCAGCAGATGAACGTGCGAGCGCTCGGGCTTTTCAGCACCGTGCACGACATTGAGCAGACCGTGTTAAAGACCCAAAGCGGCACGGCCCTCCGGGTGAAAGACATCGCGGACGTGGTTCAGGGCCCCAAAATCCGGTTGGGCCACATGGCCAGAGCCAACCACATGGAGGACGGACGCATCATCGACGAGCCGGATGTCATCCAGGGCGGGGTGTTGATGCGCAAAGGCGCCGAGGAGGAACCGACGCTCGAGGCGATTCACAAGAAAGTCTACGAGCTCAACCACGGCATCCTGCCTCCCGGGGTGGAGGTGGTGCCCATGCTGGATCGCAGCGATCTGTTGCATTTCACCTTGCACACGGTGATGCACAACCTGACCGAAGGCATGCTTTTGGTCAGCGTGATCCTCTTCCTGTTTCTCCTCAATGTCCGCGCCGCCCTGATCGTCGCGCTCACCATTCCGTTCTCTCTGCTGTTTGCCTCGATCTGGCTGGATTTGAGCCATATTCCGGCTAATCTACTTTCTCTGGGCGCACTCGATTTTGGAATGGTGGTGGATGGCGCGGTAGTCATGGTGGAGAACATTATCCGGCATCTGAACAAAGATCAAAGCCAGCTCAATGGAGCTGCGAAAACCACCGCGGAGGTCATCCGCGAGGCTTGCCATGAAGTGCAACGGCCGGTCTTTTACGCCATCGCCATCATCATCACGGCCTATCTGCCGATCTTCACGCTGCAACGCGTGGAGGGCCGGTTATTCAGGCCCATGGCCTGGACGGTTGCGCTGGCTCTTCTGGGCGCCATGACATTTTCGATTCTCATCGCGCCTGTGCTGGCGGCCATCTTTTTCCGTAAAGGAGTTCGGGAACGGCGCAACCTGGCGATGGACTACCTGGTGGAACGGTACCGCAGACGGCTGCGGTGGGCCGTTCGGCATCGCTGGGTGGTAGCTTGCGTCGCCCTGATTTCGCTGGCGGGCACAATCTATCTGGGCTTTGGCGGCGTGATTGGCGCGGAGTTCCTGCCCCATCTGGATGAAGGCGCCATTTGGGCGCGCGGCACTCTAGCAAACAGCACCAGTCTTTCAGAGGGTGAAAAGTTCGCCACCAACGCACGCTATGTTCTTGCATCGTTCCCGGAGGTGAAGACAGTGGTGTCGCAGGCCGGGCGTCCGGATGACGGAACCGACACGGGGGGATTCGGCAACACCGAGTATTTCGTCGACTTGAAGCATCACGACCAATGGCGGCCCGCATTTCACAAGAACAAAGAAGAACTGATCGCCGCCATGAACCGCGCGCTGGAAAAATACCCGGGGGCGATCTGGAACTTTTCGCAGCCCATCGAAGACAACGTAGGAGAAACCCTCACCGGCACCAAGGGTTCGCTGGCGCTCAAGATTTTCGGAGACGACTTGAAGACTCTGGAGCAGAAGGGCGAAGAAGTCACCGCCCTCATGTCGGGCATCGCGGGCATGCACGACGTCAAGCTCTTGCGCGATTTCGGCCAGCCCAATCTCGACTTAACCATCGATCGCCGGCAGGCGGCCCGTTTTGGAATCAACGTGGCGGACATCCAGGACGCCGTCCAAACAGCGGTGGGAGGCAGCGCGGTGAGCCAGGTACTGATTGGCGAGCAGCGGTACGACGTGGTGGTACGCTACCAACTGCCTTATCGCAACACCCGGCAGGCCATCGCGAGAGTTCGCCTGCTTTCGCCTTCGGGAGAGCGGGTGTCTCTGGCGCAGTTGACCAACGTAGAGGTCAAGGACGGCGCGTACGACATTTTCCGAGAAGGCAACGCCCGCTATGCGGCGGTTACCTTCAACGTAAGAGGCCGGGATCTGGGGACCACGGTGGAAGAGGCGATCAAGAAGATCGGTGAAAGAGTGAAATTACCGCCGGGCTATAGCATCGGTTGGTCGGGCGAATACGAGAGCGAAAAGCGGGCTGAAGCGCGGCTGGCTGTGGTGGTGCCGTTGACCGTCCTGGTGATCTTCATCATTCTCTACACCATGTTTCGCTCGTACAAATGGGCGCTACTAATTCTGTTAAACGTCGGCATGGCCCGGATCGGCGGCCTGCTGGCTCTTGTGGTCACCGGAACTTACCTCAGCGTGTCGTCGGGCGTGGGCATGTTGGCGCTGTTTGGCGTATCGGTGCAAACCGGCGTCATCATGCTGGAGTACATTAACCAGCTCCGGGCCAGAGGGCACTCGATCGAGGATTCCGCGGTGGAAGGCGCGGTGCGAAGGCTGCGGCCCATCATGATGACCATGCTGGTGGCGACGCTGGGGCTGCTGCCGGCGGCGCTATCGCACGATATCGGATCGGACTCGCAGCGGCCTTTCGCGATTGTCATCGTAGGCGGCCTGATTTCCGATTTGCTGCTGAGTATTGTTCTGCTGCCCACGTTTTATGTCTGGATCGCCCGCGACGGCGATCAACTTCCCGCACCGGAGGGTTCTTAAGGGCCTATGAACACTAAGCGGGTAATCTTCTCTATGAAAAACATCCGAGTTATTGTGGCGGCCGCGGGCGCGTTCGGCAGCTTGCTGTTGGCGGATCCGGCGTTCGCGCAGCAGGCGCCGGTCACGGTTACGCTGGATCAAGCCATCCAAATGGCGCTCCAGCACAACCACACCTTACAGGCCGCCCGGACCACCATCCAACAGAACCAGGCCGCGGAAATAACCGCCAACCTACGCCCGAATCCGACGTTCTTCACCGACTGGGAATACCTGCCGCTGTTTACCCGAGCGCAAGGCGAGAGCGTATCGGACTACCTCCAGAGCTCGACGGAGGGCGACATGGGGTTGAGCTACCTGATCGAACGGGGCCACCAGCGGGCACGGCGCCTGCAGGCAGCCAGGGACGCAACCGCGGTAACGCGCTCGCAAGTGGCTGATAACGAGCGCGGGATCGCGTTTCAAGTCGGTTCGCTGTTCATCAATGCCCAGCTTGCGCAGTCGACCCTCGAACTGGCGCGCATGGATCTGAAGAGCTTTCAAGAAACGGTCGGCATCAGCGAAGTCCAATTCAAGGACGGCGCCATGAGCGAGAACGACTACCTGAAGATTAAGCTGCAGTTGCTGCAATTTGAAACCGACGTCCAGCAGGCCTTGCTCAACAAGGCTCAGGCGCTTTCGGATCTCCGCCAACAATTGGGTTATGAGTCGGTGCCCACGACATACGATGTCGCGGGCGAATTCGAATACCGGCCGCTAGCGGTCACGCTCGAAGAATTGCAGGCGAAAGCCCTTCAGAATCGTCCGGACCTGCGCGCGGCGGTATTAGGCGTAACCGCGGCCAACAGTCAATATGCGCTGGCTAAGGCCAATGGCAAGCAGAATCCCACCATCTCGGCCAATTACTCGCACGCCAACGGCATCAGTGGCATCACCTGGTCGTTCAGTATTCCGCTGGCAATTTTCGACCGGAACCAGGGCAACATTGCGCAGACGCGAATTGCCATCCGGCAAGCGGAGGAACAACAGAAAGGGGCCAACGGGCAGGTGCTGACGGACGTGAAAGACGCGTACGAGGGCCTGCAGGAGTCCGGGAGGATAGCCCAACTCTTGAAATCCACCTATGTCGACGTGGCCCAGAGGAGCCGCGATATCAGCGAATACGCGTACCGGCGGGGGGCCCTGGCGCTTCTCGATTTCCTGGACGCCGAGCGGACCTATCGCGCGACCCAACTCGCCTACCGCCAGGCGGTGGCGGCTTACCTGGCGGCATGGGAGCAGGTTCGGCAGGCGGTGGGAACCAGGGATCTGCCTTGAACCTGTTTGCGGCCGCGTGCGTGACACCAGAATGATCTAATGATTTTATGACGAGACAAGAGATTCACGCGCGTATCGAGGAGATCGGTATCATCCCAGCGATACGCGTGTCTACGGCCGAGGACGCCCTGTTTGCCGCGGAAGCGGTCAGCGAGAGCGCCATTCCCATTGTCGAAGTGACCATGACCGTGCCGGGCGCCGTCAAGGTCATTAGCGAACTGACGCACCACCACCCCGGGGTTCTGGTGGGCGCCGGCACGTTGTATCGGGTGGACACGGCGCGCCGCTGCCTGGATGCGGGAGCGGTTTTCCTGACGACGCCGGGACTGGATCTTGAGATCGTCAACTTTGCGCTGGGGCGCGATGTAGTGGTCTTCCCGGGCGCCTTGACGCCCACCGAGGTCATGGCCGCCTGGAAGACAGGTTGCGATTTCGTGAAGGTGTTTCCGTGCTTTGCCAACGGCGGTCCCAGGTACATACAGGCTCTCAAGGGGCCTTTTTCGGAAGTCCCGCTGATTGCTTCTGGCGGTGTGACTCAAATGAACGCCATGGATTTCATTCGCGCGGGCGCGGCGGCGCTGGGCATCGGGAAGGACTTGATTCACCAGGATGCCATCCGGCGGCGCGAGCGGGGCTGGATCACGGAACTGGCGCGGCGGTACAGGAAGATGGTAGCCGAGGCGCGCAGTATCAAAAAGGAGGTCGGCTCATGACACGCAAACAGGCGGCGGTGGTATTCGGGTTGAGCGCGATGGGTACGGCGTTCCCGATGTTGGCGGCGCAAGGGACCAGGGAGACAGGGCCCAAACAATCGTTTGAAACGACCAGCACGGAGCGGGTGAACTTCCAGCCAGGCGGCACCATCAGTCTGAACAGTTCGTACGGTTATTTGACGGTGGAAGGGTGGGATGAACCGGAGGTCGAAATCACCGTGACGAAATCGACCGATCGCTTCCACGAACCCGAGCAAAAGGAGAAGGCCGAGAAGCACTTCGACGAGGTCCGCGTGGTCACCGAACGGCACTCGGATAAAGAGTTGGCGATTTCGACAGCCCTCCCCAGGCGGAATAGCCTCCTCACCTCCGTGCTTCCTTCGGGCCACATCATCGTCACCACGCCGGTGCCGCCGAACCACAAACGCGGCGTGACGGTTGAATACACGGTGCACGTGCCGCGCGATTCGCGGGTGATCGTTCATCAAGACAATGGCTATGTATGGGTGAGCGACGTGAGGGGAGACATCGAGGTGGATAGCCACACTGGCGACCTGATTGTGATGCTGCCGGATCCGGATGCGTACTGGATCGACGCGAGAACCGGAATGGGCAGTGTTTCTTCGGACCTCATGGGCCGAGGTCACAAGCGATACCTGGTTGGTTCCCACTTCGTTCACGCGGGTCAGGCTCCGTCACGGCGGATCTTTCTGCGCATGGGTCGCGGAAGCATCACCATCAAGAACGGCCCGGCGTCCGGCCCATTCTGGAAAAACTGAGGAGGCAGCTTCACGGCAAAAGGCGCGCGCAGATGGCAACATGAATGGCCTGAGCATATTCGGACTGCTGGCGGTGACGCTGATGCTGGTTTTTTACGCCTTGGAGAGGCGAAGCCGCTGGTTCATCCTGGCGTTCTCGGGCTCGTGCGTGCTGGCCTCGGTGTATGGGTTTCTGCAAGGCGCGTGGCCATTCGGGCTGGTGGAGGCTGTGTGGTCCGCGGTGGCGCTGCGGCGGTGGTGGGGAGAACGAGGTTAGGGAAACTGTGCTAAACTGAGGTCTACATTCATTGTGGGATCTCTGCCCGATACGTTTATCTCCTATTCATCGTCGCCGCTACATATCCCCAGCAATCCGTCCGAGGAATAACGCTTAGGAAATCTATGGCTTCCAACACTTTTTCACAGGGCGCCCAAGTCGAGCACCAGAAGTTCGGCCTGGGAACGGTCCTGGCCAGCAGTGAAGAGAGAATCGTGATCAAGTTCGACGATCACGGCGAGAAGAAGTTCGTCACCAATATGGTGATGGGCAGTTTGAAAAAGAGCGACCGGGAGCGCCCCGCCGAAAAGAAGGGCGCGCGCAGGAAGAAGGCCGCCGCGCCGGTTTCGCCGGTTCCGGCGTAGAGCCGCCTGTACTAGAGGAAACTTTCGTTGAACGCACGTCAAAAGAGGTTATTTGAAGAGGCCCGCAAGCGCAATCCGGACCTCAAGATGCCCACCAATACGCAGCCCGCGGATTGGACCGAAGACGACCTTGCCCTGATCAAGCAAGGGGTAGGAGACAAGAGCAGCCGGGCCGGGCAATCCGCCGCGGAGGCGGGCGATGCCAGCGGCGAAGCGCCCACGGGCGAGCAGGCCGGCGCCGTGGTCACATATTTCGAAGCCAAAGGCTTCGGATTTCTGCGGCCGGACGATGGCGGGAGAGACATCTTCTTCCACGTGTCGCGGCTGACGGAGGGCCTGGCCACGGACCTGCGGCCGGGTACCCGCGTAGCCTACGAGCTGGGCATGGACCGCACCGGGAAAATGGCGGCGAGCAGCGTCCGCATCGTTCCGGCGGCATAACCGGCTATAATAAGGGGACCGTCCCCGCGCTGTTGGCTCGCGGCGGAGTTCCGCTTTCATGTTCGACAACCTATCTGAAAAACTGCAGCGGGTTTTCAAGAGCCTGCGCGGCGAAGGAAAACTTTCGGCCGAAAACATGGAGGGCGCCTTGCGCGAAATCCGCATGGCGCTGCTGGAAGCCGACGTCCATTTCAAGGTTGTCAAACAGCTCATTGAGAACATCAAGGTAAAGGCCATGGGCGTGGAGGTCCTGACGGCCCTCTCGCCGGCCCAGCAAGTCATCAAGATCGTTCACGAGGAGCTGATCAAGATCCTCGGCAGCCACGAATCCAAACTGCGCTTCGCCAACGAGCCGCCCAGCGTATTCCTGATCGTGGGATTGCAGGGTTCGGGCAAGACCACCTCGGCCGGGAAGCTGGCGCGGTGGCTTTCGAGGAACGGGCACCGTCCCATGCTGGTATCGGTGGACGTCTACCGTCCGGCGGCCCGGGAACAGCTCAAGGTGATCGCGCGGGAGGTTGGGCAGACGCTCTACGAGGGCGCGGCGGAGGAGACGCAGCCGCTGGACCTGGCGCGGTCGGCGCGGCGCGAGAGCGCCAACACGGGGCGCGACGTGCTGCTGGTGGATACCGCCGGCCGGCTGCATATCGACGACCAGTTGATGACCGAGTTGCAGCAGCTCAAAGAGCAGCTCAATCCGGTGGAGATTCTGTTCGTGGCCGATGCGATGACCGGCCAGGACGCCGTAAAATCGGCCGATGAATTCCACAAGCGATTGGGTATCACGGGGGTGATCCTGACCAAGATGGATGGCGATGCGCGCGGCGGCGCGGCGCTCTCCATCCGCCACGTGACGGGGCAGCCGCTGAAGTTCATCGGCGTGGGCGAGAAGTTCGATGCGCTGGAGCCGTTCCACCCGGACCGCGCGGCCAACCGCATCCTGGGCATGGGCGATATGCTCTCCTTCATCGAGAAGGCGGAGGAGGCGATCGACAAGAAGCAGGCCGTGGAGATGCAGCGGAAGCTGATCGAGAACGATTTCACGCTCGAGGATTTCCGCGACCAGATGCGGCAGATCCGCAAGCTGGGGCCGCTGGAATCGCTGCTGGGCATGATGCCCAAGGTGGGGATACTCAAAGATTTGAAGGACGTGAAGGTAGACGAAAAAGAGATCAATCGGGTGGTGGCGATCATCGATTCCATGACGCCCCGGGAACGGGACAACCACATGATCGTCAACGGAAGCCGGCGCCGGCGGATCGCCAAAGGCAGCGGCACATCGGTGCAGGAAGTGAACCAGTTGTTGAAGCAGTACGCCCAGGCCAAGAAGATGATGAAGAGCTTCTCGGGCGGCTTCATGGGAAGAAAGCTCGGGAAAATGAAGTTACCGGCGGGGTTTCCCTTCGGGGACTTGCCGGGACGTTAAAGATTATTGGAGATCGGATGCTAATGATTCGCCTGGCGCGGTTTGGCGCCAAAAAGAAGCCGTTTTATCGCATAGTGGTAATCGAGAAGGAGCGCGCCCGCAACGGCCGCCACCTGGAAGTAGTGGGGCATTACAACCCGCTCACCAGCCCGCCGCAGGTGCTGTTGAAACACGACCGCCTGGAGCACTGGACCAAGAACGGGGCCCTGATGTCGGACACCGTGAAGCGGCTGGTGGAGAAGAACCCCGCCGCGGTGGCCCAGCCGGTAGCCGAGTAGGGACCGGAGAGCCCCGGGTGTCCGGACCGGGAAGAACACCGGCGACAAGATCCGCTTCGGACGTTCCGTCGCCGGCGCTACCAGGGTCCGGTTCGCGGTACCATGAGCCTAGGGAGGCGGGATGCAATGAAGCAGTTGATCGAGGACATTGCGAAAGCTCTAGTGGACATCCCCGAGGAGGTTTCCGTCCGATTGGTGGAAGGGGAGCAGGTCACCGTTTTGGAGTTGAAGGTGGCGCCCAGCGATCTGGGGAAGGTGATTGGAAAGCAGGGGCGCACGGCGCGCTCTATCCGCACCATCCTGGGAGCGGCCGGAATGAAAGTCAACCGCCGTTTCACGCTGGAAATCCTGGAGTGAGCTTGCCGCCAGACGGATGGGTCACGGTGGCCGTGCTGGGTAAATACAGGGGCAACCGGGGCGAAGTCACGGCACTGGCGTTGAGCGGCAAACCCGAACGCTACCAGGCTCTCCGGGAAGTCCATCTGTTCAGCCCGGATGAGTCCGAAGGACACGTGTGCTACCAGGTGGAATCCACGTGGTTCCATAACGGAACCTTGATTTTCAAGTTCCAGGGCGTGGAGAGCATCTCGGATGCCGAATCGCTGGCGGGAGCGGAGGTGCGCGTGCCCCTGAGCGAGCGCGCGCCACTGGAACCGGGCGAGTTCTTCCAGTCGGACCTGGTGGGCTGCGAAGTGGTGGACCGGCGCACGGGCGAATCTCTGGGGCGCGTCACGGGCTGGGAGGATGCGGGCGGCGCGGGGCTGCTGGTGGTGGAAGGCGGTTTAATGATTCCCTTCGCGCGCGCGATTTGCGTGGAGATCGATTTGGAAGCGAAACGGATCGCGGTAGAATTGCCCGACGGCTTGAAGGATTTGAACCGACCGTGATTTTTCATGTGCTGACCATCTTCCCGGAGTTTTTCGAGGGGCCGTTTGCGCATGGGGTGGTGAAGCGGGCCAGCGATGCGGGCCTGGTCGAAATCCGCATCCATAACCTGCGGGACTGGACGAAGGACCGGCACAAGACCGTGGATGACCGGCCGTTCGGCGGCGGCGAGGGCATGGTGCTCAAGCCGGAACCGGTTTTCGAGGCGGTGGAATCGATCTGGCCGGAGCGGCGGCCTCGCCAGTTGGTGGTGCTGCTTTCGGCGCAGGGCCGGCTGTTCGATCAGGACGCGGCGAACCGGCTGAGCCGGGAATCCGGGCTGTTGCTGATCTGCGGCCGCTACGAGGGCGTGGATGAGCGCGTGGCGGCGCACCTTGCGGACGAAGAGATTTCGATCGGGAATTACGTGTTGAGTGGCGGCGAGCTGGCGGCGGCGGTGGTGATCGACGCGGTAGCGCGGTTGTTGCCCGGAGTGCTGGGGAACGACAGTTCCGCGGCCTTCGAGTCGTTTCAGGATACCGGGCACGGAGAGGGCCTGCTGGATTGCCCGCACTGGACGCGGCCGGCGGACTTCCGCGGATGGAAGGCGCCGGAAGTGCTTTTGAGCGGCAACCACCAGGAGATCCGCAAGTTCCGGAAGGACTCGGCGCTGGAAAAGACGGCCCGGCTGCGGCCGGATTTGCTCACGAGCCGCGAACAAGAAAGATTAGCAACGGATGAACACGGATGAACACGGATAAAACAGAAGCAAGAAATTTTAGGATTCTTGTTATCTGTGTTCATCCGTGTTCATCCGTTGCTAAATTGGTTTTTGGGGGCCTTCCAAGCGGAGCGGCGGCTCGACAGTATAAGATAGAAGATTAAGGAAATTCTAATGCAGAACGCGTTGTTGACGAAGTTCATTCAGAAAAACAAGGGGGCGGAAATCCCCCCGTTCCGGCCCGGCGACACGATTCGGGTTCACGTGAAGATCAAGGAAGGCGACAAGGAACGGCTGCAAGCGTTTGAGGGCACCGTCATCGCCCGCAACAATACGGGTTTGGGCGAAAGCGTCACCGTGCGGAAGGTCAGCTTCGGCCAGGGGGTGGAACGCATCTTCCCGGTACATGCCAAGGTGATCGACCACATCGATGTGGTGCGCACGGGCCGGACGCGGCGCTCCAAGCTTTACTACCTGCGCAGCTTGAAAGGCAAGGCCGCCCGTCTCAAAGAGCGCGAACAGTAACGGTTCGCCCATGCGGCCGGAGGCGTTGGGTGGCAAATTCCGGTGCGAAGCGACATTCGAGCGCGAGTTGCGCGCGCGCGGATTCCACGCCATAGCGGGCGTGGATGAAGCGGGCCGCGGCGCGCTTTTCGGCCCGGTGGTGGCCGCGGCCGTGGTGCTTTCGCCCGACCGTCCGGTGCGCGGCCTCAACGATAGCAAGCTGCTGGAGCCGAAGCGCAGGGAGGTGCTGGCCGTGCGCATCCGCGAGCGGGCCGCGGCATGGGCCATCGCCGCCGTGGACGCCGCCACCATCGACCTGATCGACATCTACCAGGCCTCGCGGCTGGCGATGCGATTGGCCGTCAGCCGGCTCAGTCCGCCCCCCGATTTCCTGCTGACCGACGCCATGCCTATCGAGCTTCCCCTGCCTCAGCAGCCCCTCATCAAGGGAGATGCGCGCTGCCACGCCATCGCGGCGGCCTCCATCCTGGCGAAGGTCTACCGGGACGCTGTCATGCGCGTGTGGGACGAAGTTTTTCCGCAATACGGGCTGGCCGCGCATAAAGGCTATGCGACGCCGGAGCACTGCCAGGCCCTCCGGGAATTCGGCGTCACTCCTCTGCACCGCCGGAGCTTCGAGCCGGTGCGCGCGCTCTCTCTCTTCCCCGTCGATTACGATTCGCAGTTGGGTCTGTTCGACACGGCGGGCGCCGCATGATACCAAGCGAACAGGGCGAGGATTTCGCGGGGCCGATGCCGGCGCCCGCGCCCGAGTACCGCTGGTATCACAAGACGTCCGCGGTGGTGTTCATCACTTTCTGCCTGGAGATCGGACTGTTCCTGCTGATCTTTCCCTGGACCGATTATTGGGAGGGCAACTACTTCGCCGCCTTCGTCCCGGAGTGGCACCGGTATTGGGACAACATGTACGTGCGCGGCGCCATTAGCGGCTTGGGCGTGGTGAACCTGTATATCACATTCGTGGAGATTTTCCGGCTGCGCCGCTTCGCGAGACGTTAGTGCGCCGTCTGCTGCTGCTGGCTGAGCGACCGCGCGACCCCGCTCCAGCCTGAACTATGATGGGGTGCGTGAGGCTCCTTCCGCGCGGGTTTCGCCCCCTGGTTCTGGCGCTCTCGGCCGTGTTGCTGGTGGGATGGTTCTCGCCGGAAATATCCGATCCGGATTTCTGGTGGCACCTGAAGACCGGGCAGTACATTTTGGAGAAGCACTCGCTGCCCGTCCCCGATCCGTTCGCCTACACCACGGCCGCGGCCCGCCCGGCCTATGCCGGCGAGGAGCGCACGCGCGATTTCAACCTGACGCACGAATGGCTGGCACAAGTGCTCTTCTACCTGATCTACCGGGCGGCCGGTTTTGGGGGCGTGGTGCTGTTCCGCGCGGCGATGCTGGCGGCATTCTGCGCCCTGGCGGGCCTGCTGGCGTGGCGGCGGTGCAGCGGTTTCTATGGGGCATTGGCGGCCACGTTCGCCACCGCCGGAGTGGCATCGGGATTCGCCGTCGACCGGCCGTACCTGTTCACCTTCCTGCTGCTCGCTGCGACCATCGCAATCCTGGAAGCTCGCCGCTGGATGTGGCTGCTGCCACCGTTGTTCCTGATCTGGGCCAACTGCCACGGCGGCTTTTTCCTGGGATGGGTAGTGGTGGCAGCATACTCGATTGAAGCGCTCTTCCGGAAGTCACCCGACGCCCGCCGCCTGTGGATCGCAGGCGCGGTTGCCGTCCTGGCTTCGGGCGTGAATCCCAACGGCTTCCGTATCGCGCAGGTCCTGCTCTATTACCGCGGCAGCTACTTGACCTCGCGGCTGCTGGAATGGGCCTCGCCGCGTCTCTGGCCTCCCGGGGAATTCGCGGTGCTCCTGTTCGGCGCGGCGGCCTTGCTGCTATGGGCGCGCCGTCGCGTACGGCTGGTGGATTGGCTGCTGTTTGTGGCGTTCGCCGTGGCGGCGCTATCGGCGCAACGCAATACCTTCCTGATCGGGTTCCTGGCGCCGGTTCTGATTGCGTCTTATTTCCCGTGGAAACCGCGCCTCCCGGTTTTCGCGGAGTATGCCGCCGCGGCGTTGGTGGTGGGCGCGCTGGCCGTTGGCATCGCCCGTGGGAGTTTCTTTCAACTGCGCGCGGCCGAATGGAAATATCCCGCCGGCGCGGCCGATTTTCTGCTGGCGCAGCACGTCACCGGGCCTTTGTTCAACACCTATGAGTACGGCGGCTACCTGATCTGGCGGCTTTGGCCGCAGGAGCGAGTCTTCATCGACGGGCGCGCGCTGAGCGAATCCATCTTCATGGACTATGCCCGCATCCTCTACAATCACGATTCGACCGGCGGCAAAAGCGCCGAAGAGTTGCTCGACGGATACGGCGTCCAGGCGATGGTGATGAACAGCTTTGAATACACCAACGGGCTGGTCTACCTTTTGGCGCCGGCGCTGGCCGACCCGGCGCAGACCGATTGGAAACTGGTTTACAGCGACGCGCAGGCCCTGGTCTTCATGCGTCATCCCCCGCCCGGCGTTCCGCCGCTCGATTCGTTGCGGGTCTTGGACCACATGGAAGCGGAGTGCGATCTGCACATCGAGCGCGAGCCGCAATATCCACGCTGCGCCCGCGGTCTGGGACAGGTGTTCGAAAAAGTCGGCGATTTCACGCGCGCGCGCCGTTGGATCGGTGTGTACCTGGCGCATCCCCACGATCCGGATCTTGAAGCCGAACAGGAGTACCAGCGGCTACTGGGGTTGGGGCGGTAAGAACCGTGAACCATGCGCATGCAATTCAGCGTTAGAATTGAGGTCGAAGAAGCTTGCGCACCCGATTCTATATCGACCCCGTGACTGGCGCGCCCCATATTTATAACCATGAGGTGGTCGAGGAGGAAGTCATTGAAGTCCTGGAGAAACCCGGTGAGGATCGGGCGGGTTGCGAGGGTTCCAGGATTGCATTGGGCCAGACAACTTCTGGCAGATACCTGCGAGTCATCTATGTTCCGGACCGGGAGCCGGACAGCGTGTTCGTGATCACTTCTCACGAGATTACCGGGAAGCCTCTTGCGGCGTATCGCAGGCGCAGAAAGAAGAAACGTCAATGAGCCAGAACAAGTTTCCAGACGGGTGGGATGAGGACAAGGTACAGCGGGTCCTTGCGCACTACGGCGAACAGACCGAAGACGAGGCCTTGGCTGAGGATGAAGCCGGCATTCAGCCTTCCGAGACCGTCATGAATGTACCTCACGAACTGGTGTCCAAGGTCAGGGAGCTGATCGCGAAGCAGCATAGTTGATACGCATTTCATGGGCTACGCCCGGATCCTCTACAATCACGATGCCAGCCGCGGCAAAAGCGCCGATAAACTGCTCGATCAATACGGGTCCAGGCGATAGTGATGAACAGTTTCGAATACTGGCGACCTCAACCGCGCCCGCCGTTGGATCGGCGTGTACCTGGCGCATGCGCACGATCCCGACCCCGAGGCCGAGCAGGAGTACCAGCGGCTACTGGGGTTGGGGCGGTAGAGTATTCGATATGAGGCCACTGATCCTGGTAGTGAGTTGCCTTACCGTCGCCTATGGCCAGGCAGCGGATGCGCCGTCATTCGAAGTAGCCTCGATCAAGCCAACCTCGTTGCCTGCAACTCCCATTGACTGCAGCGGCGGGCCCGGCACCACCGACCCGGGTACGTGGAGGTGCTCCAACGTGCCCCTCGGGTTCCTGATCATCAATGCATACGGCCTCCAGCCGTATCAATTTACTCCCATGGACAGGAGCAGCCAGGACAGATTCGACATCACCGCCAAAGTGCCGGCGCGTACCACCAAAGAGCAGTTCCAACGGATGCAGCAGAATCTGCTGGTAGAACGTTTCAAGCTCAGGCTCCGCCACGAGCAGAAGGAAATGGCGATCTACGAACTGGCCGTGGGAGAGAAAGGTCCGAAGATGAAAGAGTCGGCGCCGGATGCCACGTCGGCCCCGGAAGTGCCGTGGACATTTCCGAGATTTAGTATGGGCAAAGACGGCTACCCGGCGTTTCCGGCCGGCCAGGTTGGTTTGGCCGGGATGAACGGGCACTATCGCTGGACCGGGTTCAGCCTTTCCATGCCGGAGATCGTCAAGACGTTAACGGGCCAACTGGGCCGGCCGGTAGTCGACGCCACCGGGCTCAAGGGGAAATACGACATCAATATGACTTGGGCCATCGATCTGGCTTGGGTCATGGAAAGCGCGGGCATGCGAGATCGGATCCCAGACTTACCGGATAGCGGTCCTAACGGCCCAACCCTCATACACGCAGTCCGGGATCAACTCGGTTTGCAGTTGATTTCGAAGAAAGGTCCCGGCGACATTGTGGTTGTCGAGCACGTGGAGAAGGTCCCGATCGAGAATTAGGATCGGGATCACGTTGTAAGATTAATCTTCATGCGAAAGACATTGTTCTGTCTCTTCCTGCTTACGCCTTGTCTGATCTCGCAGCCGCAGGCCCGGCCCGCCAGGACGTTCGGAACGCATTGCACCATCTGTCACGGCGGCAACGCCACAGGCACGGACCGGGCGCCTGGTGTCCTGCCCTTCGTTACTTCGCATTCCGACGCGGAACTCTCGGCTTTGGTGCGTACCGGCCGCCTCGACAAGGGCATGCCCAACTTCGATTTCAACGACTCCGAGATGAAGGTGCTGACCGGTTATCTGCGCGGCCTGGTATCCGGCTCAACCAGCGCCGCGGCGGCACCGGCGCGCGGTGGGCGTGGCGGCGGGGCCTTTCAGCCACACCCCGCGACACTGAAACTTCAGGATGGCCGCACGCTGGATGGCACACTGACCAGCTCGACCGCGTTCAGCGCCACCCTGTTGACCGCCGATGGCAAGTTCCATCTGCTGATGCGCAGCGGCGATACCTACGCGGAGCGCCCCATCGAGCCAAAACTCGACTGGCCCAGCTACGATGGCGGCTACACCGGCAACCGCTATAGCTCGCTTGATCGGATCAATTCGGCCAACGTGAAGCGCCTCGCCCCGGCCTGGATTTTTCCGGTTCCCGGCGCGCCGCGGCTGGAGGTCACGCCGGTGGTGGTGGATGGCGTCATGTACATCACCGGCCCCAACGAGGCTTATGCGCTCGACGCCACCACGGGCCGCCCCATCTGGTCGTTCCGCACGCCGCGCACGCCGGGCCTGCTCAGCGAGGCGGGTGGCGGCGCCAATCGCGGCGTGGCGCTCGCGGGGAACCGCGTGTTCATGATCACCGACAACGCGCACCTGCTGGCGCTCGACCGCACCACCGGCCACAAGCTGTGGGATGTCACGATGGGGGATACAAAGGAAGGCTACAGCGCGACGGCCGCGCCGCTGGCGATCGGCGATCTGGTGATCTCCGGCATTTCCGGGGGCGAGGAAGGGGCGCGCGGCTTCATCGATGCCTATCGCGCCGCCGACGGCCAGCGTGCCTGGCGCTTCTGGACCGTCCCGAAGCGTGGCGAAAAAGGCTCGGAGACGTGGATCGGAAACGCGATCGAACACCCTTGTGCCACCACCTGGGTCACCGGTTCCTACGACGCGGCGCTCGGG
>Ga0209039_10000293_pt1 | contig 48586 bp, 35 predicted proteins | sample BogFormECP12_OM1_FD_188238 | JGI IMG/M metagenome (GOLD analysis project Ga0209039, IMG submission 188238) | Bog forest soil microbial communities from Calvert Island, British Columbia, Canada - ECP12_OM1 (SPAdes) (version 2) | ecosystem: Environmental > Aquatic > Freshwater > Wetlands > Bog ...
GAACGCCTGCGAAGCCGCAGCCAGGAGCGGTGCGATGGGGGGCTGATCCACGTAGTTCCACTGCGGATGCTGCCCGCAGACGATGAAATAAAGCTCATCGCCGAAGAATCCGTAATGCGGATTGCAAACGAGGTGAATCAGGAAAGCAGCTATGGCGGCATAGAGAGGAATGCGTGCGCGCTGGTAGATGCTTTGCATATGAACATCCTACATGCCCACATCCCCGGTGCGAAGAGCGTAGCGTACTTCTAATCCGGAGGGAAAACTGAAGGGACCTCGAATACCGTCGCTCAGGATTGCAAGTGCGCTCAGTATTGGCGGTAGTTGAGATTGTTCCCGAGTGACGCTAGGGCAAACCTGAAGTAATCCCAAGGTAAGCGTTGCCGACCAACCGGAGTTGAGAAGTCTCAGATTCTTGGCCTTTTTTATGCGGCTATGAGCAGGTAGCTACGATCAGAGTCATATCGTCGGCCTGCCTGCCACGACTGACCTGCTGCACATCGCTGAGAATGTTGTCGAGGATTGTGCCAGCTGATTGCCGCTGATGCTCCCGAGTGGTCAGAATCAGACGTTGTTCGCCGAACTCTTCCTCTTCGTTCGGCCCCGCTTCAGTAATGCCGTCGGTATAAATCACGAGGATGTCGCCGGATGCGAGCTCGCATTCAGCCACGGTGCAGTCCCATTCCTCGAACAGTCCCAGCACGGTCGCCGTGGCCGCGAGCCGCTCAATATCCCCGTTGGCTCGCATGAGGATGGGAGGATTATGCCCGCAATTCACATAACGCAAGCGCCGGGTCCCATCGTCGTAGATTGCGAAGAACATCGTCGCATAGTGGCTGGTTTCCGTGTTCCGGTAGAAGAGGTGATTGACGGAGCGCAACAAGCGGGGCACATCCTCCAGCGCCAGCGCGTATTGGCCACGCAGATTGGCCTGCAGATTGGCCATGAGCAGCGCGGCCGACATTCCCTTTCCCGAGATGTCGGCCAGCACCAGACCGAGACGGCCCGAACCGAAATCGAGAAAGTCGTAGTAGTCACCTCCGACGGCGCGCGTCTGGATGCACTTGCCGGAACAGTCCAGCGTCTTCAGCGAAGGCGCCTGTTGTGGCAGCAGCCGGCTTTGCACCTGGCGTGCGATTTGCATTTCCTGCTCGGTGCGGCGCTCCGCTTCCATCTGCTCCGCCATCTTTTCCGCCAGCGTGATGCTGCGCATGGCGATTCCCGCCTGGCTGGCAACCGATGCCAGCAGACGTTTGTCACTGGCTGAGTACGGTTCTTCGGAAAGCATGGGACCGAGCACGGCCACTCCCTGGAGCGTTCCGCCGCCGGAGCCGCGAATGGGCACCAGGCACTCCGGATCGAGCGGAGCCAATTGTGTCCCTCGCACCTCCTCGGGGATCAACTCCAACGGCCCGTCGCGCTCGGCCAGTTCGGTGATTCCCGCCCCAGTACCAGAAAGGGTCATGGCCTCCGCCGGCGGATTGCCCGCATACCCGAATAACTCTCCGTTGTTGGCCCGCAGGTAAACGAACATGGATCGCGGATGCAGCGCCTCCCAGATGTTCTCCTGCAGAAGCAACGCCAGCCCTTCGCGGCTGCTGGTGTTGAGGGTCTTTGCCGCAAGTTCCTCCAGGATTTGCTGCGCGTCATAGGAGCTGCGAAAAAAAACGCGGTCCAGCCGCGTCCGAACCCGGCGATGGACTTGGTTTGCGCCCGAGATCATCAGCACGCCAAACGTTGCGCCAATGGAAATGGCCGCCTTCGACCCGGCGGAGAAATAACGCGAGAACGCCTGCCCGAACCATAACGTCAGGCCCACTGCGAGCACGAGGATGAGGATAAGAAACCCGCGTTCCACCATGAAGTAGCGGGCACTGCGCTTGAGCAGGACGGGAATGTCCATGACCCGATGCTTCACCACAGCGTAGGCGAAGGCGACAGGAAACAGGAGCAGCAGAATTACCTTGGCGAAACTCATCCAAAAGGAAACTTCGGCATGGAAAACTTCCTGCGCCAGCGCCATGACCACAGCGGGCGTCACTCCAACCACCGTGCCCCAGAAAATCACTTTGATCTTGCGCCGGTCGTCCACGCTCGAGGCGCTGAACCTATTCCACAACAGGGAAATGAGCCCAAGAAAAATAGACCCGTAAACCACGACTCTTCGGACATTTTGGGCGGTGCGGTCGGAAACCACCGCGAGGATAAAGGGTAATGCTGTGGAGTCCCCGTGCCGGTAACCTCCAGCGCTCAAACAGATGCCGCTTGCCAGCAGCGCCCACTTCAGCCAGGGGACCTTGCGCTCAATCGGAGAGCGCGTGGGGAAAACCGCGAAAAAGAAGTAGAACACTCCCGTGAGAATACTCCCCATCATGGTCCGATAAGCGAGCAGAAAGGCCTGGAGATGCGGCGGCGCCGCGGCAAATTCGTCTGGCATGTCCCCGGCCGTAATGAACGTCGCGAATACCAGCGCCAGCAGCCATGCATTCCGGTCCTCCACCCGCAGAAACAGGACAGCCAACCCTACGATGAGAAATAGCACCGGGTATGACCCCATGATCTGGTAAGCGATGCTGCGAGCGATGGTCTTGGTGTCGCCCACGCCTTGTCTGGCGCGAAACCGCGGCGTGATAAGCACTAGTTGCGATTGTCCCGGCCGCTGCAGCGTGAGCGTCACGGTGTCTCCGGGGTGTGCGCTTCGCCAAGTACGTGACATCAAGTCGTTCCATGCCGATGCCGAATCCGCGGTGGTTCCATTAATCGCTACGATACGGTCGTCCACTTTCAGCCCGGACTTTTCCGCCGGGCTGTTCGCGTGCACGTTGTGAATCTCTATTCCGGCGGAAGAGTACGATTCGTCAAAGCCGATTTCGACCTGCGGCATCGGCGACGGGCGGCGAACGTAGTACATCCACGCCGCGCTGTAGAAAACGGTCAACGCTGCGAAGACCGTCGCAAGGACCAGCAACACGAGCCGGTATTTACGATTTTCCGTCGTGGCTATAGCCATGTGATTAGCGGGCGACTGACGCCCTTCGGCAGTAGTATAGTTGAAGCGGCCGAGGCGGAGTGCGCGACGTTGCAGCAGCGTAGTGCGCGACCAACTGCTGTGAGTCGGGATTTCCTTATCGAGTATTGAAGTGCCTTCACTCCGAATCTATCCCGGAGAAGCAGCTACTATGACTTGCGCGCCTCAAACTCATTAGTCCAATCGGAATTGCTTGCCAGGAGCGCGCACTGCCCGAAATCACTCAGGGTAAACCTTAACCATCGTTGGCGTTATCGAAGTGGCCTGACTGAAAGACCAGAACTTACCGAACCTGTGTCGTCAGTGCGTTCTTAATCGGGCGCAACTGGCCCAGATCGGGGAAAGACAATGGCTGTGCCAAAATGAGTGGTGCTGCCGCTGTGGTTCCGTGCACTTCCTTCGCTAGCACATCCACAGCGAGCGCAGTGAGCGACGGACACACGATGGTCGCATCCAGCGACCCCTCTGAAACCCAGCGCTGACCGTGCTCTTCGAGGCCGTCACACCCGATGTATCGGACTTCGGTCGGGGTCTGGAACTTGGGTCGGCTCGCCCACTGGTCGAAAGCCTTGCGCGCACCCATTGCCATGAAGTCGTTCTGGGCGGCCACTACTTGGGGGCAGAGTTCCTGCCATGTAGGCATCCGCATCCATGAGGCTACGACTTGGAACGCAACGGACTCCTGCCAGCCGCCGTGCAGGGGCCGGACTTGAATGCGCGCGTTCTTGGTTTCAAGCATTCCCCTTTCGCGCGCTTGCACCACGGGATGGCCGGTAGGTCCCTGCAGATAAATCACCGAACCGCCGTTGGGAAGCAGCGCGTTAAGCTGCCGCCCCTGGATCCGTCCGGTTTCGGCATGGTTCGTCGTAACTGCAAACACCGGGGCACGAGTACTGGCGCGTAGTTCGGGAACATAATCGACTTCCCGGTTCAACACAATCCAGCCGATCCCGATCCGCGCTGCTTCTCGAGCAACCCGAACCATTCCTGTGCCAACCGGCTCAAGCATGATCACGTCAGGACGAGTATCCGCCGAAGAGTGGATGAGGTTGAGTAAATGGTCGCTCTGGACAATGGCGTCACCCTGAGCATATGTGATCTCGATATTGAACCCATGTTTTTGAGCTGCGATCTGGGCGGCCCGTGCCTCCGCTCGCTGGTATGCACTGTCCTCTGCGGTGAGGGATACAACGATCCTAAGTGGTGAGGAACTCATCTTGCTCCTTTCCTCAAGCTTATTTCGTAGCTTCCTGACGGCGGCCTGAGGTCAAGCATCGCAAAGCAGACTCAACTTGGCTTCATTGATCCGAAGTCAGCAGTGCGCACTATAGTTCGATGAGCGCCATCGCCTGCTGCCGGCCGTGAGTCGGGCGTGCTCGTCTGTTCGTCTTCCAGATGGGACTTCAACAGCTCCAACATAAACAGATGGTTAGGATGAGGACGACGCCAAGGCATTGCAGCCAGGAGGATGACGACCAACGCGAGCAGCGCCAATGGAAACGCTTCGGACAAAATGCGCCTCGGGTTCCAATGCTAGGCCCCGAACATTACGGGATGATTAAAGAACGGGCTTCATTTGGACCTCGGCGCTCAATCCAGCGAGGGCAAGAAGTTCCCCTGTGACGGGTAGACCACCGCGAGCCCGCAAAGCAACGCGACGGTTACAGGTTCCGAGGTCATGCTGCGGACACCCCTTTCGAGAAATCGACTCCTTTACTATTTAGCCATCCGGCTTAAACATGTGGACAATGCTGCCAGTTGGGAAGTGGTCGAGAAGCCGAGCTTATTAACACATCTATCGTTTTCGTAGGTTAAGGATTGAAGAATATTTCGACTGGCTTGTCGTTTAGAAACCGGAGGTCGATTCGCCGGACCGCGTCGTTATACTTTGGTACGAGGAAACAGACGAAAGCGCATTCTCACTGTCTCGTGTCAGGATTGGGTGCACTGATCCGTCTGCTAATCCCAGGCAAATGACTGCTACCGTGAACAGAATTGGCCCTGTGCTTTCAGCTTGGCACAACAATCGGTCCCGCATTGTAAACATCACCTGGGACGAATTGCGAACTCGTGTGACGCAGGCAGTGCGCAAACGCATTGAGTTCGCAAGGCACCGCGCCGGCTTGCCCACCAGCTTGCACACATTAGATTTGACCCGTCCCGCGCGGGGGATATTCTTTTTGTCGACTGAGGATCTGCGCGGCATCGCTCTGGCGCTGCAAGGAAATCTGGCTGGCGATGTGGACAAAATTCTGGAAGAGGCGGAAGCGATCTGTGAACATCGCTTCCGATTGCTGGGTTATGCAAACCTCGATTACGGCCCGGAGATTGACTGGCATCTCGATGCCGCACATGGCAGGAGAGCACAGCCTCTGCCTTGGTTTGGAGTTCCTTTTCTCGATTTCTCTGCCGTAGGGGATCACAAGGTGATTTGGGAGTTGAACCGCCACCAACATCTAGTCACCCTGGCAAAAGCCTGGGTTCTGACTCACGATGACAAGTATATTGCCGAACTTATGCGGCAATGGTACTCGTGGAGATCGTCAAACCCCTTTCCCATAGGCATTAACTGGGCCAGCAGTCTGGAAGTAGCTTTTCGCAGCTTGTCGTGGCTTTGGGTGCGATACCTGCTGGCTGAATGTTCAGCGGCTTCCGTCAATTTCGAGCAGGATTTGCTGCAGGGTCTGGCGCTCAACGGCAACTACATCGAACATTATCTCTCGACCTATTTCTCTCCCAACACTCATTTTCTCGGCGAGGCCGTAGGGCTTTTTTTCATTGGAACTCTTTGCCCGCAATTGCACTCCGCCGGACGGTGGCAGGCCCGCGGCTTGCGGATCGTCCTGGAACAGGCGAAACGTCAGGTGCGAACTGACGGAGTTTATTTCGAGCAGTCGCTCTACTACCACGTCTATGCGCTCGATCTTTTCTTGCATTTCCGACTTCTCGCGAAGAAAAACCACCTAGAAGTTCCAGAAAGCTTTGACGCGATCCTGAACAGGATGTTGGACGTCGTGCAGGCTCTTTCGCAGGCGGGACCTCCGGAGGGCTTTGGCGACGACGACGGCGGCCGTGTCTTCAATCCCGCCCGCAATCGCAGCGAGCACCTCACGGATCCGCTGGCACTTGGCGTTATGCTCCTGGAGCGTGATGACCTCAGACCGCAAGCATCGTTGACGGAAGAGGCGCTCTGGCTTTTTGGCGCCGAGGCGGCTTCATGTTTGTCTCAACCCTCAACACCACGGGCTTTCAAATCTGTCAGCTTTGATTCGGCCGGAATTTACGTGACGGCAAGTTCTGAGCGATGTCCTCAGCGGCTGGTGTTTGATGCAGGAACAATGGGCACTGGACGCGGCGGCCACGGCCATGCGGATGCTCTGAACGTTACGGTGTCTCTTGCTGGACGCCGATGGTTGATCGATCCGGGCACCTTCTGCTATTGCCCCGACAAGGAGCGAGATCGGTTTCGCGGTACTGCCGCGCACAACACTCTGCTGGTAGATGGTCTTGACCAAGCGGCACCGGATGGACCGTTCGCGTGGCAAGGTCTCCCCGAAGTCCGTGTGGAGTGCAGTGTGCAGGGCGACACGTTTTCCCTGTTTGCTGCAAATGACACGGGATATTTGCGACTGCCGGATCCAGTTCTGCACCGCCGGTTTGTCTTTTCTCTTCACGGATCTTTCTGGCTGGTTCGTGACGTTGTCCATGGCGCGAAGCCCCATCAGCTCCAGCTTTCGTGGCACTTTGCGCCAGACTTACAGGTCAGCCCAGGAAAAAGCTTGTTCGTGGCTTCCTTTCTCCCGGAGCACATGGCGACCAAAGGCGCACGTATGGCCCTGGTTTTTCCGGAGACTTCCGACTGGACCCATGATCTGACGGTGGGTGAGGTTTCTCCCGCTTATGGAGTTAAGCAGCCCGCCCCAGTTCTGTGGACAAATGTGTGTGCATGCCTTCCCACGGAATGCGTAACCCTGATCGTCCCCTTAGTCCGTCCCTCCGACGAACCGGGAACACTCCGTAGCTTGTCGGCCATGGGAAACAATGGAGGTTCTGGAGTTCACGGCTATGAATATGACAGTACAGAAGCTGCGCATTTCGTGTTCTTCTGTGAGGAACAGAACTGCTGGACTTTTGCTGGCTGGGAGAGCGACGCTAGATTCCTCTACTGCGCTACTCAAAATGGGGAGATAACGCACCTCATTGTTTGCGATGGCAGTTTTGCAAAGCTAAATGGAAACTCGATTTTCGCCCGCCCGTCGACAATCGCGCGATTTGAATGGCTGAAGAGGGCAAACACAATTCGCACTTTCGCCTCGGATGATGCACGCTGAATTCATTCTAAGGAGGCGTGCTTTAAGTCTGGACATCGTGAATCTGAGCACCCACTTTCCTGTCGCGCTTCATCGGAGTCGAGGAAGGTAAGCGGAAGGTTAACTGAGAACTGATCACCGATGTGTGGAATCACAGGCATTTTGGAATTCGATCGCAGCAAGCAGGTCGATCCCGATCTTTTGCGACGGATGTGTCGCGCGATGCTCCATCGAGGTCCGGATGATGAGGGGGTCTATACAGCTGGCAATATCGGCCTGGCCATGCGCCGCCTCAGCATCATCGATCTTGCGCATGGACATCAGCCGCTCAGCAACGAGGATGGGACACTTTGGATCGTATTCAACGGTGAGATTTACAATCATTCCGACCTGCGTCAGCAGCTGACGGCGCGGGGGCATATCTTTCGATCCCACAGCGATACTGAAGTTATCGTCCACCTTTACGAAGAACATGGCCGCGATTGCGTACAGCATCTACGGGGCATGTTCGCATTCGCGATTTGGGACAGCGAACAACGGCGATTGTTTGTTGCCCGCGACCGCCTGGGGATAAAACCGCTGTACTATCATCTCGCCGAGGACTCATTTGTCTTTGGCTCTGAAATCAAGGTCTTGTTCGCCCACCCCGGACTCCGCCCCGAGTTCACTCGCAGTGTTCTCCCGGAATACCTAGCCTTTGGATATTTGTCGGGGCCTGACACTTTTTACCAAGGCGTGAAAAAACTGATGCCGGGACATTGTCTTGAAGTCAATGACCGGGGAGAACTGGATGTCCAACAATACTGGGACCTCCCCATTGCGAGCGCGGAGAGCACACACGGGGAAGCCTATTACGTTAACACTTATCGGGATCTGCTTGAGGAATCGGTCAGTAGTCATCTGATGAGCGATGTTCCCCTCGGGGTCTTTCTCAGCGGCGGCCTGGATTCAAGTGCAGTTGCCGCTTTGATGACGCGCGCACGAAGGAATCCCGTCGAAACGTTTTCGGTTGGCTACGCGGAGCAGACATACAGTGAACTGCCGTACGCTCGCGAGGTCTCGCAACACCTGAACTCTATCCACCGCGAAGTCTTGGTAAGTGAGCAAGAGTTTTTCAACACGCTGCCAAAACTGATATGGCACGAGGATGAGCCCGTCGCGTGGCCTTCGAGTGTCGCTCTGTACTTTGTGGCACGCTTGGCCCAGGAGCACGTCAAAGTCGTCCTGACCGGCGAGGGCAGTGATGAAACGCTGGGCGGCTACACACGGTACGCATTCACCTTGAGAAATGCGGCCTGGGGCCGCGTGTATCAACAATTGCTTCCGGCAGCGGTCAGGCGGCGAATTCGAAGCCTGATTTCAGATTCGCAACTGATAGATTTCCACTTACGCCGGAAGTTGTCGCACAGTTTCCTGGCCCGGGACGGACAATCCTGGGAGTCCTTCTACTTCGACAATTTCTTTTCTGCATTCAGTGAGGGCGAACAAGGCAACCTTTTGCGCAATGACTTGGCGGCCGAATTTATGGCTGGCGCAAGCTACCGTCATGTTCTCAATTACTGGGAACATTCGGCGGGTGAGATGCTGCAGCGGCTCCTCTATACCGATATCAAAACGTACCTCGTCGAACTGCTGATGAAGCAGGACAATATGAGCATGGCGGCCTCCATCGAGAGCCGAGTGCCCTTCCTCGATCACAAACTGGTCGAGTTCGCTGCGCAGATTCCCCAGAATGTTCAGATAAAGGGATTCACCGGAAAAAATGTATTGAAGAAAGCGATGCGGGATTTACTGCCAGATTCGATTGTGAACCGTAAGAAACTGGGATTCCCGACTCCCTGGAGCGGGTGGCTCGCTGGCCCCCAATTGCACGTCATTCACGGTTTTCTTTCTGGAGCGCGGAGCGTCGACCGCGGTCTGTTCAAGCCCGGAGCCGTGGATCAGTTATTCACTGAGCATCAGAACCGCTATCGGGACCATGGCGATCGCATTTGGCGGCTGCTGAACCTGGAACTCTGGCACCGCATCTGCCTGGAAGGCGATGCCTGCCAGCGGCAACCCTTATCTTTATCTCTGGACTGAACCTCAATTGTGATCCCAGCAGCACGATACGCTCGGACAAGGTAAGCGGGATCGGTGGTGAACACGGTCGTCGGTGGGGCCTCCTGTTTTCTTTTCCCTTCCTAGTAGTGGCTGAATCTGACTCAAATTCAGCCACTACCTCCTTCCTAGATTCACATTCTGTTAACGAAAGGGTGATTTAATTACCGATTCAAAGTCGGGATTTGCGACCTGGACCCTAGCTTCGGGTCCTGCGCTGCGCATTCTGATTTGCATGATCGCAGTAGGCACGATCAATTAACGCAGCATCAATAGAGTTCTAGAGCAGGAAGATGCGCAAAGCCATCAATGCCATTGGGCGCAGGTTCATGTCCACGGAATCGGAGTGGAACCCGAAGGTCGCTCTGGGCCGCGCCGTCGTAGCTGTTCTTCCTGAACGCACGTTACATCTCCTGAAAAAGAACTATTACGGCTATTTGCTAAGCCATATGCCCGACAGTTGGCAGGAGAAGGATGCGTCCTTTGTCGAGCATCTGGTTTGCGCGGGCGATAGCGTAATTGATATCGGAGCGTCGATTGGGGGATACACCAGGTATCTGTCAAAGCTAGTTGGGCAGTCCGGTCACGTGTACAGCTTCGAACCAAACCCTCCAATCTACGAATACCTGTCGCATAACGTGAGAAAGCTGAAGCTCAACAATGTGAAGTTGTCTGATTTTGCTCTTTCTGACAGACAAGGTACTGCGCGCATCGTGATTCCGCGGTACCGCTGGGGTAGCGAGTGTCATTACGATGCGACGCTGGAGGCGAAGTGGGCTGGTCCAGATTGCAGGCAAGTGGATGTTATGGTCAGCACACTCGATTCCTTTTTCGCGGATTGCGAGGAAAGAGTTTCCTTCATAAAGTGCGACGTGAACTATCACGAGCTTGCATGTCTCCGTGGTGGGTTGGAAACCTTGCGCCGATCCAAACCGGCAATCATGATCGAGATTTTGCCCGATCCCGATCAAACGGGAAGTCAGGCAGCCCAAGTATTTGAGCTTTTGGGACAAAACGGATACGAACCGTATTGCTTCGATGGCCAGCGACTGCGCAAGCGGAAGCGTAGTGAATGTGTCCAAAACTACTTCTTCCTGACGCGCGAGCATACAAGTAGACTGCCCGCCGGTGTGGGCGGGCCATGATTCGCCATTGCTGTTCCGCCAAAGCCTTTGGTAAATGGGGCATCTGCCGCCACAGGTAGGGAGGAAAATGATGAGGGTGCGTTACATTCTAGTTACACTGATGCTGATCCTGACTCTGGGCTGTAGCGGAAGAAACACATTGGCCTCGAGCGTTTCCGGCGCCTACGAATTCGTTGTGACCTCCAACGTCACTGGCGGCGTAACGCTGGTAGAGGCGAACCTGGCCACCAGTGGAAGCCAGATCAGCGCAAGTGGACCGAGTCAGGTGCAGATTCTCACTCTGGAGAAGAAGACTTGGTACCTCAACGGCGTCTGTCCCGGCGCGACACCAGGACAAAATAGTATCGCTGCCAGCCTTTCCGGCAACAACATTTCCCTTACGTTCAATGAAGGTGGAAATGCATTGCCAACTCAGGGAACAGTTACGGGCGCGACAATTGAAGGCAACTATTCCATCACCGGCAGCACATGTCCAGACTTACAAGGACTGACAGGTTTTCCTCCCGGCGACGATTCGGGTGGTTTTGTCGGTAATCAAGTGCCGGCTCTCGCGGGAACCTTCTCTGGGACGTTGAATCTGCCTGACGGCACCGACGACGCAGCCCTGACGCTCACGCAAAACCCAGACCAAACCCTGACTGTCAGCGCGGTGTTAACGGGACCTGTAGACAATGGGACGTTTACCCTCACCGGATCGGCAGTCGGAAACGTGATGTTCGTTTCGGGCTCGGTCAACGGAAACACCATAGACCTATTTGGATATTTTGATCGTGCCGGCGCTTTCACCAAAATGCCCAACTCTCTTTTAGTCTTCGATTACGACACCCAGGTCGACGCTGGACTGCTGATTGGGCAATAGCCGGTTCAGGCATCTTAATACGCGAGCTATGCGAGCCTCGAAAGGGCATCCGCGCAGATTTCACTCCGGTCGCGTAGTCCGGAACTCGTTGGCGATTCATCAGAAATTCACTTAGCTATAACCATTCCGTAACATTTGCAAGGTAAAAGAGTCGTGCCCCAAGAAAGGCTCGAGTTCCAGCTGTCTACCCAATAGCCTGGAGGAATCCTGGCGGATAGGTGTGGTTTCTGCCGCGAGCAGTACCTGCTTTCGCCCGGCGCACATTGAAAACCCTTCTTGTCCCCACTGTTCATCGTGCCGCGGTTTCCTGCCTCGCCGCTAGGAGCTGATCGACATGGTGCGGCACAAGGTTCCTCGCGCTACTCTGATGACTCTGCACACTCTCGGCTTAAGGGGTCCCGGAAGTCTGCCGCCGCGCTTGGCTCGGCGGCAAGTATGTTCGCCGAGTTCTTCGATCTCGGCCAGTAAGTGTTGCAGTCGGGCTCGATACTCAGTCTCGAGCTCCAACCGGCGGCCCACACGGGCAAGTTCCGCCGATCGGCAGGATTCCAGTTGATCTCCTCGATATTAAAGAAGACCACAGAAGATACCGATTTGCGCGAGATCGCGGGAACCATCAATCAGAATCACTAATCGTGTCGGATTTCACTCGATGTCTACAATCGCCTCGGATCGCCGGGGCAAAGGAGAGAAGATGAAGCACGTTTCCAGGTGGTGGCTAGTTCTGCTCTTAACAGCAAGCTCGGTGGCGCAGACGGCAACTTCGGCAGCTCCGAGAAAGAAAGCCCCTACGTCAGAGGCGGTTGCGGCTGAATTACAGGAACTCAGGGATGACAGGGCGCTGGAACGGCAACAGATCGCGGCCCTGCAGCAGGAAGTATCAGTGCTGAAAGACGAAATGCGAAAGAGAGATGAAGCTTTGAAACAGGCGCAAGCCGAGGCTTTGGAGGCCCATGGGAAAGCGGACCAAGCTGCGTCCCAGGCCAGCCAGCAGCAGCAGACGGTCGCTGATCTGCGCACTGATGTTACCGACCTGAAACAAAACGCTACTAACACGGCGTTGACTCTCCAAGAAACACAGAAGAACCTGCTGAACAGCGTGGAGAGCCCGATGGCGATTCACTACAAGGGCATCACGGTCACACCGGGAGGGTTTCTGGCTGCAGAAACTGTGTGGCGCGGCCATGCGCTCGGAGCAGATATTAATACCCCGTTAAACTCGGTTCCGTTCGCTGGCGCGACCGCGAGCCACATGTCGGAATTCTACGGATCTGGCCGCCAGTCCCGCGTATCCATGCTCGCCGAAGGCAAGCTCGGGAGCGCTAAGCTGACGGGCTATATGGAAAGTGACTTCTTATCAGCCGGCATCACCTCGAACAACAACCAAAGCAACAGCTACACGATGCGCCAACGACAGGCGTGGGCACAGGCTGCTCTGAACAGCGGCTGGACTTTCACCGGCGGTCAGATGTGGAGCCTGGTCACCGAGACTAAACAGGGCGTAGACAATCGAAGCGAAGCACTGCCGATGACTATCGACGCCCAATATAACGTTGGATTCAGCTGGGCCAGGCAGTATGGGTTCCGTGTGGCGAAGAATTTTGGCGACCAGATATCTTGGGCCTTCTCTGTCGAGAATTCTCAGGCCACGCTCGGCGGACACGCCGCCCTTGGCCAAAACAACTTCGTCATCGGCTCTCAGGGAAATGCCAGCGGACTGTTCAATGCTACGTCCAACTATTCCTTCAATCCAGCGCCGGACTTTATCACGAAGTTCGTCTACCAGCCAGCGGGCTGGGGACATTATGAAATGTTCGGACTTGTAAGCGACTTCCGCGATCGCATTTTTCCCTGCGGCGGAACTATCACGGCGACCAATGGAGTGCTGCCCCCACCAGTTCCCTGCGGCACGGGCAATATTCCGAATGCCAGCGGGGCCTATAACAGCAGCAAAGTGGGGGGCGGTGTTGGCTTGAATATGCGCGGGACATTAGCTGGGAAGTTCGATCTGGGCTTCCATGTTCTCGCTGGTGATGGTGTTGGACGATACGGCTCCGCCGGTCTGCCCGACGTCATAGCGCGTCCGGATGGAGTGCTGGTACCGGTCCGGAATTATCAGGCATTGAGTACCATGGAGTATCATTCGAAACGTCTGGACATCTACGCCAACGTGGGACTCGAATACGAATCCCGGACGGCATATACCTTCGGCGGTAAGGGCGCGGGCTACGGCTCGACGCTTTTCAATAATTCCGGGTGCTACAGTGAAGGTCCTCCCAGTGCCACGACCATCAACGTGAACACCCCGGGTTCCACTCCCGGCACTACGGGGAGCGGCACGATACCGGTGACAGGTCCAGGAGGAGCTCCGCTGACCCCTGGATTCAACGGATCGAATCCTGCAAATTGCACCGGCGATACTCGTTCCATCGTGGAAGGGACAATTGGCTTTTGGTATCGCCTATATAGCGGTCCCAAAGGCCGGCTCCAGTGGGGACCGCAGTATTCTTACATCGACCGCAATACTTGGTGGGGGGTCGGACCCACCCCGGGAGTTGGAGGCAACCCGAACGCGAACGAGAACATGTTCTTCACGTCCTTCCGATTCTATCTGCCGTAAGTTGACCGATCCACTGGTCACGAGAGGGCGACAGCCTGTGAGCTGTCGCCCTCGATTGTGAAGAGTGGATGTTCGATCCGCTCACCAACCGCAACTTCGTTGACGCCTCGATTCAGCTTGCAACTCAGACTCGCCTTTTGCCTGACTCAAGAATTCACACGAGATTCACATGTCGCTAATCTGGGCGTAACAGCTCGCTAGCTAAACTGTCGCCGGGTTGCCTTTTTTGTTGGGGGATTACTTAACTTGAGTGCAAGAAAATCTGTCGACTGATCAGGACTGGTGAATGAAGTCATTGATCCTTGTCGTGGACGACCAACCAGAGATTTGCGAGTTCACTCGGAAATGTCTGGAAGGGGCGGGCTATGCAGTACGAACCTTCTCAGGCGCGAAGTCCGATTCTGAAAAAGAAATCAAGCCGCCATCCTTGATCATCATTGGGATGAGTTTGCATGACGGTAGCGGTCCCGCATTCCCGTGCGACTTCTTCGATACTTCTCACTCCGATAGAATTCCACGGATTGTTCTGTTTGATGGCAGTTCTGAGGAACAGCGGCTCATCGCGCTCAAGTCCGGGGCAGACGACTGCATCGCCAAGCCCTTCAGTTCTCACGAATTGGTGGCGCGGGTGCAAGCCGTGTTGCGTCGCTCCGTTTTGTCCAATCGCGTGGGGCATAGTCACACGGCCGACATAGTCATTGATAGTTGGGCTATGAGACTGTCGGTCCGAGGAATCGAAATCCCCACTACGGCGCTTGAGTTTCGGCTGCTCGAATACCTGGCTCGGCACCGTGGACAGGTATTCACGCGTGACTTTCTTCTGGATGCCGTCTGGGGAGACATGCGGTTCATCAACCCGCGGAGCGTGGATGCATGTATCCGCCGGATTCGCGAAAAGATTGAACAGGATCGCGCCAAGCCGGTGATGCTCAAAACCATTCGCGGAGTGGGGTATCGCCTGGATGCCGTCGCCGCATGGGAATCAGCACCGAATGCGGTCTGCGACTGCCCCGCGTGCAGAACGAAGGACATTGACCTGCGCTGGAATATATCCGGAAGCAGACAGCGAAGATCCTCGGCTGCGAGCTGATGCAAAGGGTTTTGAAGGTCTCGCGCTGTCGCAGACGGCTTTGCTCAACGGCCCCACACCGGCTTGCGGCCAGCAATGAAGTTAGCAAAAGCCACGAGGGCAGCCGCGTTGAGCAGTACAAAAGTGAACGCCGCGTCGGTGATCCTGCCTCGCCGATTGTGTTTGGACCTGAATCTTCCCCAGGCGCTCAAACTGTAAAAAACGAACTGTAGGACAAGGGCAACGCGGTAAATCGGTGTGGGAAGAAAAAATGACGAGAAAAGCATGGTGCACAAGGCGAACGGTACAACCAACCTGAGCAGTTTATGGCTGATGAACTCAAACCGCACAGGATTTGCGCTGCGGAGCAGCCAGGGCTGCAGCTTCAGGAGTTGGTAGATCCCGCTCAGCGTTCTCACCTTTCGTGCAAACTCTCTTCCGGTTCCCAAGTCCGCCACGTCCCAGATCCTTGCCCGCGGGTCTAACACCACCCGTGCTCCCTGGCGCACGACTTGCATCGGGATGAAAACGTCATCCAAGATTGTTTCCGGCGGAAGTGGCACCAGCATAGCGCGCCTCACCGCGTAGAGAGCCCCGGTTGCGCCTACTACCGATCCTGAGGCTGCTTCCAACTTTCGGATGGATTTCTCGATTTTCCAGTAAACTCCCATTCCTCTGTCGGCCTCCCCGAAAACAGGGTCGCCCAATGTCAATTCGCCGCTCGCGCAGCCAACAGAAGGATCCGCGAAGTTCTCGATCAGGTGCAAAACTGCATCCCTCGCGATCTTCTGCCGGACATCGGTAAAGACGACGATCTCTCCGGTTGCAGCCTTGATCGCATCGTTCAGCCCCGCCGCTTTGCCTCGGGGCTGTTGGTTCACAATGATTCGCACCCTCGGAGGGTTGACGAATTCTGACAAAATGCGGTTCGTATCGTCCGTCGAACCGTCAGAAACCACCAGAATCTCCGCATGTTCGGGCGGATATTCTATTGTTATCAGGCTTCGTAGCTTGTCTTCCAGAATCAGTCCTTCATTCCGCACCACCAGCACCATTGAAATGGAGGGAAGGTACGTTCCTAATTGCACTGGCCGTGGACGCCAGCGGCCGCGGGCCCACAGCCAGATCCAGTAACCGAGGTAGGTGTAGACAACCACCGCAACGGCGGCCCAGAACACGAATCTCATCTCACCTCCGGGACCAACGAGCCGATCTCGGCCATCCGGAATGGAAAAGCGATCCAATTTCTGCAGCCCCGGCGGCCGCGAGCTGAAACAAGGTCCTTCTGGCGCGACCGTCCGATGATGGCTCACGATCTACTGCCCATTTTCCATCGGACTTGGACGTGGTTTCCACCGCATCAGGGTAGTAGTGGTTTTCGAGGTGTGTTTCAGCGGGTATTCCATTTAGCACAACTCCCAGAAGATGTTCCTCGCGGAACCTTTCTCGCGCCTTGCGCACGATGTCAAAGGGAGTGGAATTGGAACGGACGACCATGAGCACGCCGTCGCACAGATTGGCAATCAGTCCTGAATCGGAGACGGGCATGGCCGCTGGCGAATCGATGACAATCCAGTCGAATAGCGGACCTAAGCGATCAAGCAATACCTTCAATCGGCTGTTTGAAACCAGTTCAGACTGGCCAGAGACCGGCCGGCCTGACGCGATGAAGAAAAGATTCTCCATCGGCCCCCTTTGAATGATCCCGAATTCTTCCGTTTCCCCAAGAAGATATTCTGAAAGACCGGGCGTTGCGAAGGTGCCAAGAGACTGATGCAAGCTGGGGCTGCGCAGATCCGCGTCGATCAGCAGCACTCGACAGCCCTGCTGACAGGCCATAACTTGTGCCAGATTGGCGGCAGTAAAAGATCTTCCTTCTTTAGGCAACGAACTGGTAACCAATACTTTCTTAAGCGACGTTCTTTCCCGCACCTGGTAAAGCCGTGAGCGCAACGTGCGGAACTGCTCTCGACCGGACACCTGCTCCTGAGAACCAAAGAAAAGCATGGTTTTTGTATTCGGCATCCAGTTCATCGAGGGAAATTGCGCTAGCGCCGTTTCTTCTTTGCTGAGATTCCAAGACGGATCTATCCCTGTAATCCGGCTCTTTGAAACCGGTTCGGCAGAGAGCGTTGGCGCCTCTGCCTCCAATCCGTTCCCTTTATGAGTCGACCGTGGTTGTTCGACTCCGTTCAGCACATCGTGAATACGGCTCATGAATTTCCTTTTCTAGAAGTGACTTTACCCACCATACATCATCAGCCAAAACTTAACCTCTCTTGCTTCGGTAGTACTCATCGATCCGGGAATAATCCCAAGCGGCCGCCAACACCGGCTGGTTCTTTCGTGGCCGCAGGACTCACCCAGGGGATGGAAGTCAGCATTGGCATTTCTAACGCGGCCACTACATCCCTCTCATCGCGAATCGCCTTGTCGCGCAACTCCAGCCAGAATGAGACAGCCAGAGCAAAGGCAAGACCAGCCCCAAACCCGCCAGCTGCGAATTTCCAACGGACAGGAAAGCTGGGAGAATCCGGCAGGCTCGCGTCGTCCAGCATGTGCATCTGTTCTCCCTGTGCCCGGCGTTCCAAGTCGGCTTGAATCTCAGATTCGCTTTTGTTGAGCAGGAGACTGTCATAGACTCTGTGGGCTACTTCGTTATCGCGCGTAAGCTTCTTGAATTCCTCTTCCACTTGAGGGCTGAGCGTCAGCCGACTTCGATAAGAGTCGATTGCCGTCTGCAGTCGCTTCTCCTGCTCGATACCTCGCGCGATGACGCCCTCGTTTTGGTAGATTTGCTGGCGCAATTGCCGGATCCCTGCCGGTTCCGGTTTGTTAGCCATCGTGTCGGATGCGGCATCCGGGGGATCGCTGGCACTCGTCTCCTTCTCCTTAGCTTTCAGCGCCGCAATGTCACTTTTCATTTTGATCACTTCTGGATAGTCGTCCGTGTAGCGGGTTTGCAACGCGATTAGCTGGGTCTGTAAAGCGATCAACTTTTGTTCGATAGTCTCAGAGGTCTGCAATGTCTGCGAAGATTTCCATTCCGTAATCTGCTGAGCCAGAAGAACCTCGGCATGAGCCTTATCTTGTTGAGCCCGGTTCAGCGACTGGGTGTTCGCATCCAGTTCAGAATTCAATCCACTCAAAATCCTCAGATTATTCTCCACATCGCCGGGGAGCTGGCCCAGGTAACGGCTCTCAAAAACGGCCAGCTCCTTGTCTTTGTCATCGAGATTGCTCTTGGCCTCAGCCAGCTGTCGCGAAAGGAAATCCGTGGTGCTTACTGCGACTTGTTCCCGCATCTTAAGATTATCGGCGAGCAACATGGACGTGATTTCCCGGCAAACCTGCTGCGCTTCCTGCGGATTGTCCGCTGTAAAGCTCACGTAGAAACCGTGGAAATCAGCGCCTCTCAGACCGGAGGGACCGGAGCCAGCAGGGTCGGCTTCGGTAATCGAGGTGTTACTCTGGATTTCATCCACCACGTCTTGTAGGCTTCTGCCGTTCCTGGCCAGCCCCAGATTGTTAACCAGCGGTTCTAGCCGGCTACGACTAAGCACCTGCTGCCGCAAAGTAGCAATGCGATCAATCGCGGACGTGGTGAGGATGGGCCTGACATACCCGGCTGGAATCGTCTGCTTTTCGACCTGCACCAGGGATCTGGACATGAATCGCGGCGAAAAATGAAAGGAAATCAGGAATCCAGCTGCTGCCGCCGACAGCGAAGTCACCAGTATGAGCTTGAGGCGGCGGCGGAAAATTGCCAGGTAGTCATCCAAGTCCAAATCGCGATTGGCGATCATTATTGACTCCCTCTTCTGATCACTTTGCGATGGCTCCAAAACGGTGATTCCGCTCACCCCATCCTTAGAACCTGCACGTTAACACTCGCGCAACATTCGGCCGGCGATGGTGCTTATGGCACTACGATGGTGTCCCCAGGCTTCAGCAGAATATTCTGGGACATGGCTTCACCCCGCACCACTTGCTTGTAATTGAACGGTATTTTCAGTTCTTGACCGTTTTCCGCCCGCAAAATGTAGATCTTCTTGGTGTTAGCGAACTGAGTGAACCCCGCGGTGGCTAAGGCCTGGAGCACGGTCATGTCCGCGAGCAATGACAACGGTCCGGTGTGCAAGACCTCCCCGATCACGTATATCCGATGGGAATTCGTCTGGGTGACAACCACGGTCACCCGCGGAGCCGCGACGTACTTCCTCAACTCTTGGGTGAGCAAGGCAGCCAACTGCATGGGTGTTAACCCAGCTGCGAGCACATCATTCAGCAGGGGGACCGAAATCATGCCATCGGAGCGGACCGGCACTGTGGTTGTTAGGTCGGGCTCTTTCCAGACAGCGATATGGAGAACATCGTTGGGTCCGATTTCGTAGGCTGGCCCCGCCGATGCCGACGACAGCGAGACTGTCACTTTCGGAGCGTTCGGTTCCGGAATATTCACGCCGCTCGCAGGGGGATCCGGATCTGGATCATCTTTCTGCGCCCACCCCCCCAAAGCAGTCGAAACCATCAGCACAATCGTGAGTGCTAGCCTTCCCATTACGCTTCTCCGGAATCGCGCTTCAGAATGTCGGCGGTGGAACGCTGAGGGAGCGGCATTCAGGAGCATTTTCAAGCAGCACGGATTCTCGTACCGAACTGGAATTGTAACGCTGGAGTTACAAAGCAATTGTTAAAGCTGTGCTAATTTCTGCTGCCCTCAAACCTGTGCACTTTCTTGCACACCAGACCCGTTACTTCCCAATATCACTCCACTTACGAGTTCATTTATGGGGTGATTCAGAAGCTCAGGTTGTGCGCTCGGGGGTTCTTACGTATGCTATGGTGGCTTTTTTGTTACGCGTCATGGAGTCCTTGCCGCAACTGCATACACTTTCGGGCCGCGTTGCGCGCCCCATAGCGAGATGGCGCGTGTACCGATTCACTGTTCTCGCTATTCTTGTGGCGTGGTTGTATTTTCCAATTCTCGCCCGCCTCGCTAGTCAATGGCGTGACGATCCCAACTACTCCTACGGATTCCTTGTCCCGGTTTTTTCGATCTGGGTACTCTGGCGTGAACGCTCCCGGCTTGCCATGCTTACGCCACAGCCTTCCGGTTGGGGGCTTTTCATTCTGATCTTGGCAGTAAGTACGCTCATTGTGGGCGTTTTCGGCGCGGAGCTTTTTCTTTCCCGCTTGTCGCTGCTTCTGGTCATTGCCGGCTTGGTAGTCTTCTTTGCCGGCTGGCAATGTTTTCGGATTGTCCTCTTTCCCTGGGCATTTCTACTGCTGATGATTCCAATCCCGGCCATCGTACTGACCCAGGTCACGTTTCCTCTACAGATTCTGGCCTCGAGTATGGCCACGGTGATGCTGCAATTTCTGGGCGTGCCAGTCTTGCGAGAAGGCAACATCATCAATTTGCCGGCTATGCCTCTGGAGGTGGCCGAAGCTTGTAGCGGCATCCGATCTCTTCTTTCCCTGATGACCCTGAGCATCATTTACGGTTTCTTGACGGATACTCGCGTCCACGTGCGTGTCGTACTTGCCCTGGCATCCATTCCGATTGCGGTAGCAGCCAACAGCCTGCGCATTGTCGTTACCGGGCTTCTCGCCCAATATTGGGACGCGAGCAAAGCTCAGGGCTTCTTCCATGAGTTTTCCGGCGGGCTTATTTTTCTGATCTCGCTTGCGCTGCTCACGGGTTTACACCGGCTCTTGTGGACTGCGGAGGTGCGGCGCAATGTCGCTTGATTTCAGATTCCTCATCGCCGCAACCATGCTCGCGAGCACGGCTCTGGTTATTCAAGCCCATTACCGCAACGAGGTCATACCGGCGCACCAGCCTCTGGCGTCGATCCCCCTCCAACTGGGCGCATGGCGTGGAACTGACCAGACTGTTGACAGTGAGGATCGGGAAGTTCTGGGCGACGGCGATTTTCTTAAACGCATCTATCGACGCGATTCGGGTACTCCCTCTCAGATCGAACTGTTTATTGCATATTTCCCGACGCAACGGACCGGGGACACGATTCACTCACCGCTAAACTGTTTGCCTGGTTCTGGTTGGTTTCCTCTGGAGACGAAGCGTACGACGTTTTCAGTCGCAGGTCATCAGCCATTTCAGGTGAATCGCGCTTACGTGGCCAAAGGGGACGACCGGGCGCTGGTGCTGTACTGGTATTGGGCTCACCATCGGGGAGTACCCAGCGAGTACTGGGCCAAGTTCTACCTGGTGGCTGACTCCATCCGTTTGAACCGAAGTGACGGAGCACTAATCCGTATTACAGCGCCCATGGGCCGCGGTGAAACCCCTGATGCGAGCCAACAGGCCCTGATTGACTTTAGCGGGCAACTAATGCCGCTGATTGATACATACGTACCACGCTGATAGACAGCTTTCGAACGCATAAGAGAGATACCTATGAGGCATACGATTGCGCGGTTGCAGGTTTTGGTCTTCCTAACCCTTTTCTTAGCAGGATGCTCCCGCGACCCCAACGTCCGGAAGCAGAAATATTTTGAGAGTGGGGAGCGTTATTTCACCAAGGCCCAATATGCGGCAGCATCCATTCAGTTCCGGAACGCTCTTCAGGTAGACGAGAAGTTTTCCGATGCACACTATCAACTGGCGCGCACCTACGTGAAGTTGCAAGACTGGGATAACGCCTACAGAGAACTTGCTCGCACTCTCGAACTACGGCCTGACAACTACCTGGCTCGGCTTGACTTGGCGAATCTGCTTCTAGCTGCTGGTCAACTAGAACCTGCGCAGGTACAAATCGACCAGTTGGTGACCGACCTACCTAAAGACGCGGATGTCCACCTGAAGGCGGATGTCTACTTGGCCAAAGGCAACCTGCTGGCAGCGGAGCAGCAGTTCCCGAGTGCAATCGAAGAGTTGCGAAACGCGATATTCCAGGATCCGCAGCGCGGAGACTCATATCTCAACCTGGCCCTGGTTCAGCTTAGATGGAACCAGCCCGCCGCGGCAGAGGCTAACTTCAAGAAGGCAATCGAACTTACTCCCAATTCAGTCAAACCCGCGCTCGCCCTGGGCGGTTATTACCAATCGCAGCAGCGTTTTGCCGAGGCGGAGCAGCAGTTCCTTCACGCCAGTGAGATTGATCGTCAAGACCCCGATCCGCGTATTGCGCTGGCTCGCCTCTATCTGGCCCAAGGCAAGAAGACCGAGGCGGAAGATTTTCTGCGAAAAAGCAAGGCTGATTTCCCCGGAAACTCTGTGGGGTATCGCATGCTGGGCGATTTTTATTTCGCCACCGGAGACCTCGATAAAGCAACTGCGGAATATAGCGCGCTCTATGAGGCGCATCCCAAGGATCCGCTGGTAACGAAGAACTATGTTCAGCTTCTCATTCTTAAGAATCGGCTGGATGAGGCTCGCAACCTAAACGATGCTGTACTCAAGGTCAGACCGGGCGACGTCGATGCCTTGATTGAACGGGGGCAGATCCAGCTTGCCGAAGGGCATGCGGGCGACGCGGTCGGAACCCTGCAGACTGCGATTAAGAACGATCCCAACAGTGGCCTCGCCTACTACCATCTCGGCATCGCTTTTGATCGCGTGAAGAATCCGGAGCAAGCCGAGAAAGCATGGCAGGACGCGGTTCGTCATCGCCCCGACTTAGTGGAGGCTCAGCGTGCGCTCGTCCTCGCGGCTTTGCGCAAGGGTGATATGGCTGAGTTGGAACGTCTTTCCAGCCAGATCATCAACCTCCAGCCTGACGCCCCGGATGGCTACGCCATGCGTGCTCTTTCCCATATCCGCCGCGGTCAACTGCCCCAAGCTGAAACGGATGTTAAGAAAGCCATCTCGGTCGCTCCCCAAAATGCTGCGGGTTATTTGCAAATGGGGAACTTGATGCTCGCCCGAAGAAACTTTCGCGAGGCTGAGCATGTTTACCAGCAAGCACTCGACCGCGATAATGCTTCATCGGATGCGCTGTCTGGATTGATGCACGCTTATCTGACAGAGAACCAACCAGCCAGCGCTTTCAGTGCGGCGCGGGCTCAGATCGCAAAGGTTCCGAACAATAGCGCGTTTTACGATTTGCTGGGAACTGCTCTGTTTGATCGCAAGCGGAATCAACAGGATCTGGAGGAGGCCGACGCGAGCTTAAACAAATCTGTGCAGCTCGATGAACACAATGTTGACGCATGGCTCAATTTGATCCAGGTACAAGCGGTTCGCGACTCGGTTGAGCAGGCGATGGCGACATGCCGGCAGGGGCTCGAAAAGAATCCAGATGAGCCCGGTTTCTACTTGTTAATTGGGGAACTGTACAATTCAAAACAACAGTGGGCCGAAGCGAAACAGGCGTTCCAAAAGGTGCTCGCGCTCAGCCCGAAGAATCCCGCCGCTTCCAACGATCTCGCCTTCGTCCTGTTGCAGACCGGCGGGAACCCCGATCTCGCCATGCCGTTGGCCGAGACGGCCAGGCGTGGCATGCCGGATTCACCCCAGGCAGCCGACACTATGGGATGGGTCCTGTACCAGAAAGGGGCCTACAGTTCGGCCATCGACCAGTTCCAGGAGGCACTGAAACTGGCAGAAAAGGCAAAATCCCCGGACAATCCAACTGTGCACTATCATTTGGGAATGGCTTACGAAAGGGTAGGACAACCAGCCTTAGCCCGCCAGCATTTGCAGCGAGTACTCAAGATCAATCCGGATTACTCTCGTGCTGAAGATGTGAAAAAGCTGCTGTCGCAACTGCACGGTTAATTGACATTGCTGAGGAGTGACCGTCCCTAAGAAGCGGCAAGAGCGCGCTCTCGGGGCTTTTCCGCCGGCCTTGTGCAGAAGTCTGGACCTTTCTCCCGATTCACGCATTCACGAGAATAAAGTCCGATTTTTCCACTCTCTTGCGGAAAGCTCCCGAAAAATTAACGCAGTATTCATTCTGTGGTCATAAGTATGTCACGCGGAACGCTTACATTGTTCCGCGAGTAGAGTTGTAGACGCTGAGCGGATTGAGTTTGATGGAGGCGGATCAGATGAAACTCGTGAGGGCATTGTTGCTGGCGTTCTTAGCGGTTTGTGCCATTTGTGCGCCCTTGTCGGCGCAGGTGGTCTTCACCAACAGTGACGGCATGTTCTCGTCAACTGGACCAACCGGAGCCCTCACCTTGGCGAATTCCGAGTTGACTCAGGTCCAAGGGCTAACCACATACGGCATCCCCGATACCACAGCAAACCAGGGTACGGTTAACTTTACCACCGGTTCCTTGTCGACCGGCAGCATAAACGGATCAAGTGCTATTTTTGCCGCGGGCGGGACCTTCACGATTAAGTACGAAAACGGCACTATCTTCACAGGAAGCTTCGGATCTGGTGCGACCTGGACCAAGATCGGCGGTCTGTATTACTTTGTCGGCAGTGTGAACGGCACGCTCTCAGTCCCAGGCTATAACCCTGTGACCGTAATGGGGGCGTCGATTCAGCTTACAGCAGGTACCGTAACCTGCGGTAGTAACGGATGCAGCTCCGCGGACGGTGGTGGTTCGACCTCCTTCAGCTTGCCTGCCGCAGGTCTGTCACCGGTCCCCGAGCCAGGAACGTTGACGCTGCTGGGCAGCGGCTTGGTGAGTTTAGGGGTGTTTGCCCGCCGTCGAATGAAGCGTGCTTCCAAATAAAGGGCGCGGTTAGCAGCGACTGGCTAAGGTTTTGTGATCGGATGTGCGTTGAGGCGAGGTCCGAGTTGCGGAGTTCGCTCGCTTTTTTGGCTTAATGCATCACCCTTCAGACTGACGTGCCGCTCTGGAACTTTTGCTTTGGTCCAGACCAGAGTTCTGCATAAAACCGGCGGGGAAACGAGCCAGACAAGAACGTGGGGGACTAGAGGAATGCCCCCGGGATAACTGCTGACATTTGCGCGCACAACGCGAGGCCGCAATTCAGAATACATCTAGCGAGTGAATCGAACGATACCGCTGTTCCACAGTACGGTGAGATCTTCCTCCAGGACGCGGAAACCTGCGGTCGTTACCATCTCTCTCATTCGATCCGGAGTGTTCTCGGTGAAAGTGGCATTGAGTTGGGCTCCCACCTTGGTCTTGTCTGAATAGGTGAGAACTACGTTTCCGCCGGGCCTGAGAATAGAGTGGATGCTCTTCAGGTAGGCCCGGATGAGATGAAGTTCGAGATGGACGAAGCAAGCAATGCTTATCACGTAGTCGACAGAAGCTTCGGGAACGCCTGGAAACTCCGTGCCATTGTTGACGATGAACCGCATGTTGGGTCGGTTGCAACGTCTTCGCAGTTCGTTTAGCAGTTCGGCGTGGTAATCGACGACGTAGAGCCTGCTAAAACCAATTAAGTACCGTGTCCAACGTCCTCCTCCCGGTCCGATCTCCAGAGCGACCTGATCCGGTTTCACATACGGGAGAACATATCGATCTCGCATGTATACCTGTGGCCCGGAATTCTCTGGATCTCCCCACTGCAGCCCGTAGAACTTTGTGGGCGACACCACTTCCCGAACCGCTCGGCGAACCCGGCGCACGAGACTGTTCTCTTGCTTGTAGGCGCGCAGCATTTCGAGATGAAGCTGCGTATCAAGGTCAGGCATACTTGTTCCTTTTGGTGGAGCTGGACATTCTAGGAACGGCCAAGCGGTAACGGTTAAGGTGCCACTTAAGGCAAGAAGCTTACCCGGCGCAAATTGAGCCCTCGCAGGCCGCTATCTTCTGAGTCAAACAAGCGAAATCCTAATCGCAACTCGCTGAGAATGTCCACACTCCTGCAGGCTTGCAGTCGTCTTTTAACACAGCATTAACAATGCCGTCACATTTGTCAGCTAGCCTCTCTCTAAGTGGAATGTCGAGCGCTGATTTGAGGCCGATGAGGCTCTGAGAAGGGGTAACCCCCATTCGCCGCAGAAAAGCCTGTCTACCGTTCTAGAATGCGCGCGGAAGGGCATTCTGGACCAACTGCTAATCAGCGATTGTTGCATTGGCGAGTTACCTTCTGAAAGATTAGGACGTTGCCGAATTCGACGGCGCCAATCTAGAATCAGCTGAAGTTAGGTGACAAGAATTTCCCGCCAGTAACTCTCGATGCGGACTAGTTGATTCACCTTCTTGATTTCCTAACCGTCTTGCTGCGCTATTGGAGGAATGGAATGCGACGTGAACTGGTATTTCTTCTATTTGGACCTCTATTCGGAACCTTGGTCTGGGCTCAGGGGGAGAAGTCATCTGTTGAGACCGAGCAAACTACGCAGACTCTTGCCGGCGGGGAAATGAAAACCAGCGCTGATTCGCCAATTGCACCAGACGCGGCTGTAATCAGCATCAGCGGTCTATGTAGCGACTCTACTGATGGGAAGACTACACCCTCCGACTGCAAAACCGTGATCACCCGTGCCCAGTTTGAGGAGTTGATCCAGTTCGTCCAGCCCAACCTGTCGCAACCCCAGCGAAAGGCGTTCGCATCAAGCTATGCCGAAACCTTAATTCTCGCAGAACACGCAAAGAGTATGAACCTGGATAGTGGCCCACGATTTGACACTTTGATGAAACTGCAACGCGCAGGCTTGATGCGGTACCTTTTGGAACGGACTCTGCAGCAGAAAGCTGAGCAAATCCCTGACAGGGATATCGAAAACTACTACCACGAACATAGCGCTGATTTCGAGGAAATAGAGTTTGAGCGAGTGTACGTTCCGATTGTTCGGCAGATTTCCACCGCAGCCCTGAGTCCGGACGAAGCTCAAGAACGCCGGCGAGAGTCCATGCTCGCCATGAAGAAGACAGCGGAAGACCTGCGTACTCGTGCCTCGGCGGGGGCAGATTTTTCTCAGTTACAGGCAGACGCATACAAGGCTGCCGGATTCGCGCCGGCGGGAAATCAGCCCAAAGTTGAAATGGAGAAACGACGACGACGCAGCCTCGCTCCCGCAGAGGTTCGTCTCCTGGATCTCAAGCCTGGCGAGATTTCCCAGGTAGTTGATGAGTCGAATGGCCATTACATTTACAAAATAGGAGCAAGGCACATGTTGCCGCTGGAAGAGGTACGGGCCGAGATTTACAAGAAGCTGCGAGTCGAGAGGTTGCAGCAGTATCAGCAAGAGGCGCACCAATCTGCCACAGCCACATTAAACGACGAGTATTTCAAGATTACGACGAGCGCAGTTCCACAGAACGGCGGCGAGGAACCTTGATACTTTGCCGAAAAAGCGCAGACGGGGAGCAAGAGGGCGGACGTCAACGGTCTTATGCAACTCAACCTGAATTGACTGTTGCAGGTGATCTGCGGCGGTTCCAACCGAGTAAAATCGTCCCCGGACACACTCAAAAGACCCGTCCTCTAGAGCAAGTCTGCTTCCGCTGGCCTCCGAGCAGCAAGCAATGATCGTAGCCTCCCCTGGTAATATTCGGCTCCATCGACATACTTCGCGAAGGAGAGAAGGTCTACCTTGCCGCTGATTCCAATGCGGGGCAGTTGGTACACATTGGATTTTTTCCCGGCCAAACCGAAGCGGGCCAGCACCGCGCTGGTGTATCCTGCCTTCCTAATCTGACTAAGCTGACTCGCCCGGTAGTCCGACGGTTTCCCATTGGGGAAGCAGAAGCATTCCGCCTTCCTACCCAGGCCCTCTTCAATCTGTGCTCGCGATGTGATCAATTCCCACCAGCATTCTTCATCTGTCAGGCTGGCAAGAATTGGATGGGTGACGGTGTGCGATCCAATTTCGACTAACCCCGAATCGGCCATTTCACGGAGCTCGGACCACGAACATGGCGCATACTTGGACGGGGGCTCTTTCGGAATTGAGACCTTCATCGCCGCTGCAACGGCGCTGATGCGCTCATTGCGAACCTCCGGCCGCAAGCAATTCAGCTTCTGAAAAAAATGGTCAATTCTGTTCGGAGCAAGATCTTCCGATCGGAGCGGTTGCTCGGCCAACCACAATACCTTGTCCGTCCACACCCAATCCTCCCGCCGAATAAATGAACTGACGACAAAAAACGTCGCAGGCATCTGGAATTCTTTAAGCAGAGGGAAGAGCAATTCATAGAAGTTGCGCCGTCCATCGTCGACGGTCAGCGCTACGGTATGCTTCTGCAGCGGAACGCGTGATCTCAGTTGCTCAACCAGGCGGGTGAGGGGAATGACATGAAAATTGCGTCGCAGATACTCAAGCTGGCCCCGGGCTGCAACCGCGCCGACCTCATCATCGTTCGTGTCAGCGGCGCCCGAAAAATTGTGATACATCAGAATCCGCGCCATGTTGGCAGACATGCTTCGGGCAAGCGCGAACATGCCGCAGCCCTTGAGCACCCAAAGGCCGAATTTCTTCATAGGCACTTTATCGCCACCATGATCAACCCATGAGGAACTCAAGAAGCCTAGCAGAATCCCAAAACCTGCGCCGAAGTTTAGCGCTAGCATATTGATGCTGCGGTTCCGTTCCCAGACGTAGATCCAGCACCCGTATAATGCGAACTGGTGGCGGGATGCGCTCATGTGGAGGAATCGGCCCGCGCTTGGAACACCTAACAGTTTTGTGGGCGCCCTTCTAACCTGACAACAGCCGTGTCAGGAAAGGGCACTTTTGAAAATGGCAGACGAGGAAGAACAGAGTAAAGAAGCGTTTGCGAGCCTTCAGCAGCCGCAATCGGAGTTTCGAGAGCGCTGGGCAAGACGTCTGAAGACTGCGGGCAGGAAACTGTTGCCCGAAGTTCTCACGGCAGAGGTGCGGCGTTATCAAGATTGCGAACGCAGAGAACGATTTCTTTATCTGAGAATCCGTTTGTTGAGCAGTATCGGATTTGCAAATCCAAAACACGCCCGTCCGCCAAGAACAGCTCGTTCCTTCCTGTTTGTGTGTTTTGGAAACATAATGCGTAGCCCTATGTGCGAAGCCCTCATGAACCGCGCCTTATCCCACTTGACAAGTCGGCAATTCACCGTCACTTCAGCTGGACTCAATGCGGTTGCCGGGACAGCAGCCCATCCGTGGGCGGTCAAGGCGGCTCAGGAACTGGGCATTTCCCTGGAAAACCATCGTGCCAGATTACTGAATGCGGAAATGGTGAACCAGGCAGACGCGATCTTCGCGATGGACTATCAAAATCAGGCGCAGCTTCTATCGCGATACACTCAAGCGAAAAACAAGGTTTTCATGCTCGGCGCTTACGCCGGCGAGGGCACCCATGTTTCAGAGATTCGTGATCCTTATCATGGGGGCGAAGAAGCAACCCGCAGCTGCTACAAAATACTCGGCACTTGCATCCAGAATCTCGTATGCAGCCTCTCCGATTCACAGGTCGTCAATATCGTTCAAGGGACAGACGACGACTCTCAATAATCCTGCCAATGTTTCGATAAGTGTGCAGCTTGTGTTGAAAACGACGTTTTCCCTCCATCGTCAGCACCCATCTGGCAAAGCTCGTCAACATCTCGCGGTAGAGCCAGCGGGGAGCGCCGAACCAAGAAACGCCCTCTTTGGTAACGCCAGCCATCCTGGTCAGCGAAACCCCGTTGTAGTAGTACCAGGACAGAAAGTAACTCTTTGTCGTTCGGTTCGGATCCACCGGGTGATAGATGATTGCGCTGGGGCAATAGATGATCTTCTCACCTCCTTGGATCAGCCTTTCACCGAATTCGGTATCGTCACAGGTGATGGTGTGACGGCTACCGTTCACGCCCAGATCGAGCCGAAAGAGTCCATATTCTTTGAAAACGTCTTTTCGGAAAGCTGAGTTCGCCCCCAATGGCGGAACCCGGATTTCTTTGATCTCATCCCCCAGATCGAAATTGGTCACGGCAAACTGGCCTTCCATTTCCAGCCAATGTGGTTTGGGATGATTCCATTGGGGCACCACCCTGCCCGCGACAGCTGCGCAGTCGAACTCGTCAAAAGTTCGCTTTAACCTGGAAAGCCAGTCACAGTGCAGAAAAACATCATCATCCGTGAACGCGATAATCTCGCCCTTTGCTTCCGCAATCCCAGCATTTAGAGCGGCTGATCTCCCTTGCCGTTTCTCAAAAACATACTGCACGGGAAAAGTCACCGTTGCCGCAAACTTCTCGATCACCTCACGCGTGGAGTCCGTGGAATTGTTGTCCACCACAAGAAGCTCCCAACTCAAGTCCGCTGGGACAACCAGACTCGGGAAGCCCTCCAACGTGACCTGCAAACTGCTGGCACGGTTGTAAGTCCCCAGGACGACGCTAATGTCCATACGATTCAAGTCTTTTCACTCCAGCGGCACCTATTGTAAGCAATACAATAACGCCCTCTCGTGAATCGGAAAAATTCATCAAACATTCATCTTTAACCCCAGGGGACGCTCCGATGTGGCTGATATAATCCGCCTTTCCCTCAGTAAGCCGCACTTTGAAATGGTTTCGGCGGTGCTCGGCTTTGTCTCTGCCGTGAGAATACTACGCACTCGAATTTGGGGAGGCTTCTCGCCTTGCAGTCAGGTCAAACGACTGAGCCAACGGGAGTAGCGATACCCCATCATCGCTACACAGGGGACGTCAAGCCCGTGGAGGAAGGTGGGCATTCGCGTGGCAAGAAGGCGGTTCTAAGTGGAGCTTTTTTTTGGCTCACCGCTTTCTATTTCGTTTATTGTGGTCGGCCTGCCGATCTCATTCCTGCTTTGGGTATTGTTCCACTGGCAAAGATTGCAGGGGCCCTCGCGACTTTGAGCCTCTTGTTGAGCATCGGGAGAACTCCGCGCCGGCTTAAGGACCTTCCGAAAGAAGGCCTCTACCTGCTGCTGTTGATCGTTCTCATGTTTGTTTCCGCCCTGCTTTCTCCAGTATGGAGGGGTGGTGCTTTTTTCATCACCCTGGAATTTTCAAAAGTAGTTGTCGTTTGGGTTCTAACGTTTTTGCTGGTTACAACTCTAGGAAGACTGCGAAAGATTATCTTCCTTCAAGCCGGATCGGTGGCTCTGATTTCAATTATGGCTATCGCCAAGGGCCGTTCTGTGCCGCGCTTAGAGGGAGTTATTGGAGGGTTCTACTCCAACCCGAATGACATGGCGTTCGCGATCGTGCTGTGTATACCTTTCTGTTTGGCTTTCCTCCTGAGTGCCCGAGGCCTGCTGCGCAAGGCACTCTGGTCTCTGGGCATTGTGGCGATGGCCACAGCCCTGATGCTAACGGCGTCGCGAGCGGGCTTCATTGACCTGGTAATAGCCGGAACGGTACTCCTCTGGCAATTTGGCGTTAAGGGCAAACGGCCCTTCTTGATTGTGGGAGCGGTTTTTCTCCTGGCTGTTTTGTTCGTCGTCTCCGGTAAGGAACTTGCCCTGCGCTTCAGTGGCATTTTCAATAGCGGGAATACGGAGGAGCAGGATACAGCCCACCAATCGTACGAGGAACGAAGAATCCTTATGGACAAGGCTGTGGACGCCATCGTTCACTACCCGATACTAGGCGTGGGGGCTGGGGATTTTGTTGTTTACTCTGGAATGTGGACGGATGTGCACGCGTCGTACTTACAAATCGCCGCGGACGGAGGCATTCCGATCCTGATGCTGTATCTGCTCTTTTTTGCTCGAGGCTTCGCGAACCTGAGAGTTTTGGGCAAAACAAGGGACCTTGACGATGAGACGGTTCTATTTGTGGGTGCCCTGAAGAGTTCCCTTGTTGGCTTTGTTGTGGGAGCTTGTTTTGCGCCGGAAGCATACCAGTATTTTCCTTATTTCACCGTCTGCTACACGTCTGTTTTATTTGCAATAGTCAGGGAGCGGGAGCCCTCGCGAGCCGCAGCGACAAGATTGTCGATCTCACCTCTGCGCAATGCCGCACGAGCTTACTGAGTTATGGGAACTCCAGCGCAATCGTGCCTGCCTGCCGACTTACTGGCCATACTCCGCTGCTCCGCTTGCCGTTCTACCATGGAGCGGCGAGGGAACGATTTCTACTGTTCCTCTTGCGAAAAACAATTCCCCTCCGTGCGCGGCGTCCTGCGCTTCGTGGATACGAGTAATTACGCCGACAGCTTCGGCTACCAGTGGCAAGAGTTTTCAACAACGCAGCTGCTGCCTGATTTTGCCGAATGGAATTTCCTCAGGAAGACGGGCCTCCGTGTCGAGGACTTGAGAGGCAAACTCGTCCTGGACGTAGGCTGCGGCATGGGCAGATTTGCCGAGGTAGCAACGCGATGGGGCGCAAGAGTTATCGGCGTCGACCTCAGTGCTGCTGCGGAAGTGGCGGTTCGCAACCTGGAGGGCAGGGGCTTTATAGCTTTCCAAGCTGACGTTTTGGCTCTTCCATTTGCGCCGGAGACCTTCGACTGTATTTACAGTATCGGAGTGCTGCACCACACTCCCAATTGTGAAAAAGCCTTCAAGAACCTTCCGCAATACCTCAAGCCAGGTGGGAGCATCGCGATATGGCTCTACAGCGGTTATAACAACTGGTATCGCTTCAGCGATCAGTGGCGGAAGATCACTCATCGCATCCCCGTCGGCACGCTGCACAGTTTCTTTCGGGTGGCGGTTCCATGCCTGTACTGGCTGGACCGCGGTCTTCGTGCCGTACCGCTAGTTGGACGTCCGCTAGCAGGGATCATTCATCACATTGTTCCGGTAAGCCGGAATCGCAACCCAAGGATTAGAGTACTTGACACTTTGGATTGGTATTCTCCGAAGTATCAGTCGAAGCATACGTATGAGCAGGTCTTTCGATGGTTTGAAAGCTGCGGCCTTGAAGCTTTGACTGTCGCAGACATTTCGATCGGCGTGAAAGGCCGAAAACCTCTTGCGCGCACGGAATCGTTGCCCGGAGAGTCTGACGCGCATAATACGAGTGCCGGTTTGAAGCAGGAGGCTGTGCATCGGCCGGTCGTAGCGCCCGCCGGACTCCCCAGAAGATTGCCGTTCCGGAAAAAAATAACTCGAACCATGCGCTGGTTGCCTTCGTACGCCTGGCAGAGAGTCGCACGTCACAGGCCACGCGGCAATGTTCATCTGATGATCATGCTGGCCGACCATTTTGAGCCGGCCATCGTCCCGCAGGACGGCTCTGCCCGGGTGCCCTATTATGAGCAGGAATCTCGCGTTGACCGTTGGTGCCGGGAGTATCCACGTACCTTCAGTTCCTGGCGTGATCACGATGATCGGCCACTAGTGCACACCTATTTCTATCCTGCCGAGCAATATGACAAGAGATTGCTTCAGCAGCTGAGCGATCACTGCCAGGCTGGCTGGGGCGAAATTGAAACCCATTTACATCACGGAACAAACGGGCCTGACACTGAGGAGAACACCCGCCGTCAGCTTGTGGAATTTCGAGATACCCTGGCCTTCGAACATGGCGGTCTCTCTTATTTGGACGGCCTGGGCCCTCCTCGTTACGCCTTCGTTCACGGCAACTTTGCACTGGCGAACTCGGCACACGGAATCGCCTGTGGGGTTGATTCCGAAATGCAGGTGCTGTCGGACACCGGTTGCTACGCGGATTTCACATTGCCGCCCGGGCCGTTTTATCCGACCCACATTGCAAAAATCAATTCACTCTATGAGTGCACGCTGCCGCTTAGCCGGTGGGCGGCACATCGGAGCGGCCGCGACCTCAAGAGTGGAAGAGCTCCGAAAGTTTTCCCCTTGATGATCGAGGGTCCGTTGATGTTGAGCCTTGCCCGCCCGGGAGGTCGCCTGATCAGCGTTGAGAACGGGGCTCTCACATACAATAATCCGCCCAGCATGCATCGTCTCAACCTGTGGAGGCGGGCGGCAATCGCCGTCAAAGGAAGGCCAGATTGGGTGTTTATCAAGTTGCAGTGTCACGGGATGGATCCGCGGGACAAGGAAGTCATGCTGGGAGCGCCGATGCGGCAGTTTCTCAGCGATCTCATCGGAGGCGCAGAGCAAAGATCTGAGACCCTGCACTTCGTGTCGGCCCGTGAGATGGTCAACATCATTTTGGCCGCAACCGATGGGCGCGATGGCAATCCCGGTGAATACCGTGACTACCGGCTCAGACGAGTGAGGGCTGCTTTGTCCCAAGCTCCTCCGGCGCAATCTACTTTGTTCGACACCGCGAATCTGGTTCCGAAAAGCTGACCAATATGTGCGGAATCGCAGGAATCATCGGTGCACGCGATGACAGCCGGATTGACTCGGCCATCATTCACCGAATGTGCCAGACGATCGTTCACCGCGGGCCCGATGACGAAGGAGCGTTCGTCAAAGATGGAACCGGTCTCGGCATGCGGCGGCTGAGCATCATTGATTTGGCTGGCGGACACCAACCGGTGTTCAACGAAGACCGGACGGCATGGGTGGTGTTCAACGGGGAAATATATAACTTTCGCGAACTGCGGCGAGAGCTCGAAGCCCAGGGACACCGCTTCCATACCCACACAGACACGGAGGTGATTGTTCACCTCTACGAGGAACTTGGCGCAGATTGTGTCCGCAAGCTGCGCGGAATGTTCGCCTTCGCCTTGTTCGATGAGCGGCGCCGTCGCCTGTTGCTGGCTCGCGATCGTTTGGGCAAGAAGCCGCTGCACTACGCATTGGCAGGTGAGCGGCTTTTATTTGGCTCGGAAATAAAGGCAATTCTGGCGGCAGCTCCTGAACTGTCAGCGGTCGATTCTCAGGCACTGCTGCAGTATTTTTATTTCGGCTACATTCCTGATCCTGCTACGGCATTCCTATCGATTCGAAAACTACCTCCCGGCTATCTACTCGAATTCGAAGGTGGCGAGGTCCGGATTCGTCAATATTGGGACTTGCCCCAGTACGGCACATACTCCCCGGCTTCGGAGGAGGAATGCCTCGATGTGCTTGAGGAGAAGCTGGTCGAGGCCGTGCGCATGCGACTTATCGCTGACGTGCCCCTCGGCGCACTTCTGAGCGGCGGCACGGATTCCTCCACGATTGTGGCGTTGATGGCTCGTGCCAGCCCGACTCCAGTCAAGACTTTCACGATTGGATTTCAGCAGGCAGACTTTAATGAGGCTCCGTACGCGCGCAGGGTTGCCGAACGCTTCGGTACTGAGCACCATGAGTTGATTTTGGAACCCAACGTAGTAGAGACGGTTGAGACGCTCGCGCGTTCCTTGGAAGAGCCGTTTGGAGACTCTTCCATGCTGCCAACGTACTACGTCTGCTCTCTGGCCCGTAGATATGTCACGGTGGTGCTCTCCGGAGACGGAGGCGACGAAGCATTTGGCGGCTATGACCGCTATCGCATACATCTGCAGAACCGGTCTCGATTCCGGACTCCAGAATGGGCCGGGCAATGGTATCGCGAGCAGGTCTATCCTCGTCTTCCGTATGGCCTGCCCGGGCGCAATGTCGCCTACAGCATCTCGCTGCCCTGGCCTGATCGCTACATGGAGGCCGTATCCCTGGTGCCCTATCAGAGGAATTTCGGAGTTCTTTCCCATGACTTTGTATCAGCGCTGCAAGGCGATGCTGATCCTCTAAACATATTTCGCAGATATTTAAGTGACGCTCCGGCGAGTGATCCACTGGGCCATATCCTTTATCTCGATACCAAGACTTATCTGCCTGGAGACATCCTGACCAAAGTCGATCGGATGAGCATGGCCGTGTCTTTAGAAGCACGCGTACCCATGCTTGATCATGTTTTCCTGGAGTGGGTCACCTCGCTGACTCCAGAATGGAAGATGGGCAAACGGGGCCAGAAATATATCCTGACAAGACTGGCGGAGCGGTTGGGAGTGCCCCGCGACGTGTTGCACCGGCCCAAGAAAGGGTTCGCCTTGCCACTAGTTCACTGGATGCGACACCAACTCAAGGACTTGGTCCTCACAACCCTGCTGGAGCCCGCCACAATCCAGCGAGGATACTTTAACGAGCACGGCATCCGTCATCTGCTCCGCGAATTTTTCAGTGGCCGCACAGATGACTATCTGCCAATTTGGCGGCTCATGATGTTCGAACTGTGGCAGCGCCATTTTCTGCAACAGCTGAAGGGACAAGACGTGACAGAGCAGCAGACAAATCTGGCCGGTCTGCGTCCAGGGATTGCATGATTGGAGAAATAACAGACAGCGCAGCAAGCCTGACGGGAGCAGACAAAGCAATGCCGCTTCCAGGCGTCTTCCTGATGAGTAACAGCTTCGAGACGGGTGGAAGCGAACGCCAGTTTGCCGCATTGGCCAGGTCTCTGGATGCCAGTCTGTTTCGGGTTCACCTCGGCTGCATAGCCAGGCGTGGCGATTTCCTGGATAGTCTGGGAAATGTAGAAGAGTTCCCGCTCGGCGGTAACTTGTACGGCTGGCAATCGCTGTGTACACGCATCCGGTTAGCCAGATACTTGCGCCGCTCGCACATCTCAATTGCTCATGCTTTCGATTTCTACACAAACCTCACATTGATTCCTGCGGCCCGGATCGCACGAGTGCCTGTCGTAATCGGCAGCCAACGGCAATTGGGCGATCTTCTTACCCCCGCCAAGTCTCGCGCCCAACTGACAATGCTTGCCTGGTGCGACAGCGTAGTCTGCAACTCACGTGCCGCAGCGGACCGGCTGATTTCCGGGGGCATCCCGGAAAGACGAGTTGCAATAATTCATAATGGTCTTCCTCCCTCGAGCTTTGTCTCGACTGCGCCCGCCTTGCCGAAGCGCCCCGGGCTCTTGCGCGTGGGTATGATCGCGCGAATGAACACGCCATCCAAGAATCATCAGCTTTTCCTCCGTGCGGCCGCCTGGCTGCTCGGCCGACTTCCTGAGTTGGAGTTCGTCCTGGTTGGAGATGGCCCTTTGCGACCGCAGTTTGAACGTGAGGCCACAGCTTTGGGAATTCGTGACCATGTGCACTTTCTTGGAGATCGCCGCGACGTACCTTCCATTCTCGCTTCGATTGATATTTCTGTCCTGCCTACTGCTTCAGAAAGCTTGTCGAATGTCATCATCGAGTCCATGGCCGCCGGAGTTCCGGTCGTCGCCAGCCGCGCAGGGGGAAATCCGGAATTGATCGCGGAGGACCGTGGGGTTTTGGTTGCTCCCGGCGATGAACAGTCCTTAGCCGTCGAAGTCGAGCGCCTGTTGCGGGACTCATCGCTGCGGGACGAACTTGGCTGCAACGCAAAGAAGTTCGCTGCCGAACACTTCACGATCGCGGAGATGCAGCAGCGTCATGAAGAGCTTTACGCGGATCTCCTGCATGAGAAAGTGCGGCGGACTAGGCGTCGTTTTCTTGACCGGAAGGAAAGCCTGTCGTGTCGTCGGCTCCGTGTAGCTTTAGTGGCTCCTTCTCTGCGTTATGTGGGGGGACAATCAGTTCAAGCGGATTTGCTCTTATCCAGCTTGCGGAATGATCCGGAAGTCGAATCTCATTTAATACCCATCGATCCCGCTTTCCCGCGTTTTCTCGCGTGGGCTGAAAAGATTCCGTTCCTTCGAACACTTGTCCGCGAGCCAATCTATTTGTGGTCGCTCTGGCAGGGACTAAGAAAGACAGACCTTGCCCATATATTCTCAGCCTCGTATTGGTCCTTCTTGCTAGCGGCCGCGCCGGCGTTGCTGATGGCACGGTTGGCGGGAACAAAGGCGTTGATTCACTACCACAGCGGAGAAGCGCGAGATCACTTAAGCCGCTCTCGTACCGCGCGTTCTGTTCTGAAGTGCGCCGATCGGCTGGTGGTGCCCTCCGGATATCTGGCCAGTGTCTTCCGGGAGTTCGGTTTGCCGGCACAAGTCGTGCCCAATATCGTCGACTTGTCGCAGTTCTCGTTCCGGCTCCGCGATCCGATTCGTCCGCATTTCCTCTGCACTCGGGGATTTCATCCGTATTACAGGGTCGACATTGTGGTTCGCGCTTTTGCCAAAGTGAAAGAAGCTTATCCAGATGCCAGCCTTGAGCTTGTGGGAAGCGGCCCGCTGGAGGCGGAGATCCGCAATCTGGTGAACACACTCAGACTCACGGATGCAAGCTTCTGCGGAGTTGCATCGCGGGAGCAAATTGCCAGGTTCTATGATCGAGCGGACCTGTTTATCAATGCCTCTTCTCTGGATAACATGCCGGTTTCGATCCTTGAGGCCTTTGCTTCCGGAACACCGGTGGTAAGTACAGACCCGGAAGGAATGCAATACGTGGTCCAACACGAGCGCAATGGCCTCTTGTCCGAACCCGGCGACGCAGCAGCATTGGCCCGCAATGCAGTTCGACTGCTTCGAGACTCTGCCTTGAGTTCCCGGATCGCCCGGAATGCGCGTGACGACTGTGACCGTTATTGCTGGACACAAGTACGAGGGCGGTGGCTCGACATTTACAACTCGATGACGAGGCCGAACTGCGAAGAACAGAGTCCAATGCCTTTGGAACAGAAGTATTAGCTTAAATCGATTACCGCGGCTGATATACGCCATCAAGTTGCGTTTCCTAATACTTCAATCCGGAAAGTGCGTGCCCGGGACTTGTAGCGAAGACAGGATATGGACTTGCGTAACCATCGAATTGCGAATTGGTGTCTCACACATGCTTCTGCCTTGATTTTTATCTTGGCGCTCTCGGTTCGGCTCATCATCATCTTTACAACAAAGACCTATCTCTATATCGAACACACCGAAGTAGTCAGGATCGCTACGTCCCTGGCAACCAGGGGAACGTTTGCGGACGCTTATGGCCATACAGGGCCAACGGCCCACGCCTCGCCGCTCTATCCCCTGCTTTTGTCGCTCGTCTTCCGGATCTTTGGTACAGGTGTGGCGGGAGAACTCGCGCAAGAGGTTCTAAGCTCCATCATCGCATCCTTGATCTACGCCTCCTTACCGACGCTGAGCATGGCTTGTGGACTTGGTTTGGAAACAGGGATCGTGGCCGGCGTGGTGGGAGCCGCACTGCCTGCAAACTTCTGGTCGGAAACGAAGGGATCGTTTGAGGCACCTCTGGTCGGCCTGTTTTTGGTCATGTTTTGTATCGCTACGGCCCGGGTCTGGCTTAGCCGCGGTGATTTCTCGACCAGATCGGCATGCAAGGTTGGCCTGATTTCCGGGACTGGCCTACTTGCGTCTCCCACTCTTGCTCCCGTCATACTCGCGAGTCTCTTGCTTGGCTATGCATTGTTCCACCAAACCAAGGCCAAAGAATGCATTCGCTTTACCGCTATCGTCGTTAGTATCGCCGTCCTGTGCTTAACTCCATGGACTGTTCGAAATTACCTGGTGTTAGGTACCCCCGTCTGGGCGAGGTCAAATCTCGGCCTTGAGCTCTACATCGCGAACAATGATATGTCGGAGCCAAACTTGAAAGACAATTACCGTTGGTTTGATCAACTCCACCCCTTCGCCAGCCCGGTCGAGAATGCAAAATTACGCGCTCTGGGGGAATTACCGTACGAGCACGAGAAGTTGGTGAATGCGGAGCACTGGATTGCAACGCATCAGAAACGCTTCACTTGGCTGACTCTGCAGCGAATCTATTACTTCTGGTTTCCAACAATGACGCGGCGCGCACAAACGATTCTCATGGCGCTGTTCACAGTGGGGGCAGCAGCCGGGCTGATTCAGCTTCTGCGCAGCCGGAACGTGACGGCATGGCTATTCCTCGGAATTATCGCTTTCTATCCTGTCATTTACTACTTCGTGTCGTCGTTTGCGCGTTATCGAAGCCCGATCGACTCGGTACTCATCTTCCTATGCTCGTTCTGGATCTGTTCGGGTAGGTATTTCGCTGGGTTGCGAACCCGGCTTCATCACGAGGCAAAACCCCAGGCGCTCCCGACTTTATGATGAGCTTCTGCTTGAGTCGACCCGCCCCCGCTGAGAGAAAACGTCTCATTCCATACCTGCTCTGGATTGCGGTCACCGGAATCATCCTGGTGCTGATTCTGCTGCGCTGGGGTGGCTATCTTCTGATTTCTGACGATCCGCTACCTTCTCATGTCGATGCTGCGGTGGTATTGCAGGGCTCCATCCCCGGCGAAAGAGCCCGCCTCACGGGAGCCGTGCGCGTGTTGCAACAGAAAACAACGGATCAGATTCTCGTAAGTGTCCCGAGGGAATCGTACTGGGGCCAGCCCATGGCTCCGATTGCTTATGCCTACATCGAGAAGATCTACGGCCACGAAACCGCAAGCCACATTGATTTCTGTGAAACCGATGATGTTGACTCGACCGAGGAAGAGGCACTCGCGCTGGCCAAGTGCATCAATGAACACGGCTGGCGTTCGGTCGTGGTGGTGACTTCGGACTATCACACACGCCGCACGCGAATCATCTGGAGAAGAATGCTTCGGAGGCAGCACTCATCTCTCCGCGCGTTGGTTCATGCCGTACCCGATCCAGAATTTCACGCATCGCGCTGGTGGCGGGAACGCCGGTCGGCAAAGACATGGATTCTGGAAGGCACGAAGCTAGTCTGGACTTTGCTAGGGCGTTAACCCGACCCTCGTCGAGTGAGACTTGCTATTCATGACTGATCGCGGTGAGAATCCGTTCATCTTTGGCATTGTCTTGTAGCAGCCCAAACCCGTCTTCCCCACCAACCAATGGCCCTGTGTCGAACTGCGAGAAAAATGAAGGAAGGTCAGTCCACTTCACTCTCTTGTCATCGCCCTCTACCCAATTCCAGTCCGGGTTGGGCTTAGAACGAAAAACACGCTCCGGAAGCCAGACATCACCGTGGCGCCGCCATGTAGCCAGAACTTGTTTGGCAAAGTCCTCCCGCCACGTTCCCAGCCTTTCCGTGCTGATTTCGAGCATGTCGTAGTTCCGCCATTGGCCGTTTAAGTTGATTCCATCCAACGGGAAGTTTTGGCGGAATTGCGCGAGGTTGTCCTGCTCGTTCACCGCCATCACCAGGCTATTTGGTCCGAGCGAGGGAAGAAGATCATGAATTCGTGAAATTGCGCCCGCTTCTTCCAATTTTAGTGTTCCTGTCCGCATGGCATTCGCATTTATTGCCGCCATCACTGCCAGACCCAGCGCGAGCAGGACCTTCGAAGCACGTGTCGCATGTTCAGAAGCCAGAACGTAACCGCACGCCAGAAAAACAAAGGGATACAACGGAAGGTAGCGCTCGATCGACCCTGCCTCAAAAATGAAAACCGCAAACACAAATATCGGTACAACGGTTGACGCCAACAAGAGGGCAAGAACTCGTCCGCGCTGCGAACGCAGCAATTCGACGCCAACAATCGCCGCCGACACATAGAAAAGAACCAGCTTCCACAAGCTCAAACGAAACAAGTCTATGGAAGTCACCGGAGCATAGGGGTCATGGATGAGATAGCGTTTGAGCCACATGCCATCGCGGTTCATATTGATGAAGGAGCGGGGCACGGAGAAAGCCAGGCGTGCGACAACGCGCAAGCCCCCAGCCTGGATATGCCCGTGACCAGCCGCTAGTATCCAATCTCGCAAATCGGTCCCATTCCGTATACCAAGGACGGCGATAGTAGAGGCATACACTCCCAGCCCAATTACTGCGCAGAGGAGAACCGTGCGCAGGGCCACGCTCCGGCGCCAGTGCTCATCTGCGTGAATCAACAGCGGCGCAGCCATTGCTGCCGGGAGCACAAATATATAGGGAAACCAAAACAGCACGGCCAGGGCAAACATGAGAGCCGGAAGAATAGCGGAACTTGCGAAGCGTTTCGGGGGCCCCTCGCCGAACGACAAATACATCCCGGCCACCAGGCATGAAAGTCCCACAACGTAGGCGTTGCCGCTATGAGAATAGTCAAGAAACGCGTCGGCGGAGAAAAGGCCGAGCGTTGCAAACGCCGCTGCCCAATCAGCCCAGATGATCCTCCTCGCTAGCAGGAAGAAGAGAAAAACACAGACGAGGGCTGCTACGAAGTTGATCGTGATCAATGTCAGGATCACCTCCGCTCGTTCGCTTCCAGGAGCGAACATCCGCATGACTGGTTTGCTGATCACAAAACAAAGCCAGCCGACCGGGCGCCAAAGAACATGTCCAAAATCCCAAAACGGGTTCGACGTCAGCAGACGATAATCTAGAGAACCCCCTCCGTGTTGATGCGCCAGAATAGCTTGCGTATAAACATTTGTGTCTGCCATGAAGTGGGCCCGCGTACCGGCCCAGATGATTAGATAGCCAAGTATCAACAGCACCCGAACAGCGGCAGAAGATTTTTCTCCGCGGGTCTCCTGAGCTCTGGGCGCAGGTGTAACGGTGGCCGTATTCATCAACGGGACCTCGGGATTGATACTGGAACTGCGAGTAACCTGCCGGTCACAAAGCCGCGTTATTGGCGGGCTGGCGAATTTCATGTCTCATCAGAGACACACGCATGATACTACAGTGCAGCGGAGTGGAATTCCTGGCCGCTATCTGAGCTGGCCAACGACTACTGGCGAGAAACTGAGCGAATGCTCGAACCGCGGTTTGAGCATTGATACAGCAGGTTAATTTGCCGGCGGAGGGGCGAGGTCGAGAATGAATACGTCGTTCCGACAGCTTCGCGCTGCAATCGAACAGGCTGCAGCGCCAGTGGCCGAACCGAGCGTGCCTTCGCCGTCGGTCGTGAAGATGTAGAACTTGCCCGTCGAGGAAGCCGCCCCAATTGCATATTCCGTAGTGAAGCAGCAATCGGGAGAAGCAAGCGCGGAGTTGAAGGTGTGCCCAAATCGCAGAACTGGCCCGGGCGAGGCTTGCACCCAGCCTACGACTTCGTTCGATCCCCAATAGGTAATCGTTCCGGCGGGAGTCTCTGGCGCATAGGTGCTGGTCAGAATCGGATAGTTATGTGTACCTAAGGGATCGTTCTTCGCCGAAGGATGAACATCGAATGTCGGGTACAGCCGGGCGCTTCTACTCGTAGTATTTAAATAAGAAAGATCCGCATTGTTGGTCGTGCCGAAATTCGCCCAGGTCCGAAAGATCAAGTAATTCGGTGGGGGGGCGTTGCCATTCGGGATCGCATCCGCGTTAAACCAGCCGCTTGCGGTGGTGGTGTAATGGCCCCCACACGAGGTCACGCAGTTCGCGACTGTGGCCGTCCCAATCTGCCAGGCATGTACGAGAGCGCACTTGTCGCTAAAGCAATACTGGCCCTCTTCGACGATGAGCCATTTGCCCGAGGGATCAATTCGGGCGTCATGCACGCTATAGCGGTCGGAACTGGTGATCGTACCAAGGAAAGTTCCCGGCCGGATCGAATAGCGCCAAGACCCGTTCGGGCAAGGACGTCCGAGTGTCAACAAAGATGCCGACGAGACCGTCGCCACCTGATAGATCTGTCCGTTGATCGTCACATTCAGCCCGACCCAGCTGTCTGCGCCCGTGCCGAAGCCGGTTCCAGACACCGTCGCTGTTCCGTTGCAAGTGAGCGTCCCGGTGATTGGAGTTTGCGTTCCGGTATAGCTATGAACCGTACCGTATCTGGTGTTGTAGAAGTAGCAGGTGTTTGTCGATGCCTTGTACGCCACAACTTGAGACCCGGTATCCTGGTCGCCTCGTGAATAGGTGCCTGCAAACACGGTATCCCCGCCCCCGATGCCGGAATTAGCATAAAAGCCGATAGCGGGATTCAGGTTGCAGTTCGAAGTGAAGCTATAGATCAGCGTGGGGCGTGGCGGTGAGCAAGGCGGGCCTCCAAGCGAACAGCCGCTCAGGTTCCATCGCCAAACGTTTCCGTCGTTGCCCACACCATAAAGATAGTTCTGGTTAACTTGGGACCATGCCGGTCCGCCGATTCCTCCTCCGGTCGGATACCATACGAGGCCGGTTGCCATCGTGTCGGTATTGAGCCCGTAAATGTAAACATCATTCTGGGCATCGGTGATGGTGAAAAGCGAGTCGTCAAGATTGAAGTGCGAGTCATCTCCTGAGCCTGAACCCACACTAAAGCCGGAATACCTAACTCCCGTTTGCCCATTCGCGATAGCTGGGGCGCTGCTGTTCCCATCTGTGACCCGGACGTATCTCGGTGGATGCGCTGGATTGAAGTTGTAGTCATAAAAAACAGTGTTCGCGCCAAGAAGCCGGCCCCAGGCCGGAAGCGTTCCTACGGGAATCACAGAGGTATCAGTCCTCGCGCATTTGTAGGTGGGAACGGCGCACTGAGCAAGCGGCGAAACAGGCGAGGCGAAGCTTGAACGCTGTTGTGCGGATCTTCCATTCTCATCACCCAGACCTGCGCAACCAGTCCCGATGGCCAAACTGCAGCCGATGAAAAGACAAAGCAGAATGGGAATAGCGATCTCACGAAGAATGCAGGTCCACACGCCCTTCTTTTGAACGGATTTGCGGAGCAGGAATTTCATTCAATGCCCTTAAGGCACTGTACTACGACTGACCGCACGATCGGATTTTTGCTGCGATTCTGTAGTTTTGTAACCCCCCTGTAACATCCAAACCTGATCATTACAACCGATGACCTCGCTTCTCATCAGCTCACGGGAGCAAATCACAGAACAAGCACAGGAAATCTTCACAATCAGAGGCTGTGCCATTCCAGTAATCAGGTGCAATGAGAATGGGTTTCATTTTTTTTGAGCGGTGGCGGGCAGTAGCTTCCGTTGAAACACTGGTTGTGCTGCTGGTTTTCGCTCTCATATTCGGCTTCGGCTCCGAAAGTGCTAGAAGGAGCAGGCTCATGGCCTTCTGGCGGAGCCTGGCACGCCGTAAGTATCAAGCCGTTCTTGCGTGCGGAATGCTGGTAGTTGTTCTGCGTCTTTCGTTGATTCCCGCGTTGGGTCTGCCAAAACCCATCTGGGAGGACGAGTACAGTTTCCTGCTCGCAGCCGACACCTTTGCCCATGGACGCCTAACGAATCCCACGCACCCGATGTGGAAACACATGGAAAGCTTTCACATCATTGAGCAGCCAACCTATCAGTCTATGTACCCACCGGGAGAGGGACTGGTACTGGCAGCGGGAGAAAAGGTCGGTGATCCGTGGATTGGCCAACTGGTAACGACTGCCCTGATGTGCGCCGCCATCTGCTGGATGCTGCAGGGTTGGATGCCTCCCGGGTGGGCTCTCCTGGGCGGCCTGCTGTCTGTGCTGCGGCTGGGCGTCCTCTGTTATTGGCTCGATAGCTACTTCTGCACATCACTGCCTGCTTTGGGCGGTGCACTCGTTCTGGGTGCTCTGCCTCGTCTACAGAAGCACGCAAGCCTTGCGGCCGGCATCTGGATGGGACTCGGCCTGGTCATTCTCGCCAACACTCGTCCCTACGAGGGTTTTGTGTTCGCGGCTCCGATCGCGGTCGCGACGTTGGTCTGGTTGTTTCGGCAGAAACGTTTTCCCGCCGCCCATGTCGCGCAAAGTGTGATTTTGCCTGTGACACTGATTCTCTGCGCCGGGGGATTTGCAACTTCCTACTATTTCTGGCGAGTCACGGGAGATCCGTTTCGCATGCCGTACCTGGTAAACCGCGAGACTTACGCCATCGCTCCATATTTCGTCTGGGGGTCGCCTCGGCCTGAACCCTCATACACATTTCCAGAGATGCGCAACTTCTATAAGGATTGGGAGTACTGGGATTATCAACGAAATACCACCATTGCAGGATTCGCCTCGCGACTAGTCGACAAACTCAAGGGGCTCTGGATCTGCTATCTCGGACCGCTTACGACCATCCCTTTTCTGGGCCTGCCTTGGCTTTTCCGCGACCGGCGCATGCGTTTCCCGCTGTTCCTGATCCTTTGTTTTGCTGTCGGCCTGCTGGTCGAGGTCTGGACTGAGGCCCACTACGCCGCCCCGGCGACCGGCTCGCTCTACCTGTTAATGATTCAGTCACTGCGTCATCTTCAATTCTGGAAATGGCGCGGCAAGCCTGTGGGTCGTTTATTGGTCCCTGCCATTCCCGCAATTGCGGTTTTGATGATCGTTTTGCGAGTAACTGCGATTGCGTCCAACATAAGTTGGGAATGGACGTGGCCGAAGGGAAACTGGGTACGCCAGAATATAGTCAGAAAACTGGACCTCCTACCCGGTAAGCAACTGGTTATCGTGCACTACGGTCCCGACCACCCCTCGTTACTCGAGTATGTCTACAATTCCGCCGACATCGATGCTTCAAAGGTTGTCTGGGCGCGGGATATGGGCTCGGCCGGCAACCAGGAACTGATTCATTACTTCCATGATCGCAAGGTGTGGTTATTGAATCCTGATGAGCAACCGGCCAAGCTTGTGCCTTTTGCCGTCACCGCTCCTGGGCCAACGCAATGGGACCTTGACCGCAGCGCAAGTTTAAAGTAAGGCAGGATTTCATCGAGCATTCATCTATGTCACGTGCCTTTGCTCGGCTATTCTCTATACCCAGAGCAGTATGACAAGGAGAGACGGTTTGAAGATCTTATGGGTGAAACCGGGGAAATTGCTTCCGCTCGACTCGGGAGGGAAGCTGCGCACCTACAACATCGTGCGCTATCTCGCCGCGACTCACGAGGTTACGTATCTGTCGTACTACGGCGGAGCCCGTGACCGAGAGTACGAGCAACAAATCCGGCAAAATGTTCCTGGGACAGTCGCCGTGCACACCTCGGTTTCCGACGCGACGGGCTTCGCCCGCTATTTCCAATATGTGCGCAGCCTGCCGTCGCTTGCTCCATTTTCGGTAAGCAATTTTGCCGTATCTCAGGTGCGGCAAATGGTCACGGACTGGATGTTGCAACGTCGCTTCGATGTTGCCGTGTGCGATTTTCTGGCGAGCTCTTTGACTTTTCCTCGAGACCTCAGCATTCCTACAGTCCTTTTTCAGCACAACGTCGAGACTTTGTTGTGGAGGCGGAGAGCGCAGTATGAGGCGAAGTGGCCGGACCGCTGGATCTCCAAGATTGAATATGCCAAGATGGCCCGCTTCGAACCGGCGCAAGTCCGCCGTTTTCATCACGTACTAGCGGTGTCCGATGAAGATTGCCGTGCCATGACGGGGATGGTTGAACGGGCGCGCATGACCGTGATCCCTACAGGCGTAGACCTCGCAATGTACCGTTACGACCCGGAGGCGCGGGCCAATGCCCCCCTTGTGGTTTTTTCCGGCTCAATGGATTGGGCGCCGAACATCGATGGGGTCGAGTACTTTTGCCAAGAGATCTGGCCTCACGTATTGGCGCAAGTTCCTGCGGCGCGGTTCCGGATCGTGGGACGCAATCCGCACGCCCGCGTTCAAAAGCTTGCTTCCAGATCGGTCGAAGTGACTGGATCGGTACCCAGCATCCTCGACCACTTTCGTGAGGCTGCCGTTCTCGTTGTGCCCTTGCGCATCGGCGGAGGAACACGCATCAAAATCTACGAAGGCATGGCCATGGGTAAAGCAACAGTGTCAACACGTTTGGGCGCGCAAGGATTAGATGTCCGTCATGGACAAGACATTCTGCTGGCCGATGAACCGCGGCAGTTTGCCGAATACGTGGTGAGACTTCTCCTTGACGACGAGACACGACACGAGTATCAGGCGGCTGCGGCTGCGACTGCACAAAAGCACGACTGGTCCACGGTTACTGAGCGCTTGGTAGAAGCACTACATAGGACGATAAGGACTGCCTCTCGTCAGAAAATGGTTCCCGAGCAGATTGTAGCCAATGTCTAAGATGCAGTGTTCGGCATACCTCGACAAAGCTGGGAAACTGGGAACACGTCATCAGCACGAGCGTACCTATGCGCCATCTCTGTTAGGGAACTGTGACGACAATGTGAATTGTTTTGCACATGTCCCATCCGGCAGCACTGGAGCTTGGCGGTCATGGAAAACACTCTACACACGTCGAGAGCCCAGGTAAGCAGGCTCACTGGAACGACGATCTCGCCGTCACAGAGCAAGCGGCAGAAATTTACCGTGCGTTCATATCTCTCCTCTAAAATCTTTGCTGCCTTCACTAGCCAGGAAAGGCAGCGACTGCAGAGTGATCCACCCGGCGATCCCTCAAAGCAGAACCAAGATAATGGGGGCCACGATTGAAACATGAGTGATATCAGCATTCAGCCGACCATTCGGTCTTTCATCCTGGAGAAGTTCCCGCCCGCAAGAAAACGTGTGCTAAACGACGATGTGCCGCTTTTAGAATCGGGCATCATCGATTCGTTGGGTGTGCTCGACGTCGTGGGATTTCTTGAGCGAACCTTCGCCATAAAAATAGAGGATGAAGAGCTTATCCCCGAGAACTTTGGAAGCATCCAGCGTTTGACTTCCTTTGTCCAACAGAAACGGGCGCGACTTGAGGTCTCCGTCGTTGGCACTTAGTGAGAAAGATGGTGCAGCGGTGGATCATGCACTCCACCAAGGTTTTCATTTTGGTTTCCCAGTGGAGGACTGCCCTCGGTTTGCAGCACTCGAGTTCAAGTCCGCCTACTTGTCTGAGATGGTTTGCTGGCTAGAGCGTGTTTCAAAAACACATTCTGAAGGGTAACGGCCAGATCCCCTCAGGGGCTAAAGCCCGCGATTCTTGGGCAGGGGAACGGCCCGGCTGAAGCCGGGCCCTTTCAAAGCCTCCTATTTTTGAAACACGCTGTAGACACTGAAGCCGTGCCCTTCCCAAAACCAAAGGTGCTTACGTCCCGCGCGGATTGAAGCC
>Ga0209039_10000294_pt1 | contig 48549 bp, 50 predicted proteins | sample BogFormECP12_OM1_FD_188238 | JGI IMG/M metagenome (GOLD analysis project Ga0209039, IMG submission 188238) | Bog forest soil microbial communities from Calvert Island, British Columbia, Canada - ECP12_OM1 (SPAdes) (version 2) | ecosystem: Environmental > Aquatic > Freshwater > Wetlands > Bog ...
TGACCTGTTCTTTGATGGAAGCGACGGCTTCCGTTATGAATGAGTTGACGTCCACCCTGGATCATGCTCCGTTAGTTGGTGAAATAAGTATGGCATTCACTATTTAAAAGTATCTGCGAGGCGAAATATAAAAGAGGCCATTTAAAAAGGCCTATTGCAATTGTGCGGCAAGCGCTTTGACCTTATCCGCATAATCGCCCCTCTGAACATCGGCTTCCTTCAGGAGCATGGAGCCCAGGAATCCCATCTTCTTTTTTGCAAGCTCCGTCCTTATCCTGTTCATCACACTTTCGTCCCCAGAGCTGCCACAGGTGACGATCACGCCGAGCTTCCTGCCGTCGCAATTCTTCAGCTCCTCCAGGTACTCGTTGACGGCGGGAGGGACGTTCCAGGCCCATACCGGCGAGCATATTACCAGCGCATCGTAACCCTTGAGGTCGGTTTTACATGGCTTGATGGGAGTTCTTCTCTTTAGCATCGCATTTACGCATTTCATTAAATATCCGGTATCCTTCTGCACCTCTATCCTGGTGAGGTCGGCGTTGATCGCCGCTTTCAGGTCTTCGGCTACTTTTAGTGTGTTGCCCGTAAACGAATAGCATGCAATGAGGGTCTTCATATTCTACCACTAATAGAATAAAACGGCCCTTATTAATATAAGCGCTTTCATATGGCTAAATATGCAGGCTCGCCTGGTACCAGCGGACTTTTACACGATCGGATATGAGCGATTATCCTTCGATGAGCTATTCTCGCTACTAAAAGGCGCCGGAGTTCGGTGCCTCATCGATGTCAGGATACGGCCCTGGTCGCAGGTGCCCGATTACCGGAAAGAAACGCTCGAGGAGAAGCTGGGCGAATATGAGGACGTACAGGGCTATGCTATAAAATATATCTCGATGCCTTCGCTGGGTAACCCTTACAAGGATGCCGGTTGGAAAGAGGAATACCGGCATATGATATCGGTGAAAAATGATGAGCTTGATATGCTGCGTCGCAACATCCTGAAATGTCCCTCTGTACTGATGTGCTATGAAAAAGACCCCGCCGACTGCCACAGGTCGATCTTAGCGGAGATAATAAAAAAGCGCTACGGCCTGGATCATATGGACATAAGGGAAAAGCGATAAAATTTAATTCTCTCCAGGGGCACTGAGGAGCCAACATATAGCCTGAAAAAGTAATAATAAAAAAAGATGGGATAGGGAATTATCCCCAGCCCGTTAATTCCATGTCTATCGTAGTAGAGCCCGATGAGGTTGTCACAAACTTCAGCGGCACTGGCACATCCCTGGAAACCCAGACGGTCCCTGTTGCCCCGTTGTCCGTATACGTATATTTGTCTGCCGTAAATGTTCCCGCGGGAACGGTTACTGATTCAGTTCCGCTTTTCGTCATCCCCATGTTCCCTAACGTAAGGATCGGGTTTTCAGGAGTCGTGCCAGGTGTGGTAGAAGGTTTCGCACCGGCCGGGATGTCCTGATCTAATACGACCTGACCGCCCGACGTCATCTTCTCATGACCTCCCAGGGTAGCGCCGGTGGATGCATCGGTGTACTGCGATATGACCATGTTGGTAGCGCTGTCTCCCGAGCCCATATTCATGTTCATTGTGACCTCGTTCGCCTTTGTACCATTATAATCGACGCCGAAGTCCTGCCTGATCTTCGATGTGGTCGAAGTTCCGGCTTCGTTCGAGCCCATCTGATATTCATACCATTTAACTTTGCTCATGTCCATCATCGAACCGAGCGTGACCCCGCCACCGGACGGGGCCGACGTCGCACCAACGGTAACGGTAGCTCCGCCGGCAGGCGCCGTCGTCGCCGTAGGGCTCGGGCTCGAGGACGTACAGCCGGCAACGATGACAACGGCTGCAAAGATAGCCAATACAAGTATAATAGTTCCATTTAGTTTCATTATGCCTCCTCCATTTTTACTCGATAAAGTGAAAAATAATATCCGGTCTCCCATACACCCATCAAGTAAAACTTAAAAAATATGTAAGCGATTGAAATTACTTAAACTTATTCAGCAGGCGATTAGCTATCCCTTCACCAGATTCTTGCTATCCCGGATGCATATGGACAGGACGCCCGCGTCCCCTAGCTTTTTGCCATCCAAAACCTTAAGAATATGGAGCATCCATTTATCAAAACATTACCCCAAGGTAGACCCGTTTAAGCGGACGTTACCTCAAGGTGCACCCTATAGGTGGAATATTATGAAGGTCCTTATAACCGATCCGATCTCTGACGAAGGCATCAAGATGCTCAAGGCCGAGCCTGGGCTGCAGGTGGATGTCGATACCAAGCTTACAAAAGAACAGCTTATCGAGAAGATCAAAGATTACGATGCGTTGATCATAAGAAGCGAAACACAGGTGACCAAGGAGGTCATCCACGCGGCGCAGCTTTTAAAGATCATCGGCCGCGCAGGCGTCGGCATAGACAACGTGGACGTGCCCGCCGCAACGGAAAAGGGCATCATCGTCGCGAACGCCCCCGAGGGCAACACCATGGCCGCATGCGAGCATACCATAGCGATGATGTTCTCGATGGCCCGGAACATCCCTCAGGCAAACGTTTCGCTTAAAAGCGGTAAATGGGAACGCAGTAAGTTCATGGGCATCGAAATACAGGGCAAGACGCTGGGCATCATCGGCCTGGGCCGGATCGGCGGCGAAGTGACCCGGCGTGCGCGCTGCATGGGCATGAACGTGCTCGCACAGGACCCGTTCACCACGCCCGAAAGGGCTAAGGACATCGGCGCAAAGCTGACGACCAGGGACGAGATCTACGAGAAAGCCGACTTTATTACAGTTCATACGCCCCTCATACCGGAAACCAGGCACATGATCTCCACGCCCCAGTTCGAGAAGATGAAAACGGGCGTGCGGATCATCAATTGCGCCAGGGGAGGCATCATCGACGAGGCCGCGCTGCTGGCAGCGTTAAAGAGCGGCAAGGTCGCCGGCGCCGCGCTGGATGTGTTCGAGAAGGAGCCGCCCGTCGGGAACCCGCTGCTCGAGCTCAGCCAGGTCATCGTGACGCCGCACCTGGGCGCTTCGACGAAGGAAGCCCAGGTCAGCGTTGCTACGATAATCGCCGAGCAGGTGCTGAACGCTTTTAAAGGCCTGCCGGTCACGACGGCGCTCAACATACCAATAATGAAGCCGGAGACGATGGAGCAGATCAAGCCGTTCCTGCCTCTGGCCGAAAGCCTGGGCAAGTTCACCGCACAGATGGTGGACGGTCATATAAAGGAAATAGACGTGGTATACAGCGGTGAGATCACCCAGAAGGACGTATCCCTGGTGACCATCGCGGTCGTCAAAGGCATCCTGGACGTGAAGAAGGGCGAGCTGGTCAACTACGTCAACGCCAAGACCATCGCCAAGGAATATGGCATAAACGTCGTCGAGTCTAAATCGGGTAAAGTGGGAGACTATACGAACCTCATCACGGTTACCATTAAGACGGACTCAGGGAAGCGCAAGGTCTCGGGCACCATCTTCGGCAACAAGGATGCTCGTATCGTAAGCGTCGACGACTACCGCATCGAAGCTATGCCGGCGGGCTACATGATCGTGACCATGCACAAGGATAGGCCGGGCGTCATAGGCAACGTCGGCACGATCCTGGGCAAGAACGACATTAACATCGCCGGAATGGTCGTGGGCCGGGAGGCCGTCCGGGGCGAGGCCATCATGATCCTGAACGTCGACGACGCCGTGCCGCAGCCGGTCTTGAAGGAAATGATCGCGAAGGCCGAGTTATACGACGCCCGCTACGTAAAGCTTTAAATAAAATTCCGGTGAGCTTTTTAGCTCACCTTTAACTTATTTGGTTCTTCGGCACATTTGGGATGATATATCCCAAGATTTTTTATAGGTTATTTTGCAAGGATTTCTAAGGGTGGTAGGTCTCGATAGTCTGGACTGCTTGACATGTTTATTATGCTGTTTTCCATTTCCTCCTGTCGGGTATCACAGAGACACAGCCTTTTTTTATAATTGAGACACAAAGAGACAGAGGTTCATTTTTTTTTCTAAGACACAGAGTTTTTTGAGGCAGGGTTGATTAAAAATGAATTATTCAATTATGGACAAATTTTCAGCACATTATTGTTTATTCATCACCAGTGTCCCAATAAAACTCTGTGTCTCAGGAAATCCAATAAACCCTGCTCTGTGCTCTCCGAATCTCAAATTTTAAAAAAATCTGTGCCTCTGTGATACCCGACAGGAGGAAAGGAGCATATGAACAGGATCTCCATAGGAATATTGGTTGAATTTCAATTAATATGTCATTCCAAAAACGCGGAAGAACCACTTATTTTTAAATTACTACTTGATTATCCCCGCGAAGAACATGACCTCCCAGGCCTCGTACAGCGCAGAGACGGCCAGGATCACGGCTACGACCGGTAAAAGCTTGACGTTATCGACGATTGAAGCGAAGTATATTTTTACCCGCTGGTCGGCAGGGATCTTTCCGAGCCCTAATAACACCTTGACCTGCCTGAGACAGGCGAATATCGCCACCACGTAGCCCTCGCCTTCAAGGAACAGGGTCAGGTAGTGGGGTAACAGGGTTTTCAGGGGAAGGACGCCGGGCACCGGGACGACGAGCATGATGCCCCACATGAGGGCCCGTATCAAGCCCATGATCGGGGCCCAGATCGGTATGAAGAGCGAAGGTATGGTGATCTCGGCGATCGTTCCCAGGAAAAGATTGGTAACGAAGGTCACGGCTGCCGCATAGAGAACATCGCCCGATCTATATGCCCCTGAGACGCCGGACAGCGGCCCGGAGTTCAGCCCCGTCGTGGTCAGGTCCAAAAGATATCTCTGTGCCTGGGGGAAAACAAGTGCTATGAGCGCCCCCAGTATAACGAGTCCAAAGTAGAATGCGTTGGTGTACAAGAACAATTTTTTATCTTTTGAGAATATTTCCCTTATATCGTCGACCAGCTTCACTTATTTCGCCTCTCCTTCTGATTTCTTGTCATTAAACATTTTATCTAAGGTCTATGTTATCTTAATGTAGCTTTTTGTTAGATTTAAATAACATTTTGTTAACTAATTATAACTGGTCCTATAAAAATTTATCGTTCGTCACAGGAGCGGAGGGGAAGTCTTAAATACATTATTATGTTATCTATTTCTAACATAAAGTGATAATTTGATAACATCGAGGTCTTAAAAATGAAGTCAAGTTCCATGAAATATGCATTATGGTTCGGCTCGGCGATAGTCTTCGTGACGCTCGCCATCATGTTCTTTATGGATAGCATTAACATCCTGGTGCTCGGCGCCTTTGTTTTCGGCATTGTCCTCGTGGTCGGCTCCCTGTCCAGGTACTCGGAGTGCGGTAACACCGAGGACGAGCGCCTGAAAAAGATCGCGGCGTTCTCGATGATGAACTCCTGGGTGACCGGTATCACGCTGCTGGCCATGTTCCTGGCCTTTGCGTACTTTAATATTGGACAGACCTTAAGCTCGATACAGGTCATGAGCCTGACCATATTCATGATGCTGCTCACGTTCTATGCGTGGTACCTCTATTATTCTTTCAAGGGAGATGTGGTATGAGGACCCGTATAAAGGAATTTCGGGCCCGGTATAACATGACGCAGGAGGACCTGGCGAACCTGGTCGGCGTGCGGAGGGAGACCATCGTGTTCCTGGAAAAGGGCAAGTATAATCCTTCGCTGAAGCTGGCCCATGACGTGGCAAAGGCCCTCAAGACGACCATCGACGAGCTATTCATCTTCGATGAGGAGGAAAAGGACATCGTCGAGGAACAATGACCGCTTAAAAGGTATAGCTTTATTTTATCAGCGGTTAATATTTTAAGAAAATTGATCGATTGAGGCATCCATATGGCAGTTACCCCGAGAGACAACGCGGTGTTCGAGACGGGCATTAAGCTGGGAGCACTGTACCACCAGTTCGTCGGCTCTCCCATAAACCTGAAAACGGTGGACAGCATGGAAAATGCTATCGCGCAGAGCATCTCCGTTCAGCCATACGTGAAAAGCATCACAGTCCATATCAACCGGGAAATGGTCGAGGAGAACCTGAGCTCGTTTGGCTATACGGAGCTAAAAGGGACGATGCTCCGGGTGGACGCGGTCATTAGCTATGAGAATTATGAGGTATCGGCGGGCATGACACTGAAGGACGGGTACCCGCTGATGGAGATCAAAGAAATTAAGGAGGTATAATATGCAGTTCATAGAAAGAGTCACCGGCATGTTCACACAGCCGGAGGAGACTATCAAGGACATTCTGAAGGAGCCGAGGATCGAGGAGCCGCTGGTAATTGTTGGTATATACGCTATCATCTTTGTTATTTCGGCCATTTTCTCGTCATTATATAGCGGGAACAGCTTATCAGTTTTGAGTGTTGTCATAACGATCATCTTCACTTTTGCCGGATGGGCGATCGCCACGGGAGTAGTCCATGCGCTCGCGCTTTTCATGGGCGGTGAAGGTAAGTACAACCCCCAGATGCTGAACGCCATAGGCTATACTTACATCGTAAAGTACATACCGGCGATCATCGGCATCATCCTGTTATTCTTCATACCAGTGGTTAACACCAGTAATGTGTCCCAGGTTACTGCAGGCATGTCCATAGACCAGATCAAGTCGGTAATGCAGCCGCTTATAACTTCAATGGGACAAATGCTTTTTAACCCTGTGTTTATACTCAGCCAGGTCATTACATATATCGGATGGATCTGGTCAGGCTATCTTGGCGCTCTAGCTGTCAAGAACGGCGATAAAGTGTCCAGAGCAGCCTCGCTGATTGCGGTCTATGTCCCGATGGTCATCGCTATTGTTCTATCGGTTATGGTCACCTATGGCTCGTATTTTATGTTAAAGATGTTTTACGGGTGACCGCGATATTGATTATGGCTTTGGCATTCTATTTTTTTACATTCCCATTTTTGCACAAAGTTAATGGTCTTTTCAGGTGAATGATAGTCATATGGCCGAAGAACGCTCCACGACCGACCTGAGAAACAGGATGAACGATATCGAAAAAAGCCATCCGAAGGCTGAAGCCATCTCGCTCATCTCTGAAATGCTTAAGGACGAGTATAAGCGGCTCGAGGGCATCATGCGGGATACCCGCAACGATTATTTAGGCCTGCGTCGGGACGACCCGGCCCTGCAGAATGAGATCGCCGACCTGAGGCTGGAAGCCGTCGAAGCGTATCAGCCCGCCTACGTCATTGAAAATTTTCTGGCCGACTTGGGCGTCGATATTATGCCGCTCCTGCCGCCCCATAAGGGCTCGTTCGAGGTCTCTTCTTTGAAGGACGGCGAATGGATGCTGTCCATGGTCAGCCTCAGGGAGAGCTCCATGCGTACGCTGGGCGGCCACTGTAACGTCATCGGCGATATTATAGTCCTGGAAAAGATGTTGTATGACCACACCTACCTGGCCGCTGTCATGAAGCTCACCGACGACTATGAGCCCGGACAGCAGGGCTACGTGGAGTTCGATTTTTATACGATCGTCTTCGACGAGGACATACAGGCCATCGTCAAAGCGCCCCTTACCACAGAGTAACCAAAATGGACACGGCGACAAATCAAGCGTCGTGTCCTCCGTATCCTCCGTGGTTTAAAAAAATAGTATACTTTGTAGTTACTTTGTGTTCCTGGTGGTTATTGATGTATCATGTTTTTATGTATACATCGTTACCGTCTATTTTAACCTCGTATAGAATAAGCGGGCTGTCGGCGACGGCGAGCGCTTTCCCCGTGATCACGTCGAACTTCGAGCTGTGCTCGGGGCAGGTGATGACGTTGCCATCCAGCGAGCCATTGGAGAGCCTGGCGCCCATGTGCGGGCAGGAGTCCTCGAAGGCGTAAAGTTTGCCGCCCACGTTGACGATGGCGATACTCTTCCCTTCCTTGTAATAATTCTTCACCTGTCCGGGCTGAACGCTGTCCTTTGTAGTCACTTTGATGAGTTCCGGCATAATATCACAATTCTCCGGTCATGGCTTGAACCTGTTGAGTAGAAGCGAGTTAGAGACGACGGAAACCGAGCTGAAGGCCATTGCGGCGGCCGCGATGATCGGGTTAAGCAACACGTGGAACCACGGATACAATATGCCCGCTGCTATGGGAATGCCGATGACGTTGTAAAAGAACGCCCAGAACAGGTTAATCCGGATGGTACGGATGGTGGCCCGGCTCAGCTTGATGGCGGTCACGACGCTCCTCAGGTCTCCGCTCATGAGAGTGATGTCCGAGGACTCGATGGCGATGTCGGTGCCCGTCCCGATGGCGATGCCCGTGTTGGCCTGGGCCAGCGCCGGGGCATCGTTAATGCCGTCGCCGACCATTGCCACGTTCTTGCCCTCCGCCTGGAGCTTTTTGATGACCTCCGCCTTATCCTGGGGCAGCACCTCCGCGAGGACTTTATCGATGCCGACCTGCTTTGCTATTGCATCGGCCGTCCTCCGGTTATCGCCCGTGACCATGATGGTCTCGATGCCTATGCGGTGGAATTCCGCTATGGCTTCGGCGGAGCCTTCCTTGATGGTATCGGCCACGGCCACGACGCCGGCGGGTTTCTCGTCCACTGATATATACATGGGCGTCTTGCCTTCGGCGGAAAGCCTCTCGAAGTCATTTTTAAGGCCCTCGATGGGGACTTCCTCAAGCTCCATGAGCTTTGCGTTACCGGCCATGACGATGCGCCCGTCGACCATGGCCACGATGCCTTTTCCCGGGACGGCATCGAACCTGGTGGCATCGGTAAGGCTGATATTCCTGTCCTTTGCGCCCTTTACGATGGCCTCGCCCAGGGGATGTTCCGAGCCTTTTTCGGCCGAGCCCGCAAAGTGAATGACCTCATCGGGCGTGAACCCTGGCATGGCCACAGCGTCGACCAGCGAGGGCTCGCCTTTGGTGATAGTCCCGGTCTTGTCCAGGACGATGGCATTGATCCGGTAGGCGTTCTCCAGGCTTTCGCCGCCCTTGATCAGAATGCCGTACTGGGCACCCTTGCCCGTGCCCACCATGATGGCCGTGGGCGTGGCCAGGCCCATGGCGCAGGGGCAGGCGATGATCAGGACCGAGATAAAGTTGAGCAGGGCGAAAATGGGCTCCCGGCCAACGAAGTACCAGATGAGGAAAGTGATGGCGGCGATGCCGATAACGATGGGCACGAACACGGAAGCCACCTGGTCGGCCAGCCTCTGTATCGGCGCCTTGGTGCCCTGGGCCTCTTCCACCATTTTTATGATCTGGGAAAGCACTGTGTCCTTTCCCACCTTCGTGGCCTTGAACTTGAAGGAGCCGGTCTTGTTGATGGTGGCGCCGATGACGTTGTCGCCCTCCTTTTTACCGGCAGGGATGGGTTCGCCTGTGATCATGGACTCGTCGACCGAGGAGTATCCATCCGTGACGATGCCGTCCACGGGTATCTTCTCGCCGGGCCTCACGACGACTGTATCGCCGACGCTCACGTCTTCCACCGGTATCTCGGCCTCGCGGCCTTCGCGCATGACGTGGGCGGTCTTCGGCCTCAGGCCCGTCAGCCTGCGTATGGCCTCCGACGTCTGGCCTTTAGCCCTGGCCTCGAGCAGCCTGCCCAACAGGATGAGGGCGATGATCATCGTGGAGGTATCGAAGTACGTGTCCGGCATCATGCCGCCGACGGTCACCAGCTGCGGCAGGAAAGTGGCCACGACGCTATAGAAATAGGCGGCGCTGGTGCCCACCGCAATGAGGACGTTCATGTCCGCCGTGCCATGCTTTAGGGCCGCATAGGCTCCCCTGTAGAACCTCCAGCCTATCCAGAACTGTACGGGCGTCGCCAGGATGAACGATATATACATGACCGACTCGCGGGAAAGCGATGATATGAACGGCAGATAGGAGCCCAGGATCATCATTGCCATAATGGCCAGGGCGGCGATGCCGCTGAGGACGAACTTCAGCTTCAGGTCGCTCATCTCTTTACGCCTGGATTCGCGCTCGGTGTCCACGAGCTCTTTCTCATCTTTAATTTCGGGGACTGTGTAGCCGGCGTCCTTGATGGTCTTCTTCAATTCAGGTAGAGTGACCTCGGTCGGGCTGTACAAAATGGTGACCCGCTCGGTCGCCAGATTTACGGAAACGCGGATGACGCCATCCTTTTCCCGGAGCGCGTCCTCGATCCGCTGGACGCATGAGGCGCAGGACATGCCGAGCACCGGCAGCGTAACGGTCTCCATCACCACGCCATAGCCCGCATCCTTAACTGACCGGGCCATGTCTTCCGGTGAAACTTTCGCCGGGTCAAATGTCACCGTGGCCTTCTCGTTGGCCAGGTTGACGCTCGCATCCGATACGCCCTTTAGCCCTTTGAGGGCCGATTCCACCCTGGACACGCATGACGCACAGGTCATTCCAGTGATCTTTAAAACTACCTTTTTAAAACCAGCAGGCGCCTCGGGAATAATTGCTCACCGCCGTATATTTAGGCATATTTTACATAAATACTTGCAGCTATAGGCCGAGATGCGATTTCATGAAGATGTTTGCGCATTTCTCGCTACAAAAATATCGGTAGCGTTTGCCATCCCCCAGCTTGAGGATGACGATGGCCTTATCTTTGGCCACGTCCTTGCCGCAAACGGGATCCTTCTCGATCATGTTTTATAGCACGACATCCGCATACTTATCTTGAATCTAAAATAAGTGGACTTTTTATTGTCGGAAGCCAATCTCTTTGGTGATGACTAACAGGCTTGCGGGCTCAGGCAGCAGCTACCTGAAAAGGGCCTCGGGAGAGCCGGTAGACTGGTATCCGTGGGGCGACGAGGCGTTCGAGCGGTCCAAAAAAGAGGACAGGCCGGTCTTATTATCCATCGGGGCTGTGTGGTGCCACTGGTGCCACGTGATGGCCCATGAAAGCTGGAACGACCCGGAGACAGCGAAAATGGTCAACGATAATTTTGTCGCCATTAAAGTGGACCGGGACGAACGGCCTGACCTGGATAAGGCATACCAGGAAGCGGTCAGTATGTTAACGGGCCGGGGCGGCTGGCCTCTCACTGTATTTTTAACCCCGGACAAGGAACCGTTTTATGGGGGTACATATTTCCCGGCAACGTCCAGGTATGGCATGCCCTCGGTCAAGGACATTTTAGAGGCGGTGAAAAAGGCTTATAAAAATGACCGCAATGATCTTCAGCGGACCGCCGATGAGATACGGCGGCTTTCTGATCACGACGTATCCGGAAAAGGGGCGCTATCTTCGGACATGCCGGATAGCGCCGTCTCTCGCATGTCCAAGAACTTTGATGGCATCAACGGCGGCTTCGGCACCGCGCCTAAGTTCCCCCATGCAGAGGCTTTGTTATTTTTATTGCAGGCTAAGGAAGGGTCCCATAATGAGGATGCATGGAACATGGCCCGTTCATCGCTCATGCACATGGCGGCCGGCGGCTTCTACGACCAGGTGGGCGGCGGCTTCCACCGCTATTCCACCGACTCACTGTGGATCGCTCCCCACTTCGAAAAGATGCTGAACGACAACGCGCTGCTGCTAAAAGCCTATTTGGAAGCATACCGGCTTTCCGGCGATCTCTATTTTAGACAGGTCGCAGAGGAGGCTATCGGCTTTGTGTTCAGGCGTATGGCCCGGTATGAGGGTTTCGTCTCCAGCATCGATGCTGACCTTGACGGCGAGGAAGGCGCCTACTATACGTGGACGGAAGCTGAGATACGGCAAGCGCTGGGCGATAGGGCGGACGCGTTCGTCAAAGCTTACAATGTCTCGCCGGATGGGAACTTTGAGGTCAGGGGAAAGAACGTCCTTTACATTCCCCGTGAAACTGATAAATCCGCCTTTGCCGCGGAGAAGCAGATCCTTCTAGCCGCCAGGCATAAGCGAGAGCTGCCTTTCATCGACACTGCGATACACACGAGCTGGACTGCCCTCATGGCGACATCCCTGGTGACCGCCTATAACGTCCTTGGAGACACCGGATGCCTTGAGTTTGCCCGAAAAACAATGGACTTTATCATGAGCTCGATCTATGATGGCGACACGTTGTTCCGCACCTACACCGATAAGCCCTCGGTGGATGGGTTCCTGGACGATTACTCCTGTGCCATCGAGGCACTGCTGGAACTCTACAAGGCAGCGCAGGAGCCGAATTACCTCGAGTTCGCCCTGAAGCTGTCCCGGGGCTGCGAAGAAAAATTCTATGATGCAGAGCACGAGGGCTATTTCTACGTCCAGAAGAAAGACAGGACGCCCATGACTGGCGACAGGCCAGCGGCCGACTCTACTACGCCGGGGCCGAACCCCCAGATGGCCCTGAACCTGTTGAAGCTGTACCATTATACGGGCGATGAGCAATACCACCAAAGGGCAAAACAAGTGCTGGAGTCATTCGTTGTGCCCGCGCTTGTATATCCCATAGGCCACGCTACTTTCTTCAGGGCTGTGGACTATTATTTGAACGAGCCCCTGCAGGCTGTCATCGAGGCTGATAGGCCCGAGGCTTTAGAGCTCGCCCGGCTGATCAACGGCAGGGTTGATAAATGTATAGTATTACTCGATACAGGAGAAGGGCGTCGTCTCCCGGTGTTCGAGGGCAAGTCCAGGCCTAAAGGCAAGCCTACAGTATTCTTTTGTAAACAGGGCACCTGCAGTATGCCGCACATAGGGGAAGAAAAAATTAAGGAGTACCTTTCGCGACAATGATCACATCAGGCCATAGCATCTTGCTTCCATGGCCATGGCGATATGGTCCGCCCTGTCCGACAGCGAATACAGGAGCGGGACGGCAATGGAGATAATGCCCGAAATAGCTTTAAGCCCCTTAAAAGAAACCCCGCGGGCTTCCTGGGCCGTTTTGATGGCGTCGAATTCCTCACGGACGATGGGGATGAACGTCAATGCCAGCCACATCGTTGTCGACAGGTCCCGGGCGAAGGTCTTGCCGAAGACGACGAATATTTTTTCTAAGGCATCGGCCATCTCCGCCTCGCCCGTCGTGCTCGTGATCGCCGAGCCCGCGACGTATAACATCAGGATCCTCGCGGACGACTCGACGGCCGGATCGATCCCTTGCAGCAGTGCCTGTAATACTGCTATGACGACGATGAACGGCAGTGCGGGCATCAGCATCCTCCAGAGGCGTATGGGACTTGCCCTGAAGATCAGGAGCGATGCCAGGAGTGCCGGCGCCATGGCAGCCAGCCAGTATGCCGGTATTATGACCGTTGTGACGCTGAATGCCGCCAGCCAGGCGAGCTTATACGAAGCTTTCATGTGCCCTCCATAATAGTTCGGCCATTTTCTCGGGCCCGGCATCCCATTCGACCTCTATTCCACGCTTTCTCAACTTTATAGCCCATACCAGCGACGGAGGAAGTGCCAGCCCCGACGGGTCTTCCAATGCGAGTAGTCCTTCCGGCCTGCCATCGAACCTTACTTTTCCCGAATCCAACACGATCAGGCGGCTCGATATCCCCATGAAATGTGCCACGCTATGGGTCGCGGCCACAATGGTCGTGCCGCCTTTGTTCAGGCGTATCAGCGTCTCCATTATCCGGCGCCTTCCACCGGCGTCAAGGCCCGACATGGGCTCATCCAGGAAAAGATATTTCGGCCCGAGGGCGATGATGCCCGCCAGCGCCGCCAGCCTTTTCTGGCCCTGGCTCAGCGCACGGGGCGATCCCTTTAAGAGGGTCTCGTCGAGGCCGACGATCTCTATGGTGTCCATCACGGCGCGCCGCACTTCATCTTCGCCATATCCCCGGTTCACCGGCCCAAACGCTATGTCATCGTACAGCGTTTTTTCGAAGAGCGCCCGCTCCGGGGACTGCACGGCGAGACCGACGAGCTTTCGGGCTTTGACGGCGTCCATTGCATCGATCGACACTCCGCCTTTGGACGGCTTCAACATCCCCGAAAGGCACCGGAGCAAGGTCGATTTTCCCGAGCCGCTCCGGCCCGCAAGGATGATGAACTCGCCTTCTTCCATGCGTATGCTGACGCCATCCAGGGCCCTGGCCTCGTCGGGCTCGCCCCCGGAAAAAATATGGTGAACGTCATTCGCCACGAGCGCCATGGAAATTGGCCTCCAGCTCTTGTAATTTTTTGGACAGGCGCCATGTATAGGGGGCCTCGATCCCGGCGCTCGCCATCAGCCCTTTATCGCAAAAGAGCTCATCCGGAGGCCCGGATGCCAGTACCTCACCTTCCCTTAGTACGACGATCCTGTCGGCCGCCATGGCTTCTTCCATGTCGTGCGTGATCCAGATGATGCCGACGCCGCTTAACTTTAACGATACTATGGCATCCCTCACGGCCTTTGCCCCGGTCCCGTCCAGCATCGACGTAGGCTCATCCAGCACGATGTACGACGGCTCCATCGCCAGCGCCCCGGCCAGCGCCACGAGCTGTTTTTGGCCGCCCGAAAGCGCGGACGAGCTTTTGGCGGCATGCCGCTCCAGGCCAACGGCGATCAGGGCGTTTTTCACGCGTCGCTCCACGGCATCCGCCGGTAATCCCAGGTTGCGCGGGCCAAAGGCGACGTCGTCCCATACTTTACGGGCCACCGCCTGGTCCTCGGGGTTCTGGAAGACCATGGCCACGGACCTTCGGGCGAACAGGGGATCATCCCTCGTATTTATACCGTCGATCGTGCAATTGCCATTGTCCGGCAACAGCAAGGCGTCCATCATCATGGCCAGCGTGCTCTTGCCCGAAGCGTTCAGGCCGACGAGGGCAATGTACTCGCCCTCTCTGACGTTGAGGGAAATGCCCCGGAGCGCCGGGCGATCCCCGTAAGAATAAAATACGTCCTCTAGCTCGATCACTGGCGGGCCTCGCTTTCCATGTTGAACTTTTTGGCCACGAAGGAGGCGACGATGATCTTTAAAATGTCGCCGGGCAGGAACGGTAGTACGCCGATGATCAGCGCCTTATCCAGCGGCATGCGCAATATGATCGAAAGCTGCACCGTACCGCAAGCGTATAGGGCCAGCGTCCCCGCTGCCATGGCCAGCCCATACCAGTATACGCCCGGTTTTTTCCTGGTCCGGACGATCAGGCCGGTGACCAGGGCGCAGATTACAAAGCCGGTGAGGTAGCCGCCGGTCGGGCCTATCAGGACGCCCAGCCCGGACTGGCCTCTTGCGAAGACGGGCAGCCCGATGAAGCCCAGGAGCATATAGGCAACCATGGAGAGCGAGCCAAAATATGCCCCGAGCACGGCCCCCGCCAGTATTACGAAAAACGTCTGTAACGTTATGGGGACATAGGGGAGCGGTATCGCCATCCAGGCGGCCGCCGCCGTCAACGCCGTAAAAAGCGCCGCATATACCAGCTTCTTCACCCTATTCGACGGCATTGTAAACCCAAAAAATTAGAGGGTTTACATATATTTAAAGCTTATCGACCGGAACTTTTTAGGTGCTTACAATCGCCGGATACTATCTTCCGCATGGAACCGTCTTCCGTCTTCACGAGGAGCGAGCCGTCATCGTCCACGTCCTGGGCTACGCCACTGATCACCTCGTCCTGGTAGATGACCTCCACCTGCCGGCCAAGCGTGTCCGAGTACCTTCGCCAGCTCCACAGGATCGGCGTGAACCCCTCATTCTTAAAGGTCAGATAATCCTCCTCAAGGATCTCCAGGAGCGATTGGACGAACTTTACCCTGTCGACTTTTCTGCCCAGCTCCGATCGCATGGTGGTCGCCGTCTCCAGGGGCATCTCATTGTTTACATTCACACCTATGCCGAGTATGATGAAGTTCACCGCATCCGTTTCCGCGCTCATCTCCGTCAGGATGCCGCAGATCTTCTTGCCGTTGACCAGCACATCATTCGGCCACTTGATGACCGCTTCCAGGCCGGCGCCCCGGAGCGCCTTGGTCACAGAAACGGCTGCAAGAAGAGTGATGCTTGACGCGTGCATAGGGTCGATGTTGGGTTTCAGGACGATGGACATCCAGACCCCGCCCGACCTGGTCAGCCACTTACGGCCAAGCCTGCCCTTTCCCCGGGTCTGGTTCTCGGCGATGACCACGGCCCCCTCTTCGACGCCCCGCTCGGCCAGCTGCCGGGCAACGGTGTTCGTCGAACCCGTCGTGTTCAAGTGCACCACTTTATTTCCGAGCATCTTCGCCTGTAAGCCGTAGCGCACCTCCGAAGGATAGAGCTTATCGGGCACAACCAAAAGCCGGTAGCCCCGTCCCTGCTCTATGTCGATGCCATAGCCCTCCTTGATGAGCGTATGGATATGTTTCCACACGGCGGCCCTCGATACGCCGAGCGTCTCAGCCAGGGTTTCCCCCGAAACGTAATCGCCCGCTGTTCGCAGTATGCGCAGGATCTCTTCCTTGGTCATCTTATAAATGAGTAGACTTGATTTCAGATATATTTAGTGTTCCCGAACGCAAATAAAAAAGGCATTGGTTGGGGCGGGGGATTTACCCGCCCCGAAACGCCTACCGGAAGATCTATGCGATCCCCAGCATCTTGACGCTTCATTGCATTTCGGAGTGTACGCCAGAATCTTCTATCCCATCCAACCCATTTCATCCAGTGCCTTAGGGGCACAGGATGCTGAGAGGCAACTGAATGCCATTTTGCTTATGGGTCAAATATCGGGTTCGAAGCAAAGAACGGCGTTATCGACGGCGGGCTGAGCTGTTGCAATACGAAGTTCGGCGGCGCGAACGATGGTATCTGTGGACCAGCCAGTACAAACGCTACCTGTAACCCAGGCCCTGCCAGGTTGATGGTGTTCGCTATGATCGGCGTAGTTCCGGGAGCCTGAGCTGCTGGGAACGAGATACAAGGCACTACCATCGAAGGCACTACGGGAGCCACAATGCCGGGCGACCCAACGTTGCTGTAAGTACTACTGGGGATGGTTGTGCCTTCTACTGCTCCAGCAGGAAGCACACCTGCCAGCAAGAAGATACTGGCAATGGCCAATGCTATTAATAGTTTTACCCTCATTTAATACCCTCCTTAGTTAAACAATAGTCTACACATCAGAATAAAAAGCTTATAGAGGGTAATGGCATTTTTTCACTGTATAAACCTTTAATATAGCATAAATATGGCCTGTATAATAATTATAAGCCGGTTCGGGGCAATGGCTGGAATCATTCTGCCGGCTTTGGGAGCACCATGCCGCCAAACGGAGAGACCAGCACTTTGGCGTTCGGGCCATGCTTAAGGAAGGCGATATCGAGTGCCTCCTGCGGCGTCTTCGCCGGCAACAGGAACATCCTTCGGACCGTATCCCCGGGGATCTCGGAGATCAGGTAAATGTCGCAATTCATGGCGGTCTTGGCGATGACCGATGCCTTGTGGCCCCCGAGCTCAAAGCGCTCGTCCATGCGGCGTGCCTGCGCCTCGATGGTCGTGGCCTCGTCCACCCAGCAGGAGAATACGTCATTGCCCAGGCACTCTTCGCACCGGGCAACGAGTATCATCGTGCCGCCCTTCTTTACGATGTGCTTGCAGTTATCCATGGCCTTCTGGGCCTGGTACATGTTGATGTCCTTGGGATAGCCGCCCGCGCTCGTGATGACGATGTCGGCTTTCGGCACGTTCAGGCTGTACATTCTGTCGACGTATTTTACGCCTTCCCGGTGCGCTTTGATAATGTCTCCGGCGACCGCGGCGACGATCTCCTTTTTGCTGTTCAGTACCACGTCCAATAGAAAGCCTATGTTGCTCATCATGCCCGGCACTTCATCGATCTCCTGCCTGATGGGGCTGTCCAGCCTGCCGGTCTCGGCTTTCTGGCTCACCATCATCGCGTGGTTTATCTCTATTGTCGCGTTGCTTGCGCAGCCCGGAAGGACCGCCTTCACGCCGCCAGAATAGCCCGCAAAATAGTGGTATTCAGTGTTGCCCGTGCAGACCACGAAGTCTGCTTCGACTACATCTTTGAAAATGCTTATTTTATGGCCGAAGCTCGAGGTGCCGACGAGTTTACAGTCATCGGGATCATCGTCGATGCAGCGTACCCGGCCATAGGAGACGCCCATTAGCGCTTTCTTTTCCTCATCGGTCGTATGCCTGTGGCTGCCTCGGGCCACGATCATGGTGACATCCTCATCGGGCACCCCGCCCGAGTTAATCTCGTCCAGTAAAAGCGGTAAAAATTTGTATGAGGGGCAGGGCCGGGTCACGTCGCTTATGATGACCGCGACGTTCATGCCTTTCTTAAGCTTTTCCCGGAGCCGGGGCGAATCGATGGGGTTCTCCAGCGCTCTTTTTATTTCCGCCTGCTCATCCTGGACTCCGGATAGCTCTTTGGGCAGTAAAATGCCCGCCAGATTTTTATCGGGCACGTCCACCTCAAAGTGCCCTTTGCCATACTTTAGATCGATGATCGTCATGTCCAGAACATAATATGATGAACGCTATGTCTTAACTTTTGCTATTTAGATGAGAGCCATGAGCAATAGCTCGGCGATGTCGAGCACCTTGCCGCCGGCGTCCTGCAGGTTAGCGTGGCACATGGGGCAGGCAGTGATGATATAATCTATGTCAGCGGGGGCTTCCGAGAGCCGCTTTTTGGCGACCTTCCTGGCCAGGTCCCCGTAGCCCCGGCGTACGCCACCTCCGCCTCCGCAGCACCTCGCCTCTTTTTTCGAGGTCGCCATCTCCTCGAGATCGCATATCCGACTAATGATAGTCCGGGGCTCCTCGTAGACGTTCATGCACCGCCCCAGGTGACACGGGTCATGGTAAGAAACTTTATAGGGCAGCCTTTCCAGGGGCAACTCGTCCACGTGCCTCGCGATGAATTGGGTTACGTGGAGCACTTCCACGTCAAGGCTTTCGCTGAGCGTCTTGTAGCAGCCGGCGCAGCCCGTGACGATCGTCCTGGCGCCGCTTTTTTTGACCTGCTCCCGGTTGTGCTCCAGGACGACCGAGTCGCCGCCCAGCCGTAACAACGGCGACCCGCAGCACCTTTCGTCATCGAGGACGCGGGCGCCGAAGCGGCTAAGTATCCGGAGGTTCGCCAGCGCCGTGTTCTGCTGCCTGTACGATGTCAGGCATCCTGGCCAGTAAATGACGTCCGATTTGCCATTTAGCCTGAGCTCGTCGGGCACCCAGGCGTTCCGGGGGGCCGGATCGCCGAGCGAATTCCCATATTTTTTAACATTGTTAAGAATGTCATCGTAGTATGTTGGCGACCATTTTTCCAGGATCATCTCTTTTCTCGCCGCTTCAACGACTATGTCGGGCTTTGCGCCCGACGGGCAGGTCGAGGAGCACATGGAACATGTCAGGCAGGTGTAGAATGACCTCTTCATGGACTCCGAGGGTTTTTCGCCTTCGGCCAGCGCCCTGGCCAGAAGCATCCGGCCCCTGGCGTTGGTCGACTCCCAGCCAAGCTCCTCGTTGACCGGGCAAAGCGCCCGGCACCGGCCGCACCGCGTGCACTTGATAATGTCCTCGATATGGTCCTGTATCATTTTTATACCTATAGCCCCATCTTTCCGGGGTTCATAATATTTTGCGGGTCGATGGCCTTTTTAATGGCCTTCATGACATCGTAGCTTTTTCCGTGGGCCCTGGCCATATAGCTTGCCCTGATAATTCCCACGCCGTGCTCCGCGGGCAGCGTGCCGCCCAGGCTCAGCACGACATCGTAGATGTCATCCTTGACGGCGTGGACTTTTTTCCATTCCCGCTCGTCCCTCTGGTCAATGGCGATCCCCGTGTGCAGGTTGCCGTCGCCGATGTGCCCGTAGGTCACGAGCGACAGGCCATGCTTGCGGCCGATCTCCTGTATCTTGCGGAGCATGAAGGGCACGTCCTTGATGGGCACGCCAATGTCCTCCGCCTCGTAGACCCGCACCTTTCCGGGGTTTAATTTAGTGATCGCGACCCCAACGAGCCTCCTGGCGGACCAGAGCCTCTCTTCCTCGTCCTTATTCCTGGCCACGCAAGTCTCCCCGCCGCATTTCTCGCAGGCCTGGCAGATCAGATCCACCTGCCGGGCGACGCTCTCCCGGTAGCCGTCCACCTCGAATAGCAGCATGGCCTCCACGTCAGGCACTCCCAGCGTGGGGTCTATCTGCTTGACGGCCTTGATGGCGCTGCCGTCCATGATCTCCATGGCCGCCGGTATGACGCCCGAAGATAATACGGCCACGGCGGCTTTGCCGGCATCCTCGATATTGTTAAAGGTGGCCATGAGTATCGACCTGGCCTCGGGCAGGGGGTGTATCTTCAGCCTCGCTTTTGTAATGACGCCCAGCGTCCCCTCGCTGCCGATGAACAGCCTGGTCAGGTCGTAGCCAGACGAGGTTTTAGGGGCTTTACATCCGGTGTTTATGATGTCGCCGTTGGGCAGCACGACCTCCAGCCCCAGGACGTAGTCCTTCACCGTGCCGTATTTGACCGAGTGCATGCCGCTGCCGCCGTTGGCGATGAGGCCGCCTACGCTGCACATGTCGCTGCTCCCGGGGTCGGGCGGGAAAAAGAAGCCGCGCTTAATGAGCTCGGTATTGAGGTTTTTATGTATGATACCCGGCTCGATGACCACCTGGAGGTTCTCGATCTCCAGCTCGAGGATGCGGTTCATGCCGGTCATGTCGAGCACGATGCCGCCCTTTACCGGGACGGAGCCGCCGGTGAGCCCGCTGGCCGAGCCCCTGGGCACGATGGGCACGTTATGTTTTGACGCCAGCCTGACGATGTCCGAGACCTCCTCGGCGCTCTTCGGCCTGACGACGTAATCCGCATTTCCCCGGATATAGGAAGAATCAAATGAATAGCAGTATAATTCGCCCGGGTCATTGGTCACCCTGTCCGGCCCCACGATACTTTGTAGTTCTTCGTACATTCGCCCACTCGGTTACAAACTATCGTGGCGATGTATAAATAAATTACCAGTTCCGCCGAATTGACTGGATAAAATATTGATCAATGATGGCTGAATGTACAAAAGTTTGCGAGGGGAACGGGGAATGCGCCTTCATTTTCGGCCAAGAAATCTTTTACTTAGCTTCCCATTTGGGGGGAAGCCGCAAGTGCGGGGTGATTTTTAATGGTCCAGCACCGAGCGTTGCAGCGGGTGATGCCAGAGCGAAGGAGGCGCATTCCACGGCCAATATGATGGTAATGGCTACGTTGGCTATCATGGCAGCGATAGTCAGCGCTTGTCTCTTTTTACCCTCATAACCTCATATACCCCTCAAATACATGTTCTAGCGTGTCAGGTTAAATAATTAATATATAAATAAGGCATTTTTCAAGTAGTTCAAACTATTATATGGCGTGATACCTTTAAGGCATGGTATTTATGTGATAAATATAGATATTATTATAGATGTTTATGGAGGAACTGTAATGGAGCCGATCTTTTTTAACGACCTGGACGAGGAGACGAAAAAGCGAGCGCTGGACTCGTATAAGCGCGCCGTTTATCCCGAGCTGTACGAGGATTACAATGCCGTGGACCTGGTGGCGCAGATCGGGCCTTTTACCGACGACGATTCCCTTATAAGAGAAATCGGGACGCTGGGCATCGTATTCGCAAAGGACGGTTCCGTGATCACCGATGGAAACTTTCTCTTCATAGCCTATAGCGCAAATGAATTGACCTTCGTCCATATCGGCATCAGCGATATCCGGGATTTTAAGCCACATTATCTGCGGGAGATCGCCCGCACGATCGACCGGTCGATACTATAATCCTCTTTCTTTTTATCATCGGATCCCGGTATCCAAGTTAATGTCTACAGTATGCAAAATTCCAACAATAGGATCAGCGACGCTAAAAATACTTGGGGTTATTAAGGGAATCGGGGCGGGTGGGCGGGCAAAGTTCGTCGCTAATACTGCATTTGGCTAGAAGGTGGGGGCGGTCGTCGAGGCGTTTTGGGCGTCAGTCGGCCATCAGGCCGGGCGTCGACCCGCCAAGAAATAACTTACGTATTGCTCGAAGCTTATTTTCTCATAGAACAAGCACTACTCCAAGCTTATTTTCTCGAAGATAGCAACCTTTTTAATCAAGAATCAGTATACCATAGATGGAGACATACTTAAATGGTTTCAACCATCGTTGTGGGTGGGTTTTTTGGCGACGAAGGCAAGGGCAAGATCGTGGCCCACATCGCTTACAAGGAACACCCCTCCATTATTGCAAGGGGAGGCGTGGGCCCAAATGCCGGTCACACCGTTCTCAAGGATGGAGTAAAATACGGGGTCCGAATGGTCCCCTCCGGATTTGTTTACGATAATGCAAGGCTTTTGATAGGAGCGGGCGTCCTGGTCGACCCGGTCGTACTGGACCGTGAGGTAAAACTACTGGACTGCGGGAATAGGCTCGGGGTCGATTACCGCTGCTCCATCATCGAGGAAAAGAACATAGAGGAGGACAAGAACACCGAGCGCCTGGCAAAGAAAATAGGCACGACGGGCACGGGATGCGGGCCGGCCAACAAGGACCGGGTCATGCGGACCGCCCGGCAGGCAAAGGATCTTCCATCGCTTAAAAGTTATATGACGGACGTCTCGCAGGAATGTAATGACGCAATGGACCGGGACGAGAATATCATCATCGAAGGCTCCCAGGGCTTCGGCATATCCCTGTATTATGGCACTTATCCTTTCGTAACTTCTAAGGATACGTCCGCCTCTTCTTTAGCTGCGGACGTTGGCGTCGGCCCCACCAGGATCGACGAGGTCGTCGTCGTCTTCAAGGCGTTCCCCACCCGGGTCGGCGAAGGCCCGTTCGAGACGGAAATGACCCCGGAAGAGGCCCATAAGCGGGGCATCACGGAGTTCGGCACCGTCACCGGGAGGGCCAGGCGCATTGGCTACTGGGACCCGAAGATGGCCCGGTACTCGGCCATGATCAACGGCGCCACCCAGGCGGCCATCACGGGCCTGGACCGCATAGACCCGGCCGTTAAGGGCGCTACCCAATACGATCAGCTGAGCGAAAAGGTCAAGGAGTTCATCGCACAGGCCGAGAAGGACTCGGGCGTGCCGTTCACGCTGCTATCGACCGGCGCCGACCAGGACGATATCATCGACCTGCGCAATCACAAGAAATAGTGAGGTTTTTCCATGAAGAAGGACTTGATGGACATATTATGCTGCCCCGTATGCAAAGGGGACCTGGATCTGAAGATCAAAAAAGAGAATGGCTCCGAGGTCATCGAGGGCATTCTTTACTGCAAGAAGTGTAACGAGAACTATCCCATTGAGGATGGCATACCGAACCTGCTCCCTCCGGAGCTGAGATAAAAGGGTGAGCGTATGGGTGGATTGGACGCGGCGGAAGGGATAACGGGATACGATGAGGTGGACGAGTCCACGGTCTTTAACGGCGGATACCTGCCGGGGGCTGGTAAGGGACAGGCGACCGAGGGCCGGAGGCGGGGTAAAAAATCGCTCGCTTCAGTGGGGAGCACTCACCGGTCAAAGCCGAAGCGCCCGATGGGCCGCGGCATTTCTTTCCGGAGCTTTGCCTTTAACTTTCGGGGATTCGAGGATACGGCGAAGCTGATGTTGGCCGTCTCCATTGGCGCGCTCATCCTCTGCGCTGTGATCTTATATCTTACTGCGAGAGGGGACGCTCCGCTGAACTTCTACGGGCCGCTGGCCGCCTCGGTCGTCGTCATGGCGCTGCTGTTCTTTATCGCCTCCAGGCTCATCGGCAACAACCGGTAAGAACACAAAAATTAACTAAGACCTCTAAGCTTAAGCGCACTAAGCCTGATAAGACCACGAAGAACGCTCATCACAAAGACCTCGAAGCGCTGGCCCAAGAGGCACAAAGACTCTTTTTATATATTATGATCGGTTCTATCTTTCTGCCGAAAAGACCAGACTCAGGGCATTTGATATTCGTGCTGCGTCAGACTTATTGATCGAATACGAGGCCCGGATGGTGGACGACGGGTTCTTGACCACGAGGCCCTTCTTCATCAGCTCCCCGAGATATTTGCTGATCGCACTATCCGGCAGGCCCACGATATTACTCATCTCCCCGTTGGTCGCCTCATCCTTTTCCAGCAGCGCTTTCAATATTTTACCGGACGATTCATGCCGTATCATGGAGATCAACATCCGGTCCTGAACGCTATACGTATTAGAATTAGTAAAATAGCGCACGAACTTACCGTCATCGTACGTCACGATCCGGTGATTAAGGCCTAATATCATAAGGTGATACCGGATCGTGCCGATGTTCAGGCCCAGACCCTTCGAAACATCATAGAGCGTGATGCCCGGCTGTTCCTGGATAAGCCGATATATCCTGTTACGGTTATTATTCTCATCGATCCGGGACCGGGCCCTGGTCACGCTGCCGAAGAAGAAAAATTTTAAGACGAGCAATATTCCACCGATGATGGCAATGCCTGCGCCCACTTCTACGGCGGTACCGACCGTGGCGGATCCGACCTGTCCGTTGTTCATCCCATAAAATATAGTACTATTATTCGACGCCGTGCCTAAGCTGACGGCGACTGCCGTAACGAACGAGCCCACGGGCTTTTCCCAGACCAGCCTGCCATCCCTGTCAAGAGCATATAATGCGCTCGCATACTTATATTCAGTCTGATTATATACCGGGGGATATTGCCCGTTAATCGCCCTATAGCTTACGTACACGACGTTATTCGCCGGCGTTATGGCACCGTAAACCTGGCTGTAAGTGCCTGGCTCATCCCATCCTCCGGCAGCGGTATTGCCGGTAAAAATGGAATTCACGTTTGACCTGTTGACGGTCACATTTGATGCATTTATGGCCGGTAGCGTAACGTCCCATAGCTCCGTAGAGTTCCTCATGTCATAAGCGGCTATACTGATCGTATCGAGATGTTCGTAGTCCACTTTTTCATGGGACTTCAGGCCGCTTAGCGTATACAGCACGCCATCGCTTGCCCGGTCAGTCAGGTCCTGGAATTGATAGTTCTTTGCCGGAGTGATCTCGCTTCCATTTGGCCCGAGCACACGCACCACATGGCTGCCATCGGGATTTGTCAAGTCTTTAGTGAAATACAGGTTGCCTTGTTCGTCCATCGGCATCAGGCCAAACAGCCAGTATTCGCTGTCGAACTGCTTTAGCCATTTCATGTTGCCGCTGGTATCGAATGCCGCTATGCCATTGCTCATCGGCTCGTCCGTCGTATCGTTAATGCTTAACGTCACGTACAGGGTGCCATTCATGTATAATGGGATGTAGTCATACTTGCTCATGGCCTCCGGCCGGAGGTTATATTGCTCATGTATGATCGAAAAATTAACGTCCTTATGCCAGTAGAGCGTGCCGTTCGGGTAATACGCTTCAAGGGCGCTTGCCGGCGTCCGGTAGTCCAGAGTACGATTGGTCCTATAGTTAAAGAGGCCACTCCAATGCTGCTTAATTGCCGGTACTGAATATACGAACCCTTTCTCGTCCACGGCTACCTGGCCGGCCACGTTCACAATGTTGAAAAGCACCTTGCCGGAGCGGTCGATTACTGTCTCATTGTAGCAATGATATACATATATCCTGTCGCCACGGACCTCTATATGCGCCCGGTCTCCCAGACCCACATCATCGGTGAACCGGAAAGTCCATTCCACGTTACCGGCGGATGATATCGCGATAATTTGCTTGTCCACTATCGTATTATAAGAATAAAAATCACCGATAGTTTCGTAAGGGTCATATAGCTCGTCGCTATTCCATGACATGGCATAAACGTAGACGCTATCCTTATCGGCGGCAAAAACCGGTAAACCCTTCGCGTATCCGCCATAGCCTCCCTGGCTTACCATGGTAATAGCCGGTGTCAAGCCTAAATGCCATCCGGAGGGCAGGGTAAAGTTCCACCTGGCCTGGCCATTACCGTCAATACTGAGCAGGCTTTCGCCCTTAAATGCGTATAGCGTATTATTATCGACAGCCTGCATATAGTCCAGAACATTTGCCGCGCCCTCCGGCTCGATCTCCGGATAGGCAAGCTGCGGCACCATCCACCATGGCTCTATGCCCGGTCCCGGCTGAGAGACGCCCAACGATACTTTTATCGGCGTCATTTTAATGAGGTTATATCCGCTATCCCCGTCCCCAAGGTTTCCGTTATCATCGGTTCCCCATGCCCATACGGCGCCATACTTATCGAGGGCAAGGTTAAACTGGTATTCGCTGGCGTGGATCTTCACGATGCCCGAAAGCCCATTTACCCGTACAGGGGCGTCATTACTATTCACCGAATGGCCTATTAAAATGGGATTATTGATATTTAACCCCCATGTCCATACTGTGCCGTCCTCCCGGACCGCGAGGGCAGAATATCCCGAGGCCGATATTGCCTCGACGTGATCGAGACCCATGACACAAACCGGTACTGCACTGTCCGGTAGCGCCGCATAGGGCATTCCGCATCCGAGCAGGCCATTATAATTGGCTCCCCAGGTCCATACCGTGCCATCGTCTTTCAGCGCCATCGAGAACTTATCCCCGGCAGCTATGGCAGTAACGTTCGAAAGGCCGATCACCCGTGCCGGCGTAGACCTGCCGCTCTCCATGATGTCGGTGCCCGTCGTATGGGAATATGTCCCGTCTCCAAGCTGGCCCCACCCGTTCATGCCCCATGCCCAGACTGTGCCATCGTTTTTAAGCGCCAGCGACAGGTCATTGTAAGATGAAATTGCGATGATCCCGCTTAAGCCGTTAACTTGAGCCGGCGGTTTTCCGTCTTTCCACTCCCATACGGTCCCATCTCTTTTTAATGCCAATAAATTACCGGATATCGCCGTGATATTATCGAGCCCTTCTACCCTGGCCGGCTCAGATAGTGCCCTGCCGCTTCCCGAAGAGATCGGATAGAAATCTAATACCCATACTGTGCCATCATCTTTCAGTATGGCCGTATAGCTTGCTTCTCCGGCCACCGCCGTAACGTTCGCAACTCCAGGTACCAGGGCCGGGAGCGAAACCGTTACATTTGCAGACTGGCCACCCCATTTCCAGATGGTGCCATTATCGTTGATCGCTATGCCTTCCCCGGACATTCCGGAGGAGACAGATACAACCCTCGACTCGGCTATATGGGGTGCCATAGAAAGCGCCAGCAGCCCTATTGCCAGCAGCGTTATCAAGCTCGGCCAAGACCTGTTGTTCATATTCATTGCGATATCCCTCTCTGTATATTTTTAGAAGATACTCTGCGAGTAGTGTATATGAACCTTATATCACAATCGGATAGGGATTCGACTAACACCAGGGCAATCGTAATTCCCAGACGTTCGCCATCTACATATGCTTGATGGCCTCTTCGGTGTAGTAGCCATAGAAGGCCGCAGCGGGCACGGCTATGAAAGCGGAAAGAATGCTCGCGGCCAGGGCCAGCACGGCGACGAGTAAAAAGCCCAGCAATGACATCACGGCAACGTTCGAGGCGCCTATGGTCAGCCAGCGGACGATCGAGGATAAGAGCCAGACCAGGGCGAATAACGCGGGCATATACAGCAGCATCACCAGCGTTAACAGAAGTGTGTCTACGATCAGCTTAGCCCCCATGTAACGGGCAGCCTGGCCCGGGTTATCCATGGAGTATTTTAAAAATATCCTCGTGGCGTTTGAAAATGAAATTCTCCTCTCATATTTTAAAGCCATGATGGCATCCACGCTCACTTCTACGAGTATGCCGATCAAGTTAACGGCGAGGAATACGATGACATAAATGATGAGCAGGGAAAGGACCCCGCTAAATCCTATGAAGGGCATAGTGAACGGTATGATGAACGGCACGATGAACAGGAGGATGCCCAGGTTCGCCAGCCCCCGTGTTCCCCGGTAATATGACACCAGGCGCTTCATCTCGAGCGACCGCGGGTCTTTGGAGCCGAGGCGCACCGACGACATCAGTATGAATTTCACGTCCAGGGGCTCGAATAAAAGCTCCCTGGTGCGCTTGCTGCCGTATTTTATTGCCGCCGATGCTATAGAATCCATCGAATTAGATAATAGCGGCTTACTTTTAAAAATATGATGGTCTCAGTGCAGGAGCATGATAAATTCGTAGCCGAGCTTTAACCCATACAGGGCAATGACAGCGCCGCATAATACGTTAATGAACCTCAAGGCTTTTTCATCCAGTACATTTTTCAGCGCCGACGTCGCCGTCGAGAGGCCCATGAACCAGCTAAAAGAGGCCAGCGCGACGCCCACGATGAACAAATTGGAAGCATTCGTGGGCAAGGATGCCCGGATGCCTCCCAGCAGCATCGTGCCGTCCAGCAGGGCCTGGGGGTTGAACCAGGTGACCGCAAAGCAGGCAAAGGCTATGCTGAGCAGTGACTCGTCCAGCACGACGCTCTTCAGGGAAGGCTTTGATAGGGCCAGCCTGACGCCCATGTACGTTACGGCAATGCATCCGATGAGCAGTATGTCGCCCTTCAAGAACGGGAACACACCCAGCAAAAGCCCTATGCCGAAGAAGCACGCCAGCGCCAGTGAGACATCAAAAACAAAGGTGAAAAGCGCCACCTGGTAAGCTTTTGCCCTTCCCATGCGCATGGCCGAGTTGATAACGTACATGTTCTGCATGCCGATGGGCGCTAAATAGGCTAATCCCAGCAAAAATCCCTGTATTAAAAACTCGAGCATTATTATTCCTTATTACATGTGCACGGCGCGTTATCACAGCGCGGGCACTTCATAGGATATTTTGTGAGGCAGGCCTTCTCCACGTCGATGTCGAGCATGTTGGCGAGCGATGTCATCCAGGCGAACACGTCCGCCATTTCCTCCTCGATGGCCTTCTTATCCTCTTTTCGCATGGCTTCTGCTAATTCGCCGCATTCCTCGTAGAACCAGAGCATGGTCTTCGGGAGGCCCCGCTCCATGTCATTGGCGCCATAGATGTCTTTCATCAGCTTCTGGAACTCTCTTATTTCCATGCTAGAGCCTCACGGGTATGCCCCTGGACCGCAGGTAATCCTTGGCCTGGCCGATGGTGTACTCGCCGAAGTGGAAGATGCTGGCCGCCAGTGCAGCGTCGGCCTCTCCTGCGGAGAACACGTCGTACATGTGCCCGATGTTGCCGGCGCCGCCCGAGGCGATGATCGGGATGTTAACGGCCCTTGAAATGGCCCTGGTGATGGGTATATCATAGCCGTCCTTCGTGCCGTCGGTGTCCATGCTGGTGAGCATGATCTCGCCGCTGCCCAGTTCCTCGACCTTTTTCGCCCACTCGATGGCATCGATGCCGGTCGGCGTCCGGCCGCCGTAGATGACGACCTCGTACCACGCGGGCTTGCCATCCTTGTTCTTGATGATGTTGACGGCGTGGGGATCTTCTATACTGGTATTGCTTCGGCAGTCGATCGCGGTCACGATGCACTGTGAGCCAAAAATATCAGACGACCTCTTAATGAAGGAAGGGTCTTTAACGGCCGTCGTATTGACCGTTATTTTGTCCGCGCCCGCCCTGAGTATGGACCGGATGCCGTCGATGGTCTTGATGCCTCCGCCCACGGTCATGGGTATAAAGACCTCGTCGGCCGTGCGCTCGATGACTTCGATCATGGTCCTGCGGCCTTCATGCGAAGCGGTGATATCGAGAAAAACAAGCTCGTCGGCGCCCTGCTCATTATAGCGTTTGGCAAGCTCGACCGGGTCGCCGGCGTTCCGTAAGTTGACGAACTCAACGCCCTTGACCACGCATCCGCCATATTCGCCCAGGACGACGTCCAGGCAGGGTATGACCCTCTTGGTGAGCATCAGGGGGTTTTATGTTGTGATATGACTATATATTTAATGGTGAGCGGTTTGTTAGGAGGCCTTTTTGGTCCGAAATTTTGTGTTACCTGCAAGAAGCAGATAACCAGTAAGGCGGAAAAGTACGGCGGTAAGACGTTCTGCTCCACCCGGTGTATGGACATCTACCGGCATAAGGACCTGGATAAGCTCGAGAAATAACTTTACGGGCGCTCGTTATTGTACTGGAGGAATAGTGTATTCCCTCCTCCCCCGATCCACACCAACAATGACACAGCATTAAGCCTATCATAACACAGGAGAAAGGCCAAAAATTAAATAGCCGGTCGCCGCTTAAGCCGATAATGCCGGCGGTGGCGTGGGCGGTATGAATTTTTCGGCGTATACGACGGCTGACGGGTCTATCTGCTTCAGCACGTCCAGCGAATAGTACCTGAAGTATACGGCCACGGGCGTTGAAATGGCCAACATGACCAATATGAATATCAGGAATACCACCAGTAGTACCAGGCCGATGACTACCGAAAGCCATATTGCGGTACTCGCGATAGCAAAAGCCATGATGCCGCCAATGACCAGGATCGCTATGAAAATGAGGGCGACGGGCAGCACGATGAACAACATCAGGATGCCGACGACGATCTCGACGATCCAGCGTGTGACCACGTAAACGGTATATTGCTGCCAGTCTTTTTTGATCGAGCCCCACAGGTGCCTCCAGGATTCCCTCACGCCCATGTTCTTGAACAGCACCATGGGCGTCACGAAATCGTAGGTAAATCCCAGGAATATGCCCATGGCTATGGAGAAAGCGATGAGGAGCAGCAATAAAATGATCATGACAATAGCCGCAAGCAAGACGATGATAATGCTTGCTGCCGAGGCGGTACCGACCTTTATGATCAGAAAAACGCCCAGCACAATGGCGCCGATCAATATGAGATCGATGATCGCCGTTAGTATGCTCACGGCCAGGGTGAAAATGAACAGATTGAAGCCTCTGCCAACGTTATCGAACATCGGCTTGATCACGTGGACGTCGCCCGAGGCCACCGCCTTGACGAAGACGAATGAGAATACGTTGCGAAGATAAGTGAAAATTAAGGCTACGATCACGGCGAGAATGATGAGCCCGATGATCAGCGTCACCAGCGTCCCATTGGATAGGATGTTCTGGACTTCCTGGTTGAAGTCATAATACGTACCATAGCCGCCGCCCGTCCTGTAATTGAACAGGTTGCTATATGAAGAGCTTAGCTTGCTTGCGCCGGCGCCCACGAAAAATACGATGACCATTAGCTTTATCCATGTCCAGGCGTTGAACGGCTCAAGGAGCAGTTTTTTCACCTTCCCGTAAGCCGTCGTAACAGGCTTAAATGCCCACCATTCTGTCATGCTAACACACCCTTTGATATGCGATTACAGATGTAAATAGCGCCATTCGTTTATAAAAAGCTGATGTACCGATCTCATACAAAATCATACTAATAAAAAAATTATTGTAAAAAGAAAAGATAGATCATTATCAGGTAGCCGAGCACGACCATGCCGAGCGACATGACCCAGAATAGCGTCAAGACCTTTCCGCGGAACTCGGGCTCGCCCCAGAGCTCGTTTATCTTCTTTTCAAGGCTCATACACTACCCCTTGATCCTCTTCAGGCGGAATATGTTCTCGCGCTCCATTTCCTCGAGCCGCAGCTTGATGAACTGCTCTGCCTCCAGCTGTTCGGGGATGACCTTGTACTCGAGCGCGTTAACTCTCCGCTTGGTCTTCTCGATATCGTCAAGCAGTTTTTTCATCGCCGACTCGATCTCAGCGGAGATGATGATCTGCTCCACGAGGCGCTCATAGGCCTGCGCTGCCTCGTCGATCCTGGCGCTGGTGTTGATGACGCCATAGCCCCTTTCGAGGATGGGCTTCTGGATGCCCGAGGACTCGATCTTGGGCACGATCACGCCCATCACGTTCTTGCTCTCGAGGTTGATCTCCGGCTTCTCCGTGAGGGAGAAAGCGGCGGAGTGGACCGCCACGATGCCCTCCACGGACCTGGCAATGGCTATCTTGGTCACGGCATTGTCGTAGCTCTTTTGCAGCTCGCTCCGGGCGTTCTTTGCCTTTTCCATTATTTCAAAGAACTCCAGGATGAGGCCGTCCCGTTTCATTTTAAGGAGCTTGTGGCCGCTCTGGGAGAGCTTGATCTTCTTTTTGAGCTCCAGAAGCTCCGAGCGGGTCGGCTTGATGTTATCCTTAACAGCCATTATCCGTCACCTTAAGCTTTTATCTTGAGCGCCGCAGCCTTCTTCGCCGGGTGGTACTTGTCGATGTACTTGTTATCGATCTTGTTCAGCTCGGTGATGGGCAGCGATGCCAGCAGGTCCCACATCATGTCGAGCGTCTGCTCGATGGTCCTGTCCTCCTCGCGGCCCTGCCTGACGAGCTTATCCTCGAACATGTCTGCGAAGTCCAGGAACTTACGGTCCCTCTCGGACAGCGCGTCCTTGCCGACGATGGCGACCAGACCGCGCAGGTCCTTGCCTTCCGCATACGCGGAATAGCACTGGTCGGATACCGCTTTGTGGTCTTCCCTGGTCTTGCCTGCGCCTATGCCCAGGTTCATCAGCCTCGACAGCGATGGCGAGACGTTAATTGGCGGATAGATACCCTTACGGTGTAAGTCTCTCACGACCACGATCTGCCCTTCGGTGATGTAGCCCGTAAGGTCCGGGATCGGGTGGGTGATATCGTCGCCGGGCATCGTCAGGATGGGCACCTGTGTAATGGAGCCCTTCTTGCCATGGATCATGCCCGCACGCTCATACAGCATGGCCAGGTCGGTGTACATGTAGCCTGGGTAGCCACGCCTGCCGGGCACCTCTTCTCTCGCGGCGCCGATCTGCCTGAGGGCCTCGCAATAGTTGGTCATGTCGGTGTAGATGACCAGCACATGCATGTCGTGCTCGAAGGCAAGGTACTCAGCAGTCGTGAGCGCAAGTCTCGGGGTGACGATCCTCTCGATGGCCGGGTCGTCGGCCAGGTTCATGAAAACGACCGCTCTCTCCAGGGCGCCCGTCCTCTCGAAGTCCTGCATGAACGTCTGGGCTTCTTCGGCCGTGATGCCCATTGCGCAGAACACGACGGCGAACGGCTCGGTGGAGCCGACCACTTTGGACTGTCGGGCGATCTGAAGGGCGATCTCGTTGTGGGGCAGGCCCGAGCCCGAGAATATGGGCAGCTTCTGGCCACGTACCAGGGTGTTCATCCCGTCGATGGTCGATATGCCGGTCTGGATAAAGTCCTTGGGCTGTCTCCTCGAGTACGGGTTGATGGCCGCGCCGACGATGTCCAGCCTCTTTTCCGGTATGATGGCGGGGCCGCCGTCCAGCGGCTCGCCCGATCCGCTCAGGATACGGCCGAGCATGTCCTTGCTGACGGGCATCTTGATGGCCTCGCCCAGGAACTTGACGCCACTCTCACGGCTAATACCTTCCGTGCCCTCGAATACCTGCACGACGACCAGGTCCTTGGCGGTGTCCAGCACCTGGCCTCTCTTGATCGTTCCATCCTGGAGCTGTATCGAGACAAGCTCGTTGTAGCTGACGGGATCGGTCTTCTTTACGAAGACCAGAGGCCCTGCGATCTCGCTGATTGTCTTGTATTCCTTCATTTTAAGCCGCCTCCAGTGCCTTGAACTCAGATTTCATGCGGGCATCGATGTCCGCCAGATACTTCTCGAAGTCAGCCTCGAACTTGACCTTGGCCAGGTCGTTCTTGGACGGTAAAGCCAGTATCCTGGCCATTGGCGCCCCCGCCGCGAGCGCCGTCTTGGCCAGGCGCCCGAAGGCGAGGATCTCCGACATCATCAGGAACTGCTTCTTCAGGCTGCAGTACGTGTCCACGTCGTGGTAGGCGTTCTGCTGCAGGAAGTACTCACGGATCATGCGGGCGATCTCGAGGGTAAGCTGCTGGTCTTCGGGCAGGGCGTCCGAGCCGACGAGCTGGACGATCTCCTGAAGCTCCGACTCACGCTGGAGAAGCTCCATCGCCTCTGCCTTGAGCGTGTTCCATTCGCTGCTGATGTTCTTGCTGTACCATTCCTTGAGCGAGTCCTGGTACAATGAGTAGCTGTTCAGCCAGTTGATCGCGGGGAAGTGTCTCCGCTGGGCGAGCTTTGCGTCCAGCGCCCAGAACACCTTGACGATACGCAGCGTGTTCTGCGTGACCGGCTCCGAGAAGTCGCCGCCGGGGGGGCTGACCGCGCCGATGACCGAGACGCTGCCTTCCTGGCCCATCTTGGTGATCACGCGGCCCGATCTCTCGTAGAACTGTGACAGCCTGGCCGCCAGGTATGCGGGATAGCCTTCTTCACCGGGCATTTCCTCGAGACGGCTGGAGATCTCTCTCATGGCCTCGGCCCACCTGGAGGTGGAGTCGGCCATCAGCGAGACGCCATAGCCCATGTCCCGGTAGTATTCCGCGATGGTGATGCCCGTATAAACAGAGGCTTCTCTCGCGGCCACGGGCATGTTTGACGTGTTGGCGATGAGCACGGTCCTGTCCATGAGCGGGTTGCCGCTCTTCGGGTCGGTCAGGTGCGGGAACTCGGAAAGCACCTCAGTCATCTCGTTGCCGCGTTCTCCGCAGCCGATGTAGACGACGATCTCGGCGTCAGACCACTTGGCCAGCTGCTGCTGGGTAACGGTCTTGCCGCTGCCGAATGGCCCGGGGATGGCCGCCGTTCCGCCCTTTGCGATGGGGAACAGGAAGTCCAGTATTCTCTGGCCGGTGACCAGGGGTATGTCCGGCCTGAGCTTTTCCTTGGATGGCCTGGGCTTACGCACGGGCCACTTTTGCATGAGCTTTAATTCTGTGCCGTCCGCCAGGTGCCCGATGACCTCCTCGACGGTGAACTCGCCTGCGGCGATGTCCTTGATGGTCGTTTCCCTGACCAGGGGCGGGACCATTACTTTATGGACGATGGTCTTGGTCTCCGGTACGGTGCCGATGATCATGCCGCCGCTTATCTTATCCCCCGCCTTCACTGTCGGTGTGAACTGCCACTTCTTATCGTGGGGAAGGCCGCTCGCAGTAACGCCTCTCTCGATGAAATTGCCCATCTTTTCCCTCAGTATTGGCAGTGGCCTCTGGATACCATCGTAGATTGACGTCAGTAATCCGGGCCCAAGCTCGACGGAAAGCGGTATTCCAAGGTTCTCGACGGGCTCGCCAGGCCTCAGGCCTGACGTATCCTCGTAAACCTGAATGATGGCCTTCTCTTCGGCGATCTCGATGACCTCGCCCATAAGGCCTTCTTTACCTACCTTCGCCACGTCATACATGCGGGCCTGTAACCCCACAGCGGTGACGACCGGGCCGGCGACTCTAAAAATTTCTCCAACTTGACTCATGAATAACACCCTTTTCAATTACACTGATCCTTTTATTACAGAGATTATCGATGCTAAGGTCATTTCCACAGGTCCACTCCTATGGCTCGCTTGATCTTATCTCTCAGGCCGCTCTCTTCCCTGCCGCCGATGGCGATGAACGTGGGCTCCACCGATTCGTCGATGGTCTTCTGGAGCCCTGCCGGTAGCTTTTTTATGTCGTCCGCGTGCAGCACCACGATGCCGATGTCATGGTCGGAGAGGCATTTTTTTATCGTATCTTCCAGCTCTTTGTCGTCCTTCACGCCAAATATCTTCCTGACGCCGGAAAGCCTGAAGCCCACAATGAAATCGTTCTCGCCTATTACCGCTATCTCCATCAGATCACCAGCTGGCTTTTTATGACCTCATCACTGAGATGCGACTCTTTTCCCCTGGCGATAATGCGCAGGTTGTTGACCTCGGTGTTCTTACGCACTATGTAGCCTAGAATAGGCGTGACTGACAGCGGGTAGAGGTGCGATATCTTTTCGCCGTAGGCGATAAGCCCTTTCCTGAGCGCTATCTCGACCGAGTTCAGGGAGCCCGTCTCCTGCGACTTTTGTACGGCAGCGGACATCTCATCCCAGTGCGGGTATTCCTTGAGCATGTTGATGAAGTCGACGTACGTGGGTGCCTGCGCCAGCTTCCTCAGGTCGTCCGTCTTGAACCTGGAGCCGCCCGAGATCATGTAAGCCAGGATCCTGTCATGCTCGACGTTCTCTCTCTTTAGGCGGAAGAGCGTCCTGAGGTTTATGGAGTCTATCTCGTGCCTGATGAAGTTCATGAAAAGCTCATCCGCTTTGGTGTTCGGGATGTCGAGGTTCAAGAGGTTTATGTAGTAAGTCTTATCCAGCACATTCTCGAAGACCGACAGCATGTGCGTCTTGTTGTATTCGTCCATAACCGCGGAAAGCGGCTTATAGAACTCGGTTCCCGCCAGCCCTTCGACCACGTCGCTGATCGTATTTTTCCGGATAAGCTCATTGAGCTTCTGGATGCCGATACTGCCCGCCGGCACGATGGTCTCCTTTATCTCATCCTCGGAAGCGCCGAAATTTTTGCCCCTGAGGATGGTCTTGATGTTCCAGGTGTCCCACCGCATGAGGTAGGCGCCTATGAGGAGCTTAAGCTCGCCCTCGCAAAATCCCATGATATGGCCGAAGTCCCTGGCCAGGTTAAGGTTCAGGGCATGCTCCATGAGGTCGATGCCGCTGTACCTGGTGGCCAGTTCGTCGATCTCCTGCTTGTACTTGCTTTCGCCGATGAACCTGCTTATCTCCGGTACGTCCATCTGCAATAATTTCAGGTACGTCTCTCGATGGAACAGGAAGGCCTTCCGTGCCTTTACCCTGGCCGTCGCGTTGGCGTAGTTTCCCGAGCCAGTGATTCGCCTTAACATGAAATCACCTTGAGCCGAAGAGAATGTCGGACACGGGCTTCATCGACGAGTTCCAGACGTCCTCCATGATAGAGTCGAACGTATAGTCCAGGTTGACGCTGCCGTCCATGCTGGTCACGATGATGCCGCCGATGCACTTGATATTACCCCCGTATTCATAGCCCGAGCTCTTGATCAATTCCGCGTCGCCGGCGTTCGTATATATTTTACCCGCCGGCACGTCGTTCCGGGCCAGATCTATGAGCTTCTTTAACATATCAGCTTTCTTTTCTTTCGATATGGCGGAAAGCCGCTTAATAAGGTCGGAACGTACCTCGTCGAGCACGTCCTTTTCGGCGTTGAGCTTGGATTTTTTCATGTCCAGCTTAGCGCTCGATTGCTCCCTTTGCCTCATCTTTGATATGGCCTGGTCGGAACGCGCCATCTCGGCGTCATACGCCTTTTTGGCCTCGGCTTCAGCATCTTTTTTTATTAATGCCGCCTCTGCCTGGGCCTTTGCTGTAATTTCCCTGCTTTCGGCCTCGGCTTTATCTGCGATGTCCTTTACGACTCTGTCCAGTCCCATGATAGGTTCACCCTTCAGAGCCGCTTTACAGGAACATTAGCAGGATAGCGATGACGAGGCCGAAAATGACGATTGTTTCCGGGATGACGGTAAATATAAGAGCCTGGCCGAAGATCGTCCTGTCCTCTGCAATGGCGCCGACCGCTGCCGCGCCTATATCCTTCTCAGCAACACCAGAGCCAATGCCTGCTAATCCAACTGCTATACCTGCGCCAATTGCGACTAATCCATCTACCATTGTTTATTCCTCCGTGTATTTTCTATTATATCCAAATGGATTGTAAATCTTGCCCCCGCCCTTGTAGAACTTGGTAAAGAATTCCACGTAGTGCAACCTGAGCGCGTGTAAGCCGGGGGCAATAATGCCCAGCACCAGGTTGATGGTGTGTCCGAGAATGAACACGAACACGCCTCCTATCAGGCCTATAATGCCTGCGCCGACCAGCATCCCCGTCATTTTATTAACGGCGAAGGCTATGCCGACCGAGGACATGCCTACCGCCAGTAGACGGGTGTAGGACAACGTATTGCTCATTAAGGTAGGGACTTCCAGTATGCCGATGACCCCTTCACCCATGAGAATTAATGCAATGCCGCAGACGGCCAGGATCGCTCCGGCGAGGAACAGCGGGTTCAGCACGCTGAACGACCCGATCGACTTGGCCATCATCAGCGGGAACAAGTACCATACCATGGACACTCCGCCGACCAGCAAAAGCATCCAGCTGCCCTTATGCAGGATGGCGGTCTTCAGGCCATGCATCTTATATTCGTTCCTGAAGCCGAACGCATACCCGAGTAAGATCTGGGCAATGCCGATCAGGCAAGTGAATACCAGAAGGTCCTTAATGCCGAACACGTAAGAACCATTACTCTGGTCGAAGCCTCCGGGGGCCAGCCTCTCCAAAGGTAGCGAGAACGGCCCTATTGGACCGATGTGTATATTTGTCGGGTAAGGCAGTGTATGGCCAAGGATACCTTGCGAGGCCAGGTTGACGCCCAGGAACTCGCCGAATATGAACCCGAAGAAGATCGACGATATGCTACAGATGATCAGAGCCGTCGTCAGGATCTGGAAACCTTCGGAGTATTTTAGTATGCGCTTCACGGCAAAGCCTAATAAGAGTAATAAGAACCCGTAGCCGATGTCCCCCAGGATGAACCCGTAGAAGAGCGGGAATACGAAGAAGAAGATCGTCGTGGGATCGATCTCGTCGTACCTGGGCCTCCCATAAAGGTCGATGAATGCCTGGAGCGAATACATCCACCTGGGGTTCGCATACTTGACGGGTGCGTCCACCTCGTGATGTACCTCCGCATGCTCTATCTCTCTCGGATATGGCTTATGCTCCGGCTCCACCGTGGTCACGTAGATCTTGTCGCCGACCGCCTTCAACATTTTATCTTTGAATTGCCCGATCTCGTTCTTCGGCACCCAGCCGTCGATGACAAAGGTGTTATCGGACGTCGCGAACTTAATCGGCGCCTCGGCCTTCTGGGTATCGATGGTGAGCAGCTCCTCGGAAGCCAGGATGAACTGTGCGTACTTTTTGTTCAGTCCCACGACTTCCTTGTTAATGGACTCCAGCCTGGCCGCCAGATCGGCCTTCTTATCGGCGAGGGCCTTCTTGATGGCAGCCGGCTCGCCCGGCTCCTTTAAAGGCTCGATCTCGATATAATCGTTCTTTATTAGTGATTCGGAAACCGTAGGGGCAACTTCCCTGGGCACGTAGAGGGCGATCACGAAGCCCTTACCATAGGGCGCGGAAAACAGCTCATAGTCGCCGGTCAGCCCTTTAACCAGGGGCTCAATGTCCCTGGACACGGTACCGGTGAAAACCGCGATGCTCTCATAACCATACAGGAGGTTCAGCGGAAGGCCGAGCGCCTCATAGGGCTTGAGCAGCTCTTCCTTATGCGCGGCGTCCTTTAAGCTTGTCTCCAGGGCGCTTTTCTCGTTCATCTTGGAGGTCAGCGAGCTCTCCAGCGAGCCCAGCTCTTTCTCAATGTCGCCGAGAACTTTCTCGCGCTTCTCCTTGAACTGTATATTACTTTTTGTGCCTAAATAGCTCCGGATGGAGCGGAGCTTTAAAAGCTTCTCGGAAAGAGAGGTGGCGCTTTTGAGGGGCTTGCCCATCTTAAAATATTCCCCTTCGGCCGTATAGTCCTCCAGATGGAGGATGTCCAGGTCATGCAGGGTGTTTATGGTTGTTTCCATCACGTCTTTCGTGCCGACGATGAGGACCCTATCCATTCGCTGAGGTTCTAGCATTTATGTACCTCTCAAATTCGCCCATCAGATAATCGGTGGCGGATCCTACTTTTGTCTTGGCGGACCCTTTAAGGGCGACGGCTTGTTTTTCGCCATCGGTTCTCTGAGCGTTAGCCTCAGCCTCTATCTCGGCCGATGCCTTTTTTATTTTTGCGTCCGCATCGGCCATTGACTTGTTCCGGGCCGTCTCTACAATGACGGAGGCATCCTTCCGGGCGCCGGCGACTACCTGTTTTGCCTCTTCCTCGGCCTTTGCCCGCCTCTGCTTCGCTGCCTCCTCGGATTGCTTTAATTGCGATAATATTTCTGCCCTGGACATAAGATTCCCCTGAACACAGAATATAGATAGCATTCAACAAGTTGCTTTCTTAAAATAGACTGCATCCTTCTTAAACTTTTTTATTTTAATGACTTTTTATGTAAAGTAATTAATATATGGAATACGTAAATTGAAGCCTTAAGCGCTTAAAAATATAAGATTTGGATTATTTTAATTTCTGGCGGATAATGCATTATTAGCCAGGCTATTTCCTGCACATCCCCCGGTGCATATTTTTACACGTGACCGCACTAATGTAAACCGAATGTATATACGATTGTGATATAACCTTCTTATACCAACCCGCCGAGCATCTACTAGCAATAGTTTGGCAGGAAGTATGAGTATGAAGATATGGTCATGGGCCATCACATTAATTTTCGTATGTTCGCTCGGGCTTTTTATTGCACCCGGTATAGCTGATTCACGTATAACGGATGTATCAGCATCTTCTTTCGGATATGGAATGGCACTTAACGATAACGGTACCGTATGGTTATGGGGGGCTGTCGATCAAAATGATAGCGTAGGTCACCAGCCGGTCATCGCGGCAGGGATAGATCATGTCGTGGACATAACCTCATACATGTATCCGGCAGTGCTCAAGGATGACGGTACTGTGTGGGTGCTGACAAGCAGCTCATATCATTATGAGAATGGTATCCTGAAGGACTCATGGCCTAAGATCAATCCCGTGCAAGTCCGAGGGCTAAGCGATATCGTCGCAATATCCGGCAGTAAGGATGCGGGCGATCTCATGGCCTTAAAGAAAGACGGCACCGTATGGATGATCGGTAATAATGCCTACGGCCAGCTTGCCACTGAGGAGCATTACGGGGACACTTTTTATTCCCTGGGACAATTATCGGATCCAGTCCAGGTCAAAGGGCTTACCGATATAAAGGCCATTGCAATGGGCGACGGGCATGCACTGGCATTGAAAAATGATGGTACGGTATGGTCATGGGGCTTTAATAGCAATGGACAGCTGGGCGACGGCACGGTAACATATACGACGAGCCCGCCGATAACGGCCGGCGGAAAAACCACTCCGGTCATGGTCAGTGGACTAACCAACGTTACTGCCATTGCCGCAGGCTATGAATCCAGCATGGCTTTAAAAGATGATGGCACGGTATGGACTTGGGGGAGCAACATTTTTGGCTTACTCGGCGCCGGAATTCCTGAGAACGTCGAAGGTCGTAGTACTCTCCCAGTCCAGGTCGATAGCCTTACCAACGTTACCACGATATCGGCGGGCCAGATGTTTGGGCTGGCGCTCCGCGACGATGGTACGGTATGGGCCTGGGGAGATAACAGCTTTGGTACGCTCGGCGACGGGACGACCGGACCTAAAGACATACCCACACAGGTGAAAGGTCTCCAGGGTATAGTATCGGTCTCTAGCGGATCCGATTATTGCTTCGCCCTCGATCAAAATGGTACTATATGGGCCTGGGGGGACGATTATTCCGGTCAGCTCGGGGATAGAAGGCATGGCGATAACAATTACAGTACAATTGCAAGTAAAGTTCCTTTCAGCCAAGCGCTTTCCGGGCTGGAGACAAAGCCATCATGGATGGTATCCCCCAGGCCGCCTGTCCAGGTAAGCCTGCCTGCTCCTGATAATAGCTCCATCGAATATATGGCCGTAATAAATAATACGATCTATGCTTTTAGCTCGAACGGCCTCATGGCCATGGACGGTAATGGTGCGCCGAAGTGGAATGTATCGATACCGGGAACATGGACATATGACAATGCATATGGCCTAATCGTCGATTCAAACAGATCATCTATCGGTTATGTATCTAGCTCGCTTAATCCCATGCCTACACCCGATATCGGGTACGATACCGATTTGCGAATGGTAAAGATGGTACCCACATTCGCCGCTTTGGATGGCCATGTTTATCTCTACGTGCTGGACAACCAGTCTGATAGCGCGTATAGCGCATATAATTTAAATGATCAAAACGGGATATTATCTCTAAGTACTCCGGCTAAGGAGGCGGACAAGGAACTAATTGCCGTTACGCCTGACGGGAAGATCGAATGGGCCCGCACCTTCACGGATAATATCGCCGTAGAGGACAGATCGCACGTTGAGGCCCAAAATGGTAAAATATACTTATACCATGACTACAATGAGTCGGTGTTCGATACTTCGGGTAATTTATTGTTTACCATAAATAACGTAGCGGACCCGGTGTCGGTGGATGAGGCAGGATATATTTATGCCATGCCGGCGGTTAAAGGCACGCTCGCCTCGATGCCCACTGCATTAGACGGCGAATACTTTGATTACCGTATCCCATCTAACCTGATCGAGAAATATGGACCCGACGGTAAGCTCGTCTGGCAAAAAACGCTATCCGAAAATGCCACCCAACCCTATTTCTCGCCCGCAGTCTGGAATGACAAAATAGGTATCCCATTATATATGAACGGCATGCTCTACGTCCCCGTGGAGAGCGGGATCATCGCCCTCAATAAGGATGGCGTGTCGGAATGGACTAAAAAGCTGGACGACGCCTACAGCTTATTTTACCTGATGCCCATGGATTCGAAAGGCGATCTATACCTATACGTACAGCACTCGTATGAACGATATCATGATAGCAACGTTACCGTGGTTGCCATCAAGCCTGATGGCAGTGAACTGGGACAGGTGGATATAGGGCCGGTAGACTTGGTATTGGCTTCCGACGGAGTATTATATATAGATGGCAAGCCCTTGGCCGATCGTCAGGCGACGAATTTTAGCCCGGACAGCCTGGATAAGGCCTGGGTCAATGCATACGACATGACACAGGGAAAATATATCTGGAATTTCACAACCCCGATCGGTAATATGCGTACAATAACGGTGAACGCGACTAATGCCCTGACGCTCTTCCCCGATTATGGAAAGAGCGGCACACCGGCGGGAAGTATGCCTTATAGCAATTCTCTGACGCAGATAATACCGGCTGGCAACCTTACATACATATATTTAAGGACGGCCGCATGGGATGAGCCCGTGGTCTATAATAAATCGACCTATACGTACTATAGCGCCTTATACGCCGTTGATATGGACGGCAAACTAGTCTGGCAGAAGCCAATGGACTTATTCGTGACGGCGGCAGCCGCGAACAACAGCACTATCTATTATGGGACCAACGGGGGCGGGATCACATTCTCGACTATCGATGTCGTTGCCGGATTAGCCATCGCCGGATCGATACTCCTTTTCTTTAAATTTTTCTTGCTAGGCAGCGTGACCAGGGCGAGGTCCAAGATCGATAAGAACGATAATCGTAACAGGGTCTACCTGTTCATCGCCGAGCATCCGGGCTCGACGCTTTATGAGATGGCCAAGGAGATGAAGATGAACATTGGCACTCTGCGTTACCATCTAATGATACTTGGCCTCAACCACAGGATCGTCTCCTACAATGATGATTCGAAGTTCGTGCGATACTTCACTAACTCGAATACGTACAGTAAAGACGACCAGATGGTGATCTCCTTGATCCATAGAGAACCGGTCGCTAGAATCTTGAAAGCTATCCTGGAGAAAGGGGAAATAACTAACTCGGAGCTTTGCATCATGCTCGGGCTTCCTGAAAGCGCAGCAAGTAAATATCTTGCCGAACTTTCCAGGAAGGGCATTTTGATAAAGACTCCCGAGCTAAGTGCCCGTGCATCATACTCAATAAAACCGGAGCATCTGGATCGCGTATCAAATGCGAAAAAGTTAATGTAGGCAGGAAACATTTTTCACAAACCCAGCATAAGGCTAAGAATACGCGGTCGTCGAGGTGTTTCGGGCATCAGTCGGCCATCAGGCCGATGCTACGCCGCGCGGAGCGCCCTTGCTTACCGGCCCCGACATTAGTCACGAGCGCTTCGCGCGGCGTAGCACCCAAAACACCGAGTAGCCCAGCCATCAGGCTGGGCGTCGACCCGCGAAGAAGAAACCCAAGTATTTCTCGTTATTAAAATTAGATAAATTTTTATTTCTTCGCCTTGGACTTGACGCCTAGCACGTTCTTCTTAGAGCGGCGGATTATGCGGCGTAAAAAGCCCTTAGCATCGTATCTTTGTCCGGGCCCCGGCTTGCCGGCCTGCGAGTCGCCCCTCGGGACGAGCCTCATCTGGCCTTTTCTGCCACGGATCTGGACCCATTCAATGCTTCCAGTCTTTCCCATGCTGAATCACCGACGTGAAATAGCATGTACTCGTATTAATACGTTACGATGTTTTAGTGTTCTTTGTGCCTTAGTGATCTTCGTGTTTAAAAAAGTCCGTTAGGGGGTTATCTCCCCAGTGCTTTGCCGACGGCATCGTCGAGGTCCTGGAGGAATGCCTTCATGCTTTTTGCGGGCATGCGCCCGCCCGCAGCCAGGGGATGGCCGCCTCCGGAAGCGCCGTATTTCGCCGTTACCTCGCCGATGATGTTGTTCATGTTGATGTTGCCGACGGCCCTCGTACTGAAATCGTACGCGTCCCGGTGGTCCCTGTACTCGGCGGCGAGGCCGACGGAGACTTTTCCGTATACCCTGGCGAAGATGGCCGCCTTTCCCATGCAGCCCCTCATGTCGGTCACGTATGCTATATTGTTCATCCTGACGACCTCCCGCTGGACGCGCATGCGCATCTCGTCCTCATGGCGGGCCGCCAGCAGGGCGTTCCTCGCCAGCACGCCTATCTCCGAGGGCAGTATGTTCTGCGAAAGTTGCCTGACCAGGCCGCGCTTGAATTCATAGTCACGGCGGCCGATCTCGATGCCCTGCGACAGTGTGCCGGCCTGGTAATACAGGCTGCGCTTATCCCAGTTCATGATGATATTGCCGGCCCCCGGGGTCATATCCGCATAATCGCCGATGGCCCCGTACATGGCCACCCTGCTCATGTCGGGGCTCAGTTCATTCTGGAAGTAATTAAAGGTAAGCTCCGAAGCGCTGGCATGGTCGTCGTGGAAGAGCCAGCCCTCGCTGAACCTGGGCGGAAGCGGGTGGTGGTCTATGTAGATGACCTCGCTCTCCTTTGCCAGGGCCTCGAATTTTTCCCTCATCTCCACGGCCCTCGGGAGGTTGATGGCGATGTCGCAGACGATGACGCGGCCGTAGCCTTTTGCCTCGTCGATGTCCGTCAGGACCGACACAGGGTTCGTGAAAAATACCGGCGAGTCGCCGTTCGCCGCCAGCGCCAGGGCGCCGCTACACAGCCCATCGCTGTCCGAGTGTGTAAAGATAATGGTCTTCATAGGATTTCCTTAAGTTTTTCAGCGATGATCGGCCCGACGTCCACGCGGCTGAACTCGTTATTGATGGTGTTCGTCGATATCAGATAGTCCGCACCGGCCCGGTACAGCCCGGCGGCAGCGTCCTCGCCGCTTAGCACGCCATGGGTGAACGCCGCAGCTATCTTATTTGCTTCCCTGGACCGCAGGGACTCGATGACCTTCTTGATGGTATCGCCGGTGCTCACGATGTCATCGATTATAAGAACGTCCCGCCCCTTCACGTCCAGCGTCTTCGGCTTGATCTCGATCTCCGTCGGCGAGATGCGGCGCTTCTCCAGTACGTCGTAGTGGCTGCCCAGCAATTCAGCGGCTCGCTTCGCCCAGCGCTCCGATTCGGCGTCGGGCCCCACGACCACCGGCTTTGTCAGGAATTTACCCGCCTCTTTGGCCAGCACGTCCACGGCGCTGACCTCGTGCCACTTGATGGAGGACATATTCGATAGTTCCTCCAGGCCAAGCCGGTGCAAATGGATGTCGACGCTGAGAATATCCGAAACTCCGGCCGCCTCCAGCATCCGCAGCATCGCCTTGACGGCGACGGCCTCTCCTTCAAGATGGCGTGTATCCTGCCGGGTATAGGCCACGTATGGTATCACCGCGATGATCCTTTCCGCCCCGAGCTCTTTTAATAGATCGGCCGTGAACTCCATCTCGACGAGCATATCGTTCGGGTAGGGGTGCATCGTCTGCACATAGACCACGGTCCCTTTCACTGCCGGCGCCACGACATGGGTCTCTCCGTCAGGGAATATCTCGACGGCTGGAAAATGGGCTTTCGCTCTAAGGGCCCGGGCAATGCTGAGGGCCATCCCCGGATGGCTTGAACCTGCTACGACATCTGGCATAATAATCATTCTACTTAGTACGATTAAACATTAAAAGCTTTCAGTTCAAGACGCTAGCGTAAGCCCATACAAATATACATATATAAGGAGTGACACTAATCGAGTGAAATTGATTACGGATGTCCTGACATCTAATATTATATTCATGACATCTAATATTATATTCATTTTATCCGGAGGATCCATAGTTTGCCACAACCTGTCGTTAACATTGGTATGGTGGGCCACGTCGACCACGGAAAGACGACGCTGGTGAGCGCCCTTTCCGGAGTTTGGACCGATACCCATAGCGAAGAATTAAAGAGAGGCATATCCATAAGGCTGGGGTATGCCGATTGTACCTTTTATAAATGTAAGAATTGCAGCGATCCGGAGTGCTACACGTCGAAGCCCCAGTGCGCGACGTGCAACGCCGGCGAGCTGGAGCAGCTGAGGACGGTCTCCTTCGTGGACTCTCCCGGCCACGAGACGCTCATGGCCACGATGTTATCGGGCGCGGCCATCATGGACGGCGCGGTGCTGGTCATTGCGGCAAACGAGCCCTGCCCCCAGCCCCAGACCAAGGAGCATTTGATGGCGCTGGACATCATCGGCATAAAGAACGTCGTCATCGCCCAGAACAAGATCGACATCGTCTCGCGGGAAGAAGCGATCAAGCATTACGATCAGATCAAGAAATTCGTCAAGGGCACTGTGGCGGAAAATGCCCCGATAGTGCCCGTTTCAGCGCAGCAGAACATTAACATCGACGTGTTAATTAAGACGATCGAAGAGACGATACCGACGCCGAAACACGACCTGAGCAAGCCAGGTCTCATGCAGGTCGCCCGGTCCTTTGACGTGAACCGGCCAGGCGTCATTCCGGCAAAGCTGAACGGCGGCGTCATCGGCGGGACTATATCCCAGGGCACACTGAAGGTGAAGGATGACATCGAGATCCGGCCGGGAAGAAAAGTCGAGTTCGAGGGCCGGACCAAATGGGAGCCCGTCGTGACTAACATCGTGAAGCTCGTCTATGGCGGCGACGCGGTCGAAGAGGCGACGCCCGGTGGCCTTCTGGCGGTCGGCACCAAGCTGGACCCGTCGATGACCAAGAGCGACGCGCTCGCCGGACAGGTGGCCGGAACGCCGGGCACGCTTCCCCCCGTGTGGCACAAGTTCGTCATGAAGACGACGCTCCTCGAGCGTATCGTGGGCGTGGCCGACGAGGCCGCCATGGTGAAGCCGATCTCCACCAGCGAGCCGCTCATGCTCAGTATCGGGACCGCGACGACCATCGGGGTTGTTACGTCGGCGAGGAAGGATGCGGCCGAAGTTGCGCTGAAGAGGCCCGTTTGCGGGGAAGTAGGCTCCCGGATAGCCATCAGCCGGCGCGTTGGCGCCAGGTGGAGGCTCATCGGCGTAGGGGTCCTGACAGGTTGAAGGTGATCATCGATACGAACGGGCTCATGGTCCAGGCGCAGTTCGGCGTCGACGTCTTCGACGAGCTGGCCAGGCTTGGCTACTACGAATGCGTAATCCCATCCGCCGTCATCGATGAGATGAATGCCATCGAAAAAAAGCTAAAAGGCAAGGATAGGATCGCCCTTGCCGTCGCTTCGAGCCTATCGAAACGCTGTCATGTGGTCGAGGCATCGGGGCCTGCGGATGAAGTCATATTCGAGCTGGCACAGGAAATGAACGTGCCAGTGTTCACCAACGACGCGCAATTGAGAAAACGGCTCAAGGACGCGGGCATCAGGACGATATACCTGCGCTCGAAGCATAAGCTGGAAATCGATTAGATTAATATAATTGGACATTATCTGTAAGTGCGTTCACAGGAAGGAAACATCATGTATAGGAAAGTAAGGCTTGTTGATATCATCAGGATACCGCCACAGAGACTGGAAGAAGACCTTGAGAAGGTCATTACCGAGACCATCAGGGACAAGCTGGAGGGCCGCATCGATAAGTTGCTGGGCTCCATCGTGGCTGTCCTGGACATCGTGGACATCGGCGAGGGCCATATCCTGGTCGGCGACGGTGCCGTTTATTATGAAGTTACGTTCGATGCCATATCCTACCGCCCTGAGCTTCAGGAGATCGTGGAGGGCGAGGTCGTTGAAATAGTGAACTTCGGCGCGTTCGTGAGCGTCGGCCCGATCGATTGTCTGGTGCACGTCAGCCAGGTGGCGGACGAGTTTATGGCGTACGATGAAAAGAACTCCCGTCTGGTGAGTAAGGAATCCCAGAAATCCCTCGCCGAGGGCGACAGCGTTCGTGCTCGAATTGTCGCTGTTAGTTTGAATGAGCATGATCCTCGTGAGAGCAAGATCGGGTTAACGATGAGACAGGTCGCATTAGGTAAGATCGAGTGGATCGAGGAAGAGCAGAAGCGTAAGAGTGAAAAGCCGGAGAAAGTCGCAAAGGCATCCTCGCAGTAGCTCGATTAATACTTAGTCTTCTACGAGTAATACTTGTTTTTGTTTTTGGCGGGTCGACGCCCGGCTGATGCCGGGCTACTCGGCGTTTTGGGTGCTTCGATGTCGGGGCCGGGCTTCTCTCAGCGTGCACGGGCCTTCGGCCGTGCTGCTTCCAAGCCCTAAGCGACGTTTTACCCCCTTCGGGGTCTAAACGTCCATTACCCCGCCATTATGCACGAGCGCTTCGCGCGGCGTAGCATCGGCCTGATGGC
>Ga0209039_10000295_pt1 | contig 48511 bp, 39 predicted proteins | sample BogFormECP12_OM1_FD_188238 | JGI IMG/M metagenome (GOLD analysis project Ga0209039, IMG submission 188238) | Bog forest soil microbial communities from Calvert Island, British Columbia, Canada - ECP12_OM1 (SPAdes) (version 2) | ecosystem: Environmental > Aquatic > Freshwater > Wetlands > Bog ...
CCGAGTTGCCCTCCCAGGTCTGGATTAACCGGCCACCAAAGGAGGGAAAAACTCCTTAAACTTTTACGCCGTGTGTCTCATTGTTGTTGACACGCACCGCCGGAGTTCGAACCGCCCGATGCGCTGCGATATCGCGCCGGTGAAGGCGCCCTTCTCATGACCGAACAGTTCGCTCTCGAGCAAGCCCGTGGGAATCGCGGCGCAATTCAATTTCACGAACGCGTTGGCCTTGCGCGAACTGAGGTTGTGGATCGCGCGGGCGATTAACTCTTTGCCGGCTCCCGTTTCGCCATAGATCAGGACGGTCGAGTCCGCCGGCGCCACAGTCTCAACGTCAGCCAGTACACGCTTCAGGGCTTTGCTCTTGCCGACGATATCGTCGAAGTGAAGCTCGCTGCGGATCTCCGATTCGAGATACACGTTTTCCCGTGCTAATCGATCTTTGAGTTCGGAGATTTCACTGTAAGCGAGAGCGTTCTCCACCGCCAGGGCAATCTGGTTAGCGACCTGACCGAGGAAGCTCAAATCGTCATCGCCAAAAGCATCTTCTCGAATCGAACCGAGGCCCAGGACACCGAGTACGCGTTCATGACTGATGAGCGGCAGCATGCAGAGAGATTTTGTCCCTGCTCCGGCAATACTGGGCTCTCCAGCGATCTCGCTGGCCGCGAGTCTGGTGGCCTTACCCGACTGAAATACGGCTTGCGCCCGGCGCATCGCAAAAGACGGTTGCGGATTGCGAGGAAGCGGAGACTCGCTGTCCGCCGCCCTCATGACCAGCTCGCCGGTTTGCGGGTCGGGGAGCCTCACGCCGACGACATTGCAATCCAGTACACGCCGAATGTTTGCCGATATTTCCTTGAGGAGATCCGGCAAAGCGAGCTTGGAGACAAGGCGATTGGTGATCTCCAACAAAAGCCGCAATCGCTCCTGCGTGCGCAGCAGAGCCTGATAACTGCCGTCGCCATCTTGGCGCAACGGCGCTGTTTCGGGAGCCTTCGCTGCCGGTCGCATAGAAATCCTTTCCTGGGCTTATCTCAGCGTACCTCGCGCGCGAGCATCCGCCAACCGCCATGTTCCTGGCAGCCTGCTGGTTCGGTTGCTGGCAGAATGGGGTTCCACTCGCAACGAACCTGTTGGATCTTTGGAGGTTACCGGTTGGCGCGGAGCTTGCGTTTCAAAAAGGCGGGAAAGGCAATGTTACGGATCACGGTTCAGGAAGAGAGCGCGGCATGGCACCTGAACTTTTCAGGCAAGCTGGCCGGCCCATGGGTGACGGAAGCCGAAAAGGTTTGGCGCTCGGTGCTGCGCTCAGGGAATCAGATTGAAGTTGACCTGAACGAGCTCACCGGTGTCGATGCCGCTGGCCGGACGCTGCTGGCTTCAATGCATGAAGCCGGAGCGAGCCTCCGCGCGACGGGTGTTGAAAACTGCGCGCTAGTTGCTGACATTGGTCAGGCAAGAAGAAAGATAAAAAAACATACGTAAAGGAGAAAACGAAAATGAACACAGAAATCACGGTCCATCCCAGACTTCACCACCTCGGGCTCATTACCGCCAAGCTGGACGAAATGACGGAATGGTACAGAAAGGTGCTGGGAATGACGATCACTCAGCGCGCAAAAATCCCGATGGTCGCCCGCATGACCCACCAGGGGCCGCCGTTTTCCGGTTTTGCCTTCGTCAGCAACGATGAGATGGATCATCGCGTCGTTTTCTTCGAAATCCCAAAGGCCGATATCGATCCGGACAAACGCCGGCACACGGGATTGCAGCACGTCGCGTTCGAATGCACGACCATGGATGATCTCTTGGGGACGTATGTCCGGATTAAGAATCTGGGAATTCCGCTGATGTGGGCCGCCGATCACGGCGTGGCCTTCTCGCTCTATTACCAGGATCCTGACCATAACGTCGTCGAAATATTCTTCAACGTCTATGGCAGCCCTTTAACCGCTACCGAGTACATGAAATCAGCACGCCCGGGAATGCCCTCCCAGATCGACCCGGACAAACTGGTAGCCGCGCGAAAGGCGGGCGCCGAGCCCTGGGATTTGCACACGCGCGCGGTAGCCGGCGAGTTTGCACCGGCCGAGCCGTGGGACCCGCAGTCGCATTTTTGACCTCTCAGTCTTGAAACGAACAGGAGAAACCGATGAATACGGAAATCACCATCCATCCGAAATTTCAACATTGCGGACTGACGACCGGCAACTTGGACGCCATGCTCGACTGGTACCGCAAGGTGCTCGGGATCGTTGTCCATGCTCGCGTGAATTCGCCCGCCGGCTCGCCGTTCAAGACCGTGGCCTTCGCTGCCAACGACGAGGTAAACCATCGTCTCTCGTTCTTTGAGACACCCGGCCTCCCGAGCGATAGCGACCGGGATCGTCACGCAAGGGTGCAACACATCGCCTTCGAATACAAATCGCTCGACGATCTGCTGGGCACATATCTTCGGCTCAAAACGCTCGGCATTCCGCTCCTGTGGGCCGCCGACCAGTTCATTCAGACGGCAATGTATTATCACGATCCCGAAGGCAACATCGTGGAGCTGAACGTCAACAATTTTGACGACGACTGGGCCGTTACAGAGCAGTTGCAAAACTTGCCTGCGCGCCTGCACGTCAACATCGATCTTGACAAGGTGGTCGCGGCGCGCAAAGCGGGCGCATCGCCTTGGGAAGTGCACGAACGCGCCATCGGCGGAGAGTTCACTCCAGACGCTTCGTACGAGCTGCACACGACGCGTTGGTAGCCCGATGGAATCCAAAGCTATGAAGACGGCGCGCCTGGTGCTGGGGGTCGTTTTCTTCGGCTTCGGATTGAACGGACTCTTGAAGCTGTTCCCACTGCCTCCAGCACAGGGCGCGGCGGCCATGTTCATCGCGGGCTTGACGGCGACCCGCTATTTCTTCCCGCTCTTGTTCATTACCTACTTGTTCGCTGGCGCGACACTGTTGACGGGACGCTTCGTGCCCCTCGCTCTGACGGTTCTTGCGCCGATCATCGTGAACATCGCCGTGATGCACTTCTTCGTTCCCTCGTCCGTGACGGAAGTTTTTCTGGCGGCACTCGTGGCAACGCTTGAGATCTTGCTCGCCTGGTCCTGGCGCGACGCATTCCGCCCGCTGTTGCGCGCGCGTTGAGGTTAGAAAGAATGATTGCAAGTATGCCCTATGCCGAGCTCAAGCGCCGCGAGGTCAAAGGCAAGCGAATGGCCTACATCGACGAAGGCAAGGGCGACGCGATTGTATTCCAACACGGTCAGCCGGCATCCTCCTACTTGTGGCGAAACGTGATGCCGCATATGGAAGGAATGGGACGCCTCGTCGCCTGCGACCTCATAGGCATGGGCGGGTCCGACAAGCTCGATCCGTCGCTTGGGCCCGACAGGTATAGCCTCGCCACTCACCGGAATTATCTCTTCGATTTGTGGGATCAGTTGGACCTCGGAAACCGAATTGTGCTGGTGCTGGACGATTGGGGCGCTATGCTGGGGTTTGATTGGGCCAGACAAAACAGCCATCGCGTGCGAGGCATCGTTCACATGGAGGCGATCGCGGCGCCTCTAAACTGGCCGGATATCCCCGAGTACGGTCACCCTTTGTTCAAAGCCCTCCGTTCGCCAGAGGGGGAGCGAAAGGTGCTGGACGAGAACATCTTTATCGAGAAGATTCTGCCCCAAGCCGTGATCCGCCAGCTCACGGACGAGGAGTTGAATCAATACCGCTCGCCATTTCGCAACACGGGCGAAGACCGCAGAGCGATGCTGGCATGGCCCCGCAGTCTCCCGATCAGCGGCGAGCCCGCCGAGGTCGCCGAGATTGTTGGCCGGAATTGTAATTGGTTAGCCCAGAACAAAGTGCCCAAATTGTTCATCAACGGTGAGCCAGGCACGCTCGCCCGCGGCCGTTTGCGTGAGATCATCCGTCAGTGGCCTAACCAGATTGAAGTCACCGTCAAAGGCCGGAAGTTATTACAGGAAGACAGCCCCGACGAGATCGGAACGGCAATCGTGGACTTCGTTACGAGGGTCAGGGGGCTCCGAAAACGCGGAACCTGAGATCATTGGCCGCGCGAGCGGGAAGTGAAGCGCATGGTACTGGCGTGTTCAGGTATGGCCCATTTCTTGGCCGCCGCGTCCATCTGCATCGGTGAGATTTTACCGACGGAGTTTCTGAATCAATGGGTTACGGACTCTCAGGTCGGGCGCTTCAGTTTCCATTTCTTGCAATGTCGCGCTCGGGGAGCCAATCTGAAATTTCTCGACTTCACGCTATCTGATTGATTTGATTACGACCATTTCAGACGTTTCCTCTGGATTGGCCCCACTTCAATATGACCCCGGCGTGGACTCGAACTCTCCTTCCGACCAGCATCCCGAAACGACTCGGCACTGGTCCACTATGCGTTGCAACTTCCGAGTGGGCGACTGACCGGACAGAACTCTGGAAATAAGGGCGGTCCATCGTGTCGTGCTCGATGGGTTGGGTTGTACTCGCCTCGAAAACGCCGCTTCTGAATCCGTGGGAATCGCGTTCCTTTCAGGAGATCGCCTCCATCAGCCGTAGTACCTGAAGTGCTTCCAGAACTCAGGCCACGGTTCACGCGGGTGCCGGCAGATGAAGATGTCCTCGTATCCTTTGATCGTTGTATTTTCGATTCCCCAGGGGTTCGTCACGCGCCCCGCCAGCTCACACGAGCCAAATATCCGGTCCAGCACATCGCGCTTCAGCTCTAACGTAATCACCGTTTGCGGTGGCGGGTTGCCGTAACCGCGCATCCAGTTCGAATTCATCCCGCTGATGGCGGTCGGCAGACCATAAGCCGGTCCATAGAGATTGATGGCGCCGGTCCCTCCTTCATCTCCCGCAAGAACGCCAAGTGCGGCCTGATCCTCGGCCGGCAGAGTCGCACGGATATTCGCCACAGTGGCCGCCAGTTCCGGCCAGCCGACCTCCATATTGAAATTGCCGCCGTTGGCCCCATCGGCCACCCGCCACCAAGCCGAGCCCAGCGGCGCAATCGGAAGCGTGAGTGCCGCCGCGATCAGTCCTCCCACCGCAAACGTCTGCCAGACGACGCGCCGCACCCTGCCGGCCGCGGGCGCCGTGAGGGTACTGACCCACTTCTCACCCCACACAGCTCCGGCAGCAAGGAGCATGGGGTATGCCGGCGCCAGGTAATAGTCACGGCCGCGCGCGGCAAAGAGCGCCGCCAGAGGGATGACATACATCCAGCCCAGCATCCGTCGTTGCTCGCCTTCCTTCGTCGCAAACAGGTACCACAGTCCTGCGCACCAAAGGGGCGTCGTCACAGAGTTCGTGCACTTCCACAGTTGATCCAGCAGAAAATTGTTTGTCCATCCCCAACCAATATCGCGCGTGTGGATGCTCTTCATATAAGCGAACGAGGCAAAATCGTGGCGAAACTGCCAGATCAGGTTGGGCATCATCATGAGCAACGCAAGGCCGATTCCACACCAGAACCACCCGCTCTTCAAAAATCGCCGCGCCGGAGTCAGCAGCATGCCTCCCAGAACACCCAGAACCAGAAAGGCCATCGTGTATTTGGTCAGCATGCCAAGACCAATCGCCACGCCAATCGCGACCCACCAGCGCGCGTCTTCCGAACGAAGGAGGCGTGCCACAAAATAGGCCACTGCCACCCACCACAGATAATCGAACGTCGTGTAAGAGAGGGACGCTCCCGAATACAGGGACGGTCCCCCAATCGCCACTGCGGTTGCTGTCACGAGCTGCGCTTCGCGCCGCCCGCCAAGTTCGCGGGCGATGAGGCCAGAGAGGACCAACACGACCCCTTGTGTCATGGCCGGGAAAAACCGAAAGCCTGTGAGAGAGTTCCCAAGCAGCACAAGTTCCACGCGGCCCAGAACCGCCGTCACCGGCCCGTACACTACATAGCCCCATGCCAGGTGCTGCGCGTTATCGAAAGTGAGCAGTTCGTCGCGGTGGAACCCGTACTGCCCGTTGACGAGGATGTGCAGAAGGACCACTCCCAGTCCAAACAGGACGAGGACGCCGGTGTCACTTAAGGGGGCTTCTCGCCACCAGATAGCCTTGCGCATAACTGCCTATCAGAAGTTGGGCTCAGGATACCTCAGTGCGGTTGAAAACAGATTGTAGCGCAACCCGCAGGGTCCTGCGGCGCATGGAATGTCGCACTGAAGATTCATTTCCCCGAGAAATCCGCCGGGAGTGCGGCTATGGGTGAGTTGGATGGTCGGGGCGGATCACGCACGATCCGGAAGTTGCCCTGGCTTCCTCGGTGAGCTCGAGACGTGTCCAGCCTGGGTGCCCGCCGTGGACTCCGGCCAGTGGTTCGCGTCTATCGCTCTGAAAACAATCCCCATCTACAGGTTCGATCACGGGGCCAACTGGCTGACAAAAGTTCGAAACGTGCCCAGACTGGGGAGCCATTCATCAACTCCCGAGACTCGCGCTATCTGATTGATTTCATTACCGGCCATTTCAGACGTTTCCTCTGGATTGGCCCCGCTTGACAGTGACCCCGGTGTGGACTCGAACTCTTCATACGACCAGGATCTCGCAAAACGAGTCGGCGCTGGCCCACTATTCGTGCCAACTTCCGGATGGGCGACGATCCGCTCACAGTACGGCAGTCCGGCGATCGGCGCGTTACGGTAAATCCACATGGAAGCAGCCCAGCGTGAAGGCAAACGGGAACGGGCCGGGATCGCTGGTTCGATATGCCCCGTTGAAGAACACGATCGCACGGTCCGGAATTTGCTCGTCAAACTGAAAAGACGGCTTCCATGGCCCAGAGTGCCACCCGCGATCGTCGGCGGTCATGATCTGCACCGGAGAACTCCATTCGGACAGCACTCGCGACGGGCGTTCCGCACTGCACCACCACAAACCAGTCTCTGGCGGTGGTGCGCCGTTCCCGACCCAAGCGCGCGCGAAGATAGCGTCGAATCCAACTCCCCTCTGAAGGACGCAGAAGTCGAACATTTTCATTTCGGGCGGCGCAAAGACAACGTGTTCGCTCCAGCCGGTGCGCCCGTCGTCACTCTCCGCATAACCTTGGATGAGATAATCCTCGTGGTTCGATCCGGCCACGTACCACATTCTCCATTTGCCATCGTGATAGATCAGGTTTGGTTCGTATACGCTTCCGTGCTCCCAGTCTTCTTTCGCGGTAAAAGCTGGTTCGGGTTGATCGATCCACTTCTCCCCATCCCATTCCACAAAGCCGATTGTGTATGGGCCCCAGAGGCTGTCTGCTGCGCCGGCGTAGTAAATCCGTTCGACCCATTTCCGTTCGGTAGGGTCCCACCCCGTCGCATGCGATGGGCAGTGCCGTCCCCCGTTGCCATCCCACGCCCTGCTACGCTGCCGCCCTGAGACTGGCGCCAACTCCCCCGTCGCGCCACGGGTGAGTTTCCAACCAGGCGCTGACAGCGGTGCTCCGGTGGCGAGCGACGCGCTGTAGATATCCGTGGCTCCGAATCCGCCGGGTTGGCCCGCCAGATACATCCACCATTGCTGTTCTCGCTGGACAATACTTGAGTCCGACAGTTCCGCTCCGGCCGACCCGGTAGAGGCATCGCGTGGGTCGAAAATCTTCAGTTCCGCTCCCGTTACAGGTTTTCTGGAAGGATTCATATTTCTGATAAGGCAGACCATTTTATCCAAGCGAGGGCGCCAGGTCCGGCCGAAGAAAAATCAGCGCGATCAGTAGAAGCTGATATGCAACGATCGCGCCCATCGCCAGCCGCGCTGCTTTGGTTGAGATCGTTGCGGGTTCTTTTGCCACGGCTGCGCTCGTCATCGCGATTCTCCTAAACTGCGTGTTGTGAACTTCGGATTTCCGCGCGGCCGCTTGCGTCTAAATGCTTACGCCGCACCTGAATCGCATGCCACGCAGCAACGAGTACCCATGCGCAGTTGGACAACACGATCAGGCGGTTCGCCCACCCATCCACTGCAAACACTCCGGGCGGCAGCGATCTCGGCGCATGTTGCGGCAAATGGCCGCCAGAGGCACGCGCCATTTGCATCGTCATGATTGTCAGTGTCGCCACGAGCAGGACGACACTTATCCAGCTTAGGTTCGCGATCCGGAGGAGGGCTCTTCGGGCCGAGCGCCAGGTTTCGTTGCGACCAAGAGCAACGCTCAGCAACAAGGCGGCAATAGGGAAGCCGATGACTCCAAGCAGACCTGCTATCCCATGCCCGATTTCATGCCTGACATCAAACACGGAGGCCATGGCCTCGCCGATACCCGCGATAATCAGAAACCACAAGCCCAGCTTTCCGGTATTGGTGTGGACCTGCGACCAGATGACGATCACTAATGCCCACGAGCTGATAGCCCAGGATACGAACATCAGCGATAGCACCCAGGCATAGTGACCGAATGCGTACTCACTCACCATGCGCCATGAGGGTGAAAACTCGGGACTCAATACATGCAGGGTGGCCAGCAGCAGAATCGTCGTAATCGTCGCGAGAATGGCCAGCCAGCCTGCCGGCTCCGCGATCTGCGACGGATTGCTCACCGAAATAAGTTGGTCTGTTGCAGCTTTGTCCATTCAGTCCTCCAGAACACTCATCCCTCAGCGAACCCGCCGGGGCATTCTCCTTAAGCGGGCAGATTTGTTCGATGCTGCAAGCTCAGATCATCCCCTCCAGCCGCCGATAGCTCGCTTCCATTCCACGCTCCATACCCGTCGCAAGCATGGCCGCTCGTGTTTGCGCATCCGGTAAGGTCATTCGTATCGTCATCAGAGTACCGTCGCCATCCGCATCGAATGTCGTTTCAACGTGGTTGTCGGGGGTGGGAGCCGGCAGGTACATCCGCTCCACATGAACAATCCTGCGATAGGGCTCCAATTCCAGATACTCGCCAGTGAGGTGGAATGCGCCGCCCTTGCCGTTTGTCCACTCGTAACGGATCTTGCCTCCCGGTCTCGCTTCGCTGATGCAGACCGGCATCGTCCAACCTTCAGGACCAAGCAACCACTTCTGGATCAATTCCGATTCGGTGTGGGCGCAATACACGGCCTGCGGCGGAGCCGCGAAGCGCCTTGTCACAAGCACGTGCGTGTCGCCTTCGGTCGTCAGAGTCAACTTGCTCATCGCTTCTCTCCTTCTTTCTGCTGTTCCATGCTGGCCAGAACTGTGTCGAGCCGCTCGTAGTTTTGCTGCAAGGCGTTGCGCAGCATCGCTAGCCATTTACCCATGGTTTCAATACCACCTTTTGCGATACGGCGAGGGCGCTTCGTACCCTCGACGCGGCTGTTGACGAGGCCTGCGTCTTCGAGAACCTTCAAGTGCTGCGAGATCGCCGGCTGCGTCATCCTGAATGGCCCGGCCAATTCCGTCACCGTGGCCTCTCCTTTGGCGAGACGCGCCAGAATGGCCCGCCTGGTCGGATCGGCCAAAGCAGCGAAGGCGGCATCGAGTCCATCCATCAGTGATAGCTTATATAAGCACATACTTATTGTCAAGCTTTTTTTGGGGAGCGCTTGGGCAAATCGTGAAAACTTGCGCCGGACCGGTTCTTCGTGAGGTTCGTCGACCGTCGATTCACTTAAGAATTCGGTCGGCCTCCCGGTCGGCTTTGGTCCAATTCCCAACGAGTGACGGCCATCCGGAGGTATCCTGGCCTTCCCCTGCGAGTTCGAGACGTATCCAGGCTGGGTGCCCACCGAAGAAGGCCATTGCGGCGTCCAAGAAGAAAAACGACCGGCTGGATGCGCGGAAAATCGCCGACCTGGTGTGGTGCAACTTACTGCCGGCGTGCTACGTGGCGCCGGCGGAGATCCGCGAGTTGCGGCGGATGCTGCGCTACCGGAACCTGGTGGTAGGGCAGGCGACGCGCATGAAGAACAAGGTGAGCGGGTTGTTGATGGAGGTGGGCGCGGAATACAACAAGCAACAACTGCACGGGAAGCAATACTTCACGGAACTGCTGGACAGCTTGGAAGAAGTGCCGGAATCGGTGAAAGATCTGCTGCGATTGAGCCGAGGCGCGATGGAGATGTTCGAGACGACGCAGCAGCGATTGCTGGCCAGGCTGGAAAGAGACTCGCGGTTGGCTCAGCGGGTGATCCTGCTAAACAGCATTCGGAGCGTGGGACCAGTGACGGCGCTGACCTGGATTCTGGAAGTGGGCGACCCGCGCCGATTTTCTTCGGTGGCGCAAGCGGTGAGTTACTGCGGGTTGACTTCGGCGCTGGATTCTTCGGCCGACAAGCAGAAGCGGGGGCCGATCTCGAAACAGCGCAACGCGCATTTGCAGACGGTAGTGATCGAGGCGGCGAAACTGGGGCCGCGGTGGAATCCGCAATTGGCGGCGCTACACGCGCGGGAATCGGAGCGGGGGAATTGCAACCGAGCCACTCTGGCGGTGGCGCGGAAGCTGGTGGCGTATCTGTTGGCGGTGGACAAATCCGGACAGCCCTTCCAGCCCCGCACTCCTTGCGATAGAATCGCTGGATGGTATGAAACCGCTTCTGGTTTTGCTGGCGACGTTCGCGGCCGCACAGGCTGCCGATTACCAACTCAAGTCCGGGCCGACTACAGTGGTCTGGGGCCATTACTGGTCGGGCGACAAGCCGGTGCTGCGGATCAAATCCGGCGACACGGTCGAAGTCCTGACCATGAGCACGAGCAGCCCGACGGCGCTGGCGAAGGTCGGCGTGAAGGACGAAGACATCCAGCCGGAGTGGAAGGCCATCTACGCCAACCAGCCGCCGCAAGATCAAAGAGGCCCAGGCGGGCACATTCTTACGGGTCCTATCTATATTGAAGGCGCGGAGCCAGGCGACGTGTTGGAGGTACGCATTCAGAGAATTCAATTGGCGGTGCCGTATGCCACGAACGGATTCAGCCCGCAACGCGGCGTGCTGCCGGCCACCGATTTCGAACGCGGCGTCAGCAGGCTTATCCCGCTCGACCTGAAGCGGAACGTGGCCAAGTTCACGGATAACATCGAGATTCCGCTGCATCCATTCTTCGGCAGCATGGGAGTGGCGCCGGAGGAGTCCAAGGGGAAGGTCAACAGCGCGCCTCCGGGCCAGCACGCCGGCAACCTGGACAACAAAGATCTGGTGGCGGGCACGACGCTGTATATTCCCGTATTCGTCCCCGGCGCATTGTTTCTGGTTGGAGACGGGCACGCTGGACAGGGCAATGGCGAAGTGGATATCACCGCGATGGAGACTTCGCTGATCGGGACCTTTCAGTTCGTGGTGCGGAAAGACATGAAGCTGAAATGGCCGCGCGGGGAAACGCCGACGCACTGGATCGTCATGGGGTTGGACCCGGATTTGACGCAGGCGCTGATTCTGGCGGTGCGCGAGGCTATCGATTTCCTGGTGACAGAAAAGCACCTGTCGCGCGAAGAGGCGTATGCGCTGTCGAGCGTGGCGGTGGATTTCAACGTGACGCAGGCAGTGGACGGGACCAAGGGCGTCCACGGCATGATCCCGAAGAACATTTTCCACTAGCAAAGCAAGGGCTCCGCCCTTGATATCCCGGGTATCTTGGGCGCCGGGCCGTATAAGGCAGAATCAGATTTGAGTCAAGTAAATGATCACTGAATGCTCAGGCCGACCACATTGGAGGCTACCCCGTCGGCAACCACATACACACGCACATGGCCAGTGCCCGCCAAACTTCTCGGGATCGAGATGTTGATCTGGTCGAGGCCTGGATACGCTGCCACCGGACCGGCGTACAGAACCGGCACGCTTTGGCCGGCGACGAAGCACTGGACCGAAGCAGCGCCGCGAATGCCTGTGCCATATAGCTCGACATACAGTGTGTCGGTTGAGCCGCCGAGGCTCAGCGGCAAGGGGAGGCAACTGCGCACCGCGGGCGGGTTGCAGGTGAACACCGGCTGGTTCGCTTCCTGGTAGGCTGCCGTAACCAGAAAAGCATCGGCTGCCGCTACACCCACTCCGTCCTGGTTCATGCTGTAGAGCCCCGGCGCGGAAGAGGCGATAGTCATGGAGCCGGTCAGCGCCGGCGTCGAGCCGTGCAGCACAATGACGGTCGCGGGACCGGCCGCGAGGCCCGACGGGATCAGAATGCTCGCCTGTGTGGACGCGACGGCAAAGAGCGGCGCAAGCTGGGCGTTGCCGGCTCTGTCCACAATCTGCACCGAAATCCCACCAAGAACCGTGGGAAGCGTTGACGAGACGCTGGCAGCCTGCTCGCCGATCGCCGGTCCAAACAGCGTCACAATTTCCTGCGGCGCTACCGGACCCGAAGCGTAACTTGCGCTGCTGACCACCGAGGCCACGGCTGGGGAATTCAGATCCACGCGCGCCACGCTGTAGGCCGGCACGGTGACCGGGTTGAGCGAGGTGGATGCCTGGACCGAAACGGTGTTTGGAATCGACGCCGTATTGACGGCAGTCGGATCGGAACCGGCGATGAGCTGGACCGGCAGCGTTCCCGAAACCGGCGTTCCGTTTACGCGGATGGTCACTTGATGGGCAGTCGCTCCCTTGTTCGTAATCACCACGCTCTGCTGGCCGGTGGCGCTGGTGTATGCCTGTGCGTAGAGCGCCGGAATCTGTCCCAGGCCGGTAGCGGGCACGGTCGCGCCGCCAGTCACGGTTGTCGTGTCTACCTGGGCGGTGTTGCGCAGAACGCCATTCAGGACCGCCAGCCCCAGCGGCTGCGCCGTAGTGAAAAAGCCAAAGTTCAGCGTGAGGGTGTCGATGGTTTTGCCCGCGTTGTAAGCGTTCTGCACATCGATGTAATGAGTGCCGGCTGCGTAAACCCCACGCGTGCCCGTGAGCGCGTGCATTCCCACATAAAGCATGGATGGCACGCCCGACATCCGCATGACGTACTCGGCCGCGTAGATGGCGCCGTAGAGCGTGCCATCGGTCAACGAAGTGCCCGTGCCCAGGCCGTCATTCGAAGGCAGAAACTCCGAGATCAGAAACTTCGTTCCGGGCGGATTCAGCGGCGCGAGATAGCCGGTGACATACGCCGACGACTTTGATGCCAGCACGGCGTTCTCGTCCGCCATCCACTGGCTGAAGTCGCCGGTGCTTTGCGGAGGATAGTGATGGTAAGTGACGGCATCCCTGTGAGTGGCGTCAATATCGATGATGGCGGAGACCTGCGCCCACGCGCTTAAGCCGGCCGCGACCAATACAAGCGCGAGCCGGATAAGAAAGACCCTCATAACTGTCCAAGGAATCAAACCCTTCGACTGGCGCAAAGTTGCGGGGCCCGCGGTTGACGCTCCCTTTACATAGCGCCGCGGCCGTCAGTACCTACACAGTTGAATTCTTGCCACTTTGGCACGAGACCTTAACAAAGCATCACGCGGTCAAAGCACTTAGTTCGAGCTTACTGCCAGAGTCGCGGTGTTGCTGGTGGCGGATTCGAACTGCAGTTGGATGGGCACAGCCCCTCCCGCGGGAGCCGTCATAGGAATCGTGATATTGATCTGCGTCACGCCGGGTACGTTGGGCGCCGGGCCGTTGTAAGTGATCTGCGCGGTGACGCCGCCCACCGTGACGGCGCCACCCGGAAATGCGATGGGCAGCAGGGGATCGATGTATCCGAGGCATGTTCCAAACATCTGGATGGTCTCACCGGGGCGCGCGGGGCTGGCGGCCGTGATCAGCGAGCCGTCGGCATGTTCGGCGGCTACAGGCCCGGTGGGCGCGCTGTCCATGGTGAAAAAACCGGGGGCCCACAGTTGGATGGTGACGGGCGTCGCGGGCGAACTGAGCTGGCCGCTCACCACGGTCAGGCTCTGGCCCCCATGGGGCGGCACGATGAAATTGATTTGGGTGGGCGATACATAGTAGAGATCGGCGGCCACGCCACTCACGAAGACTTGCGTTCTGGCCAGAACCTGCGGCAGCGGAAACTGGGTGGCGGCGCCGGTGCCGGTGGAGAGGTTCGCGCCGAAGATGGTGGCGACTAATCCCCCTGCAATGGCTGCGCCGTAGCCGGCCGAATCGACTACCGAGACGATCGACGGCGGTGTTGCGGCCCACGCCATCGGAACGGCAAGGAGACACAGAGCCAGGCTCCTCATACTTCCCTTGTAACACATGTGGGAGCGATCACTGCGCCACGCGCACGGTCTTAATGTTCATAAACTCACGAATTCCGCAGGAACTCAGTTCGCGGCCATACCCCGAGCGCTTCACGCCGCCGAAAGGAAGAGCCGGATCGGACGCTACCATACTATTGACGAAGACCATGCCGGTTTCGATCTGGTCGACGAAGCGGGCCTGCTCGGCGGCGTCGGTGGTCCAGACACTGGCGCCCAGGCCGAATTCGGTATCGTTGGCGATGCGGATGGCGTCGTCGATTCCTTCGGCTCGAAACAGGACGGCCACGGGTCCGAAGAGTTCTTCGCTGTAAGCGGGGGAGTTGCGGGGGACATCGGCCAGCACGGTGGGGGCATAGTAATTGCCTTGGCCCGGGAGCCGCTGACCGCCGGTGAGCGAGCGCGCGCCCATCTCGATGGAGCGGCGCACCTGCTGGTCAAGCGTTTCGAGGATGGCGGGAGTGGCCAGGGGACCCAACTGGGTGGCTTCGTCCATGGGGTCGCCCACACGCACGGCCTGCATGCCTTCGACGAAGCGGCGCTCAAACCCGGCATAGATGCGCGCGTCCACGATGAAGCGCTTGGCGGCGATGCAGGATTGTCCGTTGTTGAGGATGCGGGCATCGATGGCGGTGCGCATGGCGCGGTCGAGATCGGCCGAGGGCATGACGATGAAGGGATCGCTGCCGCCCAATTCGAGCACGGTTTTCTTGATCTGGCGGCCGGCCTGCGCGGCCACCTGGGCGCCTGCAGGCTCGCTGCCGGTGAGAGAGACGGCTTTGACGCGCGGGTCGTCGATGACGCGCGGAACTTGCGCGGAGCCGATAAGCAGGGTTTGAAAGACATCATTGGGGAAGCCGGCGCGGTGGAAAATTTGCTCGATCTCGACGGCGCATTGGGGCACGTTGGAAGCATGTTTCAAGAGGCCGACGTTGCCGGCCATCAGGGCTGGAGCGGCGAAGCGGAACACCTGCCAGAAAGGAAAATTCCAGGGCATGACGGCGAGCAGCGGACCAACGGGCTGATAGCGCAGATAACTGACGGCTGGGCCGGCGGCGATTATCTCGTCGGCAAGCAACTGCCGGCCGTGTTCGGCGTAATAACGGCAGGCCAGCGCGCACTTGGCGGCTTCGGCGCGCGCGGCGCCGATGGGTTTACCCATTTCGAGCGTCATAATGCGGCCGAGGCGGTCCTGCTCCTGTTCCAGGATGCGTGCGGTGATTTGGAGTCGCTGGGCGCGGTCGCCGGGATCGGTGCGGCGGAACAACTGGTAAGCGGCATCGGCGCGCGCCAGCTTCTCTTCGAGCCCGGCATCGGTCAGCGGATCGAAGGTACGAACGGTCTGGCCGGTGGCGGGGTTTATGGAAGCGATCATCATGACTATTGTAGAGGCTGAAAAAATCCGAAGCATGGCTGGCAGCCGCGGAAAAATACAACCTCAATTCTGACCGTATTTGGTCATATATCGCGTGCGCGCCGATCCTTGCGGTGCAACTGCACAAAGTGCACGGTCTTGAGGAACGCCGCGAGTGGCGTTTCTTTGGCGCCGGATACTCTTTTCAACTCACTCCGACGCAGTGTGCGTTACTGTTTTCAGAGCTTTGAACAGAACGGTTACTGGCCGGCATTCCTCTTGCGTTACCCGACGACCGCGTTGGCATCACGCGTGCCTGGATTATCCAGGTACCTGCGCGGCAACACGGCATTCAAAAGGAAAAACTACATGGCAAATGGATCGGTAGCGGCGGCTCGCGTTGGAGCGGGTGGCGGCGGAGCCCCGGGCACTATGCCCGCACAACACCACGATCCTGCTGTTTCCGAGGATACCGCCGGCCTGGTGGATGTCATCACCGAGGTCCGCCGCGAAGAAGCTCTGCTGAAAACGGGAGCCTTGCAGAACGCGATTTTCAACAGCGCCAACTTCTCGAGTATCGCCACCGACGAGAAAGGTGTCATTCAAATATTCAATGTCGGCGCCGAGCGCATGCTGGGCTACCTGGCCGCCGATGTGGTGAACAAGATCACCCCAGCCGATATCTCCGATCCGCAGGAAGTGATAGCCCGCGCGGCGGCATTGAGCGCCGAGCTCGCAACCACCATTACGCCGGGTTTCCAGGCCCTGGTCTTCAAGGCCTCGCGGGGGATCGAAGACATCTACGAATTGACATACATCCGCAAGGACGGCAGCCGCTTTCCAGCCATAGTGTCGGTCACGGCTCTACGCGACGATCAGGGTGCCATCATCGGCTATCTGTTGATCGGCACTGACAATTCCGCGCGCAAGCGGGCGGAAGAGGCTCTGCTGAAAGCCGGGGCGTTGCAGGCCGCGATTTTCAACAGCGCCAACTTCTCAAGCATCGCCACCGACGAGAAAGGCGTCATTCAAATATTCAATGTCGGCGCCGAGCGCATGCTGGGCTACCTGGCCGCCGACGTGATGAACAAGATCACGCCAGCCGATATCTCCGATCCTCAGGAAGTGATCGCCCGCGCCGTGGCATTGAGCGCGGAGCTCGAGACCACCATTACCCCAGGTTTCCAGGCCCTGGTCTTCAAGGCCTCGCGCGGCATCGAGGACATCTACGAATTGACCTACATCCGCAAAGACGGCAGCCGCTTTCCGGCCATCGTGTCGGTCACGGCGTTGCGCGACGATCAAGGCGCCATCATCGGCTACCTGTTGATCGGCACCGACAATTCCGCGCGCAAGCAAGTGGAAGCGGAGCAGATGAAGCTCGATCAGCGCCTGCGCGACCAGCAGTTCTACACTCGCTCCCTGATCGAATCCAACATTGACGCGCTCATGACCACCGATCCGGCCGGCATCATCACCGACGTCAACAAGCAGATGGAGGCGCTCACCGGCTGCACGCGCGACGAGCTGATCGGCGCGCCGTTCAAGAACTACTTCACCGATCCGGGGCGGGCCGAAGCTGCTATCAAGCTGGTGCTGCGCGAGAAAAAGCTCACCAACTACGAGCTCACGGCTTGCTCCCGGGACGGCAAGAGCACGGTGGTGTCCTACAATGCGACCACCTTCTACGACCGCGACCGGAAGCTGCAAGGGGTGTTCGCCGCCGCGCGCGACGTCACCGAGCGCAGACTTCTCGACCAGGCGCTCGAGGAGCAGAACGTCGAGTTGAAGAGAGCCCGGGCCGCGGCCGAAAAAGCCAACCTCGCGAAATCGGAGTTCCTTTCCAGCATGAGCCATGAGCTTCGCTCGCCGCTCAATGCCATCCTGGGCTTCGCCCAACTCATCAATTCCGATTCCCCGCCACCCACGCCTTCCCAGACGGCCAGCATCGATCAGATTCTCCACGCGGGATGGTATCTGCTGGAGTTGATCAACGAAATCCTCGATCTCGCGCAGATCGAGTCCGGAAGGCTGGCGCTGTCTTCGGAGCCGACGTCGCTGGCCGAAGTGATGGTCGAATGCCAGGCCATGATCGAGCCGCAGGGGCAAAAGCGCGGCATCAAAATGACCTTTCCCCAGTTCGACCTCCCTTGCTTTGTCAGCGCCGATCGGACCCGCTTGAAACAGGTTCTCATCAACCTTCTTTCCAACGCCATCAAGTACAACCAGCCCAACGGAACCATCGTTGTGGACGTGGACTGCGCGAGCGGCAACCCGGAACGCACTCGCATCAGCGTCAAGGACACCGGCGCGGGGTTGCCTCCGGACATGCTGGAGCAGCTTTTTCAGCCTTTCAACCGTCTCGGACGAGAGACCACTGCCGAGGAGGGCACGGGTATCGGCCTGGTGATGAGCAAGCGCCTGGTTGAATTGATGGGTGGCAAGATCGGTGTCGAGAGCACTGTCGGAGAGGGTAGCGTGTTCTGGTTCGAACTGAATTCGGCCGCCGCGCCGCAACTGGCAGTGGACAGAGCCGAACCCGCGGCGAATCCCCGCGCGCACATTCAGCCCGGCGCGCCGCTGCGCACGCTGCTCTATGTGGAGGACAACCCGGCCAACCTGATGTTGATCGAGCAGCTCATCGCGCGCCGCCCGGATATGCGCCTGTTGACCGCGACAGACGGGAATCTGGGTATCCAGCTTGCGCGCTCGAACCAGCCGGAGGTGATCCTGATGGACATCAATCTGCCTGGCATCAGTGGGATCGAAGCCCTCAGAATCCTTCGCGCAGACCCCGCCACCGCGCACATTCCCGTGGTTGCCCTCAGTGCCAATGCCATGCCGCGCGACATCGAAAAGGGCTTGCAGGCGGGATTCTTCCGGTACCTCACCAAACCAATCAAGGTCCATGAGTTCATGGATACGCTGGACGTAGCAATGGAATTCGCTCGACAAGCGGCCGGCCGTGCCAATTAAATCGGGACGAAGGTCATGGTCAGCCCAGCCGACATTCTGAACGCCAGAATTCTGGTGGTCGACGATCAGGAACCTAATGTCCGTCTGCTGGAGGGCATGCTGCGCATCGCCGGTTACACTTCCGTCGAATCTACCACCAATCCCACCGAGGTCTGCGAACTTCACCGCCAGCGCCGATACAGCCTGATCCTGCTCGATCTCCAAATGCCCGGCATGGACGGATTCCAGGTAATGGAGTGCCTGAAGGAAATCGAAGAGGACGGTTATCTTCCGGTCCTCGTGATCACCGCGCAGCCGGCTCACAAGCTGCGCGCCCTGGAAGCCGGCGCCAAGGATTTCGTCAGCAAACCATTTGATCTGGCCGAGCTGCGCGCGCGCGTTCACAACATTCTGGAGGTGCGTCTGTTGCACCTGGAATCCAGGAACTACAGCAAAGTGCTGGAGGAGACGGTGCGGGAACTCGAGCGAAGCCGCGAGGTGATTCGCCTCAAGACCCTGGAGGAGCAAAAGAAGAGTGAGCAGGAATTAGTTTTGGCGCAGGAAACTCAGGAAAGCCTGCTGCCCCGTTGCCTGCCCCAGTTTGAGAATTTTCGCATCCATGCATCCAGCACTCCCACACGCTATGTGGGAGGGGATTTCTACGATTTCCTGCAACTGAGTTCCGGGGAATGGATGGGGGTTCTGGCGGATGTCTCCGGCAAGGGGATGGGCGCGGCCTTGTTAAGTTCCATGGTGCTGGGCTCTCTCAGCATGGAATTTCACTCCAGGACCCAACCGCAGGAGGTCTTGAACCGGGTGAACCAGCTCCTCTGCGAAAAATCGCTTCCCTACCAGTTCGTTACGCTCTTTCTCTTTCTCCTGAACCCGGATGGTGTGGGACAATTCGTCAGCGCGGGACATAATCCAGCCTACTTGTTCCGTTGCGCCACGGGAAAAATCGAAGAGTTGGAATCTAACGCCAATGTCCTGGGGCTGTTCGATACCGCCTCTTATGAATCCGGCGCGTTCCATCTCGACAAGGGAGACATTCTGGTGGTATATTCCGATGGCCTTCCAGACGCGCAAAATCCGCGCCAAGAAATGTTCGGGGAGGACAGGCTGTTAGAACTCATTCGGCAAGAGGCACCTTCGGGAAGTCACGCGCTCGAGCAGAAGCTCTTGAATGACATTGGGGAGTTTACCCAGGGCATGCCGCAAACCGATGACATCACCTTCGTGGTGGTTGAAAAATGTCAGTAAGTCAATCGTGGATGGCAGTGCGCAGGGCCCGCCAAACCAGGGGAATTCTAGGATTCCAGAGTATAAGCCTTTTCGCCGTGCAGTTCGTTGTCCAGGCCGTTTTCCTCAGCGGTCTCAGTGACTTTCACCGGCGTGATCCGGTCAATCAGCCACAGCATGACGAGGGTGAAGAGAAATGCCCATGACGAAGAGATCAGCACCGCAATGCACTCGACCGCGAAGAAATGGGGATTTCCGCGCAGCAATCCGTCCACCCCACCCGATGATGCCGGGTTCCATACGGTGGAGGCGAAAATGCCGAGCATGACGATGCCCAGCGCTCCACCCACGCCGTGGACGCCCCAAACATCCAGTGCGTCGTCCCATTTCAGGTGGTTCTTTAGCGCCACCGCGTAGTAACAGACGATGCCCGCTACCGTGCCGATCAGCACCGCGATGCCGGGCGAAACGTAGCCGGCCGCCGGCGTGATGGTGGCCAGCGCCGCCACCGCTCCGGTTAACAGGCCCAGGAAATGCGGCTTGCCGCTGTTGAACCACTCCACCACCAGCCAGGCGATGGCACCGAAGGACGCCGCGATGTCGGTATTCAGAAACGCCACCGCGGTGACCGAGTCCACGCGAAACTCGCTGCCCGCGTTGAACCCATACCATCCGAACCACAATAGCCCCGTGCCCAGCGCCACCAGCGGGATGCTGTGCGGACCCTTATCGGCCACCCGCCGCCTGCCCACGTAGAGCACCGATGCCAACGCCGCCATGCCCGCGATATTGTGCACCACAATGCCGCCCGCGAAATCCTTCACGCCCCAGGATGCCAGCAGGCCGCCGCCCCACACCATGTGGACGAACGGGAAATACACGCACATCAGCCACGCCGTCAGAAACAGCGTGTACGCCTTGAAGGTTACGCGGTTGGTAAACGCGCCGGTGATCAGCGCCGGAGTGATGATCGCAAACATCATCTGGTAGGCACAGAACACGATCATTGGAACGGTGTCGTTGGGCGAGGGCGTCGAGAGAGTGATCCCTTTCAGGAACGCCCAATGAAAATTGCCGATGATGCCGGCATAATCCGTGCCGGATTTCAGGTCCCCGCTGAAGCACATGGAGAACCCGCAGAGCCACCAGAGCACCGTGGTCCATCCCATGGAGACGAAGCTCTGGATCATGATTGCCAGGACATTCTTGCGCCCCACCAGGCCCCCATAAAAGAAGGCCAGGCCGGGTGTCATAAGCATGACCAGGCTGGAACACAGAATCAAGAATCCGGTATTGCCGGTATCGAGGTGTAGCATATCGTACACGGATATTGTAATCCGAATTGCTGAAATCGCCACCACATTTTCGTGGGGGTATGCCAGAAATGCATTCAACGCGGAGCCGCGGAGGCGCGGAGGAAACTGGTGAAAGGGAAAACCGGGATGTGCTCTGCCTCACGCATACTGCGCCAGCGCAAGCAGCGGAAAATAATCTCTGTACATCCCGTACGTCAAATAGAAGACATTCGGGAAGCCGGTGCCCGTGCTGGCTTCCTCCGGCCATGTGCCGTCGGCCCGCTGCCGTTCCAGCAGGAACTGGATGCCGCTGGTCAGCGCCGCGCCGGTGCGGTCCGCGGCCAGCAATCCCAGGATGGCCCAGGCCGTTTGCGAGACGCAACTGGGCGCGGGCAGGAAGCGGTCGCGTGCGTAGCTGGCGCAGGATTCGCCCCATCCGCCGTCCGGGTTCTGGGTGGCGCGCAGCCAACCCGCTCCGCGGGCAATCGCATCCTGCGCGCCGGGCGCGCCGCTCGACGCCAGGCCGCGCATCGCCAGAAACGTGCCGTACAGATAATTCACGCCCCAGCGGCCATACCAGCTTCCATTCTTCTCCTGCGCGTTTAGCAGATAGGCCACGCCGCGCCGCACCGCCTCATGTCCGGCGAGCCCGCGCCGGCACAGGCATTCCAGCACGCGGCCCGTAATATCCGGGCAGGTGGGGTCGAGCATGGCGTTGTGGTCGGCGAAGGGAACCTGGTTGAGCACCGCCCAGTTATTGTCCACGTCGAAGGCCGCCCAGCCGCCATCCGACGATTGCATGGCCAGCAGCCAGTTGATGGCGCGGCGCTCGGCCGCCGCCTGTGCTGCGGGGTAGCTGCCCTTGGCGTGCAGCAGCGCCAGCAACACCATGGCGGTGTCGTCGATATCCGGGTAAAACTCGTTGGCGAATTCGAAGGCCCAGCCGGAAGGCTCCGTATCCGGGCGCTTCACGCTCCAATCGCCTTTGCGCCGGACCTCCTTGCTGATCAGCCAATCGGCCGCGCGTTGCATGCCGGCGTCATCCTGGCGGCCGGCTTCGCCCAATGCGAAAACGCTGATGGCGGTATCCCAGATGGGCGAAACGGCCGGCTGGAAAATAAACCGGTCGCCGGTTTCCAGGATCAGCGATTCGAAGTGGCGCAGCGCATCCACCATTTCCTTGTGGTCTTTCGGGTAGCCGAGCGCGTCGAGCGCCATGATGAAGTACATCATGGCCGGGAAGATGGCGCCCAGCCCCTCGGTCGACTGCGTGCGATCCAGAATCCAGCGCTCGGCTTCGCGAATAGCGGCGCCGCGGATGTGCTGCGAGCCGCGTTTCTCCCACACTTTGAAAACGCTGTCGAGACGGTGAAACAGCATGGACCACTTATTCTTCCTGGGCAGCTTGAGGCTCACGCCGGGCAGCAGCAGCTCATCCACCGTGAAGCCCTCGGGCGCGCGGCGGTTGGCCCCGCGGGCCTGCACGATGGAGAGTGGCATCAGAATCGATCGCGTCCAGGAAGACATTTCGTAAAGCACGTTGCCCGGCAGCAGCGTGATCTCGACCGGCACCGTGGGCGCGAACTCCCGCGGATAGAGCCCGAACAGGCTGAGATTGATCTTGACGTAGCTGTTGGTGGCCTGCAATCCGCCCAGCGCCAGGACGCGTTCGCGCGCCTTCCGCAGCGGTTCGCTCGAGGGGTCGCAACCAGCCAGTTTCAGCGCGCAGTAAGCCTTCACCGTGGCGCTGACTTCGGCCGGACCGCCGTGGTAAATATTGAAACCGCCGTTCGGCAACTGCCGCTCCAGAATCGACCGGCAAACCTTCTCGATGCGCGCGCGCGACGGCGGATTCCACGCGGAACCCTCCGGCTGGTGCAGCCACAATTGCAGCAGGATGTAATCGGATTCGAGCGTGGTATCGGCCGTCAGTTCGCCGCACCAGAAGCCCTCGGGGGATTGGCGCGCCAGCAGCGACTCCGCGGCGTAGTGCATCTTGATGTTGATGTCCGCCGCGTCCTTGATGAAGCGCCCGATCTGTTCGGCATGGCCGCGCGCCGCCCGCCGCGCCGGCTCCAATTCCGGAGGCGTCATGGAATGTCCATGATAACAACGTAAACTGTAAAAATGGACTGGCAACTCGGCCCCGCGGAGGTGCGCGTGCTCGGCGCGCTGCTGGAAAAGGAAATCTCAACCCCCGAGTATTACCCGCTCTCGCTGAACGCCCTGGTGAACGCGTGCAATCAGAAGTCCAATCGCGATCCAGTGGTCGCCTACGATGACGGCACCGTGGAGGACGCGCTCGAACGCCTGCGCCTGAAGGGCCTTGCAAGCCGCATCACGGGCCGCGACAGCCGCGTGCCCAAGCACGAGCAGCGCTTCACCGAGAAGTTCAACCTGGGCCGCCGCGAAGCCGCCATTCTGTGCGTTTTGATGCTGCGCGGTTGGCAGACCCCCGGCGAACTCCGCGGCCGCAGCGAACGGCTGCACCAGTTCGACGACCTGGATGAAGTGGAATCCACTTTGGGCCGGCTGACGGAGATGGAATTCGTGAAGAAGCTGCCGAGGCAGACGGGGTACAAGGAGCAGCGCTGGGCTCACTTGCTATCGGGTGATGTGGTGGTTGGCGAAGAGGCTGCGGAGCGGGAGATGACGGCGACGCCGGCGGGAACGAGGGTCGATCAACTGGCGGCGGATCTGGCGGCGCTGAGACGCGAGTTCGAGGAGTTCAAGAAGAAGTTTGAGTAGGGGCGGCGGTCCTCGAGGTCGGCCGCGCCCTCAAGATTCACGCTAGCGATTTGCTTGGAGCCAAGCCTTGATCATCTCGAATGGGTGTCGGCACAGAGTCAGTCTTCAAGCGGAAGCAAGACGCTGCTGGGCAAGTTCGGACACGGCCTTTTCGATGTTTTTCGAGCCTAAACTGCTCTTCACGGGCGGCTTCTGGATCTTCGGTAGACCATGCACTTCGGATGCATGAATGCGACCAGTTTTCCCATGGACCACGATTTGGCCCGAGGCACTCTTCCTGACGATAAAACGTGCGCCTGCGACTGCATCCTTCTGCGTGGAGAAGTACGCACCTCTCTTGCCGGCTCTCTCGCCCTTCACTGCCCATCCTTTTCCAGATGGGACTACATGTACGGTCTTGGGCATTGGTTCTCTTCTCAATGTACCCATTAGCAGTGCTCCCCGGCGACTATCATAATCTAGCCTATTGGCTTCGTCACGAGAGCAGAGCTCTTTCGAGCAGCCCGCCACGCCGTTACTCGTATCTCAGCGCATCCACTGGATTGAGCTGCGCCGCTTTCACCGCGGGCCACACTCCGAAGAACACTCCCACTGCCACCGACACCGTGAAACCCGTCACTAGCGCCCAGGTCGGCACGGACGATGGCAGCGAGGGCACCAGCGCGCCGACCAGCATCGTGATGAGCACCGCGATCACTATGCCCAGCATGCCTCCGGCCCCGGTCAGCGTCATGGCTTCCACCAGGAACTGGCCGACGATGTCGCGCTTGCGCGCGCCCACGGCTTTGCGCACGCCGATCTCGCGCGTCCGCTCGGTCACGCTCACCAGCATGATGTTCATCACGCCGATGCCGCCCACCAGCAAACCCAGCCCGGAAATCGCAATCGCCACCAGGCCGATCAGCCCCGTGATGCGGTCGAATTGCTGGATGATCTGGTCGGGCGTCGAGATCGAAAAATCGTCGGGCGTGGCCGTGGCCAGCCGGCGGATGCGCCGCATTACGCCTTCCACTTCCTGGTAGGCATCGTCCCGCTTGCCCGCCTTGGCCTTGGCCGTAATCATGAAGCGGTCGATCTGCGGATAGCGCGAGCGCGCCGTCTGCAGCGGAATGTCGATGGCGTTGTCCATCCCGTTCTCGCCGAAGAATCCGCCCTTGGCCTTTTCATAGATCCCGATGACGATGTACTCCGCGCCGTCCATCATGATCGCGCGGCCCACCCCGTGACCGTCCGGAAACAGCGCCTCGGCCACGCTCGCTCCAATCACCGCTACGTGCGCCGAGCGGTGGTCTTCCTCCGAGGTGTAGAAACGGCCCGCGGCGAAATCGCGCGGCTCGATATCCTCCATGTTGGGCGACCGGCCGGTCACGTTGATGGTGTCGGATTCATAGCCCGGAACGCGCGCCGTAATCGGGTTGCCATCCACCGCCGCCGGAAGCAATAGTTCCAACCCCACGTCCTCCACCGACGTGCACCAGCGCTTGAGCGAATCCGCGTACTCCGGTTTGAGGGCTCGGCGTTGCCGTTCCTTGGGTATCCGGCTGTCCTGGCTCGGGTCGCCCGAAGTCTTGAAGAGGAAAATATTGTCCGGTCCCATTTGCTTGAAGAACACCACCACTCCCTCCCGCAAACCGGTAAGGAGCGAGGCCACCGTCACCACGGTAGTAATCCCGATGACGATCCCGAGAATGGTCAGCAGCGAGCGAAAGCGATGTGTCCAGACCGCCGACATCGCCAGTTGCATGTTTTCCGCGACGCTGATATTCATGGCTTACTCCGCACGCAGCGCCACCACCGGATCGAGCTTGGCCGCGCGCGACGCCGGATACCAGCCCGATGCCACGCCCACAATCGAGGACACCGCCAGCGACAGCACCACATAGCCCAGAGTGATGTGGAGCGAAAGCTCGAAAATGCGCCCGAGCAAGGCCGTCGTGATGGCGCCCAGCCCCACGCCGGCCGCGCCTCCCAGAAACGCCAGCACCACCGCTTCAATCAGTATCTGCATCATGATGTCCTCGCGGCGCGCCCCGACGGCCTTGCGAATCCCGATCTCGCGCGTCCGCTCGGTGACGCTTACCAGCATGATGTTCATGATGACGATGCCGCCGACCAGCAGCGAAATGCAGGTCACCGGCACCACGATGGCCGCCACCAGGCTGAGCAACTGGTCGATGAAGCCGCGGATAGCGTCCGGCGTCAGCGTGTCGAAGTTGTCCGCCTCGCCAGGCCGCGCGTGGAAGCGGGTGCGCAGTGAGACGCGGGTCAGATCGAGCGCGTCCTGCAAGCTCAACCCGCTCGACGGCTTGGGCCGTCCGAACAGCGCGAAACCGGTGCCCGGCCCGTACAGCCGGTCGAATGCTGAGATGGGGATGTACATGGACTTGTCCTGGTCGCGGCCGAATGCCGAGCCCAGTTTTTCCTGGACGCCGATCACCGTGAATTCCACTCCTTCGATGCGGATGAGTCGATTGAGGGGCGAAGCCTCGCCCGGGAAAAGGGTGGTGCGCACGGTTTCGCCGATCACCGCGACGAAGGCGCGCGAGCGGTCCTCCAGCGGCGTGAAAAAACGGCCGTCCACCACCTGGATATCGCGGATGCCGGCCAGGTCGGCGGAAGCGCCGAAAACGGTGGTGTCCTCGCACAGAAGGTTTTCGCGCTTCACGTCGGAAGAGTGACTGCGATAAGGGCTGTAGAGCACGCGGTCGCCATCGATGGATTCGACGAAGCGGGCATCGGCCATGCGGATGGGTTTGTTGCGCTTGATCTTGTCGAAATATTCCCGCCGGCTCAGCCGGCCGGTGACGACGATCTGCGCCACCAGGAAGGATTCCGAGCCGAAGGCCTTAGCCGTGCTCTCTTCCGCGTACACGCTGAGCCCCGCGATGGCCGCTCCCACCATGATGACGCTGGCCACGCCGATGATCACTCCCAGCAGAGTGAGAAAACTCCGCAGTTTGTGCGCGCGGATGGAATCCAGCGCCAGCCCAAATGCATTTTGGAATTGATGCCGGGAGCGCGAAAGCCCCGGCCCCGTTTCGACCATGTTCTTTCAGGATAACGTAAGATGGAAGTTCATCACCGACCCATGCCGATACTCCGTCTGGCGTATGCCACGCAGTTCCTGATTGCGCTGTTGGCCGTGTTCACCTTGTGGAGCCAGGTGGGCGGCCAGAGCCATCTGGACCTGATGCCCTGGTATCTGAAGCTGGGACTGGGCACAGGCGCCGCTTTCGCCGTAGTCAAAGCCACCGCCGCCGCGGTAACCGGCTCGCATGCCTGGAACGCGGGCACGCTGAAATGGTTCGGCATCCTGCTGTTGCTGCTGACCGGATGCGGCCTGGCGAGTTACTACTGCCACATGTATCTCGAGACCGACGAAGAGGACCAGACCGACAACAGCACCGTGAGCCAGCTCCACCGGCCCATGCTTCCATGGGTTTCCTCCTACGTGTCTCCGCGCCTCCGCAGTGAACACCTTCAGGCTAGATCCGGGAGCAGGAATTTGGCGGGTTTGCCGGCGGCCTGAGCCACCCACTCGGCGGCCATGTAACCGCTGCGCACCGCGCCTTCCATGGTGGCCGGCCATCCCGTGCGCGTCCAATCGCCGGCCAGATACAGGTTGGCGATCCCGGAATCGGCGGTGGGCCGCAGGCGCTCGGTATCGGGCGCGGCCGCGAAGGTGGCGCGCTGCTCCTTGATGACGTGTGCCTTCACCAGGTTGGCATCGCGCACGCGAGGGAAATAGAGGCGCAGATCGCCGATGGCGATATCGATGATCTCTTCGCGCGTGAGCGGCGTCAAATCGCGCGATGCGCTCACCACCAGCAGCAGGTACTTACCACTATCCTTATTAAACATCCACTGCATGGTGCGATCGAGCAGCGTGGCGTGCGGCAGCGTGGTGACTTCCCGGTCGAACCAGAGATGCACACCGGTGATAGGCGAGTGGCCGAACTGGGGGGCCGGCAAGCCGACGGCTTCCAGGCGCTCGAAGGGCAGTGCGCAAATGTAATGGTCGGCCACGCGGCGCTCGCCGGCCACCACGAAGCCCGCGGCATCAACGCGCTCCACCGGAGAGCGAAAATGGAAGCGCACATTGCGCAGGCGGCTCCAGGTTTCGCCGGCGTAAAGCTGGGCCAGCGGAATCGAGGGCACGCCCATTTCATAGGAATCGGCGCGCCCGAAGAAGCCCAGCCCGAAGACCTGGAAGCCATGAATGGCGGCCATGTGTTCGAGGTCTTCATTGACGGCACTGACCAGGATCTGGCGCCAGAAACGGTCGATGGCGCGAGGCGTCTGGCGCTTTTGCAGCAGCCAGTCGAGCATGCTGATGCGGTCGAGGTCCTTGCGGCCGGTGCGTTCGCGGCGCATGGCTATCAGGGCCCGCGCCACGCCCAGCTTGTCGCGGCGGTCCAGGCAGTGCAGGCGCAGAAACGATCCGGTGAAATGAAACGGCGCGGGCAGGCGTCCGCGACGCAGCACGGAAATGCGGCCGCCCGGTTCCAGGAAATAGAACTCGCGATAAAAGCGGATGCGGTCGCGAACGCCCAGGCGCCGGTAGAAATCCAGCAGGTTGACGCAGCAGCGCATCAGGACATGCTGGCAGTTATCGATCATTTCGGGCGAGGCGCCGCCCGACGCCGGCAGCGGGTAAGAAGTGGCGCGGCCACCGAGGAACGGCCGGGCTTCAAACACGTCGACGTCGAAGCCCGCGTCGCCCAGCGCGGCGGCAGCGGCGAGACCGGCGAGCCCGCCTCCGGCGATCAGGACTTTGGCCATTCCAATGTCAGTATGGCATGGACGTTCCATCACGCCATCGGTTAGTTAATTAGCGCCAGGCATGGTAGAATCGTTTCGTCCCATCCTCCTAATTTCAGATTTGGGTTTGAGCCAACAATACATTCTTATGCAAACGCAGGCACCTAAGAGAGTCCTGGCGGTGATGACCGATCTGTTCTTCTCGGTGAAGCTGGTGGAGGCCGCCAAACGTTGCGGCCTGGCGCTGGAGTTCGTGAAGGAGCCGAAGGAGCTTTTGGAGAAGGCCGCGAGCCGGCCGTCGCTGATCGTCTTCGATCTCAACTACGACGCCGCGGAGCCGATCAAGCTGATCGCCAAGCTGAAGCAGAAGGCGGAGACCAAGGGGATCAGCCTGATCGGCTTCCTGTCGCACGTGCAAGGGGAGCTGAAGATGGCGGCGCAGGACGCGGGATGCGACATGGTGATGGCCAAATCGGCGTTTTCGCAAAACCTCACGCAGATCTTCAAAAGACATTCGGGCATGATGTAGGAGCGGCGTATCGTACCTCCCCGTGGAGCAGGCTTTTCAGCCTGCAACGCCGACATTCCTGTCGGCGCTTCCGGGCCATCTCAACCTCCTGATTGCGGCGCTGTTGCTCCGTGCGAGGCAGCCAATCGTGGCCGCAGCCGGCTTTCAGCCGGCGCCTGGCGGGGGATTCTCGTCGAGACCGGAAGAGCCCCACAATGCCCGACCGCTCGTGGTCACCTGACCATATATGGTCGCTCGCCGAAGCCCACACTCTCCCAAAGCCAGGTGCCTAACCGGTCGGCGAGTGAATCGGCTCAACAAAAGATGACGGCGGCGTGACTCGTGCTGTAAGGAAGACGGGCGGAAGCTCTGCACGTATCGAGGAGATTTCAATGTTTATGACGTTATTTGTTATTTTGCTGGTAATGTGGATGCTGGGATTTTTTGCGTTCCACGTTGCCGGCGGGTTGATTCACATTCTGTTAATCATCGCGGTAATTTCTTTACTGCTCCACCTCTTCAGGGGTCGTAGCATGGCTTGAGAGAAACTCCGTCACTGCTTGTCGAAGGTGTATTTCTGGTCGACGATTTTGCCGTTGGCCGCATTCCGGCGGAACTTGGTGAGGGTCTTGCCATCGGCTGAGAGCACCCAGGATTCCCGAACGGCTCCCAGGACTTTGGCGGTTTCCTTTTTGCTTTCCTTGTCGACGATCTGGATGATGAGGGTAGCGCCCTCCCAGCTGGTTTGGGTGTAGTGGTAGTGGGTAGAGCTTTTGTCGACCACCAATTTGCCGTTGGCGGTGAAGGTGCCGTCGATGGGGGCGATGGCGGGAGCGGGAGTGGACTTGGTCGAGACGGTGATGGTGTCGCCCTTCTGCTGGATCTCGCAAATGTAGACGCGATCGGGCGTGGCGTCCCTGGTGCTCTTATCGTTGTTCAATTTCCAGGTGCCCGAGAAATCGGGTCTGAGGCCGGCAGCGCCAGCCACCGCGCAGAGTAAGCCAGCCAGAAGAATCCATTTCGATAATTTCAATTCGCGATCCTTAATCTTCCCGTTCGACGGTGAACTGCAATGGGTGATTTCATTTTAGCGCCGATGCTCGAGTGCGGGATGGGCAGGGGGCACCGCCTGCCCCACCAATCCGGATCTGGCGGCAGGGGAACTCGCGGTCTGTGAGAGGAGTCTAAGCTGGGGTAGGACCTCCTATGCGAACCCTGGCGGTTGCGGTCAGCTCTGGGCTGCTTGGCCTGCTCGCGCAGCAAAACGTTGGCCCGGGTTGGCGCGACCTGGAGGCAAAGAACCCTCCGGGAATCGAGCTTTCGTTGCGCCTGATCGAACCACACAGTTACCGCGAGAGCGAGTTAATCCCCGCCGAGATCCGGTTTCCGGGGCGGAGTTTTGCGCCGGCACAGCAGCCGCCGCGGGAACAGTGGCAATTCGCCGGCTTTCTGCTCGACCCCGCCGGAGATTGTGGTTCGCCGGCCCGGCCGTGTTTTGCTTCGATGATTCTGGGGTTCGACCAGAGCGAGCCCACGCTGCGTCTTGGACAAGCATCCGGACCAATGGCGGTTTCCCTGAACAATTACCTCCCTCGGTTGCGGCCGGGGCACTACCGGGCAGCGGTGTTGGTACGTAAGCTGGTGATGACCCACCGGGGACCGGCGTCAACCACCTATGGGTACGCGGACCCGCCGCAATATGCCGTCTCCAACACGGTGGAGATTGAAGTGACGGCCGCAACAGAAGCGTGGGTGAAGCAGACCATCGCGAACAGCGCGGCGACTCTGAGCGGCCCGGAGGCGAACAAACCCGAGGCTTTCGAAAGGCGGAAGGCGACCGCGGAACAACTTCGGTTTCTGGACGTGCCCGACTCATGGAGCGCGTCCCTGGCGCTCTTGCCCACGGAGGAAAACACCCTGGTGCGGGGACTGGCAGAGACTCGCGAGCCGGCGCGGGTTTGTGAGTCGATGCAGGCGGCGGTTCCAACGCCGATGCAGGCCGTGTCGTCCTACTATCTGCGTGCCCTGGCCCAAACGTGCGCGCGCGCGAACCTGCCGGACCCTCCGCCTCACACACCGCAGAAACCCGGTGAGAAGCCGCCGGAACCCACTGCGGAACAAACGCAGTATTGGCGTCAACACCAGGAGTATGAGCAGGGCTTGATCGAGAAGGCCAACGCCAGCCTGGCCGCGAGCATTGTTCGAAAACAGGGCGAGGCGAAAGCCATCGCTTTTCAAACGCTGATGGAACGGGTGCAACAGGTTCACGCGAACGACAAGGGAAAGCCATTGCCCGCATGGCTTCCGGCGGTGACGGGGGAATTCACGAAATCGTACGCCAAGATCGAGGGCTTCCGGCAGCGCCAGTTGCTGGGACTATATGCGGGCACGTTGCGGTCGCGGGACATGATCCCGCTGCTGGAATCGGCGATGGATGCCTGGAAGCCGGGCGACTACTATGAGGCCTCGCACGAGGCGCTGCAGAACCTGTATGCCATCGACCCGGCGCGCGCGCAGGCGCGGATTGTGGGGGAATTGGCGAAAGAGCGGACGTGGCTGGATTCGCCGGAACTCGAAATGTTGCCGGCGAGCGTGGCGGGGTTCACGGACGAGGCGTTGATCGAGGCGCTGGCCGCCGCACAGCGCGCCGGCGGTTGGAACGTGGGACTGCGGATGACGGCGCTGGCGAAGTATGCCAGCCCCCAGGCGCTGCCGCGCATCAAAGCCATCTACGAATCGCAAAAAGACCAGTGCCAGCCGGAACTGATGGCGTACTTCGTGCGCGTCGACCCGGCATATGCCGACGGAGTGTTCCACAGCCACCCGTGGGACATAGGCGTAGCGCCGCCACGCTGCACGGCGCAGTATTTCCAGCGCACGCCGCCAATCGCCATGGGGCCGGGGCTGGAACGGTATATGACGGCGTACCTGATGCAAGGCGACGTGCCGCTGAAAAAGATCGCGGCGCAGCAATTGGGGCGGTACGGGTCGCCCGCGGCGGTGTGGGCGCTGTGGGAGGCCTTCCGCTATTTTCACGACTACTGGAAAGGGAAGCCGGCGGAGCTGACTCAGAATAGCGAAGAGGAAGTCGGACTGCGGAACGCGATCGCGCGGGGAAGGCATTGGCTCGCCACCGAGACCGACCTGCGGACCATCGAGTCTCTGTGCATTTCGGAGCGGTGCGTGTACGAGACCGAGCAGGATCTGGAGGCCTGGCGACCGCCCCTGAAGATCGAGGTGAGTGGCTGGCCGGGGGTTGGAACTCGAGGACAGGTGGCGCAATACCACGGGATTGAATCGATAGAAGCGCTGGAGGAGAAGCTAGGCCAATTTCCGAAGGGGACTCAGTTCGTATTGATGAGTGATGGCGACGGAGTCGACGGGGCTACTACGGTCCGGCTGCGCAACTACGCTGCGGCACATGGTCTGGCGGTGGTTTCGCGGTGATGCGGCGGTCAGGAGCGGGTCCAGGGGGACCCGCGCAGACCAGGGGGTCTGCCCCACTAATTCGCTTGCTTAATCCTCAGCGCGGTTACCTGCCGGACCCACCTGGCAGACCGCTTCTCACCAGGCGCCACCAATTGAAATGGGCCGTCCTTGTCGGAGAGCGGCTGGCCGTCGCGCTTAGTGACGACGTACACGGATTTGTCCATGAAGGCCGGGTCCAGTTCCGCCCATGCGTATACGGCCCGGTAGCCGTCCTTGGCCTCCACCAGCATGTAGTACGACGCGGCCGTGCTATGGAATTTCTCGCCTGTTGGCAGAGCAACCTTGGCCAGCACGTCCGCCAGCAGGACGCCCTCAAATGTGGCCGGGGTTCCGTGATCGGTGGTCTTCACGGTTTGTTGCGGCAGCTTCGAGAGGTCCGATGCGGAAAGAGTGACACTCTTGCCATCGACGCCCTGAACAACTAATGTTGGCGGAACTTGACACAGGACTGCCGAGACCAGAAAGGTGAAGATGACGCTCAGCTTCCAAAAGCTCATATCCGTTGATTCTCCAATGGTCCGCGACGAAGTGCAACGGGTCAAAAGGTGTAGCTGACGCCAAAGAGAGGAGTGAATTGCTCGAAGACTCCGCGTGCCGTATTGTGCGGAGCGGGAACGATCTGCTGTCTGGGGAAGGTCGTGAGATAATCCCGGAATTCCGCCCGCAGGAGCATGTGCGGGATCGGGCGAAACTTCACGCCTCCGCCGACGCTGAAGACGACTTTCCATACATCGTTGGTCGTGAGGCTGGCGATTTGCGGAATGGGCTGTGGAAACGGCTCCGGACCGGCGATGACATATTCCTTGGCTCCGGAACCTCCGGCAAGAAACGGGCGCAAGCGATGTTCGCGCGTTTTGAAATGGAACAGCAAGTCGCACGTCAGCGAGTCGGAATTGCCCTGTATATCCGATTTCACGCCGGGCGCTTGAAGGAAGGGGTGGCCGTCGTGATAAAGGTAATGAAACTCACCGGAGACGTAATTTGAAAATTCATCCCCTAGAATAATGCCGGCTGCGAAACGGTTCCGAATACCCGCTTGGGCTGTTCCTGAGTCCGAATAGATGGTGCCATCCCGGTAGAACCCGTAGCCGATGCTCGCCCCAATTTCGTACTGCTGCGCGAAAGCGGTGCCCGCAAAGAGAATCACGACTGCATATTTCATTCCGGTATTCTACTTCCGCCTTCATCATAGCGAACCGCACATTCACGGGACCGGCCGGTCTCCGGCTCATTCGTCGCGGTGCACGTCGGCGAGCGAAAAGGCGGGGATACACACGGTGACGTAGTCGGCGCCGGCGGGTTCGGGTGTGGAGAAGCGGACCCACTCGCCGGGCTCGATGTCGAGAGCCTGGCCGGCTTGCACATCGAAAGCCCCGTCGGAGTACTCGACATGGAGCACGCCAGCGAGCACAAGGCGATATTCGTGGAAGTCGGAGTATTGTCCGACGCCCACCCATCCCGGGGGCGACGGCTCGCGGGTGATAGAGATCCCGGCCTCGCCGGTATTGACCAGACCGATGAACTCTTCGGCGACCCTGGTGATGTTACCGACGCAGGGAATGTTGGTGGGAGAGGCGATCAACTTGGGCATGGCTTCCTCCTGCAAGACTGCTTCTAAAGCTTCTGGTTCAACGCTGTTTTGGCCTGTATCGATTGTACACGTAACGGATATCGGATCTGTTTCTTGGCGATACCTCCCGCCGCGTAATTAGGGGACTACTAAACCCCGCGATTCCGATCGGGGCGCTCCTCCGCGGTGAAGCTCAGAAGGTGCGTTTGCGATATGCTATCTGGAACTGTCGCGCAAGGAGGCGATTCCCCATGATGGCGTTTATTCCGCGGTTCCGTTCCACGATTGTCCTGCTGGTCTTGTCGACGGCGGGAGTGGCGCAGATCGATCCCCGGCTTTATGAAGGGCTGAAGTGGCGGAACATCGGGCCGTTCCGCGGGGGGCGCATCTCGGCCGTCAGCGGCGCCATCACCCAGCCCGGCGTGTTCTACGCCGCGGCCGCGCTGGGGGGCGTGTGGAAGACGGTCAGCGCAGGCGCTACCTGGTTCAATGTGACCGATTCCGTGCCGGAAATTGCCGGCGTCACCGCGCTCGAGGTGGCTCCCTCCGATCCCAACGTGGTGTACGTGGGCGCGGGGGACCACGGCCTGGGAATGTACAAGACCAGCGACGCCGGCAAGACCTGGCAGCATATCGGACTCGAACAGAACCACGGCATCGGCGCCATCCTGGTGGATCCGCACAACGCGAACCTGGTTCTGGCGGCGACGCTGGGCGATCTGCGCACCAGGAGCGAGCGGCGCGGCGTCTACCGCAGCACCGACGGCGGGCGCACCTGGAGCAAGGTGCTCTACACGGACGACGAAACCGGCGCCACCAGCATCGTCTGGGCCTTCGATAATCCGCGGGTCATCTACGCCACCATGACACACCGCTTTACAGATACGCGAACCGGTGGACGCAGCGGCGGGGGCGGCGGACGGGGCGGGGGAGGGCCTCCGCCGGCGTTGTACAAATCGATCGATGAAGGTCTGACGTGGGCCCAGGTCAAAGGGACCGGCATGCCGGCGGTCGGCTCCGTCGCCGTTGCCCAACACACCGACTCGCAACGCCTGTACATGCTGGGCCGCGGCGGGCTATTCCGCTCTGACGATGGCGGCGCCAACTGGGCGCTGGGGACAAACAACCTCTACAGCGCCAGCGGCCACGTCTATGTGGATTCCAAAAACCCTGACGTGGTTTACACCATGGGTACGTCCTCCTACCGGTCGGACGATGGCGGCCATACGCTGGCTGCTTTCAAGGGCGCGCCCGGCGGCGACGACCCGCGCGAGTGGTGGCTCGACCCCATTAATCCGGACCGCATCTTATATGGCGGCGATCAGGGCGCCACCGTCAGCCTGGACGGCGGGCATACCTGGAGTTCCTGGTATAACCAGCCGACCGCGCAAGTGTACAAAATCGGCGTGGCCAACCGGTTTCCCTATTGGGTTTACGGCTCGCAACAAGACAGCGGCGTGGTGGGCACGCGCAGCCGCGGAGATTTGGGGGAAATCACGCCTTTTGATTGGTACCCGGTTCCGGGATGGGAGGCCGGCTTCGTCGCCCCCGATCCCGCGGATCCTAACATCCTCTACACCAACGGCAATTACGGCGACCTGGCGCGGATCGAAATCAACACGTGGCAGCAGCAGATTATCAATCCCGCCGTGGGCCATAGCATCTACCGCCGCGCCAGCAGCGCGCCCATCGTGTTCTCGCCACAAGACCCGCACACCATGTACTGGGCGACGCAGTTCGTGATGATGACCAAGGATGGCGGCCGGCACTTCCAGGCCATCAGCCCCGATCTCAGCGCCCGTGCCGGCCAGCAAGCTGCGGAGGGTCCCGCTACCGGACGCGGCGGCCCGGCCATCGCCACGCTCGCCGTCTCCACCGCGAAGGCGGGCGTGATGTGGACCGGCAGCAGCACCGGCGTGATCTACGTCACCGAAGACGGCGGCGCCAATTGGAAGGACGTGACCCCAGCGGCCATTCCAGCCGGTTCGATGGTGGGGGTGGTGGAGGCCTCGCACTTCGACGCTTCGACCGCCTACGCCGCGGTGGAGCGGGGCAATGCCGGCGACGAAAAGCCCTATATTTACCGCACCCGCGACTTCGGGCAGAGCTGGCAACCGATCGTCAACGGCCTCCCGACCGATGAACCCACCGGCAGCTTCGTGCGCGTGGTCCGCGAAGACACGGTGCGGCGCGGGCTCTTGTTCGCCGGCACCGAGACCACCGTGCATGTTTCGTTCGACGATGGCGACCACTGGCAGTCGCTGCGGCTGAACCTGCCGAATACGTCCTACCGCGACCTGGTGGTTCACGGCAACGACCTGGTGGCGGGAACCTATGGCCGCTCCTTCTTTGTGCTGGATGACATCTCGCCGCTGCGCCAGCTCACGCCTGCGTTGGTGTCCCGCCTGGCCGGGGACGCGCCGTATCTATTCAAGCCCGGCGAAGCCCTGCGCGTCCGCCGCAACATCAACATGGACACGCCGCTGCCGCCGGAAGTGCCGCACGCGCTGAATCCGCCCGAAGGCGCGATCCTGGATTACTACTTGGGATCGAAGCCCGCGGGCGATATCAAGATCGAAATCTACGATCCGCAAAACAGGCTGGTGCGGACGCTTTCCAGCCGCCCCGCCCCGCCGCTCGACGAGCCGCTGCCGCCCGTGCCGGCCTATTGGCTGCGCCCGCCGCACGCCCTGACCGGCAACGTGGGGAGCAACCGCACCAACTGGGACCTGCGCTACGACGATCCGCCGGCGCTCAGTCATAACTGGGCCCAGGTGATGGCCGCGGTCTATCGGGACACGCCCTACACGCCGCAGGGCGCGCTGGCTCTTCCCGGCACTTACACCCTGAAGCTCACGGTGGATGGCAAGACTGCCAGCCAGACGCTGACCGTGCATGAAGATCCGCGCCTCGGCGAGTCGCCGGCCATGATGGCCGAGTTGCGCGCTCAGTTCGACCTGGAGCAGAAAACCGTGGACGGCATGGCGGCCAGCCACACCGGCTACGACCAGGTAAACCAGTTGCGCGCCCAAATGAAGGCCCTGACTGGCCAGCAACTGCCACCCGCGGTGTCGCAGGCGGTGAGTGCACTCGACACCAAGATGGCGCCGGTCGAGGGGCGGCTTTCGGCGGCGGTGAGCGGCCCCTACGGCGTGCCCGCCTACACCGGCAACCCCGGATTCACCGGCGTCAACGGCGCTTTTGCGGGGTTGATGGTGATTGTGGAGTACGAGTCCGACCACGCACCAGTGGACGCCCAGGTGAAGGCCTTCCACGACTATTGCACCGACCTCGACAACAACCTGGCGCTGTGGCGGACCATCAGCACCGTGGACGTGCCCGCCCTGAACGCATTGCTGCGCACGAATAACCTAAAGCCCTTGACTGCTGATCCGCCGCCCGGCGACCTGGCTTGCGGCGCGGTCCCGGCCGGCTTCGCGGTGGCGCCCGTGAAATAATCGGAGCCGCGAACGTAAGAGAGCGGCCTTCGCGGAATACGTCACTATACTTATGAGACGGTGTACTAAGCTCCAGCCTAAACCGTCCACGTCCCGCTGAGCGCACGCTCGAAATTCCCGCCGAGAATGAGCTCGATGCTCCGGCTGGAATAGCTCCGGCTCACCAGGCCTTCGGTTAGATCGTAAATTTTCTTTGCATAGTCGATTCCATCAAGGTCGTATCTCCTTGCGGGACGAACCTGGGTGTCCCGTCCGTCCAGATCGACGTCGCTCCCTATGCCGGCGTGCTCAACTCCGACTAGCTTGGTCAGATGGTCGAAGTGGTCCAGTACATGCTCGATGGTGACTCGTGCCGCGGACCGGACAAAGGCGCGGACCATGGTAATGCCCATGACGCCTCCGGTTGCCGCCATGCGCTTGATGGCTTCGTCGGTCTTGCAGCGGGCACTGCCCGGAACCAGCGCGCGGCAGTTGGAGTGCGTAACCAGCACTGGCTTTCGGGATGCTTCGATGGCATTCATGGTGGTCCGGTCGCCGCAATGTGAAATGTCCACGGCCATGCCAACTTCATTCATACGCTCCACGATCTGAACGCCGTACTTGCTGAGGCCCGAGTCTCGCGGATCGGAAGATCCTCCCCCGATGTTGTTGCCACCGTAGGTAAGCTGCGAGACCCGCTGGCCCAGATCATAGAAGCGGTTTACGTCCTCAACGGTTCGAAAATGCGCGGAGTTCTGCTGGCCAATCAGGATGCCGATCTTTCCGAGCGCCTTTGCCTGTTTGCAATCGGCGACTCTTTCGACGCGCTGGAACTCCTTCCCGTGCGCCGCGATGAACGCGTTCCACCCTTTAATGTCTCTCAATGACTCCGTGTAGATGTCCCCTGCGAAGTACCCGACGGCGGGGTGAAACACGGTAATTCCCGAATCTCTCAAGCGGGCGAAATCGGCTTGCCGGAAGCGGCCCGGATCGGTTTCCCAGACCGACAGTTTCCTGTAGTTCAAAGTCAGCAGGCCCAACATGTCGATCACTGTGGAGCGGCGAACTAGGTCCACGGTGCGAACCGAATATTGGGTTTCACTCCCGGCAAAAAGGGAGAATCGGCCGCGGTTGATCATCGGCGCACCCAGGGAGAGCGCCGCGCCTTTCAGAACCGTGCGACGAGAGATCATAAAGCGTCGGACTCGCCAGTCTAACACAGAGCTGTTCGCTGGCGAGAAAACGGAGACATTTCTTGCGTTACGATCAGGGGGGATACGAAGCCGGATGCTTCCAGAGATCCAGAGGGTAAGCCGTTTGATACAAATCTGCGGCCGTGCGGCTCTGCTGCTGCCGATCCTGCCGCTGCCCGTCCTGGCGATGGCGCAGCAGGCGCCCGCCGGGACTCGGGTTTCCATTCGTCTCAAGAGCGCCGTCTCAAGCCGTAGCTCCAAACCGGCCGATCCGGTCGAGGCGGTGGTTATCGCGCCTGCGGTGGCGAATGGGCGGACGGTGATCGCTGCCGGCGCGGTGGTCCGCGGCACTGTGGAGAAAGTTTCGCAGTCCTCCGCCGCCGGCGAGCGCGCGGCGCTATTGCTGCGCTTCACCTCTCTCGAGACCGGCGGCGACCGCCGAGCCATTGTGGGGCGCGTCGAGAGCGTGGATAACGCCCGCGAAACAGTGGACGATCAAGGCCAGATCAACGGGATTCTGGCCAGGGAAACCGTCAGTGGCCGGTTGGACGCCGGGCTGGGCAAATTGGGCGAAGAGTATACCGGATTCGCCGACGTTCTGAGCGCGGCGAAGAACGCCGTGTTTCAGCAGGCTTCCACCGACATCAGCTACCCGCCCGGCGTAGAGATGATGTTACTGCTCGCGGAGCCGCTCGATTTGCCGCCGGGCAAGACTCGCGCGCCTGCGCCGGGCGCCCGGCCATTTGCCGGTGGCGCCGCGTTGGCGCAACGGGTCGGGCGTGAGCCGTTCCAGACTGTGGCGCAGCGTCCGCCCCAGCCCTCGGATATTACCAACCTATTGCTGGTCGCGACCGAGGATGCGCTGCGCCGCGCGTTCACCGAAGCCGGGTGGTCGGCCGCGGCGAAGTTGAATCCGCCATCGAAATTCGAGGCGGTCCGGGCGCTGGCGGAAGATCGCGGTTACAGCGAAGCCCCCGTATTCGTGCTGTTGCTGGATGGCAAACCGCCCGACCTGGTCTTCGAAAAAACCAACAACACCTTCGCGCGCCGCCACCATCTGCGCATCTGGCGAAGGCCCGGCAATCTCCGGGGCAAACCAGTTTGGGCGGTAGCGGCTACGCACGATCTCGGCATCGACTTCTCGGAAGCCGAGCACACCTTCATCCACCGGATCGATTCCCAAATCGATCGCGAGCGCGACAAGGTGGTCGACGATTTGCTGTTCACGGGGCGCGTCGAAGCGCTCGACCTGGTGGAACGGCCCGCCGTTCCGCGGCGGGGCCGGAATGCGACCGGCGATAATCTCGAAACTGATGGGCGGATGGCTGTACTAATGCTTCATTGACGGGTATAATGAACCCCACTTGGGTAACCTCTATGAAGCATGGCTCAGTGTTAGTTTCCTTCTTGATCGTTCTGCCTTTCTCCCTGCCAGCGGCATCTCCAGACATCCATGGCGCGCTCGGGCGTTTACCGCTGCGCTTTGAAACGGCCGCGGATGGAAGGCTGGTGGCGCGCGAAGGGCCGTACAGCCTGACGGTGGAAGCGGGCCGGACCACCGTAACCGTGATCGATCGCGCCACTCACCAGTCAGCCTCCGTGACCACGAAACTGGCCGGCGCGGAACCCACGTCACGGCCGGTAGGGGCCGACCCATTAGCGGCCAAAGCCACTTATCTGTTGGGCGACGATCCGGCGGGATGGCGCACGGGCGCTTTGTTGTTCTCCCGCGCGCTTTACCATGGCGTTTATCGCGGCATCGACCTGGTGTTCCACGGTGACGCCGGCTCGCTCGAATACGATTTCGTGGTGCAGCCCGGAGCCAGCGCGCGGCGCATCGCTCTCGATATCTCGGGAGCTACCGCGCTGCGCCTGGAATCCGATGGCGCGCTCTCCATCTCGACCCCGGCTGGCGAGATTCGCTGGAAGAAACCCGAGGTCTACCAATGGAGAGACGGCGTCCGCCAATCCGTTGCCGGCGCGTTCGCTTTGCATGGACGTCGAGTGACTTTCTCGATCGGCGCGTACGACCGCAGCCGGGAACTGATCATCGATCCAACCCTCACCTATGCCACTTATCTCGGCGGCAACGATAATGACGCCAGTCGCGGCGTGGCCGTGGATGGCTCCGGTAATCTCTATGTCACCGGCTTCACCTATTCCATGAACTTTCCGGTTACCAGCGGCACATTTCAGACCGCGTACCACGGCGGCAGCGCCTCTTCCTATGTGGGCGGCGACGCTTTCGTCGCAAAGTATACGCCGGCCGGCGCGTTGTCGTACGTCACCTATCTGGGCGGCTCGGGCGACGATTGTGGCGTTGCCATTACGGTGGACTCGACGGGAAACGCCTATGTCACGGGGTTCACCACTTCTACCGACTTTCCGACAATCAAGGGCTCTTTTCAGACCACATTTGGCGGGGCCGGAACTGGCGGGTTTTTTCAGGCCTTCGGTGACGCTTTTGTCGCCAAACTGAATCCCACCGGCACGGCGTTGGTTTACTCGACGTACCTGGGCGGATCGAATGACGAACAGGGCACCTCCATTGCCGTCGACAGTTCCGGCAACGCATATGTCGGTGGCGCGACGCTCTCCACCAACTTCCCGACCAGCAACGCCTATCAAAAGACTTTTGCCGGCGGTGGTGGCAGTCCCGCGTTCTGCTGCGGCTCAACTGCTCCTTTCGTCAGCTTTGGCGACGGCTTTCTCACCAAGCTGAACCCCACCGGCACGGGCGTCATCTTCTCCACTTATTTCGGCGGAGAGCTGGACGATACGGTGTCGGCGCTCGCGACTGACGGCTCAGATAACGTGTACGTGGGCGGTAACACGCTCTCCACCAGGTTTCCGGTGCTCAATGCCTACCAGAGCAAGTATGGCGGCGCCGCCAGCGCCAACGCACAGCCCGTGATAACCGTCGGCGATGGCTACGTTGCCAAGTTCAGTCCCACGGGGACGCTGTTGTACTCCACCTACCTGGGCGGAAGCGGCGACGACGCCGTCATGGGCCTCGCGGTGGATTCGACCGGCGCGGCTTATGTCACCGGCTTCACCTCATCCTCCAACTTTCCGGTGAGCGCGAACGCCGCTCAGAAGAACTTTGCCGGACCGGCTACCATCACCGGCCAGAGAGGATTTGTGTGGGGCGACGCCTTTGTAGCCAAGCTGGCGCCATCCGGAAGCAGCCTGGTCTGGTCCACCTATCTGGGAGGCAGCCAGGACGACGCCGGAATGGCCATCGCGGTGGATTCCGGCGGCAACGCGATTGTGGGCGGCTTCGCCAACTCCACCAACCTCGCAGTCACTTCCAACGCCCAGCAGAAAACCTTCGGCGGCAATGGCCCCGCGGGTTTCACTGACCCGACCGGCGACGGGTTCCTCGCCAAAGTCAGCGCCGACGGCACCACTTTCCTTTATCTTTCCTATTACGGCGGAAGCTCCAGTGACGCCATCACCGCTCTCGCGCTGGATGCGCAAGGCGACGTGATTGCGGGTGGCGCCACCACTTCCACCAACCTGCCGGTCACCGCTAACGCCGCACAAAAAACCTTTGGCGGCCAAAGCATTGCCAACCAGACTGAGACCATGGGCGACGCCTTCGTGGCCGTCTTCTCGGGGATTGCGACGGTGGTTGCGGCCAACCCGGTGATCACATCGGTGGCGAACAACGCATCCCTCACCAGCGCCTTGGCGCCCGGCTCGGCGGCAGCGGTTTTCGGCACGAACCTGCCAACCAGCGCATCGGCGGGCGCCCTGGTGGGCGGCCAGACCGCTCAAGTAACTCTTGCCAGCGCCACCCAATGGAATATCGCCATTCCTTACAATGCCTCGACCGGCTCGTCCACGATTCAGATCGGGGCGTCCGCGGCCTTCCCAGTTACGTTGAGCCAGTATGCGCCTGCGCTATTCAGCGCCGATGGCAGCGGGCAGGGGATTGTCGCGGCCCAGCGAATCGTAACCGGCAGTCCCACTGTGACCGCCTCGGCCCCGGCCCTTCCCGGCGACACGATTATACTTTACGCCACCGGGCTGGGCGCGATTGACGCCAACGGCTACCCGAGCCCGCTGCCCACGGTGACGGTGGGCAGCCAGCCGGTGACGGTGCTCTTCGCCGGAGTCGTTTCTCCCGGCTTGTACCAGGTGAACATTCAACTTTCCGCCACGACACCCAGCGGCAGCCTGCCGGTGGTTCTTTCGATTGGCGGCTTTAACAGCCAGTCGCTCGCGTTGCCGGTAGGGGTTCTTACAGGCGTCACCATCACCGACGTGGAAAACGGCGGCAGCTTCCTGCCGGGCTTCTCGCAAGGCTCCTGGACCACCATCAAGGGTGCGAACCTTTCCGGCACCACGCGCATCTGGACCACAGCGGATTTTAACGGCCCCAATCTGCCCACGCAACTCGATCAGGTGAGCGTCACCATCGACGGTAAGCCGGCTTACGTGTATTACATCAGCCCCACGCAGCTCAACGTGTTGGCGCCGGCCGACGCGGCGGTGGGATCGGTGCCCGTGCAGGTCACGTATGCGGGCAAGACCAGCAACGTAATGAACGGGACCGAAGCGGCCTTCACTCCGGCGATGTTCATGTTCTCTCCGTTAGGGGGGAAGTACGTGGCGGCGGTTCGTTCCGACGGACAATTCATCGGGCCCACCAGCCTGTACCCCGGTGTCCCGTTAGGTACCGGCATAGGCACCGTGCCGGCCAAGACCGGCGACACGCTGCTGCTTTTCGGCACGGGCTTTGGTCCCACCACTCCAACCACTAACTTCGGCCAGACGTTCAGCGGCGCGCCGCTGACGGCCAACACCGTGACGGCCACCATCGGCGGGGTTCCCGCTACCGTCCAATGCGCGCTGGTATATCCCGGCGAGTACCAATGCAATATCGTGGTGCCCAGCGTCCCCAGCGGCGACAACCTGATAGTGCTGAAGGTGAGCGGAGTTTCCTCGCAACCCAACGCGTACCTCACCGTGCAATAGGGAAAAGCCCGAGTTACTTATATTGCACCCGCAGCCCGCTGGCGGATACAAAGGCAGCGAAGGCCGCGTCCAATCCGCGCGCCTCGATGCGCGCCGGCGGCTCGAGGGGGATCTCCATCACCACCAGGTAGCTGGCCGACAGATCCCGGTCCTCCAAGGTAGGCGGCACATTGCCGAGCGCGATCGGCGGAATCCGGAAACGGCTGTCGCGCGCCCGTGCCATGCAAAGGCACACGGCCGAGTCGCCGCTGTAGCGGTCCGCGTTCACTGCCAGGATTACAATCGCGTCGTTGCCGCGCGCCGCTTTCCACTCCACCGTGACACCCTTGTCCCGTTCGATCCTGGCAATCCGGTCGCGGTTCTTCCACTCCACCGCGGGCGGCACATCCAGCTCTACGGAAAACGGCCCGATATCCGCGCCGCCCGGCGCGGCGACCGTATAGGAACCGTGGCCCAGGTACATCGGCCTGGGTGCGCCGCGTGAAAACGGGACCAGGCCGCCCAGCATCGCATCGTAGTATTCGTGCTGGCTCTCATCGCGATTGAGCGAGCGCGCGCCCGCCGGCCCGGATACCGAAATCGCGGCTCCCGCATCCAGCCGCCGGTTGCCCGGAGTCTTCTCCGGGATCGACGTCCACTCCGCCGGTGATCGCGCTTGCCCCATAATCTGGCGCAGGTTGATCCGCGCCGTAAAAACCGTGCAAGTGTTCGCGGGGGGCAGCGGAGGAAACTGGCGCTGGCCGGATTCCTGCCGCCCGAAGCTGCCGATGCCGTAATCGAAGTGACAGAACGCGTCCGTACGCGGCTCGATCTTGATCTCGAGGGAAACGCGCGCCAGCGCCACAAACCCCGCGCGCGTGGCGTGTTCGACGCTTTCGCGAAACCAATCCACCTCATCCCGGCAAGCCTGGCCCGGCGCGTGAACCGCGATGGGAGTTACGTTGCTCGGACGGCCGTCCCGCGCGCGCGCTTGTACCGGCACGAAACAGCCCAGCGGCGCGCCGGCCGGCACGCGGAATTCGATCTGCTCCACTCCCTTGCAGCAGGCCGCCGCGGTCGAGCGAACCGCTTCGGCGGGCTTGCCGCCCACAAAGAGGTCGAGCGCCGTCTCTCCCAAGCCGGTGCCCCACAGCGTGACCGTATCGCCGGCAGCGGCTTCCGGCTTGCGCCTGGCCGCGGGCAGCGCTTCGGGCGCAGTCTCGCTCGAGAAAAACCCCGCGCTCGAGGGAACCAGCGTGAGATGGTAGGGCTCGCTCGTGCGCCCCTGGTAAGTTACCGTGAGCTGTACGTCGCCGAGCGGCGCCCCGTCCGGCATCCAGGCGTCGATGCTGGTGGCGCTCACCGACAGCAGGCCGGCATCCACCACGGCATTGCGTTGCGCGATTCGCACCGAGACATCGGCGAGTTTGGCGGGCGGCTCGGATTCGCTACCGTGCACGCCGATGTCCGGTCCCAGCCGCACACCTGGAATTATGAACCGCGCGCCGCGGGCGATGGCTCCGCCCCGCAACGATGCGGGCAGCCGGCTGGCGGCGTTGACGATGCCACCCGGAGCGATGGCCGGCGGCGGGATATCCGCGCCGGCCAAACCCAAGAGCGCAGCCACCCCCGCCAGTACGTTCCGGAAACGCCGCATCATCGGATTATGGTAGCGCGACGGGTCTTGAAGCTGCCGCGGAGATCGGGCAGCCCCGGCGGTCTTGCCGCCGGTGTCTTGTGCGCCGGAAGTGTTTTGCGGGGAATGCCCCACAATCAACAGAAGTGCGACGATAACGTCAGGAGAACATTTGTCATGGCTGTCAAGAAACTCCTCATGCTCGTTGGCGATTATGTTGAAGATTACGAAGTAATGGTTCCCTTCCAGGCACTCCTCATGGTCGGGCATGTCGTCCATGCCGTGTGTCCGAATAAGCGGGCCGGCGATTCGGTGCGCACCGCTATCCACGATTTTGAGGGCGACCAGACTTATAGTGAGAAGCGCGGTCACAATTTCGCTTTGAATGCGACCTTCGACGGGGTTCGACCCGATGATTATGACGCGCTCGTGATTCCCGGCGGCCGCGCGCCCGAGTACCTTCGGCTCAATCCACGCGTTCTGGAAATCGTGCGCCATTTCGCCGATTCGGACAAACCGATTGCCGCCATCTGTCATGCTGCGCAGATTCTGGCCGCGGCCGGTGTCCTCAAAGGCAAGTCGTGCAGTTGCTATCCAGCGGTTGGCCCGGAAGTCACGGCTGCCGGCGGGAAGTATGAATCCGTGGCGATGGACCAGGCATACACCTGGGGGAAACTTGTCACCGCACCGGCGTGGCCGGCTCATCCCGCCTGGCTCTCTCAGTTTCTAAAGGTTCTGGGGACGCGGATCGATCCCTAAAGGCTGCGGGCGCGCGTTACCGCATCTTTGACCGCAGCTTAATCGTCTCGCCATCCACGACGAACTTTCCGTATCCGCAGTGGTGGATCGTTTTGGGATTCTTCTGCGCCGGGTCAGTCCACGCCTTGAGTACCTCGAGAAAGAAGAGGTTGTATCTGTTCACGAGGCGCGTGTCGACCACGCGGCATTCGAGATTGGCGAAACACTCGGCCACCAGGGGCGGCGCTACGCGCTCAGCCGGCACCGGCGTCAATCCGAATTCCGCGAACTTGTCGATGTCGCGGCCCGAGCAATTGCCGACTTTCACGACTTTGGACGCCAGTTCCACGGCGGGCACGGCGATCACACATTCCCGGGTTGCGCGTAACGTGGCAAAGCTGTAATTGCGGTTGCTGACCACGCAAGCGATCAGCGGCGGTTCAAACTCGACCATCATATGCCAAGACAAGGTCATGACGTTGGCGCGGCCCTTGCGAACGGTAGTCAACAATACCACTGGGCCCGGTTCGAGCAACTGGTAAACCTTGGATAGAGGCAGATCTCTCATTAGAGTCCAGGTTCGTGACCCGCAACTATATCGCGATTCAGGGCCCAATGGCTGAGCTGACCCCGGCCATCCAGTCTCAGTAGCTGATACAAGGAGCGCCGCGGCTCAGGAACTCAATGAGCTTCATGCCTTCCTCGACCGTCGCTCCCGCAACCAGATTATTCTCCGCCAAACCGCGCGTCTTAAAGCAGACCGAGCAGACGTAGATTTTCCCGCCCGCCTTGGCAAAGCCGGCGATCAGCTCCTTCAGCGGAGGAAATCCCTGTTCCTGAATGCCGTCAGCATAGCCTCTCTGGGAAAGGCGGACGCCTTCGACGCTGAGAAACACCATCGTGTCTTTGCCTGACATGACGGCGGCGTTGGCCATGGCGAAGCCGACCGTGGCCTTGCCAGTGTTGTCCTTCGAACTAGTAATGCTGACGCAAAAGCTGCCTGCCATAATATCTCCTTAGTGCAAATTTTGAAATCCTTCGTGGATCAACTCGTCGAGATGGATCTGCCAAAGATCCAAATCTCAATTCATGCAACTAAGTTGCCAATATTTGAGCTAAAGCGACTTGCCAGCCGCCGCGGAAGGTCGATGAATGCTAGACCGCCGAGTGCTCCACACGCGCATCCGACCGCTACTGAACCAACTCTGCAAAAGTTCACCCCTAGAGTGCTCTGGCCGCGAGATTTGGTCCTTATTGGAATACCGCCTACTGACGCGCGCCGTTCGGATCGGAGCCGCGAACGTAAGAGAGCGGTTGCCGGACGACGGAACGAATTCCATCGGTCACAGTACTAGTCCACCGAATGCAGTTATTGGTGCGGATGAAAGGACTTGAACCTTCACTCCCTCGCGGGAACTGGAACCTAAATCCAGCGCGTCTGCCAATTTCGCCACATCCGCATCGCAGATGATTGAATTATAACGCGCGCGCCTTACACCAATCCCAGGAACTTCGGGTCGTAGCCGGGGAAGACGCCATTCAACGTCGGGTTGCCCATGTGGCGGGAGACCAGTTCGCCCAGGACGTCGCGGAAGTCCGTGGTGAGCGCCAGGTCGCGGACTTCGTAGAGCTGCTCCCTTTCGAGACCCGGCCATTGGCCGTAAACCTTACCGCCCTTCACTGAGCCGCCCATGACGAACATATTGTTGGCGTGGCCATGGTCGGTGCCGCGATTGCCATTCTCATGCGCGGTGCGGCCGAATTCCGACATGGTGACCAACACCACGTCATTCATGCGGTCGCCCATGTCGGCCCAGAACGCTGCCAGCGCCTGGCCGTATTGGCGCAACAGATTCGCAAGCTGCCCTTCCGAGGACTTCTGGCCGACTTCGTTGACGTGGTGGTCCCAGCCGTCGATGTCCGCAAAGGCCATCTCCATGCCGACATCGGCCTTGATCAATTGCGCGATCTGCTTCAGGCTGTTGCCTAGCGGCGCATTGGGATACTGCGCGCCCGCGGCCGGTGTATAGGCCTGCTGCTGGATGGATTGCAGCATGTTCATGGCTTCAAAGGTCTCGCGGCCGGTGGCCTGAATCATGGGATCTTTGGTGGCCTCATACATCTTCTCGAATTCCATGGCGGCCTCGGTATCGCGCACCTGGAAACCGCCGATGGTCTGGAGCGAAATGGCCGGGGACGCGCCCCGCATGGCGCGCGGCAGCAGCGGGCCCAAGGCCACGGCGCGCACCGGCGAAGGCTTGCCTTGGGGCTTGAGGAGCGCGCGGTTCATCCATCCGCTGGTGGTCGATTTCAAACCGGGCGTGCCCGACTCCATGTAATCCTGCGCGTCGAAGTGGGAGCGCGTGGGGTCGGGCGAACCGACGGCGTCGATCACCGCCAGATGTCCCTGGTCGAAGAGCGGCTTGAGGGGCGCGAGCGCGGGATGGAAGCCGAAGAAACCGTCGAGATCGATGGCGGCATCCGCGCCGCCCCGCTGCGGTTGCGGGATGGCGATCGTGGGCCGTATCTGGTAGTAGTTCG
>Ga0209039_10000296_pt1 | contig 48358 bp, 35 predicted proteins | sample BogFormECP12_OM1_FD_188238 | JGI IMG/M metagenome (GOLD analysis project Ga0209039, IMG submission 188238) | Bog forest soil microbial communities from Calvert Island, British Columbia, Canada - ECP12_OM1 (SPAdes) (version 2) | ecosystem: Environmental > Aquatic > Freshwater > Wetlands > Bog ...
GATTTTGATTTCTATCCCTCTCCCTTGGGGAGAGGGGGGACCGCAAGGCGGTGGGTGAGGGGTCTTTTTCATCCCCCGTCGGACTTTGACGGAACCCTGGGGGGGGTGCGAACTTGTCTTGACGATGTGTGAGCCACGGTCTAGACTCTTTAGTCCTTGGGAGGTGTTGCATGACAACTTCAGCTCAAACTGAGCGGATTCATAAGGCGCTAGACACATTTGTAATTGAACTCCCTTCCTGGGGGTTTTCGAACACCGGTACGCGTTTTGGAAAATTCATCCAGGCCTCCGCGGCCACGACCACGGAAGAGAAGTTGGCCGATGCGGGGCAGGTGCATCATTACACGGGTTGCTGTCCCAGTGTGGCGACGCACGTCCTCTGGGATTTCCCGGAGGGCCTCAAGAGCACGGCGGAGGTGATGGCCTCGGCGGCGAAGGCCGGCGTTCGCCTGGGCGCGATCAACCCGAATGTTTTCCAGGACCAGATTTACAAGAATGGGTCGCTGGGCAATCCTGACCCGGAGATTCGCAAGGCCGCGCTCAATCATATTCTGGAAAGTATCGAGATCGGCAAGCAGACGGGCAGCCGAGACGTCTCGCTCTGGTTCGCCGACGGTTCGAGCTATCCGGGCACAGCTTCCATTCGCCATCGGAAGCAATGGTTTGCCGAGGGCTTGAAAGAGACCCACGCGCACCTTTCCCCCAAGCAGCGGATGCTGGTGGAATACAAGCCTTTCGAGCCGTATTTCTACCACACGGACTTGGGCGATTGGGGCATGTCGCTGCTTCTCTCGCGCCACGCCGGCCCCCAAGCGAAGGTATTGGTGGATACGGGGCACCATTACCAGGCTCAGAATATCGAACAGATTGTAGCGTGGTTGCTGAGCGAGGACATGCTGGGTGGTTTCCACTTCAACGACCGCCGTTACGCGGACGACGACCTGACCCTCGGTTCCATTGATCCTTATCAAGTTTTTCGCATTTTCAACGAGGTGATTGGTTATGAAAGGGAGACCGGCAAGCGCGCCGACATCGCTTACATGATCGACCAGAGCCACAATCTCAAGAACAAGACTGAGGAAATGATCCAAACTGCCGTCACCGCGCAGGAACTTTATTCCAAAGCCGTGCTGATCGAGCACGAAAAGCTGACCCATTACCAGATGAAGGGGGCATTGATCGACGCCGAAGAATGCCTGAAGGCGGCCTTTGCCAGCGATGTGCGGCCGGCCATCAAGGAATGGCGGCACAGCAAGGGATTGGCGGAAGATCCTCTCCACGCTTTCCGCGCCTCTGGCTACGAAGAGCGGGCGGAGAAGGAACGCGGGGCGAAGAACCGAGGGGCAGTGGCAAGCTACGCCTGAGGACCGACGGCCTTTGCGGGCCGCGGATCATCATGGGGCACGGATCCACAAGGATCAACAGGCATCAACATAACCAGCAAACTGGAAGGGCAATTCAGCAAGGCGGAGAGGAACACATCAAGCCTCTCCGCCTTGCTCTCACTCCCTCCCGGCCAAGAGCCCTCCTGTGAGCGGGGCGATCGGTGGAGGAATTCTTGCAATGAACAATCCTCGAAATGTGGCGGCGGTTGATTTTGGCGCCGAAAGCGGCCGCTTGGTCCTCTGCCGTTGGAATGGCAGCGAAGGAACCCTGGAAGAGATCCATCGCTTTCCCAACGGCGCTCAGCAAGTGGACAACCACTTGGTGTGGGAGGTCGACCGCTTATGGGGGGAAGTCCTGAGGGGCCTTTTGAAAGCGGCCAGCAAAACGGAGGGCCACCTTGATAGCGTGGGAGTGGATGGGTGGGGAGTGGACTATACCTTGCTTGATGCCGCCGGCGAGCGCATTGGCCACCCCTATTGCTATCGCGACGCCCGCAATGTGCCCGCCATGGAGAAGACGTTTTCCAAGATTTCCCGGGACCGCATGTACGAAATTACCGGAATTCAGTTACTACCTTTCAATACCGTCTACCAGTTGATGGCGCACAAGGAGGAATTCCCCGACGAGTGGGAGCAGGCGGCCCGCTGGTTGACTCTTCCAGAATATTTCCACTACCGGCTTACGGGCGTCATCGCGGCAGAGTACACGCAAGCCAGCACCACGCAGTTACTGGACGTGCGAGCGAGATGCTGGTCCCCGGAACTGGCCTCCGCGCTCGGCCTCAGTCTGGAGAAATTCCCGCCCATCGTGCAAGCCGGCACGGTGCTCGGAAAACTGCGCCGAGAAGTCAGCGAAGAAGTGGGCTTGGCGGACACCCAGGTGATTGCTCCGGCGTGCCACGATACGGGTTCGGCGGTGGCCGGCATTCCCTTCTCACACGAGGGCTCGGCCTTCATCAGCTCGGGGACATGGTCGCTGGTGGGCACCGTCCTCCTCCATCCCGTGGTGAGCGTTACCGAGCAGGGGAAGCTCTTCACCAATGAAGGTGGCGTGGCGGGCAGCATCCGGTTCCTCCAGAACGTCATTGGCCTGTGGCTTCTCCAGGAATGCCTGCGCGAATGGAACGGTGAGGGTCGACGCCTGACCGCGGCCGATCTGGCCGGGCAATGTTTGGAGACTCCCGCCGAGGGACCGTACTTCCAAGCGGGCGCGACCACTTATCTTGCTCCCGGCAATATGGTGGATCGCATTAACGCCGGGTTGCGCGAGGCGGGCTTTGCGGAGGAGAGGCGGCCGCCGGAATTGGCCGCCATCATTTTCCGCAGTCTCGCCCGCCGCTACGCGGAGGTGCTGGACGAATTGGTGAAACTTTCCGGCAAGTCGATCCAGCGCATCTGCATCGTGGGGGGCGGCGTGAAGAATGAGGCGCTGAATCGACTGACGGAAAAGGTCACGGGCATCGAGGTGGTGCGCGGGCCGAGTGAATCCACGGCAGCAGGAAATATCGCGTTGCAAATCGCCGCCCTGGAAAATGCCGTCTCGCTCGATCAAATCCAGGGGATCAGCGCCCGCCTGAAGTTCGGGTCCCCTACCTAATCTTAGACTTTTGCAGTATCGCGACGGCAGGTATTACGAGGCGGGTTGTTATGACGCCAATTGGTCCGTGCTGGAAGGCGATACCGTTCACCAGCTCAAAGAGCCGCGGCTGACCCCCTGCGGCGGAAAACACTAGGGCCCTACTGGATTGGCCGAAGCAAGCGTCGGCGGAAGACAATACCCAAACCTAGCAAGCCGAACATGTCAGCGCCGAACAGAATCATGACGGAGGATTCTGGCGCTGCTACCACAGGGTCGGCAATAAGTTCCTGCGGCGTGCCCTGCCAAGCATTATTGGAAGTGTAGATATCAAAACTGGAGTAACTGCCCGAGGCAAAGCTTTTCGGGACGCTGGCCAGCCACCATTGCGCGTTCGCCAGGTCGTTGCCACTCAAGTTGGCGAACGCAGTACCCGCAAGCTTCGGGTTGTTCTGGCACGAAGTGGGGTTGGCTTTGAGCGAGCAGCCTGTCAACTCCCATAAAGCGTAAGTAATATCACCCACAACGTCGCAGGACTTCCCTACGGCGCACTTGGTGGGGGGGGCCAAAATCTGGGTGGCGAGCCACGCCACCTGATCGTATAGCAACTGATTGTTTCCATACACTGTCTGAGTTTTACCATTGGTCAGCGGTGATAAGGTATTGACGTTAGCGGTCCATTTGCTGCCGAGGGAAGTTACATCTTGCCAGTCATCACATATCACCTGTGTCGATACGCCGTTGATCGTGGCAGTGTACGGGCCGACGTTAGTACCATCAAGCGTGTTACTCCCGCGGCTGGTGATGACCATGTTGGCCGTCGCCGGGAGAGCTGTGGGCGCGAATAATAGGAGCGCAACTACAGCCAAGTACCAATACTTTCCTCGCAGGCTACACATTGAATTATTCCCGCAAACGGCAATATTAGCCGCACTCTAGGTCATGCACTTTTCTATTCCGCATCATCAATCTAAGCGAACCTGGGATTGTTGTCAATGCGACCAAAGGGCATATTAGCCATGATCTAGATCATACGCTCTTCTGTTCTACGTCATCAATCTAACCGAACCTACAATAGGTCGTCAATGGGACAAAAGGGCAATGGAACAAAAGGGCAATAGCTCTCTCGCGTCAGCAGCCAGTCGACTGCTTGGCGACGAAATGCTCGATGTGGTGCGTCAACTCGCTGTGCTCCAGGTCGATTTCAGAGGGCGTATAGTTGTAATAGACGCCGTGGTCTCTCAAGAAGGCATTGACTTCCAAACGACTTTGGAAGCCAAGCATACGGCGTACTTGCGATTCCGTTAATACCCCGGAGCGGTAGCCTTCCAAAGCGAGGGCTTCGAGCGTGTGGCGTGGCAAATCCTTCCACTTGGCCTGCAAGCCCTCAGCGATGTCTTCCGGCAATTCGATAGCAACTTGCATGAGTCCCTCGATCAATACCCCTCGTTTATATCGTATTTCATTCAGCAGAGGCGCAAATCCCCAATCGCCAATCGCAATCATCAATCGAAAATCTGAACTTCGCCCCGTGACCCTTATCCCGAGACCCTTGTCCCGATCTTAATAGATCTCGAATCGTTCCTGGTGGACATTCGGGTCGCTCTTGATAATGACATCTTTCTTGGTGAGCGATTCGAGTTCGGAGACCAGGCCGCCTTCGCGCAATTTTAGGGCCTTGGCAACTTCCGGGTTGACTCGCAGGGTCATGACGTTGCCGTCGATTTCCCTGGCCATCTTGCGGGCTTCCGCCAGGATTTCGTTGCAGACGGTATTGACGGACTTCACCCAGCCGGAGCCGCTGCAATAGCTGCACGGCACGCAGAGGGTTCGTTCCAGCGACTGCTTGACGCGCTTGCGGGTGACGGCTACCAATCCAAAATCGTGGAACGAGATGACCTTGGTGGGGGCGCGGTCGGAACGAAAAGCTTCTTCCAGGGCTTGCACCACCTTGGCGCGATTCTTGCGCTCGTCCATGTCGATGAAGTCGATGACGATGATGCCGCCCAGATCGCGCAAGCGCACCTGTCGCACAATCTCGTTGACGGCGTCGACATTGGTTTTGACGATGGTGTCTTCCAGCCGGTTGGTCTTGCCGACGAACTTGCCGGTGTTGACGTCAATGGCCACCAGCGCCTCGGTTTGATTGATGACGATGTAACCGCCCGACTTCAGCCAGACCTTGGGCTTAAGCGCCTTCTCGATCTCTTGCTGGATCCCGAACTCTTCGTACAGGGGTGTGTCGCGACTGTAGAGCTTGACCTTTCCGACCAGAGCGGGCTGGCAACGGTTCACAAAGTCGAGCACGCGCTCGTAGTCGATTTCGTTGTCCACGCGCACGCACTTGAAATCGGGCGTCAGCAGGTCGCGCAGCAGGCGCTGCACGAGGTCGAGATCGCGATGCAGCAGCGCCGGCGCTTTCAGACGGTCCGCCTTGGAGCGGATCTCGCTCCAAAGCGCGGAAAGGAACTTCAGGTCGGCTTTAAACTCCTCTTCCGGACGGCCTTGGCCCGCGGTGCGGACGATGAAGCCTCCGGTGAGCGCGCCTTTGTTTTCCAGAATGATGTTGCGCAGGCGCAGACGCTCCTCTTCCGAAGCGATCTTGCGCGAGACGCCGATGTGGTCTATGGTGGGCATGTAGACTAGGTAGCGCCCGGGCAAAGCAACATGCGAGGTGATGCGCGCGCCTTTGGTGCCGAGCGGCTCTTTGGCAATTTGCACCACGATTTCCTGGCCTTCCTTCAGCACCTCGGCAATCTGTACGGGATGATGATTGCCGCCCGGCCGAGATGAGTCGCGCGGCTTGTCGAAACGGCGCGGGCCGCGATCACCACCAGGACTGCGGCGGCCACGGCGGCGGCGCGGGCCAAAACGCGGGCGCTGATTGGGCTCGCGCAAAGTGTAAGTGCGATCGCCGGGAGCGCCAGACGCTGCGCCCGTTGAACCATCGCCGGACGCGGCTTCTTGCACTACCGGCTGACCTTCGCCCCCCGCACCCGCGGCATCCTCGGCGGGCAGCTCACCCTCGTCGTCAAGTTCACCCTCGGAGGCTTCTGCGAGCAGCTCACCCTCTTCCAAACTTTCTTCTTCGCCTTCGACTTCTTCCGCGATTTCTTCTTCGCTCTCGCCTTTTTCCTCCCCATCGCCGAGCTCAGCAACGTCAGGGGCGGGTTCCACTGCGGCGGATTTGGGTGAGGCTGTGGCGGATTCGGCTAGGGCCTCTGTTGCTGCAGCTTCCATGGTTTCCTTTGGTTCGGCTGCTTCAAGAGAAGGCCCGGCAATTCCTCCCCCCAAATGAGAGGCGGCAACTTCCGCTGCAAAAGAAGGGGCGGGGATTTCCGCCACGGGCGCCGGTCCGACAGCAAGGCTGCCAAGCGCGGATGCGACTGGCTCGACCGGCGCGCGCTCCTCCGGCAGTGGTGGGACCGGGGTGGCGCTCGTGGGAACGGGGGCCTCGGCAACCTCGGCGGCGGCACTTTCTGGAGCGGCCGAAGCCATGATGGCTTGCAATGCGCCAGGAGCAAACGACATCGTGGCGTCGGCCACGACAGTGGTGACTGTGGCCGGCGGCTCGGGCGCCACCTCGGCTGAAACTGCGGGTTCGACTTGCGCGGCCTCGGCGACGGGCTCGGGCGCCATGGCCGGTTCGACTTTGGCGGCCTCAGCGAGGATTTCGGCCGCAGGCGACGCTTCTGTGGACAATTTGACACTTTCAATGACAGGGCCATTGCCCGCAAAAGAATCTTCGCTTTCACCGGACATATTGTCGTTGAGATGGACACCCTCAGGCACCCTCTCGGACCCTAAACCCACTTCTGTCATGGAGCCTTCCGGTTTTCCAGTTTCCGCTTCCTCCAGCGGCGCCGGAGCGGCATGGCTGTATTTTGCCAACGACTCCCCCGGCAGGATTTCAAACGTATGGGATTCCGTAGCCGGCTCTTCGGGACGATACGGAGGCGGGAATCGGCGGTCCCCATGGCGACCCTCGCCGAAATCGGGCCGACCGCGATGGTGACGTCGGCGGCCACGCCGCGAATCAAATGGCCGGCGATCGGACTCCCTGGGGGCTGGGGGCGCGGCGACCGGAATCGGGGGCGCAACCGTCGCGGCCGGCACTTCCACGGGGGGAGGCACGACCGGCGGGGCAATCGGCAGCAGGGCAGGCGGGGGCGGAGCAACTTCTGCAACAGCGCGCGGCGGGGGCTCCATTACTATGGGAGCGGCCGCCACCGGCGGCGCCGAAGGGGCTTCTGCCTGCTGCGCCGTGAACTTGGTAGCACGCGCTTCCGCTTCCTCGAAGACCTTATCGTATTCCTCCTGGTCCTCATAGAAGTCGGAAACGTAAAGGAAAGCGTCACGTTCGAGGCCGATATCTACAAACGCTGACTGCATGCCAGGGAGCACACGGCTGACGCGCCCCTTGTAAATACCACCCACCAAGCCCACGTCCGTATCGCGCTCGAAATACACCTCGACCAGTTGGTCGTCTTCCAACACGGCGACCTTCGTCTCGTGAGGAGACGAGGCAATATACATCTCCTTCGACATGGAAACTCCCTTTTCCGGAACGCTGGGGAATCAACCCGCCACGCGGGGATCAGCCAACAACGTCCCTGACCGGCCGGGCGTCCCGGCTCGTCGGGACGGACTGCACTGACCTCGACCGGATAGAAATCTGTGCCGGATGAATTTCCAAGATGCGCTTTCAGGCGCCGAACTCATTGGACCCACCCGGATCGCGACTCGCGGCTTAAACTGACCGGCGAATCGCCGGAGATACTGAACCGCTTGGCGGGAAGACGTAATCCCCGACCCAGCGGATAAAGGGCTGCCTTCAATTTACATATCGCCTGGCCCTCACGCTCATCGCGAGGCCAAGGCCAAGGAACGTGCAGAGCAAGGAGGAGCCGCCCTGACTCATGAGCGGCAAGGGGACACCGGTAATGGGGAGCACCCCAATCATCATCCCCGTGTTGAGAACCACTTGAAAGAACAATACCGCGGCTAAGCCAATCAAAAGGAAGGCCCCCGCGCGGTCTGGCGCCATCTGTGCTCCGTCGAGCAAACGCAGAAGCAGAGCAAAGTAAAGCAGAAGCACGAGCAACGTTCCGACAAATCCCTGCTCTTCGGCGAAGGCGGCGAAAATGGAATCCGCGTGGGATACAGGGATGAATCCCAACCGACTCTGCGTGCCATTGCCCAATCCCTTTCCCCAAAAGCCGCCCGAGCCGATGGCAATCTTGGTTTGAGTAACTTGGTAGCTGGAGGTTTGAGTATTCTGCCTAGGGTGTACGAAGGTCATTAATCTCTCGCGCTGGTAAGGTCTCAGGAAATGCCAGCCCACGGGTAACGCGAGGATTCCGGCCAGGCACAAAACGGCGATGTGCTGAAAACGTATTCCGGCAAAGAGAACGCCGGCCGCGACAATTGGGATAAATGTCAATGCTGTGCCCAAGTCGGGCTCCAAGGCCACTAGGACCGCCGGTATTCCGGCAAAGATCCCGAGCTTTACCAAGTCCCCCCAAGTGACCGCCTTGGTCCGCCGATCGGCGAAGTAGGCTGCCACAACGAGTATTATAATCAACTTGACGATTTCTGACACTTGGAAACTCATGGGTCCGAGTTGCAGCCACCGGCGCGTGCCGGCAATGGAGTGGCCCGCTACAAGAAGTCCCGCCAGCAGCAGCACGGAACCACCATATAGCCAAGGTGTTTGCTCCAAGACCATATGGTAATCAAGTCGGCTTGCAACCAGGGCCAAAACGCAACTAAGGAGAATCCAGTAGATCTGCCTTTTGTGCTGCCCCGCCAGGGGCGAGTGAAGGGTCGTGCTGTAGATTTCCACAACCCCGATGGCGGCGATGGCCAGCGCCAACCCCAAGAGGAACCAATCAATATCGCTCATTCGGAAACGTCTGCTCACTTGATAATCCTTTACAACCTATTAATACCCATTAGAAGCAGGTTGTAACTGCTTCGGCGGGATGGCCGGTCGTAATTGGCTCAGCACCCTCGCTTGGGTTTCCATTTGATTATCCGGGGGCTTGGGGCCAAGCTTTTTGTCAAAATAAGCCTTGATGACGTCGCGGGCGATAGGCACTGCCACGGCGGAGTGCTCACCTCGAATGACCAGCGCCGCCACCACGATCTCCGGCTTGTCGGTCGGCGCATATCCCACAAACCAGGCCGTGCTCTTGTATTCAGAACTCTTCGCTGACTGTTCCAATGTCTGGCTGACCACTTGGGCGGTGCCGGTCTTTCCGGAGATCTCGATTTCCGGGCAGCGCGCCGCGCCACCGGTCCCACCGCCCTCATTCACTACCGCCCACATGCCTGATTTCAATGCGGCAATGGTATCTTCGCTCAGGGGGAACGCGCGCGGGGAAATATCCGGAGGATCTTCGCCCAACGCCCGCAACTGATCCTGAAATGCCACGTGTGGCTGACGGAAGACTCCCCCCATGGCGACGCCGCCAATCGTATGGGCCACTTGCACGGGGGTTACCGCGACGGACCCTTGGCCAATCGCCACCGAAATCGTCTCGCCCGCATACCATTTGTGCTTGAAAACGCGTTGCACCCACTCCGGCGAAGGGATCAACCCCGGCGCTTCGGAGGGCAAGTCGATGCCCGTCCGCGCCCCCAGGCCCAGGCCCCGGGCGAAGTAAACGATCTTGTCGATGCCCAGCATTTTCCCCATGGTGTAGAAGAACACGTCGCAAGATTCGCGGATGGCCTTGTGGATGTTTACGGCGCCGTGAACTGGGCGTTTTCCAAAGACCCAATCGTGATAGAGGTGCCCGTAAATCGTTACGGCGCCCGCGCAGTTCACGATGTAGTCGGGGGTGACGGTCCCGGTTTCGAGGACGGCGGCCGCCATCACGATCTTGAACACCGAGCCCGGCGCCAGTTGCGCCTGAATGGACTTATTCATGAGCGGCTTCATGGGGTCGCTCATCAGTTCGTTCCATTCTTTGGGATCGATGCGCTTGGCAAAGTCGTTCGGGTCAAACGATGGATGGCTGACCATCACCAAGACTTCGCCGGTGCGTGGGTCCAAAGCGACTACCGCCCCCGCCTGGTCGCCCAAAGAAGCTTCCGCCGCCATCTGCAGGTCCAGGTCGATGGTCAAACGCAAATCGTTTCCGGGCAGAGCGTTGATGGTCGACAGCAACCCGACTTCTTGCCCCCGGCTATTCACCACCACCCGCCGCATGCCATCACGCCCGGAGAGGATCCGGTTGTACTGCGCTTCGACGCCGAACTTTCCCACCACGTCACCGGGCCGATAGGATGAGCCGAGCTTGGCGATCATTTCCTCGGGAATTTCCCCCACATAACCCAGCAGCGCCGCCGCCACCTGCTGCTTGGGATAGAGCCTCTGCTGCACCTGGATCAGTTCAAGCTCGGGATATTCCACGCGGTGGGATTCGACGAAGGAAATATCCTCGAGGGTGGCGGCCTGCTTGAGCAGCACGGGTTGGAAGCGCGGCAGGCTGGCCGTGCGTTGAAGCGTGCCCCGGAGTTCCTCGGGATCCAGTTGCAGCCCCCGCGCAATTCCCGCGACGCGCTCCGGCGATAGGTCAGCCACCGACTCGCGCATCAACTGCACGCTGAAGGCCGGGAAGTTGTCAGCCAGGACGCGGCCGTCGCGGTCCAAAATGCGCCCGCGCGGCGCGATGACCGGAAGGTTGCGGATGCGGTTGCGTTCCGCCAGATCCAGATACAGCCGGTGTTGTCCAATTTGCAGCCGCCAATATCCCACCAACAAGACCAGGAAACTTGCGGCAATGACATACTGAAGGAAAGCAACCTTCCAAGCGGGTGGGCGTTCATCACTGGGAAATCGGACTTCCATTCTTACTCATCTTGCCGGGGCTGAATTCAAGGTAGTGCGTGACCTCAGCTTAATCACTCAGTTAACACGCGTGAAGCCGCGGTTCGCTTGCTGGGAACCAGCGTTCGCATCACCTCATGACCGTAGCACACCGCGCCTTCGAAGACAAGAAAAGAGCGGGCAAAAGGTCAAGAAAGGGGCGATTGGGTCATCGGGGAATTTTCGATTGTCGATTTACGATTGTCGATTTGCGACAGGTAGGTAGATGGTAGGTGGAAGATGGTAGGTGGTAGGTGGTAGGTCGGATGTAGCGGCGGGTTTACCCCGCCAGTCTTGAATCTTGGATCTGCAATCTCCAATCCCGCGCGCCGTGCCCCGTACTCCGACGACCACTCTTGAATCTTGAATCTGCAATCTCCAATCCCCGGTCCCTAATCCCTGTTTTTCTCGCCACTCGCCACTAACCACTATCCACTGTTCTTAAGACCTCGGACCCCGGACATCGGACTGTCTTTCTCGTCACTCGTCACTGCTCTTCCGCTTTTCTCATGCCCGCCGCAATTGACCGGACGATTCCTCCCCCAAGGAAGAACCCGCAGTCAGAACTGCACTGCGTGGCTCACACTGCAGAGGTCCGCGCGGTATTTACTCCCTGCCTCTTAGGATCGCGGCCATGATGCGGGGGTTGCGGCGCGCGTGCATGACCGCGACAACCCAGAGGGGATTCTCGTCCGGTGCGTCGGCAATCAGGTACTCACGTACAAGAATGAACCGCAAAGGCCGCGAAGTCAGGTCCGGCCGCCGGTGTCCCTGATGGGGAAAAGGCACAAGGCCGCGAAGGGTGTCAAATATCACGGACATTACCCGGTCGGCCGCGTCCGGGCTTTCCTGGGCAATGTAGTGGCGGATGTCGTCGAGGTCGGCGTAGGCTTCCAGGTGAAGCGCGTAGCCGCTACTCACGCGGGCGGTTGCGCTGCGCTTCGGTTTTCGCCTTCAGGCGGGCAAAGGCTTCCTCACCATCCATGGGCGTCACCCTGCCGCTTTTAAGCTCGTCATAGCGGCTATTGAGCATGTCCAGGGTCTCGGTTAGCTCGTCCAAGTATCCGGCCAAGGCATCTTGCAGAAGCTCGTCGGGGCCGCGTCCGCTTAGCGCGGCGAGGTCGTTGAGCTTCCTTTCCACGTCGGGGGTGAAATGTATTTCCATCGCCCTCAGAATACGGGAAAACCTCGCGTGTGGCAAGTCCAGTAGCGGGTGGGCTGGCGCAGACGGTCGGCTTTTAACGTCGCCAGCCAGAGGACTTTGCCTGTTTCTCGCCACTCGTCACTGTTCTTCTGCCGCCCGCAGAATTCAGTTGGTCCTCCAACCCTGCTAAGTTACAATTGATTCATTATGAGCGCTCGAAGCAGCACGAAGACGCCTCCTGCCTCGCTTCAGGAATTCCTCCGAAAGCAATTCACACCCGGAGATAAAGCTGAACGTGTATCCCGGGCGCAGGCAGCCCTCAACGAAGAAGAGCGCATCAAGCTTTCCCCGGAACAATGGAAATGGGTTGCCGAGGACGGTGACCTCGAAGAGCCCGCCTGACCATGGCGGTTGACACCCTTCCGAATCTTCCCGACCGAAGCTTTGTATTCATTGACGCGAACGTGTTTATTTACGCGCTCACTGCCCAGTCTGCCGAGTGCCGGCAACTTTTCGAGCGATGCCTGCGGGAAGAGGTGACGGGCATTGCCCTGTTTGAAACCGCCAATGAGGTTACCCACCGCTTTATGATCGCCGAGGCCCTCTCCAAGGGCCTGATCACCGCCGGGGGAGCCAGGGCGCCTCGCAGCAAGTTTCAGCAAATCCCTACCCTGACGGATTACTGGCTGAACACCCAGCGAATGTTGGCTCTCAATCTCCTTTTTATGCCGGTGAATGAAACGATTATCCGGAATGCGCAAGCCGTGCGGCAGGAAGCTGGACGCCTCACCAACGATTCGATGATCGTCGCGGGCATGCGTGAGTACGGTCTCTCCTTCCTGGCCAGCAACGATTCGGACTTCGAGCGAGTCCGTGATATCACGATCTTCAAACCCACCGACCTTCCCTAGCAAGTCTCTTGAATCTTGAATCTGAAATCTCCCATCCCGCGCTTCGTGCCGGGTACTATGATCGCCACTCTTGAATCTTGAATCTGCCATCTCCCTGCCATCTCCCTGCCATCTCCCATCCCCGGTCCCTAGCCGCCGCTTTCTCGTCACTTGTCACTTGTCACTGTTCTTTTGACCGGAAGATTCCTCACCCAAGGAAGAACCCACAGTCAGAACTGCACTGACTGTGGCTATCTGCTTCATGATTCAATTCGGATTATCCCTGATTGGAATCGCGGTGGCGATGCTCTCCTCCCACGGCAAGGATTAGACGCCTCGCAGCGGCGTAGCGCGGACCGCCGCCTTTGCGGTCCCCCCTCCCCCCAGGGGAGAGGGATTTGGGGATTGTAACCCTCGCCCGCAGGGAGAGGGGGGACCGCAAGGCGGTGGGTGAGGGCTGCCCTTGAGCGCGCTTACGTGGGACCTACTCCCTTATCGGTCAACTCGAGCCGCAGTTCCTGGGTAGAAGACGAGGTTGAAGCGGCGCTGGAGAAAGAGCGCAAGCAGAACAAACTGGCCCTCTTCCCCATCCGCCTGGATGACGCCGTGATGGAAACCGAGCAAGCCTGGGCCGCCAGCCTCCGCCGCACGCGCCACATCGGTGACTTCCGCGCCTGGAAAGATCGCGACCCATACCAGAAGTCGTTCGACCGTTTATTGCGCGACCTCAAGACGCGGACGCGCTACACTTGCTCCGGGAGGAAAAACATGGAAAGGCAAGAAATGATCGCGATCGACACCACCGCCATGCCCTGGGAGGAACGGTACCAGGCAGCCCTCGGCAAAAGCAACTTCCGCAAGCTCCTGCTCCAGGACCCGGACACGGGCATGGAGATCAGGTTGGTTCGCTACCCTGCCGGCTTCATGACCACGTGGCACACCCATTCGTGCGCCCACGGCATGTATGTGTTGGAAGGCACTCTGGTAACTCACGCGGGCAGTTACGGTCCGGGCGCCTTCGTCTGGTTTCCGGAAGGCATGCTGATGGAACATGGCGCAACAGCGGACACGGATGTGGTGGCGGTGTTCATCACCAATAAGAAGTTCGATATTCGTTTCGTTGAAAAACCGGCGTAGCGATGGTGCTCCACCTGGTGCCTTGGTGTCTTGGTGGTTCATCCTGTTTTCCATTTCCCCAATTAAAAAAGCCTTGACTCCCGAATTCGGGTATAATGCGTTCATGCGTAGCTTTCTCGCCAGCGCGGTGGTGACGGCGGGTCTGCTCGCACCCTTGTGTCTCTATGCGCAGCATCGCGGCGCGCCCCACTCCTCGTTTTCCCGGTCCGCAGGAAATTTTCGAAGCTATTCCGTCGCTTCACGACCGCGACCGGGGCCTCGACCGGGGCCTCGGCCGGCCAGTTCGGTGAACTCCAGCGCCTCTTTCAGGAGGTTTTCGTTGCCGCCGGTGAGGGGCACGTCTTTGATCAATTTCGGCGAGTCGTCATGTCTTCTGAACCCTTCCTATGCAGGTTCCTTTTATTGCCGGCAATTCTTTCCCGGCCGTCGCGGTTTCGGCGTTGAACCGGTCTATCCCTTTTGGCTCCCCTCGCCGGGGTACGAGACCGACCAGTCTGCCCCGCCCGCTGTCGAACCGGAACAAGACAACCCACTCGCCGCGCAAGTCGGCAACCTGGCATCGGAAGTTGAATTGATGCGCGAGGATCAGGCACGGCGCGACTCCCGTGGCGCCCCCCCTGCCGAGACTCCCGCGGCGGCCGAAGAAAAGCCTCCGACCACCCTCCTCGTTTACCGCGATGGCCACCAGTTGGAAGTGCAGGATTACGCTATCCTCGGCAAGACGCTCTGGGTTTTTTCGGCCCAGACGACGCGGCGAGTGCCGCTCGCCGATCTCGACCTCACCGCCACCCAGCGCGTGAACGGAGATCGCGGCGTGGATTTCGCCACACCTGACCCGCAGTGAGCCTTCAGTTCTCAGTCTTCACTCATCAATCCTCAGTCGTCAGCAAGTTTTCCCCCTCGGGGAGCAGCGTACCGAATTCAAATTAGCAACCTCGAGTTTATCTCACCCTCCAATTTGTGAGGATAGGTTTCTGACAACTGAAGACTGAGAACTGATGACTGAAGACTGACAACTGTTATGATAATCAGGGATCCAAGAAGCATGTTCGACGACACTGCGAGTAGGCGGCGGCTCTGAATACTGAAACCCTTTCGGAAAAACCCGCATCACGGCTGCCCGTGATGTTCCGCGCATTGCGGCACCGCAATTACCGGCTGTTCTTCTGCGGCCAGATCATCTCGTTGATTGGCACCTGGATGCAGTCGATTGCGCAGGCGTGGCTTGTTTATCGGCTCACCAAGTCATCGTTGCTGCTAGGGTTGGTGGGGTTTTCGGGACAGATTCCGGTTTTCCTCTTCGCCCCTGTGGGGGGATTGTTCGCGGACCGTTACAGCCGGCGCCGCACGGTGATTGCCACGCAAACCGCCTCGATGTTGCTTGCCTTCATCCTGGCAGCGCTGACCTTGCTCGGACACGTCCAGGTCTGGGAAGTCATGCTGCTGGCCGCGCTGTTGGGCGTGGTGAATGCGTTCGATATTCCGGCGCGCCAGGCGTTTATTATCGAAATGGTGGTCCCGGAGGACCTGATCAATGCCATCGCGCTGAATTCCGCCATGTTCAACGGAGCCCGCATCCTGGGCCCCGCCATCGCCGGCATCACGGTGGCGGCCATCGGCGAAGGCTGGTGCTTCTTCTCCAACGGCGTGAGCTACCTTGCCGTAATCGTCGGCCTGCTGCTCATGACCGTCACGCCGCGCGATCGCTCCCGGCGAAGGGCTTCGGGGCTGGAGAGCGTTCTGGAAGGTTTCCGCTTTGTGGCGCACACGGGACCCATCCGCGCCCTGCTACTTCTGCTCGGACTGGTCAGCCTGACGGGCATGCCTTATGCGGTGTTGATGCCCATCTTCGCGGTCAAGATTCTGCATTCTGACGCGCGCGCCCTGGGCTTGCTGATGGGTTCCACGGGCGTGGGCGCGCTGGCCGCTACCCTGGTGATGGCCGCGCGGCGCGAGGTGCATGGCTTGGGACGCTGGATTCTCTACGCCTCGGCAGGTTTCGGCTTCAGCCTGATCCTGTTTTCGTTCTCGCGTTCGCTGCCCCTTTCCATCGCCCTGCTCTTGCCGGCAGGCTTTTGCATGTTGATCCAGATGGCGAGTTCCAATACCCTTATCCAAACCATGGTGCCTGACGCTCTGCGCGGGCGCGTGATGTCCGTCTATTCCATGATGTTCATGGGGATGGCTCCGTTCGGCGCTCTGCTGGCGGGAGCCATCGCCCACCGCATCGGCGCGCCCCTGACCGTGGCGCTGGGAGGCGCTACCTGCATCGCGGGCTCGATGGTGTTCGGATCGAAATGGCCGGCTATGCGCGGCGAGGCGCGCCAACTTATCCTGGCCCAGGGCATGAGGAGCGGCGAACCCCCCGAAGAGATGAACGGCCAAATGGACGCCCTCGGCGACCGCAAACCCGCCGCACCGTAACCGGGGAATGTAGTGCCGCTTTTCCCGCTTGGCTCTGATGGGTCACTGCAAACTCCTCACTGCCCTACTGGTTGCTCATCACTCGTCACTTGTCACTCGTCACTGCTTTTCCCGACTACGGTTGCGACATCGAAGGGGGTGCGGCGTCGGGGGCGCTGCCCCAGGATTTATTGGGCTGCGGTCCCATCTGCAGGACGAGCGTGCCACCCTGGGCGATGTCGGCGTGCGAGAACCAGGGCTTGTTGAGCGCGTGTCCGTTGAGCGTCGCCGATTGAATGTATTTGTTGTGGGCAGACTGGTGCAAGGCACGAATCGTGAACACCCGCCCATTCTCAAGAGAGATCCTTATTTCATCAAAGATCGGACTGCCCACATTGTACGTGGGGCTGCCGGGGCAGACGGGATAAAAGCCCATGGCGCTGAACACGTACCAGGAAGACATAGCGCCCCAGTCCTCATCGCCGGGAATTCCCATCAAGCCGGAGGTGTACCAGATCTTCATGATCTCGCGCACGCGGCGCTGGGTCATCCAGGGTTCGCCCGCGTAATTGTAAAGATAGGGAATGTGAAAGCCGGGTTCATCGCCTTGCGGGTCATTGCCGATCAAGGCCGTCGCGTCAGGGAATTGCGAGAGGAAGCGGAACTTGGAGACACCGAAAGGCTCCTCGAACAGACGGTCGAGCCTTTCCACAAATTTCTCTCTTCCGCCCATCAGTTTGATGAGGCCGGCCACGTCGTGCTGGACGTGGAACGCGTAGACCCATCCATTGACCTCGGTGAAGTAATCCCGGCCTCCTTGCCCGCCGCCTAATTTGGGATCGAAGTCTTCCACCCAATTGCCGTCCAAGCTGCGCGGCGCCATAAAGCCAATGGCGGGATTGTAGACGTTCTGGTAATTGTGCGCGCGCTTCAAGAAGTATTCGTAATCCGCATCCTTGTGCAGCGCCTTGGCCATCAGCGCCACGCACCAGTCGTCATAACTGTTTTCAAGCGTCACGGAGACGGCCTGGCGCCGCTCCGGGGTGACGTCGGGTGAGGTTTCAGTTTCGCCTTTGGCGAGCGCCGGAAAAAATCCGCGTTCCTGGTAGACGCGGTCGAGCGGGGTGAGCGGCCCCAGCCGCCAGGGCAACACCGTGGCCTGCGTAGCGTTCTTCCGGATTCCCTCATAAGCTTTTTCTGCGTCGAAGCTGGTGTAGCCCTTGGCGTAGGTGTCCGCGATAAGAGCCGCGGAATGGTTCCCGATCATCCAGTCGCCGGGGCCGCTCACGGTGGGGTCGCGCGGCATCCACCCATTCTGTTCGTACATGCAAATGTAGGAGCGCACCATGTCGAGCTGGCGGCTGGGCGAAAGCAGGAGCTCTAGGGGGTGCTCGGAGCGATAGGTGTCCCACAGGCTGTCGTCAACGTAGAAGTCATGCCCGTCGCTTGCGTGCACTTGCTGATCATATCCGCTGTAGTACTTGCCCTCCTCGGTGATGTCCGCCATGCTGCAGAGCGAGCGATAGAGCGCGGTGTAGAAAATCGTTTTTTCATCTTCGCTTGCGCCACTCACGGCAATTTTCCCCAGGGCTTGATTCCACACGCGGCGCGCCCGGATCTTGGCCGCGGCAAAGTTCCAGGCGGGAATTTGCTCCTGCACATTCCGGCGAGCTTGCTCGACACTGATGTAAGAAATGCCCACCCGCCATTCGAACGGATTACTTTCGGAGTTTGGGAAAGTAACCGCCATGCCGATGTTGGTTCCGGTTTCAGTGGCGAGGCCCGGCGATGCCTTGCCTCCTTCCCAGGCGCCCCACACCCCAAAAGGACGTGACGCCTCGGCATAGAAGTATTGCCGCGCGCCCGGGGTGTCCTCAAACCCCAAGACTGCCGAGTGGCCAGGGTCAGCGCTTAGCATTCCCTTGTTCTCCACACGGATGACCATGTGGCGCTCACCCGCCTGCGGATACGCGAGGCGAAAGTAAACGGCGCGCTCCGAAACCGTGAACTCCACTCGTGTGCTGGTTTTCTCCAGCGTCACCGCGTAGTAGTAAGGCGTGGCGGTTTCAAAATCATGATCGTAGAGGGATGCGATTTTCGTGGCGTCCGTTTCCACCGGCCCCGTGGTGGGCATCAGCACGGCGCCATTCACCGGGAACCCATAGATTCTTTCCGCCAGGTAAGAGTCCGAGATGTCGGGGCTGGTCACCGGGGCCAGCCGCATCATCCCGAAGGGGAGTTGCACCGTAGGCGGCTCTGACTTCAGAAGATGCGAGATGCCGCCGATGTGCGGGTCCACGTAATCCACCGGCTGCTTGGTTTGCCCCCAGGCTGCGGGCGCAAGCGGCCCCAGGAGACAGGCACTCGCCAGGATAATTTGCATGCGAATTTTCATTCGAGCTTCCGTTCTGAACATAATGGGCGTGGCACGACGCCCCAGAGTATAGCAGCAACGGCTTCCGGCCAAGTGCCAGGAGTTTGTGGTGGCCGGGAATTCCGAAAACCGGTCCAAAACCTATGCGGGAGCAGGGCCGGGTCCCTTCGAGGGGATTGCGGTGATTCACATCCAGCCCCCGCGTCAGTGATCAGTTTCGTTGTGTCGATGGCAGGAGAAGCGTACGATGGGCACGGGCAAGGGGTCCAGATCGGAAATCCCAGCTCTGGGGTGTCATAGGTTCTGACCATGGAGAGCATAGCCTGATGGAGAAAAATCGCCGATTGCGCCTGTGGGCAGCCGCTCTCATTTTTGTTGGCGCTCTTTACCGCTACTGGCCCATCGACTCTCCCTTAGGTCCCTGCGGCAGCGGTTACGAGTCCCTGGAACTTGGGTGCTCTATCGCCCACAAGGCATCTTTCTCTGATCCATTCATAGTGCCTACTGGACCCTCGGCTCATCTCGCGCCTCTTTTCCCATTCCTGGTCTCGGTGCTAATCAGGAGGCTTGGGGATGGGCCGGCAGCTATGAACGCTCTTCAATGGTTGGGAACACTGGTGGTCGCCCTCCAGCTCAGCCTTTGGCCTTGGATAGCCCAGCGGCTAGGTATGGGATTTGTGTCCGGAGCGATCGGAGCCGGAGCATGGCTCTTGGTCGGGTTCGCTCCCTTGCCAATGTGGGAGGCGGCTTACGTTGCCCTTTTGGTTCTCATCCTCGTCATGTGCATGCACCAAATCCTCAGCAAGCAAGTCTCGACAGGGTTTGTGTTACTCACCGGAGTACTAGGGGGAATTACTTTTCTTCTTAATCCTGTAACGCTCCTTGCCTACACGGCTTGGACTCTTTGGATTGCCTGTGTCAAGCGGATTCAACGCATTCAAAAGCTGGTGCTGATCATTATTCCTTTCTTGGTCATCTCGCCATGGCTGGTCAGAAATTATCAAGTCTTTCACCACTTTGTGTTGATCCGCGATAATCTCGGTTTGGAGTTGTCAATTTCAAACAACCCCTGCGTAACGTTCTCATTCAGGACTTACCGGTCAGCGAATTGTTTCCGTCATCCGAACGATAGTGTTGGCGAAGCCGGCAAGGTACGTGCTTTGGGCGAGTATGAGTATAACCAGACAAAACTGCGAGAAGCTCTGGGCTGGATCAAGGACAATCCCGGTAGATTCGCGGATCTTACCAAGCAGCGTTTCTTGGCCTTCTGGTTTTACACCCCAGGCGGAAACTATTTTGCCCGCAGGCATATTCCCTTGAGCATCCTGATCATCTGGTTCATCACGCCCTTAAGCGTCGGGGGACTTTGGTTGCTTTTTAAGAAGGACCGGAATGCAGCCGGTTTATGCCTGGCCTGGCTGGTCCTATTTCCGCTGGTGTACTACTTTGTAGCATTCATCCCCCGCTATCGATACCCGATCCTGTGGGCGAGCTTCATGCCCGCATCTTTTCTTCTCACGGAAGTCGTCCAGAGACTGTCGATCCTGCTGGCGGCACGGTACCGAGGTCCCGTGTGAAAAGTCTGACAATCCCCGTGTCTCGGCGTTGCGAAAGATCCCGGGGGTATTTCACTCCACGGTCACGCTCTTGGCAAGGTTGCGGGGCTTATCGACGTCGCGTCCGAGGAGGACCCCGCAGTAATAGGCAAAGAGTTGGAGAGGTACGACGGTCAGCAGCGGGGCCACGGCTTCGTGCGTTCGCGGGATGTAAATGACGTCATCCACGAGATCGCCGAGCTTGGTATTGCCTTCGGTAGTTATGGCGATGATCCTGCCTTCGCGCGCGCGAATCTCCTGCATGTTGGAGACGACGCGCTCATACGAGCCGTCTTCGAGCGCCAGGGCCAGGGTGGGAAACTGGGGATCGATCAGCGCGATCGGTCCGTGTTTCATCTCGCCCGCGGCATAGCCCTCCGAGTGAATGTAGGCGATTTCCTTGAGCTTCAACGCGCCTTCCAAGGCAATGGGGTACTGAAATTTGCGCCCGACGAAGAGGAAATGGTCCGAGTGGCAGTACTTCTCCGCCAGCTCGCGAACTTTCCCCGCCTGCTTCAGAATCTCGCGGATCTGCTCCGGCACCTTTTCCAGCGCGCGAATGATTTCATAGCCTTCCTCGTAGGAAAGATCGCGGCTGCGCCCGATGAGCAACGCCATGAGGGTGAGGATGGTGAGCTGCGATGTGAAGGATTTGGTGGAGGCGACTCCCACCTCGATGCCCGCGTGGGAATAAATCCCGGCATGGGTTTCACGGGCGATGGTGCTGCCTACCACGTTCACCAACCCCAGCACCAGCGCGCCCTTGCGTTTGGCCTCGCGCAGGGCCGCGAGCGTGTCCGCCGTTTCTCCTGACTGGCTGATGGCCAGCACCACCGTCCCCTCCCGGATGTTCAGCTTGCGGTAACGGAACTCGGACGCCAACTCGGTTTCTACGGTCAGATCGGTCAGAGTCTCGATAACATAGCGCCCGAGCAGACCCGCATAATAGCTGGTGCCGCAGCTCACGATAATCATGTGGCGGGCATGCAGCAGGCGCTCCTGAACGGATTCCAACCCGCCCAGTTTCGCGACCGCTTCCGAGTGATTCACCCGGCCGCGCAGGGCGTTCTCGACCGCTTCCGGCTGCTCGAAAATTTCTTTCAGCATGTAATGCGGGAATGAGCCGCGGTCCATGGATTCGATATTCCAATCCAGGTTGGTGGTGCCGCGGCTTACGGAGCGGTTGTCGAGGGTGGAGATCGAAAACTTCCCTGGTTCCAGGCAGGCGACCTCGTTGTCCTCGAGAAAAACCACCTGGTCGGTGTGCTGGGCCAGGGCGGAGGCGTCCGACGCCGCCAGCGAGGCCCTCTCGCCAATGCCGAGAATGATGGGGCTGCCCCGCCGCGCCACAATAATGGAGCCCGGGTGATCGACGTGCATCACGGCAATGCCGAAGGTGCCCTGCACCTGCAACAGGGCCTTCTGCACGGCAACCTGGAGGTTGCCTTGGTAATTGCTCTCGATGAGATGGGCGAGCACTTCCGTGTCGGTCTCGGACTGGAATTGGTGGCCCGCTTCCAGCAGGTGCTTCTTCAGCAGCAGATAGTTTTCAATAATGCCATTGTGGACCAGAAAGAGCTTGCGGCCGCAATCCGTGTGCGGGTGGGCATTCGCCACACTGGGCTTGCCGTGGGTGGCCCAGCGCGTGTGGGCGATTCCTGCCACGCCGTCCGGGGCGGAGTTCCACACCTGGCGTTCGAGTTCGGCGACCTTGCCGACGGCCCGGGCCAGATAGGGCGAGCCGTTCACAATGAAAATGCCGCTCGAATCGTAGCCGCGGTACTCCAGCCGCTTCAGTCCCTCGATCAGAATTTCCTTGGCGGGCTGATCTCCGGTGTACGCCACAATTCCACACATCGGTCGCTCCTTCCTCCTGACAGGCTGAGCACCCAAAATTCGGTTGGGAAGTATATGACGCTAAATTGCCTGGCGAATCAAGTGGCGATCATCCGCCCCCGCCCATCGTGACGGTAACGGAATCCTTGAGGGTGAAGTCGAGCTTGCTCCTTTCCATAGTCCCTCTCCCCAGCGGGAAATCCCCTCCATCATGCTGTTTTGATTCATCCCCTTGCTGTTAGGATGCACGTAGGGCTCCACTCGCGCGCACTCCAGACGGCAGAAAAAGTGCCTGCCGCGGTTGGGGGTCGAACAGCGCCGGAAATTCCCGGTCGGACGTAGCAAGCATGGTAAAATTACCTCGAATCGGCGCATATGACCAACCCCTAGCGACGGGCCGATTTTCAGCCGGCGTCCGTGCGGCGCCGTGAGCTCCGATAGATCGCCGGTGGGGTTATCGCGTCGTCAAGGTTGCCCATCCTGAGGAGGCAAGTGGAAAGCGATTCGCTAAGCGTTGTCATTCCTGTTTACAACGAGCAAGAGAATATCGCGCCCCTCCTTGAGCAGCTACAGGCAGCGCTGAGAGACTGGCCTGGGGAGGTGGAGTTCCTATTTGTCGATGACGGTAGCACCGACGCGACGCTGGTACTCCTGAAGCGCGCCCAGGCCAGCGATCCACGAATTCGCATCGCGCACTTCCGCCGCAATTTGGGTCAAACCGCAGCCCTGGCGGCGGGCTTTCATTTGGCCAGGGGCCGCGCCGTAGTGACTCTGGATGGCGACCTGCAAAATGATCCGGCGGAGGTTCCCCGCCTCGCGCGGATGCTCTCCGATTCGGATGTCGTTTGCGGCATCCGGACCCGCCGGCAGGACACTTGGTGGAAGCGCCGATCGTCCCGCATCGCCAACGGCTTTCGCAATTGGGTGACGGGCGACGATATCGTGGATACCGGCTGCACTTTGAAGGCCTATCGGCGCGAGTGCGTCGAGCGCCTGGAACTTTACAACGGTATGCACCGCTTTCTTCCCACGCTCCTGAAGATGCGCGGTTACCGCGTGGTGCAGGTACCGGTGAGTCATCATCCCCGCCACGCCGGAAAAACCAAGTATGATACTTGGCGGAGACTAAAGAAAGGTTTGGCGGACGTGTGGGCCGTGCGCTGGATGAAGAAGAATTGGATCGCTTACGAGGGCGTTTTGGAAGTTGTGGAGACGCCTGCCACGAGCAACCTCAAGAGACAGGAGGTTGGTAAAGTCTGATGATCGGGTGATCGGGTGATCGGGTGACCACCAAAGCGACCGATCACCCAATTACCCGATCATCGGATCACCCGATAGCCTTGACGCTCACGGAATCCCACCCCAACTCCAGGACGATTCTCGCTCTCTCGCTGGGCCTCCTGCTGGTCGCGGCGGCCGTGCTGTTCTTCGCCGGTTTGGGACGCTTTCCCTTGATTGAACCTGACGAGGGCCGCAACGCCGAGGTGGGGCGCGAAATGCTGGCGTCGGGGGATTGGATTACGCCGCACTTCAACGGCTTTGCCGTCCTTGACAAGCCCGCCGTTTACTTTTGGATGGTGGCGGCATCCCTCAAAACCTTTGGCGTTTCCGAAGGCGCCGCGCGCCTGCCCTCGGCATTCATGGGCGCGGCAACCATGCTGCTGGTTTGGTTCCTGGCGCGCCGCATGTTCGGGGACTCCGCGGGACTGCGGGCGGGGTTGATTTTTGCCGCATGTCCCCTGGCCCTGGTGCTCGCGCGCGAAGTCATCTTTGACATGACGCTCACTTTCTTTGTCACCCTGGCGATGGTGGCGTTCTGGCTGGCGGAGGAGAACAACTTCCTGGCGCCGTGGTTCGACGCATTGATGTTCGCGGCGATGGGGGTGGCGGTTATCACCAAAGGTTTCGTCGGGATTCTGATCCCCTTGATCGCAATTTTGATTTACGAGGCGGCGCGCAGCCGCGCCCGGGAATGGCTGCGCCTGCGATGGGGATGGGGCCTGCTGGTTTTCCTCGCCGTGGCCCTGCCTTGGTTCATTGCCGTCTCTCTGCGCAACCCGGATTTCCCCCGCTACGCCTTTTGGAACGAAAGCTTGAAGCGTTTCTCGACCGGCGCCGCGCGCCGCGGAGGGGGGATCCTTTACTACATTCCCGTGTTCCTCGGCGGCTTTTTCCCTTGGAGCCTGTTCCTGCTCATGGCCGGCTGGAATCGCGTGCGACGCTGGCGCGAATTGAGGCAAGAGGCGGCTCGGCCTATGCTGTTTCTGCTTTGTTGGGCGGCATGGGTATTCGTCTTCTTTTCGATTTCGCGTTCCAAGCTTCCTACCTATTTTCTGCCCGCGGTCGTTCCGCTCAGCATCCTCACGGGGCAGGTCTGGCAGGATGTGGGCGAGGAGGCGCGCGCGCCGGATTGGCTCACGGCAGGCTTTGCGCTGCTCCTGGGATTGGGAGTGGTGGTAGCCGCCGCGTCGCATTCCTGGCTCTACGCCATGCTTCAGGTGCGACTGGCCAAGAAACTCCACCCCAGTGTTTTGGCTCTCATCCAGCCGTCGCTGCTCTACACCGGCCTGATCCTTGCGGCGGTGGGATTTCTCGGCCGGAGGCTGGCGGCGCAGATGCGCGGGCGAAGGGTGGCCATCGCGACATTTGCGCTGGCGGCCGCGATTGTTCCAACCCTCGTGCTGCGCTGGTATGCGCCGTTGAGGGTGCTCGCCGAGACCCATTCCAGCCGCCGCCTGGCAACCACAATCCTTTCCAGCCTGGAGCGGAATTCTCCGATTTTCGGCTACTATTATTTTCGTACCAGCCTGCCTTTCTATTTGCGGCGCCCGGTGGGATTACTCTCGATTGAATGGGGGGAGATGACCAGCAACTACCAAGTGGCGTACCAGGCGGAGGCTCGCCGCGCGGCGGGAGGCCATCCGGGTAAGGGGGTGCTGGTCACGCTCCCCGAATTTCGCGCTCTCACGAAATCCAATGTGCAGCCCATTCTGGTGATGACTCCGAACCCCCTGGTCGAGGATCTTTGGGGAAACGTGGGGCGCCTCGACCCGCTCTGGAACGAATCGGACATTTCCATCTGGGAGATTCCGCCGGCCAATGCCGCACGGCGGGATAGCCCGCCGTCGCACTTGGTCACGCCTTTTCCCGCCATGAGGATTCTCTCCCCTTGAACCCTGGATTGGGAGTGGATTTCTGCTCCCTGTTCCCTGTACCCTGTTCCCTGACCGCTTATGTGTGGAATTTGCGGAATTTTCAATTTGCAGCTTCAACCTCTGGCGCACGGTGAGCGCATCGACCCGATGGCGGCTCGCATCTTCCATCGCGGGCCTGACAGCGGCGGCAAATTTCAATTGCCGCACATCGCGCTGGCCATCCGGCGGCTGAGTATCATTGACCTTGAAACCGGCAACCAGCCGCTCTCCAACGAAACCGGGGACATCACCCTGGTTTTCAACGGCGAGATTTATAACTACCGCGAGCTGTGCCAAGGGTTGCTGGAACGCGGCCACCATTTCAAGACGCATTCCGACGGCGAAGCCATCATCCACCTGTACGAGGATCTGGGCCCCGACTGCCTGCGTGAATTGAACGGCATGTTCGCCATCGCCCTGTGGGACGATCGCGCCCAGCGGCTGCTTTTGGCGCGCGACCGGGCAGGCGAGAAACCGCTTTATTACTGGCGCGACGGTCAGACTCTCGTGTTCGGGTCGGAGATCAAGGCGCTGCTCGAGTACCCGGGGATCAGCCGCGCGATGGATCCCACCGCGCTCACCCATTATTTCTTCTACGGCCACTTTCCCAACCCGCGTAGCGTTTACGCCGACATCAAGAAGCTTCCAGCGGCGCATCGCATGGTGGTGGAAGGCGGCAAGATTCACATCGACGCTTTTTGGCGCCCGCAGGATTATCTGCGTTCGCCGGAGGCGCTGCCCGTCACGCCCCGCCAGGAGCGCGATTTGGTGGAGGAACTCGCCGTGCGTCTGCGCCAGGCGGCGGAATCGCGCCTGGTGAGCGACGTTCCCCTGGGCGTCTTCCTGAGCGGCGGCGTGGATTCCTCCACCATCGTCGCCATCATGAGCGAACTGAGTCCGGGAAACATCAGTACGTTTTCGGTAAACTTCCCGGAGAAAACCTTCAACGAGGAGCCTTACTCGACACGGGTGGCGAAGCGCTTCCGCACGCAGCATCACGTTTTGAATGCCGACAAGCCCACCATGTACCAGGCATTGATGATGCTGACCGAGTATCTGGACGAGCCCATGGCCGATCCGGCGGTCATTCCCACTTACATGATTTCGCGTTTTGCGCGCGAACACATCAAGGTGGCGCTGAGCGGCGAAGGTAGCGACGAGCTTTTCGGCGGTTATCCCACTTATATGGGAGCGCGCCTGGCGGACTATTACCTGAAGCTCCCCGGCATGGTGCGCCGTCAGGTTTTTGGCCGTCTCCAGCGGTTTCTTCCCGTCTCCTCGACGGCGGTTCCCAAGGGCCTTTTCCTGCGCCGGTTCCTGAGCCATGCGGAAAAGAAACCGGCGGAGCGCCACCACATCTGGTTCGGCATGTTCAATCCCACGGAGCTCGACCAGCTTTTTTCGCCGGATTGGGCGGGCCCGCGGCCGCCCAGCAGCGAAATCTTCTCGCCCCTCGCTCGAGTGCTGGAGGGCGCGCGCTTCGATGAGACACTCTCCGAAATGCTCTACCTGGATTTTCGCTTGTACCTGGAGGATAACCTGTTGGTGAAGGTCGATCGCGCCAGCATGGCGTGCTCGCTGGAGATGCGCACGCCATTTCTCGATCACCGCCTGATTGAGTTTGCCGAAGGGCTGCCCGGCTGCCTCAAGGTGCGCCGCTTCCAGGTCAAGTACATCCTGAAGAAGGCCGTGGAGCGTTGGCTTCCGCACGATATTGTCCACCGGCAAAAGCGCGGGTTCTCCGTTCCCATCGCCAGTTGGATGCGGAACGAGTTGCGGCCGCTGGTGGAGGAGACCCTGAGTCGAGATAAGCTGCGGCGGCAGGGATTGTTCAACGTCGCCTTCGTGCGCCGATTGCTCAACGAGCACTGGTCGGGCAAGGTCGATAACCGCAAAACCCTGTGGACGCTCTTCTGCTTTCAACTTTGGTACGATCGGTGGGGGAAAAGCTAGGGTTTGGGGGTTAGGAGTTAGGGAATAGCGGTTGCCTTCGGCGCGGTCGCCCGTCCCCGTGCGTCCTGGCGTGGCCATATTTCATCCCGCCCATTTTGAAACTGACATTTGAAACATTTAAGACCCTGTATTTACGGGCCGTCCCGCGACGTTGCAAAACTTACCCTTTGTGAAACGGACCGCCTCAATCCGAACAGGTCTTCTGTGCCTTGTTCTGGTTCTGGTTTGAGTATTCCCACAGAGCGCGATCAAGGTCGCGCATCGAAACGCAGCACTCCACAGCTAGGGCACGGCATGTCTGCACATAGGCCCACCAGAACGTGAACGTGTCGCGGCGTGGTTTTTCCCAGTTCAGAGACCACAGCGCCCGGAAGTCAATAATCGGGTACGCTTGTGGAGCCATTAGAGGATTGCGAGGATCACCGGACGCAAGATGTAGCAACACGGATGCCGTTGGCATCTGCACACCGGCAAGGCCGGGAGCGACGAGCGTCCATATACGCTTGTCCTCGTCAGCACTAGATAAGGCCATGGCCGTTACGCGGCGAACATCTTCTTCCGAGTTCCGCTGGTAGTGGCGGCGCGGCCTTCCCCTTGTCTTCCACTCGCAGACTTCCAGAAAGTCGTCCCGTGTGAAATACCCGGCTCTCCTGCTGCGCTCCCCGATTTCCAATACACGCCCATCGTCATCGCCACCTTGCGTGTAAGAGTAACGGTTGGCCCATTCGGGCACTTCGCTTTTCGGAAATCTGATAGAGAACACGGGCGTCATAACTTAAGTTTACTTCATCAAGTATAAGCGGCAAGCGCCGGGGCAGGGAAGGGCGAAACTCACCCTTTGTGCAACACGAAGGAGAAGACGAATTTCGCTTAAGAATCGCGGAACAGCGCGCGAAAACCCTCTTGCTCGAAGTGCCGGTCATTGGTAAGCGCTTCGGTCAAGCCTTCGCGGCGCATGGTTTGCATCGAAATGCAATCGACCAGGCTGTAACCTTTCTGAGATTACGGCTTCGGCTCGTTCTCGCCCGGCTTCTTATTGCACTGCTCCAACATGGCGGCGGCGATTTCGAGACTGCTCGGCCAATGGCCGCGCCTTTTCCCGGCATGGGTTTGATACTCCTCCAAGCGGTCGGGATCGGGCTCGACGACGTGGCCGTCTTCGAGGAATAGCAACCCCGCCTTATCCGTGGGCATGCGGGTAACAAACGCTTCGGCTTCGCGGAGCACTTCCCGCAAGCGCGTCATCGTGGCGGCGGGATCAATCGGCGGATCACTCGCGATGCGCCGGAAATCCGCATCCGTATAACGAGCGTTGCGGCGAATCTCGTTGATGATCCCTTCCGGCGTGAAGCCCAGGGCCTTACCCACAGAAGCCCATACGACGGCGCCCAGCGGCAAAATCCGCTCATGGATGGCCAACAAGTCCACCACGTCACGCGGCTCCTGACGCCCGTAGGCCGCTCCAACTTTGTTGGTGGCGAGGTCAATCGGGTGCAAAACATAACCAAAAGTTTCATCCCGCAGGGTGGGGAAAAACCGGAAATCGCTGTCGGCAACCCATTCCAGCTTGGTGGTTGCACCCTCGCGCTCGGCGATGACCGTGTACACGCCGGGGCCGGGTCGCATCCATTTCACCGTATAGCCATGCTCCCGGAGAACGGCGATATCTTGTGCGGCCGCTTGGCCGACGCGTTCCTCCCGGTCATGGAAAACGTCGATATCGCCGGAATACCGGGGGGTATCCCGAGTTAGCGGGGTGCTTCCCGCAACGTAGCTTTCCGGGTCACGGTGCGCGGCGAGAAGACGTAGAATATCGCTCTGAATCTTAGACAGCGGCATGGCAGAGTCTTTCGATCTGTTCCGCCAAACGCCGCGCCTCCAGATTGCCTTCAACCCGCAGGCTGTGGGTTATCGCCAGAGCGTCGGCGGGGGTCGGATCGGGCACGGGTTTGCTGCTCCACAACGCCGATGCTCCGAACTCTTCAAAGGCGCGGTGATACAGGTTCACCAAATCTTCCCGTTCTGTCGTCGGATCGTTCACTTTCATCATATTATACTCAATTCTATGCTAGCCGGACGAATTTGTCACGCCGTGAGGGCGCCCATGAAAGATAGGACCGTGCTTCCGAAAAGCTTTGCCGTTGCCCACAACTATCCTCCGTCTACGGCGCCAGGCCGGGAAGCTTTTACGCGGGCGGAGTGGGCCATCATCCGCCGCTGCCGCACGCCCAAGCAGGTGCAGGAATTTCTCCGCCAGCTTCCCTACAATTGGGAAAAACGCGGGGAAACGCTGCGGACGTTTCGCGGCGTGGTGCGCCATGGCAGCGCCCACTGCCTGGAAGGTGCGCTTAGCGCCGCGACCATCATGGAGCAGCACGGTTACCCGCCGCTGCTGCTGGACTTGGAATCCCAGGACCAACTTGACCACGTGCTGTTTCTCTTCCAGAAGCACGGGCGCTGGGGGACCATAGCGCGTTCGCGCGACGCGGGGCTGCACGGACGCAACCCCGTCTTCCGCACCATCCGCCACCTGGTGATGAGTTATGTCGACCCCTACGTGGACGGCTCCGGACGCATCATGGGCTACGGCGTCGCCGACCTGCGCACTCTGGTGGAATGCGATTGGCGGCTCTCCGCGAAGAACGTCAAGGAAGTGGAACGCGCCCTCATCAAAATGCCCCACAAACCCATTCGAACCTCCGAGCGCCGCTACCAGGCCATCCTCCGGCAGTTCCGAGCGTTTCGAAAAAAGCATCCCAACAAACCTGCCACTTTCTATTCCAACCGAAACCTCTGGTTGTGACGAGAATTACAACTAACTCATTTCATATCATAAAGTTATATAGAAAACATCATAACTTATTTGTTTTCAATAAACTCTGAGGACCGCCCATTTTGCCCCTTTGTTTTCAATAAACTCTGAGGACCGATCTTCATTTTTAACATCTTTTTGCCCGCACGCTCCGCGGCCGGTGCGACAATCTTCCGCCTTCTTTAAGTTCAAGGAGTTGACGAATTGGGCGGAACAGGGGAAGTGCCCTTACAACATAGCTAACAGCCTGTATTTTCAACAGCATATACGACTTTCTGACCAGTATCATTAGGGACCTCGCTTCAAATCCTTCGGAAAAGATGGTTCCGGGAACGCAAGGCCGAGGCAGCAACGCACTTAGGGGCCAGCGGGCGCCGTTCTCATCGGCTAGTATACAGGCGATCATTATCTTTGTCAAGAACTATTTGGGCTACGTACCACGGCCTACGTGTGAGGAAAAAATGTCATGGCAGAGGATTGCTCGTTAACAAGAATTTTTCATCAGCCTGCCAGGGGTGGTACGATCCTAAGTCCAGGGCGGACGAGCCGCGGGAGAAAGTCAATAGGCAGTGGGCAAATTTGAACAACCGGACGTCCACGTATCCTTGCTGAAGCGACAAGGAATTTCGGGTTTGCGTTATCGGGAGGGACCAATGAGAATTTCGGTCAATCGTCCAAAATTTCGCAGCCGGTTATCGCCAGTGAGTTTCTCAAGCAGGTGGCAAGTCCTTTGTCTCGCGTGTTGCCTGCTCGTGCCGGCGCTGGCCCGGGCCACCACGCCTTTGTTCCAATCGTCTTTCCGCAAGCCCCACCACGATTGGACCGTGGTGCGTGGTTCCGCAACTCCGGACCCTTCCGTTCTGCACGCGAATAACCCCTCCCTGCGCGTTGAGCGCGCGAGTGGCTCTGAGGACGCGTGCATTCGTCTGGCGCCTGTGGAGCTTACCCTGGGCAAGCGTTATGAGTTGAGCGGCTGGGTGCGCACGGAAGCCCTGGAAGTGCGTGACCTGGACCGCTCGCCCATTGCCTCCGGCGCGACGCTTACCATGGCCTCGATGCCCTTCGACGTTCACTCCGCCTCGGTCGGCGGCACCGAGGCGTGGACGCACCTCACCCTGCGATTCGTCGCCAGCCGCACCGGCGACCAGATTCTTTTAACCGTCGGCAACGGTGGCTCGTTCAGTGGCCGGGCGTGGTTCGAAGGCATTCAGCTCGATGAAGCCTCCCCAGGCGACGACTGGCCGGCGCGGGAAGCCGTCGAGACCTTTGGTCCCGCCTACCGCTTCCCGGCCGCCGGCTGGATCTATCTCCACATCGAAGGGCAACCCTACGAGCGCGGATACCAGCATGGCCATTTGATGGCCCGCGAAATCCCCGAGTATCTCGAGCGGTGTGCCGCCACTCTCGGCGACAAGGACCACTGGCAGGACTATCGCACTTCCGCGAACGCCCTCTTTCTCCGCGGCTTTGACCAGGAAATCCTCGAGGAGATGCGAGGCATTGCCGAGGGAGCCTCCGACGCCGGCGCCCGGTGGCAGGACCGGCGCATCGATCTGGTCGATATCGTCGTTGCCAATGTTACGGTGGAGATGAGCGAGCTTGCCCCGGCCGTATCGACCACCCCCACTGGGCTCGAAGGCCACGCCTTTGACAAGCCTCCCTATGCGGATCGCAAACGCGATTCCGCGCGGGACCATTGCAGCGCGTTTGCCGCCACCGGCCCGGCCACCCGTGACGGCAAGATGGTCATCGGACATGTGACCTGGTGGGGACTGACGCTCGCCGAGCAGACCAATGTTTGGCTCGACATCAAGCCGGCATCAGGCCATCGCGTGCTCATCCAAAGCTACCCCGGCGGCATCGAGAGCGGCACGGACTGGTACCAGAACGATGCGGGAGTAGTCCTCACGGAAACCACTATTGACCAGACGCCGTTCAACATTCAAGGCACCCCGGTGGCCTTCCGCGCTCGCCTGGCCATCCAGTACGGTGGCGACATCGATGAGGTAGTCCGCTACCTCGGCACCCGCAACAACGGCCTTTACACGAATGAGTGGATCATGGGCGACGCCAAAACCAATGAGATCGCCATTTATGACTTGGGGACGAACCACACCCGGCTATGGCGTAGCTCGAAGAACGAGTGGTTTGGGGACACGCCCGGGTTCTACTGGGGTGATAACAACGCCAAGGACTTGAGTGTTCGCCTGGAGGACTACCCTGATCCGCAGGGCGATCCTGACTATATTCCCTACGTGCCCGGCCCCCGCGATCTTGCCTGGCAAGAACTCTACCGTAAGTATCGCGGCCAGATCGACGAGCAGTTTGGATTTCTCGCGTTCCGCACGGCGCCGCTGGTCAGTGACGGCGCCATGGATGCCAAGATCGCGACCTCAGAAATGGCGTCCCACCTCATGGCGTGGGCCGCTATCGGCAAGCCCAACCAACGTGACCGGTTGCCTCACAAGTGGGACTCCGCCAAGGATGACGGCCTTTATCCCTCAGGCTACTACCTGATGCAGGGAGAACCTTCTGAAGCTTTGCGCGCCGCCATTCAGCAAAACGAACGGACCCGTCTGACAGCATCCCTCGACCCGCCCCGGCCGACTACTCCCGCGGCCGCGGCTCCCGCATCGTATGAGGGCCGCCTCTGGAAAGGATGGGTGCTGCCCACCTCCGACGCCGATACCTGGTTCGTCGCTGGCTCGGCGCGGTACAGGTACGCGCTTCTGGCCAAAGATCCGGAAGAGGCATTGAACGCTGAGCGTGCCACCTGGCGCGGTCTGGAACTGAGTCCTGATTCCCCGGCGAACCATTTTCATCGGGAGCAAACTATGGGCCTTCTATTTCTCGATTCCCTGCGTCTCAAGATGGGCGACGATGCCTTCCTCAAGCTGATGAGCGACTACTTCGCCGCCAACACCACGACGACGGTGACCGCGCAGTCCTTCCTCGACAAGGCTGGCGCGCGCCTCAATCCGATTGCTCTGCCCGAGGGTCCCGCCTATCTCGCGAGCGACATCTGGGGCCGCTTGGCCTCTGTCGTGATCGTCTACGGCACGCTGCGTGAGGCCGGTGCGAACCGCTACGCGGCCGAACAAATGCAGAACCGCTTCCTCGATAGCTATGAAAGCCGGGTGGCAATCTACAAAGATTTCGAAGTTACGGATGAACTGCTTCGCCACCTCGATGTGGTCTTTGTGGGACGCCCGGAGGCCAACTCCGCGCTCGCCCTCTGGGCTGAAAAGCTCGGTCTCAGTTATCAGGCCGCCGCGTTCAAGATCGATGGTGCCGTACATGCCTCCGAACGCGAAGGTCTGATCCTGGCCGCAAAAAACCCTTTGGATACGGCCCATATGGTGCTCATCGTGGCCGGCAACAACGCCCTCAGCACGGTGAAGTCTCAAAAGGCGGATTTCCCCGCCGACGAATATGTGATCGTTGGAAAGGGCGACAAGCCCATTAAGGGCTTCGTGCGGCGCTAGGGCTTATCGAGCCAAGGGAATTCCTTCTTGAGCGCGCGCAGCTTGGGTAGGTCGTTGTAGATGATGTAGGGATTATCCTATTTCAGCCCCAAATGCCTGGCGATCAGCGCGTCGCGCCAACGGTCAGGCAGAGCGCGCCCGAGGATGATATCGAGGCCGGAGTGGGCGCCCACCGCGTAGCGCGTGCGCGGGCGCCGGGCGGTCAGTGCGTGTACCACCGCTTTCACCACCACCTCGGTTGGCGCTGCTTGGGCGGCGTCCCGCGCGGTCGAGTCGCGAACAACGCCGAGCGCGGGTCCATACAACTGGAGGGCTTCCGCAGGAAGTTGCTCCTGGAGCGCCTCCGCGGCGGCCAGTGATTTATTCACGATGGGTGTCTGAATGTATCCCGGCTCCACAATCGAAACGTGAATCTTCCAAGGCCGAAGCTCCACCCGCAATGAGTCCGTCAAAGCTTCCAGCGCAAACTTCGACGCGCAATAGGCGCCGGAAAACGGGCTGGAGATCAGGCCGCTTAGTGAACCGATATTCACAATACGGCCCCGTGCCTTTCGCAGGCTGGGGAGGAAGGCCTGGGTGACGGCGATTTGGCCGACCACGTTGACCTCCAACTGGTGGCGGAGCGCATCGAGCGGCAGGAACTCCAGCATGCCACCCACGACGATGCCCGCGTTGTTGACCAGTCCCGCCAGTCCCCCGGCGCCCACCGCCTCAATGACAGTGCGGGCGGCCTGCTCAACCTCCGTCTCGTCGCTCACGTCCAGGCGGACCGGAAACAGCCGTTCGGATGCACGCCGCCGTAGGGACTCACCATCCGCAGCTTTGCGAATCCCCGCAAAGACGCGATATCCCAGCTTATCGAGGCTCAACGCGCAAGCTTCGCCGATCCCCGTCGATGCTCCCGTAATGACCACTGCACCCTTGTCTGCCATCGGTTCTCCTCTCACTCCAAGGCGGCAAGCAATAGAGAGGCCTTGCGCGCCAGGTTCAGCGCGCGCGGAAGATCGCCGCTCGCCATTGCGTGCGTGGCCTGTGCAAAGAATGTGCGCGCATCTTCAAGCGTCCTCCGGTCGTTGATGGAAAGCCGTGCGCCATTCAAGCGTGCCAGGCGCTGGGGGATGTCCTGCTCCAACTTCTGGAATTCGCGCCGCAGTTCGGTCTCTTGTGCAAAGCTTTCGCGCGGTTCGAGGGCGGGAACTTCAGCGGGTGGGGTCTCGGGATTCCCCTGCGTGGAGGTTTCATCGGGCTCCGAGGGCGTATCGGTGTGCGCCGGACGGCTGCCGCCTCGTCGGCCACCAGCCGTGGTGGGCTTCGATGACCCAGGGGTTTGGGGTGGGGGAGTCCCCTGGGTCTCGGGCGGGGGGGCAGGTTCCTCGATCACCAGAACTTGTGATTTCTCTGCAGGGGGCGCCGCTGCCGGGGCGTGCGCCGGAACGTAAACAACAATGCTCTTGGTCTCCTGGCGTTTGGGACAGCCGCCAAACCAGAGTAAGAGAGCGCAGACCGGAGCGAGAGTGCCGCGGCGCAACATATCCAGAATTCTACCATTGGCGGGCGCTTAAGACGAAATCCGCCTGCGCCCGCAAGAAGCGACCTTCCCTGGGCGATGGCTCGTGATTTTGCGCACAGGCTAATAGAAAAAAGCAAACTTTCCCCTTGATATCGATTATTGACTGTCGAAGTGGGCGCACCGATAATAAGCGCGTCAGGGGCATTCAACTGCATTCGAACGGTCACAACTGAACTTAGCTTTTACACGCGTCGGGTCTCAGATCTGTCCAATCACCGGGATACCGCCATCAAGGAGGAGTGCGGCTCTATGGGCAACCAGGGGAGGTGTGTTTCTGTCAGCGCGCTGGCGATTCTGTTGTTTGCCGCAGGGCTCAGCGCTCAGGAAACAACGGCGAGTTTTCGCGGCACCGTCTTAGACCCCAGCGGCGCGCGCGTGCCATCGGCCAAAGTCACGGCAATTCAGTTGGAAACCGGGTACACACGAAGCAGTTTAAGCGATGCATCGGGCGATTACTTGCTCGTGCTGCTGCCAATTGGGCATTACCGGTTGGAGGTCACCGCGCCCGGATTTCGCAAATATGTGCAGGATGGCATCAGCTTGAGCATCAACCAAGTCGCGCTGCTGCCCGTGCACCTCGAGGTCGGATTGCCGCAGCAGACCGTGCAGGTCAACGCGAATGCGGCGCTCCTGGCCACCACCAATGACCTGGGTGAGACCGTGCATGATAGTGAGATCGTCGATCTGCCGCTGAACGGCCGGAACTTCTCCCAGCTTGGCTTACTGCTGCCCGGTACTGCACCCCTCACGCAAGGCTTGCAGTTGGCGGGCGGCTCGATGCGCGGCGGCCAGTCCTATTCCGTAAACGGCATGCGGCCGGAGTCCAACCAATTCCTGGTGGACGGCAACGAGAACTATAACACCGTAAATGCCGGCTTCGTTCTAAAGCCCCCTCCCGATGCCATTGCGGAATTCCGCATCTTGACCAACACGGCCTCTGCCGAGTTCGGCCACAACGCCGGCTCCAATACCAATATCGTCACGCGTTCCGGATCGAACCAGGTTCACGGTGATGTCTACGACTTCCTGCGGAACGATGCGGTGGATGCCCGCAATTTCTTTTCGTCCAGCGTGGAACCCCTGAAGCAAAACCAGTTCGGCGGCACGCTGGGCGGCCCGATCCGGCGGGATAAGACCTTCCTGTTTGGTTACTACGAAGGTTTTCGCAACCGGCAGGGAGAAACGCAGTTGACGACGGTCCCCACCCGGGCTGAGCGGCAAGGAAACTTCGGGTCATTGTGCTCCAGTTATGTACCCACATTGGGATTCTGTGCTGATCTCAACGGAACGCAGTTGGTCAACGTGTTCGCTTCGCCGCCGCAACCTCTCCCCTTCAACCAACTTCCTCCAGGCGCGATCAGCTCGATCTCGCAAAACCTTCTTGCCTTCTACCCGCTACCCAATGAGTCCAACTATGGCCCGAATGCGTTTGACACAACGCAGGAGTTGCAGAACACTTCCGACCAGTTTGGCATCCGCTTTGATCACTATCTCTCCTCGCGCGACACCATTTCCCTCCACTACCTCTTCACCAACGGTTCGCAATTGGATCCGCTTTCCATCGCCGGAGCCAATGTGCCCGGCTTTCCCGTGGGAGAGGACTTTCGCGCCCAGAACGCCGCCCTGGAGGAGACCCATTCGTTCTCCCCGGCGGTCATGAACGTTTTCCGGTTTTCCTTCCTGCGAAACAAATTCCTCTTCGGCGAAGCTTCCAATCATACGGATATTTCTTCGCTGGGATTCACGTATTCCCCCACCCTCGAGAGCCAAGCCGGCCCTCCCTTCATTGAAGTCGGCGGTTATGCCTCAGTGGGCAATCCCATTACCGGGCCGGCAAACGATTATCAGAACACTTATTCCGTAACGGACTCCGTGGCTTGGGTTCGCGGCCGGCATGAGCTCAAATTTGGCGGCGAGATCCAACGCGACCAACTGAACACGCTGCTGGGCATTGCCTCGAACGGATTCTTCGTCTTTGCCCCGGTTCCCATCGTGGGCGACGCGTTTGCGGACTTCCTGATTGGGCAGCCCGTGGTTTTCTTGCAAGGTGGAGGCCAACTCCCGCGAGGTATGCGCGCCACTAATTTCAACTTCTACGGGCAGGACAGCTACAAGCCCACATCGCGCCTGACCCTCAATTTTGGGCTGCGCTATGAACTGCCGCAACCTTACCGCGAAGTCCACAACCAGGACGCGCTGTTTGTGCCCAACGCGCAGTCGCATGTCATATCGAGCGCGCCTCCGGGCCTGCTTTATCCGGGTGATGCGGGGATTGGGCCTGGCTTAATTCCGAGAGAATATCGCGCCTTTGCTCCACGCCTGGGCTTCGCTTGGGATGCAACAGGAAACGGGCGGTGGGTGGTGCGGAGCGCCTACGGCGTTTTCTACGACCCTTATTACAACGGTGAAGGCGGTCCCCTACAAGCGCCGGAAAGCGCGCCACCCTGGTTCAAGACGATTCAGGAGTCGTTTCCTTCCAGCTTCGCCAACCCGCTACCGGCCGGGCCCAGCCCGTTTGCCGCCAACTTCGCGGGGGGGCCCCAATCTCTGACCCTGCTCACTCTTGATCCGCACTTACAGGTGCCCTATGCGCAAGACTGGAACTTTACGGTGGAGCACTCCTTTGGACAAGGGTGGCTGCTGGAGATCGGATACGTAGGTACCAAAGGCACCAAGTTGCCGCGCTTCATCGAAAGCAACCCGCCCACGCTCTGTTCCACTTTGCCGCTGAGTCAGCAATCCTCCTGTATCAGCGGCGAACCGCAGAACGTCAATGCTTACCGTCCCAACTCGGGCTGCAATCCGCAGAATCCCAACAGTTGCAATTACGGGTCGATTGGCCTGATTTCTGGTATTACCAACTCCAATTATAACGCGCTGCAAACGAGCCTGCGAAAACGTCTGGGATACGGAATTGCGTTGCTCGCCTCCTATACCTATTCCAAGTCGCTCGACGACGTATCAAGTTTCAATATCAGTGGGTCTGCCCCGACACTCGTCGCAGGCGAAAATGATCTCGCGCAGAATCCTCGGGATCTCGAGGCGGAGTATGGTCGCTCGCTCTTCGACGCCCGTCAGCGGTTGGTCTTCAGCTATCAGTGGCAGCTCCCCTTCTGGAAGGACTCGCATACCTGGTATCAGCGTGCGATGGGCAACTGGCAGTTGAACGGCATCTTTTCGGCCGCGACGGGGACCCCTTTTACAGTCTATGACTCCAGCGACCCTTCTCTCCAGGGACAATCCCCCGAGATCTCGGGGTTTGTCGGCGACCGTCCGAACGTGTTGAGCAATCCGAACAACGGTCCCAAAACCGCGAGTGAATGGTTCAACACCCAGGCGTTCCAGCATGTCACACAACTTGGTACCTTCGGCGATGCAGGCCGCAACATCGTGCAAGCCGCCGGCCAATCCCAATGGGACTTCGCGCTCTCCAAGAATTTTCGATTGGTGGAATCCACAACCTTGCAATTCCGTGGAGAGTTTTTCAATATCCTGAATAAGGTGAACTTTGGCGTACCCAATGACGACATCAGCTCGCCCACCTTCGGCCAGGTTCAGACGGCGGCTCCGCCGCGCCAAATTCAATTCGCTTTGAAACTCTTGTTCTAGACGGGGCGAGATTCGAAAAGTTGATTTCTGGAGGAAACAACTTGATGAAGAGTCCGAAAAAATTGGTATGGGGATTCACCGTGGCCATTCTGCTGACGGCGGGTTTTCACATGGCCCGGGCTGAGAGCCAGCCGGCGACGATCAAAGGCTACGTCCTGGACTCCGCTTGCGCCTTTACGAAAAATTTGAAGAAACCCATCAGCGCGGAGTGCGCCCTGGCCTGCGCCAAGGCAGGATCGCAACTGGTGATTCTGACGGACGATGGGAGGGTTTATTGGCCCATCTCCGACGCTACCCCTGCTCGCGGCCAAAATGAGCGATTGATGGAGTTCGCAGGCAGGAAGGTGTCCGTGAAAGGCACGGTCTATCAACGGGGCGGCTCCCGCGCGGTGGTCATCGCAACTATCGAAGCTGAAAAGTGAGCCGGGCGCGCTTCCGTGCTTGTGGGCCCCGAATACGCGAAGGAGAGGTGAGAAATGGATCGCATCTATTTGAGTGACGTGGAGGCGGCGGCGAAAGCCAGTCCGGCCGGCGCACAATTCGCCGCCATGGAGCAAGAGGGGGTTCCCGTGCCCCAGATTCTCTACCTTTTCGCCTTCAAGCCTCGTATGACCGATCACCTCTCGCGCTTCACACAGGAATTGATGCGTGGCCCGTCGCCGCTCTCGCCCGGGCAGCGCGAGTTGATTGCCGCGTTCACCTCCAGCCGCAATCAGTGTCCGTTTTGAATCGGCTCGCACGCCGCGGTCGCGGCGGAATTGCTGGGTGATGCGGAGAAGGTGGCGGCCGTTCTCAAGGACTACCGCACGGCGCCGATTTCGGATGCGGAGAAAGCGCTCTTTAAGTTCCTGGACAAGGTGAATCGCCAGGCGAACACCATTGGCCCCGCAGATATTGCCGAAGTGAAGGCCGCAGGCTGGCCGGAAGAAGCCCTCTACGACGCCATCAGCGTGTGCGCCATTTTCAATTTCTACAATCGCTGGATTGACGCGACGGGCGTGCAGGACATGCCCGCGCTCGGCTACCAGATGTCAGGCCACCGGCTGGCGACGGAAGGCTATGTTCGTCCGGAAGAAAAAGGGGTGGCAGGCCCGGAAGAGTGAACCGGAGCGAGTCCGATCGCGGCTACTACGGCTGGCGCGTGGTGCTGGCGGCGTGCCTCGGCGTGATGGTCGGGTTTGGTTCGCTGTTTGTTTACACCTTCGGCGTATTCATGAAGCCGCTGGGCGCCGAATTTGGTTGGAGCCGCGAAGCCATCTCGCGCGGCTTCGGTTTCGCCGCCATGATGGTGGCGATCAGCTCGCCCACTCTCGGTCGTTGGCTTGACCGCTACGGCCCTCGCCGGATCATTCTCCCCAGCATGACGGTTTTCGGTTGTGGTATCGCCTCGCTGGCCTTGCTGCGCCCATACCTGTGGCAGTTCTATGCCACCTGCATTCTGCTGGGAGTGGTGGGCAATGGAGCGGCGCACCTCGCCTATTCGCGCGCCATCTCCACCTGGTTCCATGAGCGATTGGGAATGGCCCTGGCGTTGGTCATGGCCGGAGCAGGATTAGGTTCAATGATCCTTCCCTTCTTTGCGCAGACTATCATCAGCCGGGCAGGTTGGCGTGCGGGGTATCTATCCCTGGGCGGTCTTGCCTTGCTCGTGGGACTGCCACTCACTTGGCGGTACGTGCACGAACTCGCGCCCGCACGTCACTCTTTCGACGGTGCTTCCCAGCGGGGCATGACCTGGCAACAAGGCCTGCGCACATTTCCGTTTTGGATTATCGTCGCCGTCCTCTTTGTGAGTTCGGTGAGCATGAACGGGACGATTACGCATCTGGCGGCGTTGCTCACCGATCGAGGCATCAGCGCCGGTGGCGCAGCACTGAGCGCTTCCCTGCTCGGCGGCTCCAGCCTGGCGGGGCGACTGGCGGTAGGCTGGGTTCTGGACCGGTATTTCGGAGCGCGCGTTGCGTTCGTGGTTTATCTGATCACCGCAGGCGGGATCCTCTTGCTTGCTCGCGCGGACAATCTCCTCATGGGTTGCGTGGCCGCGGGGCTTATCGGGATTGGGGCGGGCGGCGAGGCGGACATCACCCCATATCTGTTAACTCGCTACTTTGGGCTGCACGCCTTCTCAACTCTTTACGGTTTCACTTGGACTTTCTATGCCATCGCCGGCGCTTTGGGTCCGGTAATATTAGGGCGGGCGTTTGACTCTACGGGCTCGTATAGCTTGTTACTGAGTCTGCTCGCGGCCGCCCTGGCCATGGCCGGCGCCGTGATGCTCCTCCTGCCCAGATACACGAGGCCGCAGCCCAGCGTGCTGTAATCAGCGCCCACGGCCCGGCGGGGGTGAGGTACGGCAAAGGGCGACCAGAGACGGAGAGCGCGAGGCGATGAAGCGCACCCCGTAATTCTGGAGATAAACCTGGCCGGGCATTCCTACTACGCTCAGCAGGGCGAACAGCAATCCGGTGAAGATGCACAAGGCGAGAACGCCTAGAAAAATCGTCACAGGATTCCAGGCCCACGCCAGACCTACCATTCGCAAGGCGAGGATAACGAGCGCGGCGGTGACCAACGCCCCGGAGGATAGTCCCATCAAGACGGGGAAAAGAACGATGAGCACGGCGACGCTAATGCCCATCGATACCGCAAGGCGCAACACAATGTAAAAGAGAAACGTATCGGGATCGCGGCGCCAGATTCTCCAGACGATTTTCCACGCAGCGGGAAGGGAGATCCTGTCGGCATACATCACGGGCGCCACCAGATCATCCGTCAGGGTGATGATGATGGCGACCAGCAGACCTATGAAAACGATCGCGACCAAGTCAGTCCCCAGCAGCAGCGAAGCCACCCACCACGGATGACCGGCTTCGCGGAGGAGGTTCAGGTAGCGATACGAAACGATTGTAACTCCGGAAACCATCGCCAGGATGGTGCCGACCACTCCCAAGAGCCAAAGGAAGTAGGAGCGGCCCGAGGATTTCAAGCTTTTCCAGGCCGCACCCAACGCGATTTCCTGCTTGATGACGGCATCGATCAGCACAAATCGGAACACGCAGCGCGCGTAGATGAGGCCGAGAATCAGGCTCAGGCTGAGGACAACGGCCAGCACGATCAAACTAAGGTGCTGGGCAATAACCAGGCGAAGGCGGAGAAGAAGCTCCGAAGCATGAAGGTCCATCGGCAGGGCGCCGAAGCCCCACTGAAATGCCGCCGTCGAGGTGCCGCCCCCCAGGAACAGGCACACCACACTCAAGGCGATCCAGCGCCGCCTGATAAAAGGGCGAAAAAGCAGGCGCAGCGTTTCGTGCCACGCGGGGGAAAGCGATTCGATAGGGGAAAGCACGCCCGCTTCAGCTCGGCGGGCCGGGACGAAACGGAGGGGTTGGGGGATTCGCCCGGCAGCGTCCAATCGCATATCTCTCCGGCAAAACCGATCTCAGGATCGAAGGGTGCTTGGAGTGGCAGAACTGCAAAGGGAGCCGGGCAATCGTACAACAACTGCCTTGCAAGCCCTTCGAAGCACGACCCACCTCACGCTGGAAGCAGTTCTTCCTTCCCGCGAAGCAGCCGTATACGTGCCGTCCGCCCCGTTACGCTGCCTTAACCTGCTCCTGATAGATCTGCCGCCATTCCTCGCGCTTGGCGAGAACGTAATCTTTTGCTTCTTGGAGAGACCTAAAAACCCGCTTACCCTTGAGGAGATTGCAGGGCTGGCAGGCGGTCACCAGGTTGTCCATGTGCCGCGATCCGCCTTTGGCGTGCGGATGGACGTGATCGATGGTCAGGATCAGCCAGCTTTCGAAATCGTGCTGGCCGTCAAGACCGCAGTAGTGACATCTGAATTGATCTCGCCTGAAAACCTTGATCGCGTCTTCGCGACTCAGGTGTGGTGAGGGCCCGGTGAAAAACTTTTTCAGTCGATTGAGGGCCATGGTTCCTCCTTCAGAGGCCGGAATCGAACTCGCTGACAACTTCAAATAGCGTCGCTGCCAGGACGGGAAGAACTACCCTCAAGCTACCACCGCTCACGATGGCAGCGGGTGACAGAGGAGTCTGTCCAGGGGCCTTCCCAAGTGTCCGCAACGCCTAATTATCTTAACGCTCTTCAGGAGGAATTGGTAGCGCGCCGGAGAAAACTCGTGAAAACGCGTCGTGGTGCAGTTTCAGTTGCCGGCGATCGCAATCACCGCCAAGGCCCTTCGGGAAACCACAAACCCCCAAGGACAGACGGGCTCTTGATTGCATCTTCAACTGCTTGATCGAGAATTGAAAATCCGTGCACTCCGGCTTCTCGCCCATCCTGTTCCCCGCCACCGCATCGACAGACTCGATACGGCATTTTGACAGCATGCCTGCTTCGTTATATGCTGGAACCATACTTAGGGCGAACCTGATTTCTCAGGACAATTGAGCGCGACGGACGGAGGCGGAGACATGAAGGCCATTTACTCCTGCACGGGGGTGATGCTGGCGATTCTGGTGGGGGTGACGCTTTTCCGGCCACACGTGGTGAAAGGCGGGCCAGGTTCGTTGATGACGGCGAATTCGGCCGCCACGCCGCCGGCAATCCCGGCGCAGAAATTGCGTTTGACGGAAAACTACGGCAGGCTGCCGTTGCGCTTCGAGGCCAATCAAGGGCAGACGGATTCGCACGTCAAGTTCCTTTCGCGCGGGAGAGGGTACTCGCTGTTCCTGACCGGAGACGAGGCGGTTTTGACGCTGGGAAGTGCAAGTCAAAACGCAAATCGCAAAAGTCAAAACCCAGGTGTCAAGGCAGGACTCCTGCCGGCCTTAAGAGCCTGCCCTGAGCCATGCGAGAGGTCGGCAAATGGAATTGTAGCGCAGCACCCGCTCTTCGGTGCGGCGGCCCTTCCAGATCTTTTGTCTTTATCGGTGCCCAAGGAAAAACCGGATAACCACGTGGAAGAGCCGCGGGACCGGAAAGAGGGTCCCGCGCTACCATCTTCTTATCGCTTGGCGGACAGCGGCGACAGTTCGACCGTCCTCCGAATGCGCCTGGTGGGCGCAAATGCCAGCGCCGCAGTCACCGGTGCAGATGAACTCCCCGGCAAGAGCAACTACTTTATCGGCAACGATCCGAAGAAATGGCGCACGAACGTAGCGAATTACGCCAAGGTGAAATACCAGAGCGTTTATCCTGGCGTGGATTTGGTTTATTACGGCAACCAGAGTGGGCAGCTTGAATGTGACTTTGTGGTGGCCCCCGGCGCCGACCCCGACGCAATTCGGTTGGCGCTCAGCGGGGACCTGGAAGTAGGCAGTAGGCAGACGGCAGTAGGCGGCACCGATGCCACGCGCAGCGCGCTGGACGTAGGGGCGGTTCGCGAACCGCCCACGGTGGCGGCGGTCTCCGACCGCCGCTCGGCGGTGGGGACACCGCCGCTACAAGAAAGGGCGCATCGCGATGCGCCCCTGCAAATCGCGCCCGATGGCGACCTCGTGGTCAAAACCGATGGCGGCGAGGTTCGTTTCCACAAGCCCATTGTTTACCAGCCCGGCCTCCCATCCACCGCATATTCGGTAGGCTCGTCACCTGTCATTCGTCACTCGTCACTCGTCGAGGGCCACTACGTCTTGCAAGCGAACCATCAGGTTGGCTTCAAAGTCGCATCCTACGACCACACTCGGCCACTCGTCATTGACCCCGTGCTGAGCTACTCCACTTACCTTGGGGGCAGCGGTAATGAAATTGCCTATGCCATCGCGGTGGACTCCTCCGGCAGCGCCTACGTTACAGGCTTTACTTACTCAAGTGACTTCCCGACTACGGCAGGGGCCTTCCGAACCAGCAGCGTCGGTGGCGGAGTCTTCGTGACCAAGCTGGATCCCACAGGTACAACGCTGGTTTACTCCACCTACTTGGGTGGCAGTGGTCAATCTGACATCGGCTATGGCATTGCCGTGGACGCCTCCGGCAACGCCTATGTGACCGGGCTGACTGGCTCGAGCGACTTCCCCACCCTCAACCCGGTGCAGCCCACCAATCACGGTTCCGCAAACGCCTTTGTTGCCAAACTAAGCCCGGCCGGGTCGGCTTTGATTTATTCCACCTTCCTCGGTGGCAGCAGCAATGATTGGGCCAATGGAATCGCCGTCGACCCCTCCGGCAACGCCTATGTGACCGGAAGTGCAAGTTCGGCCGATTTTCCCACGGTCAACCCGTTGCAAGCCGTCAAGCGCGATCCCCAAACCGCGTTTGTGGCGAAACTGAATTCGGCGGGCTCGGCTCTGGTTTATTCCACCTATCTCGGCGGCAGCGGCGATTTCGATGTTGGCATTGCGATTGCCGTCGACCCCTCCGGCGATACCTATATTGCCGGGGCTACTGACTCGGCCGACTTTCCCACCGTCAACCCGGTCCAGGCGACCTTGGGAAGTCTCAATGCGTGGCACGGTTTCGTGTCCAAAATGAACGAAGCGGGATCAGCTCTGATCTATTCCACCTACCTGGGCGGCAGCAGTTCAGATGGCGCCACCGGGATTGCTGTGGACGCTTCCGGGAACGCCTATGTAGCTGGGTGGACGCAGTCGACTGACTTTCCCACCGTCAACCCGTTTCAGGCCTCTAACCATGGGGACTACGACGCGTTTGTGACCAAATTCGATGCGGCGGGCTCGGCCTTGGTTTATTCCACCTACCTCGGCGGAAGCAAAGAGGACGGTAGCATAGGGTTTAAAACAGGCATCGCTGTAGACGCCTTCGGAAATGCCTATGTCGCCGGGATGACTGGCTCGACCGACTTTCCTACGGCCAACCCTGTGCAGGCGAGCTTGGTAGGGAGCAGAACCGAGAACGCGTTTGTGGCAAAATTGAACGGAGACGGGTCATCTTTGGTCTTCTCCACCTACCTCGGGGGCGGCCCGGTCGATGTCGCCATGGGGATTGCCGTCGGCCCCTCCGGCAACGCTTATGTGACTGGGGAGACTGCCTCAACCAACTTTCCCACGGTTAACCCGTTCCAGGCCAGCACTCACTCCGCCATGTCTTTCCCCTACGGCTATACCGCCTTCGTCGCCAAGATCGGCGCGGCGGACTCTCCAGGCATAGCATTTGGGCCGGGGGTGCTCACCTTCCCAGAAGAGGACGTGGGCACTCCGATCAACGAGACGCTGACCTTGACCGCTGCCGGGAGCGATCCATTGACGCTCTCCGACCTTGCGCTTGAAGGAACCAATTCGACCGATTTTACCCAGACGAACACTTGCGGCACATTGCCGGCGACCCTGCCGGGAGGAAGCCAGTGTATTTTCACTGTGACTTTCACTCCCGAGGCTACGGGTACGCGAACCGCCAACCTGACTTTCACGGACAATGCGGCCAACAGTCCGCAGACAATTCCTCTTACCGGCGGCGTGCAACTCCCCCTGGCGCTCTCCACAACCATACTCAACTTCGCGCCCCAGCTTGAACTCACTACCACCCCCCCCCAACCCGTAACGATAACCAACAATACTGGGCAAACGGTGGTCATCACGAACATCATCGTCACAAACAACTATCTTGGGTTGTTACCGGATTTTGGTTTTTCTGGCTTCTGTGGTGCTATGGCGCCGGGAGCCAGTTGCGTCCTACAAGTTACCTTCACTCCTCGGAGCATCGGAATCAAGAACGACACGCTAAGTATCTACGGCGGTCCCAACAGCCCGCAGACAGTAGCGCTGAACGGGACGGGTGTGCTTCCGGGGGTGAATCTTTACCCATCTCTCCTCAGCTTTGGCAACCAGATTGTGGGCACCACCAGCGCCGCGCAGACAGTCACGCTGACCAACACCGGCAACACAACCCTGTCCATCACCAGCATCGTGCCCAGCGGCGACTTTGCCATCACCAACAACACTTGTGGAGCCACGGTCTTGGCGAACGCAAATTGCACCTTCGGGGTTACGTTCACTCCCACCGTCTTGGGAAGCAGATCCGGTGCGGTCACCGTGACCGACAATGGGCCAGGCAGCCCGCAGACGGTGAGCCTGACCGGGACTGGCACTCTCCCGGCGTTGGTGATCACGGCGAGCAGCGCGTCGATGACCTACGGCGGAGCAGTCCCCACCATCACGGCGAGCTACGCTGGATTTGTGAACGGCGACTCGTCGGCAAGCTTGACCACCCTACCGACGTGCTCGACAACGGCCACCAGTTCCAGCCCGGTGGGCTCGTATCCAAGCACCTGCTCAGGGGCGGTGGACGCAAAGTACACGATTAGTTACGCCGCCGGGACGGTAACCATCACCCCGGTAGCGCTCATCATCACGGCCCCCAGCCCGACAATCACTGCGGGCTCAGCCATCCCTTCCTTGACGCCGACTTACACCGGGTTCGTGAATGGGCAAACGGCAGGCAGCCTGACCACCCAGCCGGTCTGCACGACGACGGCAAGCAATTCCAGCCCGGCAGGGACCTACCCCATAACCTGCTCCGGGGCCGTGGACGCCAATTACAACATCAGCTATGTGGCGGGAACCCTGACGATTACGGGGACCGGCCTCCAGGGTACGATGTCTCTTTCTCCGACCAGCCTGAGCTTCGGCAATCAGGTGCTGAATACCACGAGTGGCGTGAGATCGGTGACGGTCAGCAATACCGGCACGGGCCCGTTGAATGTCAGCAGTGTGGCCGCGAGCACTGAATACGCCGCCAACAGTACTTGCACCAGCCCTGTTAATCCCGGGGGTGCCTGCACGGTGAATGTCACCTTCACGCCCAACGCGCTGGGCACGCAGACCGGAACCGTCACCCTCACCAGCAATGCCAGTAACGGTCCGCAGGTTATAAACCTGAGCGGAAACGGATTCAGCGGTGCCGCGCTTTCCTGCACGAACTGCGTTGTCGGCGGATTTGTTGTCGGAAGCGGTGGCGGTGAGAAGATCATCACCCTGGCTAACGCCCAGAATGTGGCCTTGACCAACATCAGTGTCAGCATTGCGGGCAGCAATGACTATTCGCAGACCAACACCTGTGGCACGACTCTTGGCGCGCGGCAGACCTGCACGATTACCGTGACGTTTACACCCTCCATCGTCGGAGTGGAAAACGCTACGCTGACCGTTGCGGATTCGGCCGCCAACAACCCGCAGACGGCCACGTTGATGGGCGCAGGTTTGGCATCAGCGGCACCGTCGCAGGCGGCGCGATCTGATTCGGATTGATACCGTGTGATGCGTGGGTGGCGCATTACGTCACGTGGGAAGTGCCAGGAACCCTCCCGACGGCACCGCCCCGACGACGCGCTCGGAAATAGGCGATCCCCCGGCGCCACTTCCTACCCGTAGGAAATGGCAAAGAAAAATCAGACATAATGTTCCTAGCCTAAGCAAATCTCCAAATGTCCCCTTCGACTCTGGTCATCAACGAGCTAGTTAATAGAGTGGAGAACTGTTGTTGGGGTGGATTCGCGCCGTACGGCTAGCGGTAGTTTACTGCGAAAGTGGTTCTGCCGAGGGCATCTAATTCCGTAATTCTCTGCAAACAAAGTCTTTACGTTCGAATCGCTTTCGAGG